>Ga0163144_10011033_pt1 | contig 19164 bp, 16 predicted proteins | sample OliLak19BULKMAT1_FD_123175 | JGI IMG/M metagenome (GOLD analysis project Ga0163144, IMG submission 123175) | Freshwater microbial mat bacterial communities from Lake Vanda, McMurdo Dry Valleys, Antarctica - Oligotrophic Lake LV.19.BULKMAT1 | ecosystem: Environmental > Aquatic > Freshwater >... | reverse complement strand
GGCGTCGGTCAGGACGCCAGCAGGACGGTCTTCGCTCGCTCCACCTCCTTGGTCGATCCATCATCGCGACCCGGGTCAAGCCTGGCCATCGAACCCTCGGACAGATAGCGCCGCTCGGCGATCGCCCACTCGTCGTGGATCTCGAGCAGGACCGCTCCGGCGAGCCTCGTGACCGCGGCCTCGTTGGGGAAGATGCCGACCACGTCAGTCCGGCGCTTGATCTCCTTGTTGACCCGCTCCAAGGGGTTGGTCGACCAGATCTTCTTCCAGTGGCTGACCGGGAAGCCGCTGAACGCGGTCACGTCGGCCTTGGCCTCGGCGAGCATCTTCGCGGCGACCGGAAAGCGCGGCTCGAGACGGGTGACGATCTCGTCGAGCTGCTCGGCCACCGCCGCCGCGTCGGGCTGCGCGAAGACCGTCCGGATGGCGGCCAGGACCATCTCGGCGCTGCCCTTCGGGATACGGGCCAGGACGTTGCGCAGGAAATGCACCCGACAGCGCTGCCAGGCCGAGCCGAGCAGGACGGCCGCGATGGCGCCCTTGAGGCCCTCGTGGGCGTCGCTGATGACCAGCCGCACGCCGGCCAGGCCGCGCGCCCGGAGCGAGCGCAGGAAGGCCGTCCAGAAGGCGCCGTCCTCGCTGTCGCCGACGGCCAGGCCGAGGACCTCGCGATCGCCGTTCCTGGTCACGCCGGTGGCGATGACGATCGCCTTGGACACCACCCGCGCCCCGTCGTGGGCCTTGACGTACGTCGCGTCGAGGAAGATGTACGGGAAGGCCGTGTGGGCGAGCGACCGGTCGCGGAACTCGGCCACCACCGCGTCGAGCTCCCCGCAGATCCGGCTGACCTCGCTCTTGCTGATCCCGGTATCGATGCCCAGGGCGACCACGAGGTCGTCGACCTTGCGCGTGCTGACGCCGTGGACGTAGGCCTCCATGACCACCGCCCAGAGGGCCCGGTCGATCCGCCGCCGGGGTTCCAGGAGCGCGGGAAAGAACGAGCCGGTCCGGAGCTCCGAGGATGCGCAGCTCGACGTCGCCCGCCTTGGTCGACAGAAGCCGGCCGCGGCTGCCGTTGCGGTGGGTCGTGCGCTCGTCGCTCCGCTGGTACCGGCCGGCGCCGATCGCCTGGTCGGCCTCGAGCTCGATGAGCTGCTGGAGGACGAGGGTCATCGCGTCGCGCATGACGTCGGCGCTGCCACCGGCGCGGATGGCGTCGAGCAGTTCGGACAGGGCAGACTGTGACAGGGCCATCGGTTGGGTCTCCTCTTCGTGATCCCGGCTAGGAACACGCTGAGAATCACACCGGTGGCTCCTTCGCTGCACGGTGTCAGCGCAGGTCAGGAGCCTCGCTCAAATCCCACCACTCGGGGGGACACTCCTACTCCCTCCCCGCAACCCCTTGGCAGATGGGTAGCCACCGAGTCGCGGCGCGGCGGGCGCCGAAAACACCGTGATGCAGCCGACTGACATCACCCGCGTGAGGTCGTCGGCGGTGTGCAAGAGCGCGTCCTGGCGACTGACCGGTCGCTGGGCGACGGACCCGAATCGCTGGGCGGCTGGCTGGGGCGACCACCAGGTGATGCAGCCGACTGGCATCACGTGTGAAGGGAGCCGCCGGAGCGCGCCCGGGCGGCCTGGCCGGCCTGGCGGGGTCGCCGGCTGGGTCGCCGGCGGGGTCGCTGGCGGGGTCGCCGGACGACCCCGCGGTCAGAACGAGGGACGTTCGTGCGTGACGCCCGGCAGATCCAACCCGACGACCCACGCGGCGATCTCGTCGCCGCTGGCCACCCAGACTCCCTCCATCGACTGGGCGCGGCGGATCAGGGTCTCCAGGGCCGCAGCTCGCGCTGGCCGTCCGGAGATGAACGGGTGCATCGTGAGATCGAACAGTCCGCCCACGTCCACGATGGCGTCGAGCTCTTCGGCCCACGCGTCGACCACCTCGGAGGGACGCAACATGGGAGATGATGCATAGCCGGGGACGTAGTTGTATCGATTCCAGTCGTCAAGCGACCAATGCATCGGCAGCTCCACCAGCCCAGAGGCGTGTCGATAGGGATGATCGGAATCCATCAACCCCGACTCGTAGGTGAACCCGTGCCGGGCCACGAGCGAGGGCGTTCGATAGTTCATGTCGCACGATGGCGGCCGATACCCGACCGGCCGCACGCCGAGCACGGTGTCGAGCGCCTCCAACCCGCGAAGAAGGTAGCCCTCCTCCGTCGCCTCGTCGGCGCCGCGCACGCTCTCGTGCAGGTACCCGTGGTGCCCGATCTCGTGCCCGGCATCGCGCACGGACCGGGCGACGTCCGGCCACGTCTCGGCCACCCAGCCCGGGATGAAGAAGGTCGTGCGCAGCCGCAGCCGGTCCAGGATCCGGAGCAACCGCGGCACGGCCACCTTGGGTCCGTAGCGCTGGTGAGCCATCACGTCCAGATAGTCGGCCGTCTCGGGGTGGTCGGTGAGCATGACCGCCTCGGCGTCCACGTCGAACGTGAACATGGCCGCGGCGCGCACGCCGTCGGGCCAGCGGAAACCGGGAGGCAGCGGAGCCATGGGCCAACGATACTGGGGCCGTGCGTCCGCTGCCCGCCCCATTCGACGATATCGCTGCCGGTCGACCGGCGCGCATCGGGCTAGCCGGGCCTGCCCTGCTGGGCAGTCGACTCCTGACCAAGGAGATGGCCTTCCCGACCGCCGAGCGGGAGGCATTCCAGCTTGGCGGCCTCCTTCCCGACCGTGTCCTGACCATCGAGGAGCAGGTCGCCCTGGAACTCGAACACCTGCGAGTCAAGCACGACGACCTGGAGAAGTACATCGGCCTCGCCGCGCTCCAGGATCGCAACGCGACGATCTTCTATCGGCTCCTCGCCGAGCACCTGGAGGAGTTCCTGCCGATCGTCTATACGCCGACGGTCGGCCGGGCCTGCCAGGAGTTCAGCCACATCATCCGGCGCACCCGGGGCACATGGATCACGCCGGCCGATGTCGAGCGCATCCCGAAGATCCTGCGCCAGGGCCCGTTCAACGATGTCCGGCTCATCGTGGTCACGGACAACGAGCGGATCCTGGGCCTCGGCGACCAGGGCGCGGGCGGGATGGCCATCCCGATCGGCAAGCTCGCCATCTATACCGCGGCGTGCGGGATCCACCCGAGCCTGACCTTGCCGGTCAGCCTGGACGTGGGCACGGACAATCCGTGGCTGCTCGACGACCCGCTCTACCTTGGCTATCGGGCGCCGCGGCTGCGGGGCGCCGAGTACGACGCGCTCGTCGAGGCGTTCGTGACCGGCGTCGAAGAAGTCTGGCCGGGCTGCCTCATCCAGTTCGAGGACTTCAAGCAGCACAACGCGCTGCGCCTCCAGGACCGCTACCAGCACCGGGTCCCTTCGTTCAACGATGACATCCAGGGCACGGCGGCGGTCGTGGTCGCCGGGGTGATGGCCGGGCTGCGGGCGAACAACCTGACCCTGGCGGACGCGCGGATCATGCTGGTCGGGGCGGGCGCCGCGGGCATCGGGATCGGCCGGCTGTTGCGCATCGCGCTCCTGGATGCGGGGCTGTCCGAGGCGCACGTGCGTGAGGCGATCGCCATGGTCGACTCGAAGGGGCTCGTGCACGAGGGCCGGACGGACCTGGACACCGACAAGGCCGGCCTCGCTTGCCCGGCGGTGGATGGACCCACGCCCAACCTGGTCGCCTCGATCGCCGCACGGCGGCCGAATGTGCTGGTCGGCACGACCGGGGTGGCCGGTGCCTTCAGCCGGACCGTCATCGAGGCGATGGCCGAGCGACTGCACCCGGATATCCGACCGATCATCCTGCCGCTCTCCAATCCGACGGCCAACACGGAAGCGGTCCCGGCCGATGTGCTGGCCTGGACGGGCGGGCGGGCGCTCGTGGCGACCGGTTCGCCGTTCCCGGCCGTCGAGATCGATGGGCATCGACACGAGATCGGCCAGGCCAACAACGCCTTCGTCTTCCCGGGAGTGGGCATGGGCGCGATGGTTGCCGAGGCGCGGACCGTGACCGACCGGATGTTCCTGCTGGCCGCCCGGGTCCTGGCCGAGGCCGTGACCGACGAGCGGCTGGCGACGGGCGCGCTCTACCCGCCGGTCAGCGAGCTGCGGGCGGTGTCGCGCGAGATCGCGGTCGCGGTCGCGCGGGAGGCCGGCGGACTCGATGGGGCCGTCGATGCCGCCGTATGGTGGCCGGCGTACGTGCCCTACTTCCCGGTGCGCCCGGAGGAGCGACGTCGGGCGAACGAGACGTGACCCCGACCATGGTTCGGGCCGCGGTCCTGGAGTCGGTCGGTTCACCGGTCGTCATCCGCGAACTGGAGCTGGCCGCGCCGCGGGCCGGTGAAGTCCGGGTCCGGATGCTCGCGTCGGGGGTGTGCCATTCCGACCTCCACGTCCGCGACGGGGAGTGGGACCGGCCCACGCCGATCGTGATGGGCCACGAAGGGGCGGGCATCGTCGATGCCGTGGGTCCGGGCGTGACGACGCCGCGGATCGGCCAACTCGTGGCGCTGTCGTGGCTGGTCCCGTGCGGCATCTGCAGATCGTGCCGGCGGGGGCACGTGTGGGCCTGTCCGGACTCCCCGTCGTACCGGCACACCCTGGCCGATGGCAAGACCGCGTTCCGTGGCGTCCGGTCGTACTGCGCGATCGCCACCATGGCCGAGGCATCCGTGGTCCCGGCCGCGGCCGCGATCCCCGTCCCGGACGGCACCGACCCGGCCGTGGCCGCGCTCATCGGCTGCTGCGTGACCACCGGCGTGGGTGCCGTGCTCAAGACCGCGGCCGTGCCCGCCGGGGCATCCGTGGCAGTCATCGGCCTGGGCGGGGTGGGGCTGTCGTGCGTCATGGGCGCCGCGGTCGCGGGGGCGTCGCGAATCGTGGCGATCGATCGCGTGGCAAGCAAGCTGGCCGTGGCGACCGCGGTCGGGGCCACGGACACGATCCTCGCCGACGGCGATGCCGCCTCGACGCTCCGTGCCCTGCGCGACCTGACCGACGGCGGCCCCGACTACATCTTCGAGGCGATCGGCCGGCCCGAGACCGTGGAACTCGCCATCGCTGCCCTGCCCCTTGGCGGGACGGCGGTCCTCGTGGGCATGACCCCGCTTCGCGATCGGGCGTCGTTCGAGGTCTATCCGTTCGTCGACGGCTCGCGCCGGATCCTGGGCTCCAACTACGGGTTCGCCGAGCCCTCCATCGACTTCGCGAAATATGCCGCGTGGACGCTGGACGGCCGATTGCCGGTCGACCGATTGATCGACCGGCGGATCGGGCTGGACGACGTGGAGGATGCCTTCGCCGCGATGCGACGTGGGGAGTACACCCGACAGATCATCGACTTCGCCTGAGGGCGCGGCCCCGCCTGATGACGGGCCCGACGGCGCGGCCCGGGGCAGCGGCCCTCTTCAGTCAGGAGGTCAGTCGCCGCGGCGCCAGCCGGCGGCGAGACGTCTCTCCATGCGGTCCAGGATCTTGTCGGCCCGGGCCTGTGGCAGCGTTCCGGCCGCGACCGCCGCATCCAGGTCCTTGTCGACGGCAGCGAGTGCCGCCGCGGTGACGGTCTCGTACGGGACGCCCTTGGCGGCGGCCACGTCCTTGAGGGACGATCCGGAACGGAGTTCGGCGCGGAGCGCGGCCGGGGTCATGTCCAGGGCCGTGGCGGCCGCCGCGAATCCGTCCTTGACGACACCGATCGCGCCTCGAGCCACCTTGCCGCGCGCGCCAGCCAGGATCGCGCAGCCATCCGCATCCGCGGCGGCGACCCGGGCCTTGATCCGGGCCGCGACGTCGGCCGTGATCGACCCATCGGCCACGGCCGCGTCCACGGCCGTGCCCACAGCACTCTTGGCCGCGGCCACGACCTGTGCCTCGGAGACGCCGAGGTTCGCGGCGAAGGCGGCGCGGAACGCCGTGCAGTACGCGCCCGGCTCGCCCTTGGTCGCCGCGGGGGCAACCGCGGGTGCGGCAACGGCGGGTGCTGCTGGCGCCGGGGCGGCAGCAACCGCGCTGATGAGCGTGCCACCGACGAGCGCCGAGAGCACCAGTGCCCCGGAGAAGCCGGCCAGCCGAATCTTGGACATCGTCGTGATCCTCATTGGTTGGGCGACACCATCGGCCGCCGCTCTGTCCAGACCATGGCCGGCCGCGGTGAAGAACGGATGTAGACCGGCCCGCTCATCTTCACGATTCCTTGACGAGCGTGTGATTACGATGCCCCCGACATGGTCGCGTCCCAGCCCGCCCGCATCCTGGTCGTCGAGGACGAGCCCCGCCTCGGCGAGCTCGTGCGGCTCTATCTCGCCCGAGACGGACATGATGTCACGGTCGTCGGTGACGGTCGATCGGCGATCGCCGCGATCGACGCGAGCGACATCCCGGATGCGCGGTCGATCGACCTCGTGGTCCTGGACCTGATGCTCCCGGGACTCGCCGGCGAGGCGGTCCTGGCCGCCATCCGCGACCGGGGAGACACCCCGGTCCTCATCGCGTCGGCCAAGCGCAGCGACCTTGAGCGCATCGCCGGGCTGCGCCTGGGGGCCGACGATTACCTCGCCAAGCCGTACAACCCGAATGAGCTGACGGCCAGGGTCGCGGCCATCCTGCGCCGCAGCCGCGCGGCTGGTTCGGGACGTACCGGCCACCTCGACGATCTCGTCCAGGGCAACGAGCCGGTCCTGTCCCTCGCGGCAAGCCGTCTGGTCGTGGACCCGGCGACCCGTCGGTTCAGCCTGGCCGCTGATGGTCCGGGCAGTTTCCCGGTCAGTGGCCGCCTGACCCCGGGCGAGCTCGGCCTGCTCATGGCCCTTGCCCGTCGTCCCGGTGCCGTCCTGTCGCGCGACCAACTGCTGGAAGCCGTGACCCGGCGCCCGGATGACGTCGTCGACCGGGTCGTGGACGTCCATGTGGCCAACCTCCGGCGCAAGCTCGGCGACGACCCGGCCGATCCGTGGCTGATCGAGACGATCCCCCAGACCGGCTATCGCCTCATCGCCGCTCGGGACCCCTCGTGACCGATCGATCGCGCCGACCGTTGGCGTGGCGCCTTGGGCTGCTCCTGGGCGTCTTCGTCCTCGCCGTTCTCCTGGTCGTGGGGGTCGTCGTCAATCGCGTCGTCAGCAGCGGGTTCCGGACGGTCGTCACGGAACAACAGCAGCAACGGCTGGATGAGGCCGCCGACGCGATCGCGGAGCGGATCGATCGCCCGGCCCGCCTCCGGGCCTTCGTCCGGCGACTGGCCACGAACCTCGGCGGCGCCGTCGAGGTCGTCACCGTCGACGGGACGGTCGCGGCGGCATTCGGGCGGCGACCCGATGGCGACGTGGCAAGTTACGAAGCGCCCGTCCGGATCGACGGCCTGGTCATCGGGTCCGTGCAGGCAGCGCTGCCCGGTTCCGGCACGAACCGCGGTTTCCTGCCGCTGTTCAACGCGACGCTCATCGGCGCGGGCCTGATCAGCCTGCTCGGGATCGTCCTCGTATCGACGGCCATCGCAGATCGGCTGACTCGCCCCCTGCGCGACGTGGCCGCGGCCGCGCGCCGCCTGGAGCGCGGCGAGACCGCAGCACGGGCGGCCGGTGGCGACGACCGCGAATCAGCCGATCTCGCCGACGCGTTCAACGCCATGGCGGATCGACTGGAACGCTCCGAGACACTCCGACGGCGAGCGGCGAGCGACATCGCCCACGACCTCGCGACGCCGGCCACGGTCCTCGAATCGCAGCTTCAGGCCATGATCGATGGGGTCGTCCCGACCGACCACGCCAACCTGGAGGCCGCGCGATCGGCGGCCGTGGCCCTGAGCGGCCTGGTGTCCGGGCTGGACGACCTCGTCTCCGCGGAAGCGGCCCCGATGCAGGCACGACCGGTCGCTGTGGACGTTGGCGCGGCCGCGGCGGAGGCCGCGCGGGCACTGGAGTCGTTGGCCCGGGTGCGCGCGGTGCAGGTTCGACTGGAGGTGCCCGACGGCACGATCGCCTGGGCCGATCGCGGACACGTGGCGCGCGCGCTCCAGAATGTCATGTCCAACGCCGTCGACCACAGCCCGACAGGCGGCGAGGTGGTCGTGACCGCCACGCGCGAGGGTTCGGCCGTGATCGCCATTCGCGTCACCGATGCGGGATCGGGCATCGCCGAGTCGGACGTCCCGCACGTGTTCGAACGGTTCTACCGAGCCGACCGTGCGCGAGCGGAGGGCGCCGGGCATGGTCTGGGCCTGACCATCGCACGAGAATTGCTCGCCGCCAACGGAGGCGCGATCGCCGTCGAGCGCACCGGCCCGGACGGGACCACATTCCTCCTCTCCCTGCCGGCGGCCGGCGCGGCTCGTTAGGCCCGCTGCTCCTCGGTCGGGAGCGACGATCCGGGCTCGGGCTCAGGGTCGGCGATGAACGGCGGTTCCGGCTCACGAATCTCGGGGAGCAACGGCGCGCCCGTGATGAGGCGCGTCCCCCGGCCGTGGGTCAGGAAGCTGAACGCCCAGCGCGTGACGACGACGATCCGGTTGGCCAACCCGATCAGGTAGGCGATGTGGATGCCCAACCAGAGCAACCCGCGCCCCACAGGACCGTGCGAGTCGGGATGACCTCCGTCGTTGGCGCGCCGCTCTCGCTCTCGCTCTCGCCCATCGTGACGGTCACGCTCGCCTCATCCATGGCGGTCACCCTGGTCTTGAGCCGAACCGTCACGCCGAGCTTCTCCAGCTGTCGCTTGGCCGAGGCCGATCTGTCCGGCGGGTAGGTCGGCAGGACCCGATCGACCGCCTCCACGAGGATGATCCGGGCGTCGCGCGGGTCGATGGCCCGGAAATAGCGCCGCAGGGTGTCCCGGGCGATCTCCCCGAGCGAACCGGCCAACTCCACGCCGGTCGGTCCGCCACCGACCAGCACGAACGTCATCCAGGCTCGTCGGCGATCGACGTCCGCTTCGCGCTCGGCGGCCTCGAACGCGATGAGGATTCGACGGCGCATCTCGGTCGCGTCCTCCAGGGTCTTGAGCCCGGAAGCCACGCCCGCCCACTCGTCATGCCCGAATTTGCTGTGGTGCGCGCCGGTCGCGACGATGAGCGAGTCGTACGGGATGGGTCCCCCGTCGGACATACGCACCTCGCGCCGCTCCAGATCCAGCCCGACAGCCTCGCCCAGGATGACCGTCGTGTTGCGCTGCTTGCGCAGGATGCTGCGCAGCGGCTGGGCGATCTCGCCCGGCGACAAGGCCCCGGTCGCGACCTGGTAGAGCATCGGCTGGAACAGGTGGAAGTTGCGCCGGTCCACGAGGGTGACCGAGATCTCCGGATCGATGCGCAGCTGCTTCGCGGCGTACAGGCCACCGAAGCCGCCACCGACGATGACGACCCGATGGCGTGGCGTCGCGGCCGTGGCTACTTGTCGCGCTCCGCGGCGTTGACGAGCGTCGCCTGCGCTGCCGCCAGCCTGGCGACCGGCACCCGGAACGGGGAGCACGACACGTAGTCCAGGCCCATGGCCTCGCACTTGAAGATGGAGTCCGGATCGCCACCGTGCTCGCCGCAGATCCCGAGCTCCAGGTCCGGACGCGTGGCCCGGCCCTTGTCGACCGCGATCTTCATGAGCCCCGCGACCGCGTCGTCCAGGGTCTGGAACGGGTTCGTCGGCAGGATGCCCTCCTCCACGTACTTGAGGAGGAACCCGCCCTCGGCGTCGTCCCGGCTGTAGCCGAACGTCATCTGGGTCAGGTCGTTGGTGCCGAAGCTGAAGAAGGCCGCGTCCTTGGCGATCTCGTCGGCGGTCAGGGCGCCACGTGGCACCTCGATCATGGTGCCAAATTTGTAGTCCACCTTGACGCCGGCGCCGGCCGCGGCCTCCACGGCTCGGGCCTCCGCCTCCAGGAGCTGCTTGGTCCGCTTGAGCTCGTTGGCGTGGCCGACCAGCGGGATCATGATCTTGGCGATCGGGTTGCCGCCGGCCTTCTTGACCGCGATCTGGGCGTTGAGGATGGCCCGGGTCTGGATCTTCACGAAGTCCGGGATCATGATCCCGAGGCGACAGCCGCGCAGCCCCAGCATCGGGTTCTGCTCGTGCATCGACTTGATCGTCGCGAGCAGCTCCTTGTCCTCCTCGGATGCGCCGCCGGTGAACTCCGCACGAGTGACCTTGACGAGCTGCTCCTCGAGGTTGGGCAGGAACTCGTGCAGCGGCGGGTCGATCAGGCGGACCACGACGGGCAGCCCGTCCATGGCCTTGAAGATGCCCTCGAAGTCGCCCTGCTGGAGGACCTCCAGCTTGGCCATCGCGGTATCGAACGTGCTGATGGCCTCCTGCTCGTCCGTACTCAGGACTTCACCGGCCGCGACCTTGGCCTTGGCCCGGGTGGCCTGGTTGGCGACGAGGATCGCGCCGCGCACGATCTCCAGGCGCTCGCCCTCGCGGAACATGTGCTCCGTGCGGCACAGGCCGATGCCCTGGGCGCCATAACCGCGTGCCTGCTCGGCTTCCTCCGGCTTGTCGGCGTTGGTCCAGACCTCCATCCGACGGATCCCGTCCGCCCAGGCCAGGACCTTCTGCAGATCGATCTGGTCCTCGAACCGGGCGCTGACCGTGGGCAGCGCGCCGACGTAGACCTCGCCGGTGGCACCGTCCACGCTGATCCAGTCGCCCTCCGCGAAGCTGACGCCGGATTCATTGGAGCGGGCAGACTTCGTGGCGTAGTCCACGACGAGTTCCGCACACCCGGCCACGCATGGCTTGCCGATCTGGCGGGCGACGACCGCAGCGTGGCTGGTGGCGCCGCCGCGGGCGGTCAGGATGCCCTGGGCCACGGCCATGCCGTGGAAGTCGTCCGGCGACGTCTCGACCCGGACGAGGACGACCTTCTCGCCGCGATCCACCCATTCGACCGCGGTGTCCGCGGAGAAGACGGCGCGGCCCACGGCCGCACCGGGACTCGCGTTGAGGCCCTTGGCGATGCGCGTGGCGGCCAGCAGGCCCGCCGGGTCGAACTGGTCGCGCAGGAGCTGGTCCACGTGTGCCGGCTCGATCCGCGCGATCGCCTCTTCCTTGGTGATCAGGCCCTCGTCGACCATGTCGGCGGCGATCTTCACCGCGGCCGCGGCCGTTCGCTTGGCTGAGCGCGTCTGGAGCATGTACAGCCTGCCGCGCTCGATCGTGAATTCAAGGTCCTGGACGTCGCGGTAGTGCTGCTCCAGCTGCTGTCCGATGCGCTGGAACTCGGCGTAGGCCTCCGGCATCTCGACGGCCAGCTGGGCGATCTTCGGAGCGGTCCGGATGCCGGCCACCACGTCCTCACCCTGGGCGTTGGTCAGGTACTCACCGAACAGGACCTTCTCGCCCGTGTTCGGGTCTCGCGTGAAGGCCACGCCCGTGCCCGAGTCGTCGCCCATGTTCCCGAAGACCATGGTCACGATGTTGACGGCGGTGCCGAGGTCGTCCGCGATCCCCTGGTTCTTGCGATAGTCCCCGGCGCGCTTGCCGAACCAGCTGGCGAAGACCGCCTTGATGGCAAGGTCCAGCTGCTCGTTCGGATCGTTGGGGAAGTCGCGGCCGGTGTCGGCCTTGACGATCGTCTTGAACGCGGCCACGAGGTCGCGCAGCGCGGCGGCGTCGAGATCCGTGTCCTGGCTGGCGCCGTGCGCAGCCTTGGCCGCATCCAGGGCGTGGTCGAAGCGCTCGCCGCTGACCTCCATGACGATCCGCCCGAACATCTGGATGAATCGGCGGTACGCGTCCCAACCGAAGCGCTCGTTGCCGGTCAGTGCCACCAGGCCCTTGAGCGTCTCCTCGTTGAGGCCCAGGTTGAGGACCGTGTCCATCATCCCGGGCATGGAGAACTTGGCCCCGGACCGGACGCTGACGAGGAGCGGGTTGGCGGGATCGCCGAAGCCCTTGCTCGTGCTCGACTCCACCTGCCTGACGGCTTCCAGGACGTCATCCCAGAGCCCGGCGGGGAGCTGCTGGCCCGCCGCGAAGTAGTCGTTGCAGGCTTCCGTCGTGATCGTGAATCCGGGCGGGGTGGGCAGGCCGGCCTTGGTCATCTCGGCCAGCCCGGCGCCCTTGCCGCCAAGGAGGTCGCGCATCGTGGAATCGCCCTCGGCGGTGCCATCGCCCCAAGCGTAGATGTAGCGCTTCTCGGCGTGTTGGGTGCGGTCGCTGCTCGCGGGGGAGATCGTCGCGGTCATATCGCGTCCTTCCAGGAACGTCGGGCGGACACGATCGGGATTCTCGGGACACGGTCCGCTTCAGGTCGATGTGAGACGCCGCCAGTGTACCGCCCGTGCGCGAGACCGCGGCGCTTTGACACGGACCCGCCGGGCGCCCTACAGTGCGCCACGAGCCGATGGCAACAACTCCCATCGGAGTAATAGATATTCGGAGGCCGCCCCGACCGTGTCAGCGCCGGCACCGACGCTCCGCGCGATCCATGGCCCGAAAGCTCGCACCCTTCCGACCCCGTCCAGCCCGATCGCCGGCCGGACGGTCTCGTGGCTGGCGGCGGTGTCCGTGGTGGCGGCGCTCGTCGCGGTCGCGGCCATCGCTGCGGCTCCTGCCGCAGAGCGGGGCTTCCTCACCGTAGCCACCCTGTTCGCGGCCGCCGCCGGCCTGTCGGCGACGAGTATCGGGGTGTTCGGGGGCGTGCTCGTGCCGGGGCTCCTACTGCTCGACGTCGACCCGCGGGTCGCGGCTCCCCTGTCGCTCTTCCTGCAGGTCCTGGTCATCCCCATCGGGGCGACGAGCCACCACGCCATGGGCCACGTCAAACGGCATATCACCCTGCCGCTCGTCATCTGTGGGGTGATCGGCAGTGTGTCCGGCGCCCTGCTCGCCTCGTCCGTGCCCAGGGAGCTCGTGGGCCAGGGCGTCGCTGTGGTCATCATCATCGTCGGCATCATCGTCCTCGGCACGCTGCGAACTGGCTATGCGGCGGGCACCGTGGATCACGAGGAGGTGCACAGGGGCCGGATCGGCGCCATCGGTCTGGTGTCCGGGTTCGCCTCCGGGATCTCCGGGGCCGGCTGGGGTCCGATCGGGGTCAAGCTCCTCATCCTGTCGCGAATCGACCCGCGACACGCCATCGGCTCGTCGCTGGTCGGCCGCATCTTCATGGCCGCGGCGGCCATCGCGACCTACGCCCTGACGGCCGTCGCGATCGGCGACATCGGGGTGGATCCGCTGCTGATCATCGCGCTGCTGGCCGGCGCCATCGCGGCGATGATCCCGGGCACCGCAGTGATCGCGCGCCTTGGTCGAGACCGCGCGGCGGCGGGGATCGCGATCATTTCCATCTGTCTCGCACTGCCATCGCTGCTGGGCCGCTAGATGACGAGCGCGGCGCTCATCCCGGCGATCCCGTACGACCGGACCGCCGTGGAGGACCTGGACGCGTCCGCGGTCCTCGCCGTGGCTCTGGAGAGCCTCGGGTCGGACCGGCTCGCCCTGTCCGCGTCGTTCGGCCCGGAGGACATCGTCCTGCTGGACCTCATGGCCCGCCTCACGTCGCAACCGCGGGTATTCACGCTGGACACCGGTCGCCTGCCGGACGAGACCTACTCGCTCATGGAGGCCGTCCGAGACCGGTGGAGCGTGGAGATCGAAACGTACGCGCCGGACACCGCGGGCGTGGAGGCGATGGTCCGGGTGAAGGGTCCCAACCTCTTCTACAACTCCCTGGAGCACCGCCTGGAGTGCTGCCATGTGCGCAAGGTGGCGCCGATGCGCCGGGCGCTGGCGACCGTGGACGGCTGGGTGACGGGGCTGCGCCGCGACCAGATCGCCACACGCGCGGCCACTGCAAAGATCGCTCTGGACGTGGACCACGGCGGAATCTGGAAGGTCGCGCCCTTGGCCGACTGGACGGAGGCGCGGGTCTGGGCGTACATCCGCGCGCACGAGCTGCCCTACAACGCCCTGCACGACCAGGGCTACCCGTCCATCGGCTGTGCGCCGTGTACGCGTCCGATCGCACCCGGCGAGGACCCGCGCGCCGGCCGCTGGTGGTGGGAGCAGGCGGGCCATCGCGAGTGCGGCCTGCACGTGACCTGGGCGCCCGACCAGGCAACCACTCCGCTCCTCATCCTCGGCGACCAGTGACGGAAACACTCGAACGTCGGACGACCCGTCACGTCCTGTCGCACCTGGCCGAGCTCGAGTCGGAGGCGATCCACATCTTCCGCGAGGCGGCCGCCGTGTTCGAGCGGCTCGGCCTCCTGTTCTCCGGCGGCAAGGATTCGATCGTCCTGCTGCGCCTGGCGGAGAAGGCGTTCCGGCCCGGCGGCTTCCCGTTCCCGATCGTCCACGTCGACACGGGACACAACTTTCCGGAGGTGCTCGACTTCCGTGATCGGCGCGTCGCGGAGCTCGGCGAGCGCCTCATCGTCGGATCTGTGCAGGGATCGATCGACGCTGGGCGCGTGGCGGAAGAGCCAGGGCACGACCCATCTCGGAATCGACTGCAGACGGTCACCCTGCTCGACACGATCGAGGCGCACGGCTTCGACGCGCTGTTCGGCGGCGGGCGGCGGGACGAGGAGAAGGCCCGCGCCAAGGAACGGATCTTCAGCCACCGGGACGCATTCGGGCAGTGGGATCCGCGCAATCAGCGCCCCGAACTATGGTCGATGTACAACGGCCGCAAGCACCCAGGCGAGCACTTCCGGATCTTCCCGATCAGCAACTGGACGGAGCTGGACGTCTGGCAGTACATCGCCGCGGAGCCCCTGGAGATCCCGTCCATCTACTACGCCCATCGGCGTGCCGTCGTGAAGCGCGACGGCATGTGGCTGGCGGTCGGGCCGTTCATCCACCCGCGCGACGGGGAGGACCGGGAGGAGATCCTGGTCCGCTATCGGACCGTCGGGGACATGAGCTGCACCGGCGCGGTGGTCTCGGCGGCGTCCACGATCGAGGAGGTCATCGCTGAGGTCGCGAGCGCACGCATCACGGAGCGTGGGGCGACTCGGGCGGATGATGCCTTCTCCGAGGCGGCCATGGAAGACCGCAAGCGCGAAGGGTATTTCTGAGCATGGCCGTGATCATGTCTTCGGCCGGCGCAGCGCGCTCGCCACACCTGCCCTACCCCTCATCCGACCTGCTGCGATTCTCGACGGCGGGATCCGTGGACGATGGCAAGAGCACGCTCATCGGTCGGTTGCTGCACGATTCAAAGGGCATCTTCGAGGACCAGCTGGCCGCCATCCAGCTCGCCAGTCGGCGCCGCGGGCGGACGGACGTCGATCTCGCGCTCCTGACCGACGGGCTGCGCGCCGAGCGTGAGCAAGGCATCACGATCGACGTCGCATACCGGTATTTCGCCACACCGCGCCGGAAGTTCATCATCGCGGACACGCCCGGGCACGTCCAGTACACGCGCAACATGGTCACCGGGTCCTCCACCGCGGACCTGGCGATCGTGCTCGTGGACGCGCGGCGCGGCGTCCTGGAGCAGACCCGCCGACACACGCTCATCGCGTCGCTCCTGCGCGTACCGCATGTCGTGGTCGCCGTGAACAAGATGGATCTCGTCGGCTGGGACGAGGGTGTGTTCGACGAGATCCGCGACGAACTCACCGCGCTGACGGACCGCCTGAGCATCAGCGACCTCACGGCGATCCCGGTCAGCGCCCTGCTGGGCGACAACGTCGTCGAGCCGTCCGCGGCGATGCCCTGGTATGACGGCCTGCCCCTCCTGGAGCACCTGGAGACGGTGGAGCTGGAGTCGGCGCACGACCTGACCCGGGTCCGCTTCCCCGTCCAGTGGGTGATCCGCGCCGCCACCGCGGAAGACCCGGACGTGCGCGCCTACGCCGGTCGCCTGGAGGCAGGCCTATTGCGTCCCGGCCAGTCGGTCATCGCACTGCCATCCGGGATCGTCACGGAGGTGGCGTCGATCGACACCTACGACGGGCCCTTGACCGAGGCGTTCCCGCCGATGTCCGTCGCCGTGCGCCTACGCGACGAGGTGGACCTTGGTCGCGGCGGGTTGCTCGCCGGAGTGGACGACGCGCCGCCCGCCATGCGTGAGCTGGACGCGCTGGTGTGTTGGATGGGCAACACTCCCATCCGCCCCGGCGGGCGGTATTGGCTCCAGCACACGACTCGGACGGTGCGCGCCATCGTCACCGATGTGATCGAGCGCATCGATGTGTCCACGCTGGACCGCGAGCCCGGCGCGCTCCTTGGGCTCAACGACATCGGACGCGTCCGATTGCGCCTCGCGGAGCCGATCTTCGCCGACCCCTACCGGCTGGTGCGCTCCACCGGCTCGGCGATCCTGGTCGATGAGGCCACCAACGCGACGGCGGGCGCGGTCCTCGTCACGGACCTCGAGGACCGCTGGCCCGACTGACGGACCACGCCCCTCGAGCTCGCTGCTCATCGCTGCTCATCGCTGCTCATCGCTGCTTGTCGCGCTTCGCGGCCAACCCTCTGCGACGGGTACCATCCGTTTGCAACGAACCGCACGGAGACCTGCCCGGCCCATGACCGATCTGGCCAGTGACCTCGAGGTCGCCCCGACTGGAGTCATCGCGATCGATGACGAGCGGTACAACGCCATGCTGGTTCGGCGCGTGGACCAACACGCCAGCCTCGCCTACTTCTGGGTGCGGTTCGATGGCGATCCCACGCCCTTCGAGCCTGGGCAGTACATGACCATCGGTGTGGTCATCGACGGCAAGATCGAGCAGCGGCCGTATTCGGTCGCCTCCGCGCCGCGCGACGTCGGGGAGTTTGGCTACGAGTTCTACCTGCGCCTGGTCGCGGGCGGGAAGTTCACGACGGTCCTCTGGGATCTCCCTGTGGGGCACCGGATGCGCATGATCGGCCCGAAAGGCAAGTTCGTCTTGGCGCCCGGGGATGAGCGGACCCACCTGTTCATCAGCTCCGGGACGGGCAATGCTCCGTTCATCTCCATGATGCGCGAGACGCTCGCCGCCGGAGCGCCCAGGCGGGCAGTCTTCCTGAACGGGGTGTCGCACGTCCGCGACCTTGGCTACCGGGACATCCTGGAAGCCTGGGAAGCGTCCGGGGAGTACCCGATGCGGTTCATCCCCACCATCTCGCGCCCGGATGATCCGTCGAATGAAGGCTGGGGCGGGCGGACCGGGCGCGTGGAGTCGGTCGTTGGGTCCCTCGTCGCCGACCTTGGCCTGGATGTCGCGGACACGGTCGCCTACCTGTGCGGAAACCCGGACATGATCCAGTCCGCCGAGGCGACCCTGCTGGGCCTCGGCTTCCCGAAGGAAGCCGTCAAGAAGGAGCTCTACTGGCCCATGGGCAAAGAGCCGCGGGGCGTGGCCGGCGCGGCCGATGTGGCCGGCGCGGCCGACGACGCAGTCGCGGCCGACGACGCAGTCGCGGCCGACGACGCAGTCGCGGCCGATGTGGCCGGCGCGGCCGATGTGGCCGGCGCGGCCGATGTGGCCGGCGCGGCCGATGTGGCCGGCGCGGCCGATGTGGCCGGCGCGGCCGACGACGAGGCCTAGTCACCACACGATCGCCCGAAGCGGCGGCTAGCGCGGGGCCTGGCGTGTCGTGGCCGCGTTCGCTGCATCGTGGCCGCGTTTCGCCCCGCGCCGCGCCCTCCGTGTCGCTTACATTCTCCCGGGTCCTGCTAACGCCGTGGTCGGCACGCGCCTGGATCCGTCGGTTCACGATTCGCGCCTCGTTGGTCGCGAATAGCACCCCCAGGCCGTGGTGGCGACGACCATCGCTATTCCGGTCGCTGCCGGCGCACCCTGACCCTCTGGATTCCGACTCGGCCGCGGGCACCACGACCGCCGGCACTGTTTGCGACGAACAGAATCCCTGACATCGCACCGATCGGATCACGCAGCCACCGTCGAACGTCGTCGCCACGCTGGGGGAACGCCGCGTCGAGCGTGGCGGCGTGGCTGCGGACCTGACGTCGACAACGATCCGTGTCCGGCAAGACCAGGATCCGCCCGACCAATGCCGGCCGCCAACCGAAGCGGTCCACAGCGATCCGCTCGTCGACCAGCCGCGCCTTTTCATCCAGCTTCCGCACCGTGTCGTCGACCCTGACGAAGTCGGACTTGATTTCTTCGACGACCACCGCGCGGCGCCCGGCCATACCACCCAGGACATCGATGGAACCCCGCTCGCCAAAGATCGAGTACGAGACCTCCACCCTTGGATCCCAACCCCACGCCGTGAGTCCGATGACGCGCGACTCGACGAGCGCTGCATGTCGTTCGTCGATCAGTCGATCCAGGGACGTCCCGCGCCATCGTGCCTCCAGATCAAGGCGAGCCCCCACCGCAGCGAATATGTGTCGCAACGTGTCTACCGAGACCCCGCCGATCTGGCCGAGTTCGATCTTGGAGATCAACCCCTGCGAAACGCCGGCGCGATCCGCAACGTCGACCTGTCGCTGGCCGAGTCGCAGACGGATCCGGCGCAGTGCGGCACCCAGCCTGATGTCCTCCACGGCTGGATCATCGCGTTCGACTCGTATCTGGCGCTTATCCAGGATGTAGCGGTCGCGTGCCTGGTCACGGGAAGGTCCGCCAACGACCGCCGCATTCGCCAGCCCGACGACGGCGACGAATGCCCCGAGAGGGCGATTCCGACGGCTATCCACGGGCTAGCATTCGAACTCGACCTCAGGCAGTCGGGCTCACGTCGGAGCACGGTGTCGACCAAGGTTCGATAGGTCCACCGTTCGTCGGGCGACTAACCGCCCGCCCCGATCTCGGCTGTCGCAGACATGCGCCTGGGTCGTCGTATCGTGTGGCGTTGCGTCCTGCTGATGAAGGGGAGGGCCGGCTCGTCGCGAATATCGCTCGACGTCGTATCCGCGACCGAACGGCCGGCCCGAGGCGTCGATCCTCGATCGCGCTCCAGTTACCACGACCCCGGCGAGTGCCCGCGGCGAGTGCCCGCGGCGAGTGCCCGCGGCGAGTGCCCGCGGCGAGTGCCCGCGGCGAGTGCCCGCGGCGAGTGCCCGCGGCGACCTATTCGGCTCGCGCGGCGTCCAGGCGATCCAGGATCAGGCGGGTCACACCCTCCACCGGGATGCGCTCCTGGGTCATCGAATCGCGATCGCGCACCGTGACCGCGCCGTCCTCCAGCGAGTCCACGTCCACGGTCACGCACCACGGCGTGCCGATCTCATCCTGGCGTCGATAGAG
>Ga0163144_10011032_pt1 | contig 19166 bp, 12 predicted proteins | sample OliLak19BULKMAT1_FD_123175 | JGI IMG/M metagenome (GOLD analysis project Ga0163144, IMG submission 123175) | Freshwater microbial mat bacterial communities from Lake Vanda, McMurdo Dry Valleys, Antarctica - Oligotrophic Lake LV.19.BULKMAT1 | ecosystem: Environmental > Aquatic > Freshwater >... | reverse complement strand
GCCTATGCACTAGATATGTTGAGCACTTATTTATCACGCGGTAACAGTGCCGTATTAAACAAAGAACTGGTAGAGAAAAGCCAGATTGCCTTGCGGGTAAATGCCTATGCTGGCAGTGGAGAAGACCCCGGACTAATGATACTAACAGCCACAGCAAACCAAGGCGTAGACATACAAAAACTTAAAGAGGCCTTAGATCTACAGGTAAAGAAATTAGCAGATGCCCCTATTTCTGATAGAGACTTCCAAAAAACATTTAATAAAATAGAAGCCGATTTTGTTACCCAAAATGGCTCTGCTTTGGGCATAGCCGAGCAGCTAGCCCAATATAAAATGTACTACGGCGATGCCAACCTTATCAACACAGAAATAGAGCGATACAAAAAAATAACGCCCGCCCAGCTACAGGCCGTGGCCAAAAAGTATCTGCAACCAGAAAACAGAACCATCATTTATTATTTACCCAAAAAGAGCAGCTAAGACCTATGAAAGCAACCTATTTAGCCAAAATAGCCCTAGTGTTTAGCGCCTTTTTTGCGCTTACACAGCTAGAGGCTCTTGCCCAAAAGAAACCAGCCCCCAAGCCTGCAAAAAGTGTAAAAAAAGCCGCTGTTGCACCCTTGCCTCCGTTAGATCGCTCAAAAAAACCGGCCCCCGGCCCTGCACCAAAAATTAACCTGGCCAATGCCGAGCAGTGGACCCTAAACAACGGGCTTAAAGTATTCTTTGTGCGTGATACAAAACTGCCCCGCATTACCTATCAGTTGCAACTAGATTATGACCCCATTTTAGAAGGGCCCGTTAAGGGTTACGTGGCCATAGCAGGAGATCTGCTTAGCAACGGTACCCAAGCATTAACTAAAGATCAGTTAGACGAAGAAATAGACTACATGGGTGCAGCATTGGGTAGCAGCGCATCCGGAGCCTCTGCATTTGGCCTTTCTAGGTATGCCCAGCGCCTTTTAGAGATTATGGGCGATGTAGTAACCAAGCCCCGTATGGATGTTAAAGACTTTGAGCTTATCCGCAAAAGGTCTTTATCTGCATTGGCAGCCTCTAAAAACGATCCCCGCACAATAAGCCGCCGCGTATCTGACAGACTAACCTATGGCACAAACCATCCCTATGGAGAGTTTTCTACAGAAGAAACGCTTAAAAAGATTACCCTAGAAAAGTGCAAAGAGTTTTACACAACCTACTTCCGCCCCAATGTAGGGTACCTAGCCATAGTGGGCGACATAACCTCTGAGCAAGCCCATGCTTGGACACAGCAATACCTAGGCCCATGGCAGCAAGCCACCGTGCCTGCAGCTGCCTACAAACTCCCAGCCCCTTTAGTAGCCAACGAGATTGTGGTTGTTGATAAAGCAAGCTCTGTACAAACTGTTATAAATATCTGCGCACCAGTAGATTACACACTTTCAGATACGGCATATATAAAAGCACGGGTCATGAACGACATCCTTGGGGGCAACAGCTCTTCACGGCTTTTTAATAATTTGCGTGAGCGCCACGGCTTTACCTATGGGGCTTACAGTAGCCTAAACCCCAATAAATACGTGGGCAGTTTCAGCGCTAACGCATCGGTGCGCACGGCAGTTACAGACTCATCTGTGCAAGAGTTTCGCATGGAGATGCGCCGCATTGGCACAGAAGCAGTATCAGACTCTGAGCTTACGCTCACCAAAAATGGGCTGGCAGGCTCATTTATAAACTCGCTAGAGTCTCCACAAACGGTGGCAAACTTTGCCATAAATACAAAGCGTTACAACCTAGCCCCAGAGTTTTACCAAACCTACTTGGCCAAGCTTGCAGCCATTACCAAAGAAGATGTAATGCGGCAAGCAGGCCGTTTTGTAAAAGATGTGGGCAACTATATTGTAATAGTGGGCAATGCTAAAGAGATTATACCAAAATTAGAAGCCTTTGGTAAAGTGCGTTTGCTAGATGAATACGGCAACGCAGTAAACCCAAACCCACTACGGGTGGCACCCGCAGGGCTAACGGCAGAAACAGTAGTGAGCCAATATATACAGGCAATAGGCGGGGCTGAGGCCATTAAAAAGCTTAAAGACCTGTCTCTCACTTACACGGGGGAGGTACAAGGCCAAACCCTAGTGTTAGATCAATACCGCAAGCGCCCCAATATGCAAGCATCTGTAGTGTCTATAGCCATGAACGAGGTAGACCGTACCACCTGTAACGGCAAAACTAGTATTAAAAAAGGCCAAATGGGTACTACAGAGGCTTCTGGTAAAGACCTGGAAAATGCTATTGCCCGTGCTGTATTCTTTCCAGAAATAAACTATGCAGCAATTGGGGTAAAAAGTCAGCTTTTAGGCCTAGAAAAAGTGAACGGACAAGATGCAAACAAACTTGAATTCACTTTTTTAAGCGGAGATAGCTGGATAGACTATTTTGATGCCGTAACCCACCTGCGTGTGCGCCGCACAGAATCGCGCCAGACCCCACGCGGGCCACTTACCATAAGCACAGACTACGCAGATTATAAAGCGGCAGATGGCACCACAGTAAAAGTGCCCGGTACATTTACATTACCCTTAGGGCCTATGACAATAAAAGTTACGCTCACAAGTGCTAAGGCAAACACAGGCCTCAAGAATAGCGTTTTTGAGCCTAGTAAGTAGTTAACTGCCTCATACTATTTATAATAAGGCTGCCCTAGGGTAGCCTTTTCTATGGGTATATAGTTTCTGCAATAAATTGTAAGAATTTAGAACTATAACCTTAATAATCTATAAAATTACGCGTGGGGGCTACAAGCAAAATGCCACGCCTTTGCCGTTTTATGTATCTTTGGGTAGAATTTCCACCTTTCAGATGATAGCCCCCGCCACGCCTTCAGAACAACATTTTGAGCAGTACGCTCAGGCTTTAGCCGCCAGTGTTTTTGCAGATAAAAAATACATTACCGGCCCAGCATTGCTTACTGCGCTGCCAGAGAAACAGCTCAATATGTTTGTGCTTTTCCGCCTTAAAAAACAATGGGAGCTTGAGGCTGAGGCTATACGCAGCCCTTACTTTAACTACCAGGCCCCTGCCGCAAAGGAGGCCCTGCAAAAGTTTCTTAATATTCTTAGCCAGCATATACAGCTAGAACAAGATGTTTTTGCTGCCTTGGTAGCAATGGCCCTGCAAGATGCGTGGAACTTGGCCATCAAGCCGGCTATTTTTTTAACAGGCCTAGGAGAGCAGGTAGCAACCCCCAGCATATCTGTAACGCAGATGCAAAGCATTGGCAAATACATAGTTTACCATGCAGATCTGCTACAAGAAGCCCTGCGGGATATGACCCTTACCGGGCGCACCACGTTTTTAAAGGGAGACCTTTTCCAACAATTACAGCGTATACAAGACAGGCAACCAACGCTGCAAAAAGAAAAGCACCTAAAAGAATTATCGTATTTTCTATCTACCCTAGGCATTAAAGAACTACCAGAAGAACAAGAACCTGAAACACTGCTAGAGCAACCTGTATTTGCCTTGGAAGCTGCTATAGATAGTGAAAAAGAGCCAGACGTTGCACTACAAGTTACACAGCCTGAGCAAGTTACACAGCCTGAGCAAGTTACACAGCCAGAGCAAGCCTCTTTACCAGTAACCAAAGAGCTAAACCAACAAGAAGAAGGGCAATTAAATACTGTTACAGAAACCACTCTTGCAGAAAGATCAGAGCCTGAAGCTACCGCAGAGGTAATTGTAGATATGGCACAAAGCACAGAGTCTGAGCCTGTGCATGAAACTGAGCCTGCGCATGAAACTGAGCCTGAAACTGCGCCTAAAACTGAGCCTGAAACTGCGCCTGTTATCACACCTGCTTTTGTGGCAGAGCCTCCAGTGTCTGCAAAACCAGAAATTTCAGAAACGCTTGTAGCAGAGCGAGAAGAGTCTTTAGGAGAGCGACTAGCCAAACAACAAGGCCAAGCCATGTATGCAAAAGTTACCTCTGCGCCATCAGAAAATCTGCACAACCTAATATCTATAGGCGAGCGTTACATGATTGTAGAGGCGCTCTTTACGGGTGATATGGCAGCTTATTCTCTGGCAATATCAGAGCTTAACAAACAAGAAAACCTAGAACAGGCCTTGCACTTCACCTGGGATGTTATTGCCCCTAAGTACAACTGGAACCCAGACTCTGAGCATTACAAAGTTTTAGACCAAGCCCTGCGCCGTAAGTTTGCCGCATAATTAGCCCACCGGCTACACAACTAGCTTTTATGGAAAACACCGCCTCTGCCGGCACTGGCATAGACCTTAAGGATATCATCAGCCATGCAAAAGAGTACGGGTTTGTTTTCCCGTCTTCTGAGATATACGATGGCCTGCAAGCCGTATATGACTATGGCCAAAACGGCGTACAGCTTAAAAACAACTTAAAGCAGCTCTGGTGGCGGGCTATGACCCAGGCCAAAGAATCTATTGTAGGCATAGATGCGGCCATTTTTATGCATCCGCTCACCTGGAAAGCCAGCGGACACGTGGATGCCTTTAATGACCCCATGATAGACAACAAGGATAGCAAAAAACGCTATCGTGCAGATGTATTACTGGAAGATAAAGCTGCCCAATATGAGAATAGCGGCCAAATAGACAAAGGCAAAGCATTACTTGCAGAAATGGGCCGCCTGCTAACTGATGAGGATATGGCCGCACTGCGTGATCTTATCATACAAGAAGATATACGATGCCCTGTATCTGGCACAGCAAACTGGACAGACGTGCGGCAGTTTAACCTAATGTTTAGCACCCAAGTGGGGTCTGTGGCAGAAGATACAGACACCATATACCTGCGCCCAGAAACTGCCCAAGGCATTTTTGTAAACTACTTAAACGTACAAAAAACAGGCCGGATGAAAATCCCATTTGGCATTGCACAAATAGGCAAAGCGTTTCGTAATGAGATTGTGGCCCGGCAGTTCATTTTCCGTATGCGTGAGTTTGAGCAAATGGAGATGCAGTTTTTTATACGCCCTGGTACAGAAGACCAATGGTACGAGCATTGGAAAGAACAGCGGATGCGCTTTCATAAGGCACTAGGTTTGCCCGCAGAACGCTTACGTTTTCACAACCACCATAAACTGGCCCACTATGCTAAGGCAGCCTGCGATATTGAATTTAACTTTCCGTTTGGTTTTAAAGAAATGGAAGGCATACACTCCCGCACCGATTTTGACCTGCGCAACCATGCCGAGCTATCGGGTAAAAAGATTCAGTATTTTGATAACGAAATAAACCAGAACTACACCCCTTACGTGATAGAGACATCGGTTGGGGCAGATAGGCTTTTCTTGGCTACGTTTTGCCAGGCACTTAAAACTGTAGTATCTGGTGAAGGAGATGACCGGCGCGAGCGCACCATACTTAGTTTACACCCAGCCCTAGCACCTATAAAAGCAGCCATTTTGCCAATTACAAAAAAAGATGGGTTGCCAGAAAAAGGAGAGGCCATATATAATAGCCTTAGGCATGATTTTGAGTGTTTTTTTGAGGAGAAAGACAGCATAGGCAAACGCTACACCCGGCAAGACCTTATCGGCACACCTTTTTGTATAGCCGTAGACCACCAAACCTTAGAAGATGATACGGTTACTATCCGCCATAGAGATACTGGCCAGCAAGAGCGCCAGCCTATTGCAGCTTTAAAATCTATCATCGGTGAACAAGCCAGCTTGAGCGCTATTCTTAAAGATTTGTAGCCTAAGGAGTAGTTTTATCTGCAGATTGATCGCTTTATAAATGAACCTATGTTCCTGATATTTTTTGAGTAAAGTATTTAGGCAATTATGCTAAGAAGTGTGAAAATCTCTTACTGAGAACTAAATATGAGTTAAATGCCAAACGCATAGGGCTTAGAGTTTTGCTTTAAGCCCGTTTTCTTTTGTGGGTACCTTTTGTTTGTGCAGGAAACGATTACGTTAACCAAGGGTTCTTGTAAAGGTTCTTTTAGAGCACGTGGCAGGCTATTTTATTACATAGGTACAGCTAGGCGTATTTCGTTCTAACATCCTTCTTGCTTACTAGATATCTTCATAGCGTAATGCACAAAAAGCTTTTTTAAACCACAAAAGAACAAATCTTCTTGGTCTATTAGGTTTTTATAGTGCACATTTCATGGTAGGACGCTCAATACGCATGCTCATGGCCCCGGGTGTACCGTTTCAATCAGAATCGGTGCAGAAGGCTATCCATGCTTTGCGTAATGAGCTACATGTGCAGGTATATGATTGCCAAAGCTCAGAAGAAGCTTTTGATGCTTTAAGCCATTTCTGGCCAGACTGTCTAGTACTTGATGGAAACATTGCCCAGGATACCTTAGCCTTAGATAGTTTACTTAAACGATCTGCAGAGCTAGGCGGAGAAGACCAGCCTATGGTCTATATCTTAAACAATGAGGCTTTTACCCTCTGGCAGATGCCCCATGTGTGTGTTATACCGCCTGCTCAGTTGCAGCCAGATCTTTTGTTAGATAAGTTTTTACTGGATGCTAGGCCCAGATTGCGCTCTAAGATTAGCATAAAGCCCCGCCCTCAAGATTTTGAGTATGAATGGATGGGTAAAACCACCCGCACACATACAGACGTAGTAAGCACCTTCTCGGCAGATGATCGTTTCCGTAGTTTGGTAAACAATTCGTATGATTTAGTTTCTGTTCTTGAGCCAGACGGGTTTATCAAATACGTATCTGCTGCGGCCCACCCCATACTGGGAATTTGGCCAGAAGACCTTGCAGGTAAGTACCTACAAGATTTTTTAGTAAAGTGCAAACGTAATAACGTAATGCGCTGGCTTGCCCAAGCCAAGATTAATACTGGCTACACAGAGGTGGTGGTAGCACATGCAGATGGCCATGAAATTACCCTAGAGGTTTCATGTGCAGATATGACCGATGATGCAGCCATAAAAGCCTTTGTTCTCTATGCCAGAGATGTAACTAAGCGGCGGCAGGCAGAGGCGCAATTGTCGTATCAGGCACGGCTGCTTGGCAACATAAAAGAGGCTGTGGTGGGCCTTAATGCCCAAGGCAAAGTTATATACCTCAATAAAGCTGCAGAAAGATTTTACAAGGTTTCTAGTTCTCAGGCGCTTGGCCTTATCTGGGGCCAACTTTGCAAAACGGAGTGGCTACACCCCGATGAAGAGGTTTTTGCCCAAGAGTCTTTGCGAGAACATACCGTCTGGCAAGGCGAGGTATTGCAGATACTTACAACTGGTAGGCGCATCCAAGTAGAAATATCTATAACGGCCTATAATGAGGGGCCAGATGAGACCCAAAGCCAGATATTGGTGGTGCGCGATGTTAAAGATCGCAAATTGGTAGAAAGCGTTTTGCATGAGAGTGAAACCAAGTACCAAAGCCTTGTTTCTATTACTACAGACCTTATCTGGCACACAGATGGCATTGGGGTAGTAACCTTTATATCGCCCACCGTACAGGATATACTTGGATACCCAGCCTCAGAAGTGCAGGGCCGCTCGCTTACAGAGTTTTTAGCTGAGAAAAAATACGTAAAATCTACTATTAGCCTCTCTGATACCCTGCATAACCACGAGACATTTAGCTACTTACAGGCTACTTTTTTAGCTAAAAATGGGCAGGTAAAATACCTAGAACTCTCTGGTTTGCCGTTTTTTTCTGCCAAAGAAAAACTGCTAGGGTACCACGGCACAATACGTGATGTTACCCACCGGGTAGAGTCTGAAAGAGCGATGCGCAAATCTCTGGCAGAAAAAGAAACCCTGCTAAAAGAAATTCATCACCGCGTAAAAAACAATATGCAGATTGTAACCTCGCTTTTACATCTGCAATCTCAGTTTATTACAGACCCCGACCTGCTGGCTCGCCTAAAGGAAAGCCAAGACCGTATACAAGCTATGGCCCTAGTACATGAAAAAATTTACCAAAGCAAAGACCTGCACCGCATAGATTTTAAAGACTATATAGAAACCCTTGCTCGCCATATTTCAAACTCTTACCGCAGCTCACTCATACGCCTGCACCTGATAATGCCCGAGGAACAAGTGTATGTAGCTATAGATACGGCAATACCGAGCGGTCTTGTGCTTAACGAGCTAGTCTCTAACGCCTACAAACATGCCTTTGTAGATGGAGAGCCAGGAGCTATATGGGTGCGCCTCACAGAGCAAGACGGTGCCGCCACCCTTATTGTGCAAGACAATGGCAGGGGCTTGGTAAATACCGATATAGAAACCTACACATCATCTAGCTTGGGTATGCAACTAGTAGATGCACTCGTGCACCAACTACATGGCAAGCTCTCTATTGTAAACGATGCCGGAGCGGTGTTTAGCCTAACGTTTAACCTTTAAATGCGGCTAGCCAGCGGTTGTGCTCTATTTGTCTAGACTCTGGCAAAATGCCCCGCCACCACGCATTATCAATAATTGTTGTAGTAAAGCCCAGGCTTTGCAATAAGGCCACACAATCATCTTCTAATTGTTTGCCATGTGTTTCTATAAGCACAAAAGCAGGGTAAGCAACTAAAGCTTTTTTAGCTCCCTGTAGCACATCTAGCTCGGCACCTTCCACATCTATTTTAATAAAAAAGGCAGATGGTTTCTCTTGGGCGGCCAGTTTATCTATGGTTATATGGCGCTCATCATCATGGGAGGCCACAAACAGAGATAGGTATTCTACCTTGTCTCCCAAGCCATTTTTCTGCATGTTGCTCTCTTGCTCTGGGGCCAGCTTAGGGTCTGCTTCTATAAGCACTACTTTGCCGCTTGGGTTGTACTTTTTATAAATAAGGCCGTAATACCCATCAGATGCACCTACATCTATGTAAAGACTACTCTTTTTAGAAAACTCCACAAACTGGTCTTGAATTTCATGCTCATCAAGGCCTAGCAACCGCTGTAATTTTGTGGCAGGGTCTATCTCCATCTCTATGCCGGCAGCAGCCCCGTATTTTATTTTACGGAAAGATGAAACCGACCCAAACAAGGCTTTTTTAACGAAAGACTTCACGCGAAAGAGGAAAGAAGTAAGAAGAAGAAAATTAGTACTTATCTATGAGCAACAACCACAAAGATACGGAGATGCTGTTTAAGCCCCTGCTTTTGTTTTTTGCCAATTAACAGAGGTGAAACTAAATACTGTCCCTTTTAAAGGCTGTTGTAACTGTAAAATAATTGGGAAACTTTACCGTCTGCCCATTAACCGTAAAATAAGGCCGTATTCTAAGGCCTAGGTTAGCCGGGCTAGAGCTTTGGCCGGCAAGGGCCAATACTAGATTTATCAGATCTGTCTGGGTTTTGCCAGAAAATGCTGTGAGCATATTTACAGACACAGGAATAGATAATGTACCCGTAGTGCCCGGCACCACTTTAAATCTCTTTGGCAGGCTGCCCTCGGTAAGTTTTGTGCCCTCTAAAGACATGATATAGTCTAGCTGGGTTAGGGCGGCAGTGTCTTTTTGGTCATTTAAAATATTTATATTTACATTCATAGACAGTGGAAAGTTACCCGAGACATAGGCAAACCCAAGGGTGGCAAGGTCTCTTATACCTAAACCAGCGCCTAGGCTTTTGCCATCCATGGGCACACCGGCAAGGCCTATGTTGCTTACATTGTCTAGCTTGTACTGGCACCGGGTAAGGGTAAGCAATTGCTGGGCTTGGTTTGCCAAGTCACAACTGGCGGTAATGGCAAGCACTATGGGCAAACAAAAAAGAAGGGGCAAAGAACGTATGCGCATACAAACGGGTGGTGCAAAATGGCTATGCTAAAGAGAAAGTTTTGTAGCTACAAAGTACAGCTTATGGCTAGGATAAACTGCCATTTGGAAGTGCAGTATTTGTGTTCTATATTTGTTAGAGTTAATTTCTAACGCTGATAGAATTATTGTTAAACCCTTGAGCCATGTCATTCTTAGCCTCTAACCTTAAGTATCTCCGCCGCCGTAAAGAACCCAAGCTCACCCAAGAGCGCTTGGCACAAATGCTTATGGTGAGTCCATCCACATATGGCAGTTATGAAGAGGGCCGGGCAGAGCCAAAGTTAGATACGCTTTTGCAGATGTCGGATATTTTTATGGTTGCCATACATGATCTTTTGCAGCTAGATCTATCTAAAGTAGTGGTGATGGAGGCAGCCTTAGGTGGGTTAACAGGCAGCTCTGGCCGCACCCGTACCCTAGTAGCTACTGTAGATAAAGAGGGTACAGACAACATAGAGCTTGTGCCTGTAAAAGCGGCGGCGGGGTATACTCGGGGTTACTCAGACCCTGATTTTATACAAGGCTTGCCCACGTTTCAGGTTCCGTTTTTAGATACGCAGCGCAAACACCGCGCCTTTGCCATAACAGGCGATTCTATGCCACCCGTGCCAGATGGCGCTTTAGTTTTTGGGCAATACGTAGAAGATTGGTGGCAAATACGCGATGGTAGCCTTGCTGTTATAGTTACCCAAAACGATGGTGTGGTCTTTAAAAAAGTCTTTAACTACTTAAAAGACAGGGCCTGCCTAGTAATGGCTTCTACAAACCCAATTTACCAGCCCTTTGTAGTGCCAGAAGAGGAGATACAAGAAGTGTGGACGTTTGCCGGCTATTTTACCAAAGAGTTTACAGAATAGCTCTAGGTGGTTGTTTGTAAAGGGCTAACTTTACATCCCGTAATGGCATCATCAAAATACATCTTCGTTACGGGCGGAGTAGCTTCTTCATTAGGTAAAGGCATAATTGCAGCATCGTTGGCTAAGCTTCTGCAAGCCAGAGGGTTTAGTGTAACAATACAAAAATTTGATCCTTACCTTAACATAGACCCAGGCACTCTAAACCCCTACGAGCACGGCGAGTGCTACGTAACAGATGACGGTGCAGAGACAGACCTAGATCTTGGCCACTATGAGCGGTTTTTAAATACGCCTACCAGCCAAGCCAACAACGTTACCACCGGCCGTATTTATGATAATGTGATACGTAAAGAGCGCCAAGGGGCGTATCTGGGCAAAACCGTGCAGGTTATCCCCCATATTACAGATGAGATTAAAAGGAACTTTCATCTCTTAGAAGAACAGGGCCATTACGATTTCATAATTACAGAGATAGGCGGTTGTGTGGGCGATATTGAATCTTTACCGTTTATAGAAGCCGTGCGCCAGACCCGCTGGGAGCTTGGCGAGCGCAACGCCATTGTTATACATCTTACGCTGGTGCCGTACTTAAAGTCTGCCGGTGAGTTAAAGACAAAACCTACCCAGCACTCTGTTAAAACCCTGCTAGAGGCGGGTATACAGCCAGATATTTTGGTGTGCCGTACAGAATATCCGCTACCTACAGAAATGCGCAAAAAGGTAGCGCTTTTCTGTAACGTACCCTATAAATCTGTTATAGAAAGTATTGATGCTGAGAGTATATACGATGTGCCCCTGCTTATGAAGCGGGAAAACTTAGACGAGAGGGTGCTGTCGCTTTTTGGTATTAAAGGTGCCCCAGAGCCAAACATAGACTCTTGGAAAGAGTTTTTAGGCAGGCTAAAAAACCCAACACAATCATGCAAAATAGGCCTTGTGGGTAAATATGTAGAGCTAAGGGATAGCTATAAGTCTATTGCCGAGGCATTTATACATGGCGGTGCCGCTACAGAAACTAGGGTAGATGTGGAATGGATAAAAGCAGAAGACCTTGTAGATTACGGGCAAGCGCTTGCTCGTTTACAAAAACTTGATGGCATTTTAGTAGCTCCAGGTTTTGGCGAGCGCGGGATAGAAGGTAAGATAAACGCGGTGCGCGTGGCCAGAGAGCAGGGTATACCCTTCTTTGGTATTTGTCTGGGCATGCAATGTGCCGTTGTAGAGTTTGCGCGCAATGTATTGCACCTGCCAGAGGCCGCCAGCACCGAGATGAACCCAGATACTCCCCACCCTGTGATAGGCCTTATGGAAAGCCAAAAGGCTGTTACAGAGAAAGGCGGCACAATGCGGCTGGGGGCTTATACCTGCCATCTTGTGCCTAATACCCAGGCCGCCCATGCTTACGGTACCACAGAAATACGTGAGCGCCACCGCCACCGCTATGAGTTTAATAACAATTATTTAAGTGCTTTTACAGAGGCTGGCTTGGTTGCTGCGGGCAAAAACCCCGATGAAAACCTGGTAGAAATTGTAGAGATACCTAGCCACCCCTATTTTGTGGGGGTGCAGTTTCATCCAGAGCTTAAAAGCACCGTTCTGGCTCCGCATCCCCTGTTTGTATCGTTTGTAAAAGCTGCGGTGGCTTATGCTGCTAGCCGAGATAACAGCCCAGACAACAGCCTAGATAATAGCCGCTACGAGGCCCTTGAGGGAAACTTAGATAAAGATTCTTATCTAGAAGTAGAATAAGCTAAGGCTTTACCATTTCTAGTATTTTGCCTGCTTTGTTTATAATGTAGCTTTTGCCACCTTGTTGCACCCGTGCTTGCCCATTGGCAAAGGGGGTTGCCGCCGTGTACGTCTGCGTAATTGCAGGTTTTAGTGTCTTGTTTAGATAATGCCAGCCTTGGGCATCTTGCACAAGCAACAACCCCTCTGCAAAAGGTAATACCTGCATAAATGGCCCGGCTTGCACGGGTTTGCCTTGTTTATCTAAAAGCGAAAGTGTGCCCTCTTTTTTTGCTGCGTACAGTGCCTGCCCAATGGCGTACAGGGTGTCGTAAGTATCGGTAATTTTTTCACCAGTTGTAGATACCAATAAAAACTGTTTTTTGCGCTGGGCAATTAAAGGAAATTTATCAGCGTCTGCCCCTGTAGTTGTTGCATTTAGCGTTTCAAAAGTTGGTTTAAGCACCATTTTTCCGTTTTTATGTAACAGTCCAAAAAGGCCGTCTTTTTGCAAAATATAAAGATTAGTACCCAAGGGCCAGGCATTTTGGCAAGAGAAGCTAAAGGTTTTTCGGCCGGTTTCAGAAAACAGAAATGTTGAGTCTGATCTATGGGCTCTAAACAAGTTTGTGCCCGCAGGGATATCAATATCAGTATGGTTTTTAGAGACTACAAGTTGTTTGGTAGCAAGAGATAGTATCCCTTGGTTTGCTCCTTTTCCTGCGGTAGCAAAACCTAGCCGTAACATACGGTAGCGGTCATCGGCAGAGAGGGGTAAATCTGGCCCTGTACCCTCTTTTTGCAGCATACCCCAGAGGGTGTCTGTGGGTGTAGCCCCAATTTTATACGGATAAATTACGCTGCCCACGTCTTTTACAAGGCCTGTATAGGCATCAGGATAGGCAATGCCCGTATTTAAGTGCACAAGTTTGTGTAGGCCATCGCTTTGGGTTGCCTCTGCCAAGGGGCTAGGGGATAGGTAGCGCACATTACGGTAGATGTACTGGTCATTTTTTAAGCGCAGGTCTTTACGCATTAGCGCCCAAGATGAGTCTTTACCTTCTTTGCGCAGGGCATAGTATTTACCCCATTGGGGTAGGGCATCGGCATATACAACGGGTACAACTTCTTGGCCGCTAGGCAATACTAGGCCCCATTTTTTGTTGCGTGCCACAGCAATAAGAGTACCTTCTGCCCCGCGGGCGTACTGGTAGGTAGGGGGTGTGGTTATTTTAACGGTGGCATCTGCAATGCCCCATAGCCCCCCCTTTTGTAAGAGATAGTACTGTGTGTAGTGTAAAAGCGAGTCGTATTCTGGCCGCAGTTTTACGTTGCCAGAAGCATCTATTATGCCCCACTTGTTCCGGTATAAAAAGCGATACTTATTGCCTACAGTTTGTGCTACTTGGCTGCAACTATCATAAATAGCTTGGCCAGAGCCCACATACACTAAGCTTACAAAACCAGCTTTTAGGCCCAGTACCAGAGAGTCTGATATATTTCTGAAACCATCATACTGGGGCTCTACAAGCATCTTGCCTCGTTCTTTGTAAAAAATACCCCAGAGACCTTTTTTCTTAACCCAGCTATAGTCATGCCGGGGGCTTATGGGCCGTATTTCTTCAAAAGCGGGGGGCACAAAAAGGCGGCCCTTTTCATCTAATACGCCCCATAGTGGGCCCACACGGGCCCAGCCACGGCCATTTACATAATTCTGAATTTCATCGTATTGGGTGCCAGCCACTAGGTAACCTTCGCAGTTTATGATACCATATTTTGTACCCCGCTGCACTATTGCCAGTTTGCCTGCAAAGGCTGCGGCTTGGTCAAAAGAAGGCTCTACACGCCACTCTCCTACAATATTCTTGTAGCCCCAGCGGCGTGTTGTTTTATCAAACCTAGCAAAAAGTTGCTCCTCACAGTCATAACTGGCCCCAGAAGATGGCTGGGCCCATGCCTGCAATATAGACAGGCAAAAAAACGCCATAAGGGCCAACTTTTTAATCATAGAACAAATATGCACCCCCGCCATAACGCCCCCATGAGGCTGGGTGGTATATTTATGGGTTGATAGTATTTATGTAGACTTTCGGGTCTAGGTAAGTCTTTGTAAAACCTTATGTTTGATAATTTAAATACCCGGCTAGACCGCGCGCTTAAAACCTTAAAAGGCCAGGGCCGTATCACAGACATTAACGTAGCCCAGACGGTGAAAGAGATTCGCCGTGCGCTGGTAGATGCCGACGTAAATTTTAAAGTAGCCAAAACAGTAACAGACAAAATACTGGAAGAGGCGCTGGGCCAAAAGGTGCTCATCTCTGTAAAACCGGGTGAGCTCCTCACCAAAATTGTTTTTGATGAGCTGGTGCGGCTCATGGGTTCTGAAAAAGTGGATGTAGTACTCAAGGGAGACCCTGCAGTTATACTATTATCTGGTTTGCAAGGCTCGGGTAAAACAACTTTTGCCAGCAAACTAGCTAATTTTTATAAACGTAGCGGCCGCCAGGTATTGCTGGTTGCAGCAGATGTGTATCGCCCGGCTGCCATAGAACAGCTAAAGGTTATGGGCCAGAGCGTTGGCGTAGATGTTTATTCTGAAGAGGGCGTTACAGACCCAGTAGGTATTGCCCAGCGCGGTGTGCAACATGCCCGCCAGCTAGGCAGAAAAATTGTAATTGTAGATACGGCTGGCCGCTTAGCCGTAGATGAGGCCATGATGGATGAAATAACCCGGATGAAAACGGCGCTGTCTCCATCAGAAACCTTGTTTGTAGTAGACTCTATGACAGGGCAAGATGCTGTAAACACAGCCAAAGCCTTTAACGACCGTATAAACTTTGATGGTGTTGTGCTCACCAAATTGGATGGAGATAGCCGCGGTGGTGCTGCCCTATCTGTGCGCTCTGTGGTAGAGAAACCTATCAAGTTTATCTCTACGGGCGAGAAGCCAGATCAGCTCGATATCTTTTACCCAGACAGGATGGCCCAGCGTATTTTGGGTATGGGCGATGTTATAAGCCTTGTAGAGCGCGCCCAGCAGGTTTATGACGAGGAAGAGGCAAAGCGTATAGAGGCTAAAATCCGTAAAAACCAGTTTGACATTAACGATTTTATGTCACAACTAGAGCAGCTCAAAAAAATGGGCTCTATCAAGGACTTAGTAGGCATGATACCAGGCGTGAGCAAGATGCTTAAAGACATTGAAATATCTGACGATGCCTTTAAACCTATAGAGGCCATGATGCGCTCTATGACCCCCTTTGAGCGTGAAAATCCCGATGTTATGAACGGTGGCCGCCGCAAACGCATTGCGGCTGGGTCTGGCACTACCGTGCAGCAGGTAAACGCTTTTCTAACCCAGTTTGATGAAATGCGTAAAATGATGCGCAAAATGAACCAGATGCAGGGCAGCCCAAGTATTTCTCAAAAATTTGCACCAGCGCCCAAGCGTTAAGTAATAGAGATTACTTTACTCTCAGGGTTTTTATACCTAGCAGTATATATTTAGTATCTATACATTTACCACCTTGCCACCTGTAGCCCCACATACGCTAGATCTTACCATTGTGGTGGTAAGCTACAATGTGCGGCATTTTTTGCAGCAATGTTTACACTCTGTAGCCCGCTCTGTTGTGGGCATGCAAACAGAGGTATATGTAGTAGATAATGCATCTATAGACGGATCTGTAGAAATGGTGCAGGCTCTTTTTCCTTGGGTGCATTTAATTGCAAACAAAGACAACGTAGGCTTTGCAAAAGCAAACAACCAGGCCATGCGTGCGGGTAATGGGCGTTACATCTTGCTTTTAAACCCAGATACGGTGCTGCAAGAAGACACCCTTTCCACCTGTCTTACTTTTATGGATAGCCATGCCGAGGCTGGCGGGCTTGGGGTGCGTATGCTAGATGGCAAGGGCAACTTTTTGCCTGAAAGCAAGCGAGGGCTTCCCACGCCAGATGTGGCGTTTTATAAAATATTTGGGCTTGCAGCACTGTTTCCTAAAAGTGCCATTTTTGGGCGGTATCATCTTGGTTTTTTGCCAGAAGATGAAACCCATGAAATAGATGTGCTTAGTGGGGCTTATATGTGGCTGCGCACAGAGGCATTGCAAAAGGTGGGCCTGCTAGATGAGCGCTTTTTTATGTACGGCGAGGATGTAGACCTTAGCTACCGCATACAAAAAGCCGGGTATAAAAACTATTACCTGCCCCATACCCGCATTATCCATTACAAAGGTGAGAGCACCAAGCGAAGCTCTGTTAACTACGTACGCAATTTTTACCATGCTATGGCCTTATTTGCAGAGATTCATTTCTCTCAAGGGTATGCAGGTTTGCTGCGGGCAGGCATACAACTAGCCATATACTTGCGCGCCGCTCTTAGCCTTTTTAGCAGGGTTACACGTGCGGCCTATCTGCCAGTTTTAGATGCGGTATCCATATGGGCCGGCATGTACTGGCTTAAAACTTGGTGGGAAGAAAACTACAAGTACCCGGGCTATTACCCGCCCTTTTTTATGGGGGCGCTAGTGCCCGTATATATTTTAATCTGGTGCACGGCAGCAGGGCTAAACGGCAGTTATAAGAGGCCGTTCCACCTTAAAAACCTGCTTGTGGGCGTAGTAATGGGTACGCTTGCCATATCTGCTGGTTCTAACTTTTTAGAGCCCTTCCGTTTTTCTAAGGCCCTGATCTTACTAGGGGGTGGCTATGTTTTTGCCAGTATGTGGGTGCTGCGCCTGTTAGATAACGCCCGCAAATATGGGCGGCTAAGCCTAGGTGCAAACCAACAGCGTAAAGTACTTATTGTAGGTACCCATGCAGAGGTGGCCCGGGTTACAACCCTCATTAACCGGGCAGAAGCCCCGGTGCGTATTGTGGGCTGGGTGGCGGCTGGCACTTCAGAACCGATGGATGATCTCTATGCCGGAGCCGTAAAAGATTTACCCCAGCTGGTAGGGCTTTTTAGAGCAGATGAAGTTATTTTTTGTGGGAAAGACATACAATCTCAAGCCATTATAGGGTGGATGAGTTTGCTGGGTGCAGGCAAGGTAGAGTTTAAAATAGCCCCGGCAGAGGCAGATTTTGTGCTAGGCTCTAGCTCTAGCACTACAAGCGGAGAGCTCTACAGCCTAGAGCTAAAACAAGAGCCGTTTAATGCTGTACAACTTTACCAGAAACGCCTGGCAGATGTTGCTCTGGCAGGGCTCATGCTGCTTACCCTGCCGGTTTCTGTGTGGTTTTATAAAGATAAGGCAGGCTTTGTAACCAATATTTGGGAGGTGCTTGCAGGCAGTAAAACTTGGGTAAGCCTTAGTTTAAGGCCTACGGGCAGCCATACAAAACCCGGAGTTTTAACGCCGGCCAGCTCTACAGAAGGCGCAGCAGATGGTACCGTGCGCCGGCTAGACTCGCTGTACGCTAAAGACTACTCTTTTGCAAACGATTTAGCCCTTATCCTGCGTTGTATTCATAAATTAGACCAGCGCTCAGTTTCATGAAACACTTACTCGTTTTTGCTCTTTTTATAAGCATTAGCACCGCAGCTGTGGGGCAGCAGTTGCTTATACCTATGGATGATAGCCAAGCCAACCACCTAAAAAGTTATGGCTTGGCATACTGGGCCCTGGGTAAAGGAGTAGAAGTAAACTGGCTGCTAAACTACAGAGGCGGCAGTTTCATGGTTTCTGCACAGGCCTTTATAGAGGCAGAGTGCCGGGTGCGGGGCATAACCGTAGAAAAGTTATCAGAATCTTCTGCCGCCGATATTAAGGCCCAAATATTACTGCCAGATGTAAACCAAGATATAATGAAGCTGGAGAAGCCCCCTAAAATTGCCGTATACAGCCCCAAAAGCAAACAACCCTGGGACGATGCCGTAACTCTAGTACTAGCCTATGCAGAGATACCTTATGATATTGTTTTTGACGATGAAGTACTAGATAACAAACTGCCTAAGTACGACTGGCTGCATCTGCACCACGAGGATTTTACAGGGCAATACGGCCGGTTTTATCAAAGCTTTGGCCACGCAGCTTGGTACCAAGACCAAGTGCGCGAGGCAGAAGATATAGCCCGTAGGAATGGCTATACAAAAGTGAGCCAGCTAAAGCTGGAAGTGGCCCGGCGTATACGTGATTTTACGGCTGGAGGCGGCTTTTTATTTGCTATGTGCTCTGCAACAGATAGTTATGATATTGCGCTTGCCGCAGACGGAGTAGATATTTGTGACCGATACTACGACAAAGACGGCGTAGACCCCAAGGCACAGTCTAAACTAGACTATAGCAAATGTTATGCATTCCATAATTTTAAACTTGAGCAAAATACGCTGGCCTACGAGTTTAGCGATATTGACAGCCGCCCAAACCCCATGCCGCCCTTTGTGCCAGAAAAGGATGACTTTTTCCAACTATTTACCTTCTCTGCCAAGTATGACCCAATACCCACTATGCTCACCCAAAACCACCAGAATTTGATTCATGGCTTTATGGGGCAAACCACGGCATTCCGCACTAGCCTTATAAAGCCAGAGGTTCTTATAATGGGTGAAAATAAAAACCAAAAAGAGGCCAGGTATATGCATGGTACCTACGGTAATGGCACTTGGACCTTTTACGGCGGGCATGACCCAGAAGACTATCAGCACTTTATAGAAGAAGAACCAACAGATCTGAACCTACACCCTAACTCGCCAGGCTACCGGCTTATTCTAAACAATATTCTTTTCCCCGCGGCCAAAAAGAAGAAACAAAAAACCTAGGCCTGTAATATGATAAACGCCCATTTAAAATTACTGGCAAACCTACTTAGCGCATGG
>Ga0163144_10011029_pt1 | contig 19169 bp, 19 predicted proteins | sample OliLak19BULKMAT1_FD_123175 | JGI IMG/M metagenome (GOLD analysis project Ga0163144, IMG submission 123175) | Freshwater microbial mat bacterial communities from Lake Vanda, McMurdo Dry Valleys, Antarctica - Oligotrophic Lake LV.19.BULKMAT1 | ecosystem: Environmental > Aquatic > Freshwater >... | reverse complement strand
CTATGATATCGAAACGATTTCTCCTGAGCCGCTTCCCGAGACACAAGACAAAGAACTGACCCTCCTCAATGTTCTCGGCTTCAAGGTGAATCCGTACCTTCAAAAATGTGCTTCGATTCATGCAGTGGAAGCTTTTTATGCTGAGTGGAATGAGAAGCGAGCGAGCTTGCCGTACATGCTTGACGGTATTGTCATCAAAGTGAATGATCGAGCCCTTCAAGAGACGCTTGGCTATACCGGTAAGTCTCCGCGGTTTGCGATTGCCTTTAAGTTTCCGGCTGAGGAAGCAACGAGCGTCGTCCAAGATATATCGATACAGATTGGCCGCACCGGCGTACTCACGCCAGTGGCGCATCTCACCCCGGTGCGTCTCGCGGGAACCGTAGTCTCGCGGGCGACGCTTCACAATGCCGATGAGATTGCACGACTCGGCCTCAAGATTGGTGATACGGTCGTCGTGCGTAAAGCTGGCGATATCATCCCTGAAGTACTTTCGGTTATCGAATCGCTTCGCACGGGGAATGAAAAAGCGTTTCTGATGCCGGCGGTCTGTCCTAAATGTGGTAGTCCAGTGGAGCGTCGTGTCATCGGTGAAAAGAGCGGCTTGAAAGAATATTCGGCCGCGCTGTACTGTACGAACCCGCACTGTTTTGCGGTAGAGCGTGAGGTGATTATCCATGCGGTGTCGAGAAAGGGTTTCGATATTGTCGGGATGGGAGAGAAGATCGTGGAGCAGTTCATGGACGACGGACTCATCGCCAATCTCGCGGATATTTTTGAACTTACACCAGGTGATATCGTACCGCTTGAACGCTTTGCTGAGAAATCCGCTGAAAAGCTCGCCGCTTCAATCCAGCGAGCGAAACGTATCCCACTGGAGCGTTTTCTCTTTGCGCTTGGTATCCACCATGTCGGTGAAGAAACAGCGGAACTGATCGCAAAATTTGTTGCCGGAAAGGTCAAGACAAAAACGATTCATCCCGCCCAGCTCCTGGAATTTTTCCAGCGCCTTTCGATCGAAGACTGGGTGTCGCTGGATGGGATCGGTGAGAAATCAGCTGTTAGTCTCTCCGAATGGTTTGCTGATGACCGCAATACGAGGCTCCTCCAGGCGCTCGATACCGCGGAAGTGATCACTGCCTTACCAGAACTGATTCGTACCGAGGAGGCGCTTCTTGCGGGTAAAACCTTTGTTTTGACCGGGGAGCTGGCGCGCTTTACAAGGGATGAGGCCAAGCGTACAATAAAGCAGTTGGGTGGTCATGTTACGGCTTCAGTAAGCCAAAAAACAGACTTTATCATCGCGGGGATGGAACCGGGAAGCAAGTATGATTCCGCAAAAAAACTAGGTGTCTCGATCCTCGATGAAACCGCTTTCCTGAAACTTATTGGACAATAAATCTATGCTCTCAGCTGACGAAGTGAAACACATCGCGACGCTCGCTCGTATCGGTCTTACCGATACGGAAGTGACGCATTTTCAGAAAGACCTCTCCGCCGTGATTGACTGGTTTGGCGAGCTCAAAGACGTCGATGTGACAGGTGCACCGGCAGAAACATCGATGGCACCAGAATCGAATCGGGCGGCCGCCGATGTGGACGTCCTGTCTGGTGAAGCGGCGCAGATTCTCGAAAATGCACCCGGAAAAAAAGACCAGTACTTCAAAGTGAAATCAGTTTTCTAGCTTTCTCTATGATTCGCGAACTGCACGAGAAAATCCAAAGTGGTGAAATGAAAGCGGCTGACCTTGTGTGGGCGCGTTTCGCACTGATTGCCGGGCGTGATGGAAATCTGCACGCCTTCCTCTCGACGCGTGAAGCCGAGGCTTTGCGTGAAGCCGAGGCCATCGACGCGGCGGTCGCGGCCGGCGAGACAATCGATCTCCTCGCTGGTATCCCGGGCGCGGTGAAAGACAATATCGTCATGGCGAATGAGCGGACGACCGCCGGATCAAAAATCCTTGACAAGTATGTCTCTCCGTACGACGCAACCGTGGTTACGAAATTGAAGGCGGCCCAGGCAATCATCATCGGCAAGACGAATCTCGATGAATTTGCACTCGGTTCTTCTACCGAGCTCTCGGCCTATGGCCCGACGAAGAATCCAATCGATGACACGCGCGTCCCGGGCGGCACTTCGGGCGGCTCGGCTGTCGCGGTAGCAGCTGACATGGCGGCGTTCGCACTCGGCTCCGACACGGGTGGTTCCATTCGCCAGCCGGCTGCGTTCTGTGGTGTGTATGGTCTGAAACCGACTTATGGTCGTGTCTCGCGCTCTGGCCTCATCGCATCCGCTTCAAGCCTTGATCAGATTGGCGTACTTGCGAATTCGACCGAAGACGTCGCGATTGTGTTGTCTCGGATTGCAGGCGAGGACGTGTTCGATGGCACAGCGTCCGTCCGACCGGTGCCAAGGTACGAGGACCTCCTTACGGGCGACATCAAAGGCAAAAAGATTGGCGTCCCAGACGAGTACTTTACGGACAAACTCGATGCGAAGATGAAAGCTGCAGCGTTTGCTGCGCTCGACGTCTTCAAGTCTCTCGGTGCCGAGATCGTATTCATCAGTCTCCCTCATAGTCATCTCGCGCTCCCGATTTACTACATCGTGCAGCCGTCCGAGCTGTCTTCAAATCTCTCTCGCTTCGACGGTATTCGCTATGGCCTCTCCGTGAATGACCAAGAGGACTCGCTTGAGCGTACCAGTACGCTCCTCGAAACCTATCTCGACACGCGCAAAGTCGGCCTCGGACCGGAAGCCAAGCGTCGCATCATGCTCGGCACCTATGCGCTCTCAGCGGGTTACTATGATGCCTTCTACAAGAAGGCGCTCGCGGTGCGCGCCCTCCTCCGTCAGGATTTCCAGAAAGCTTTTGAAACCGTCGACGTCATTTTCTCGCCGACTACGCCCGAAGTTGCATTCAAGCTTGGCGCCAAGACCGACAATCCGCTTCAGATGTATTTCTCCGATATCTATACTGTTACTGCGAACTTGGTCGGCGTCCCAGCGATGTCCTTTCCGATTGGCACCATCGCCGAAGACGGCGTGGCACTCCCGATTGGTGGGCAATTCATGGGGCGCTGGTTCGAAGAGGAAACAATCCTAAATCTCGTCCATGCGTTTGAGCAGGCAGGGAAGCGTGTCAGTCTCTAACTCTCGCAGGTGAGTCGACTGGAAAAAGGGGCTATAATAAAAACATGAGCACAGAATTTGACGCCCTCGGTTTCCTCGGTATGGTCCCAGCCATTTGGGCCTTTGTGGTCGATTCAGCCCTCTTTACCGTGCTGAAGTTTTTCCTCATCATCTACTCTCTCGTCCTCATCGCCAATACGGTGATGCTGCTCCTCATGCGTGGCGTGGCCGAAAACCTGAAGGTGCAGATGTACGGTACCACCCGCCCTCTCATCAAGAAGAATGAGGCGACGAGTAAGTGGCAGGCAGTCGAGCGACGACTTGAGAGCGACAACCCAAGCCACTACAAGGCTGCCGTCCTCGAAGCGGATCAGTTCTGCGACGAACTCTTGAAGGAGTCTGGCTTTGACGGGGAGAATATGTCCGAACGCCTCGCCAATATGCATCCCGGACAGCTCCAGAGCTATGATGGCCTGAGGACCGCCCATGAAACCCGTAATCGGATCGTGAATGAGCCAGCCTTTACCCTCGACCGCGCCGAAGCAGAGGATCTCCTCGCGAAATACAAAGCCCTCCTCGTTGAGCTGGAGTTGTTTTCCTGAGAGTTGGAGTCGAGGCTGGGCTTTTTCTTACCTACCTTCCTTAATTGACAGAAGACCTCATTTCCTATAGATTATAGGCACAAGCCCTGGGGGCTTTTTTTAGACCAGAAATAAGGGATAGAACCCGCTTAAAAGCTATGAATAAGGTGTTCAGCTTCTTTGTCGAAGCCAAAGGCGAGCTCATGAAAGTGAACTGGCCGAGTCAGAAGGACTTGATCCGATACACCATCTTGGTGGTCGTCATCAGTCTCGCGACAGCCATTTTCCTCGGTGCACTCGATACACTCTTCAGCTATCTCGTTGAACGATTTCTCTTGACCCAGTAATCACTCTCTTTTCCTAACAATATGGCCAAACAGAGTCAGCATCATGGACGCGCCTGGTATGTCCTTCACACTTACTCCGGGTATGAGGACAACGTGTCTCGCAACCTAAAGCAGCGTATCGAATCGATGGACATGCAGAGTCTTATCTTCGACGTGCTCGTCCCCAAGGAGAAGAAGATCAAGATTAAAGCCGGAAAGCGTGTCGTCGTCGAGGAGCGCATCTATCCGGGTTATGTTTTGGTCGACATGGTAGTGACGGATGCTAGCTGGTACGTAGTGCGTAATACGCCAAACGTGACCGGCTTCATCGGTCTCGGTACGACCCCAACTCCGATTGACCCGGCGGAAATCGAGGGTCTGAAGAAGCGCATGGGTGTTGCTGAGCCGAAGTACAAGATCGATGTGAAGATTGGCGAGAGCGTCCGCATCGTGGATGGCCCATTTAAGAACTTCGAAGGTAAGGTGCAAGAAGTAGACGATGAAAAGGGTAAGGTGAAGGTGCTGGTCTCCATCTTCGGTCGTGAGACCCCGGTGGAACTCGACTTTCTCCAAATCAAGAAGGACTAATTAGAGAAGAGATTTCAAGACTATGGCTAAAGCAATTAAAGCAATCGTGAAGCTCCAGATCCCGGCCGGGAAAGCGACTCCGGCTCCTCCAGTCGGTACAGCCCTCGGACCTCATGGGCTCAACATCCAGGACTTCTGTGGCAAGTACAATGAGGTGACTCGTCCGATGATGGGTGACATCATCCCGGTAGAGATTACCATTTTCGAAGACCGTTCGTTCACCTTCGTCATGAAGACTCCGCCGGCCTCTGATCTCTTGAAGAAAGCAGCCAAGATCGAAAAAGCAGCCGCGAACCCGCTGAAGGACCGTGCTGGCGCCGTCACCGAAGCGCAGGTACGTGAGATCGCCGAGAAGAAACTCCCAGACCTCAATGCCAACGATGTCGAAGCCGCTGTCCAGATCATCAAGGGTACCGCGCGCTCGATGGGCATCAAGGTAGAGGGGTAAAAAAAGGTATGCTGAGCGCCATGGAACAACCGCCTCTCCCAGACTTTGGGGCCATCGCGGCAGAAAGCTGAAGCTAAGAGGCGTGAAGGTTTCGTCCGGCGACTCGGTGAACTCCTCGATAAAGAGTCGGGTGGTGATGATGATCATCCGGCAGCACTCGCTAAAAAAGCGCTCGAGGCAGGGAATGATCGCGAAGTGAACACCTATCCCTCATCGGAGATTGATAAAGTAGAAGCTCTCGGTAATGAAAGTCGACGCGGGGAATTGATGTGATGGAAAACCAGTTTTTCAGCTAGTAACTAACTATCATAATTGTGGGACCCTGAGTTAATCGAAGGGGTATGTACCACGAAAACCATATGTTACACGGAAAAAAGTATCGGACAGTCGTAGAGAAGATTGAAGAAGGAAGGGAGTATACGATTGCGGAAGCGGTCGCTTTTCTCCAAGCGAACAAGACAGCGAAGTTTGATGAGTCAGTAGAGATGCATTTTAAGCTAGGAATCTCAAACAAGAAGAGCGATGAAAACGTCCGTGGGACTGTCGTCTTGCCGCACGGTACGGGCCGCAGCCAGAAAGTTGCGGTCGTGACCTCGACCAAATTAAAGGAAGCTCAGGATGCCGGTGCTGCTTTGGCCGGTGGCGAAGAGCTCATCGCCTCGATCAAGGACGGCAAGACGAACCCGGGGACACATTTCGACCTCGTTCTCGCTACTCCGGAAATGATGCCAAAACTTGCGCAGATTGCGAAAATCCTCGGACCAAAAGGCATGATGCCATCCCCAAAGAACGAGACCGTCACCCAGAAGATTGGTGAGACGGTAGAGATGCTTCAGAAGGGGAAGAAAGCGAGCTACAAGAACGATGACACTGGGAATATCCATCAGGTCGTCGGCAAGGTTTCTTTCACTGCTGCCGCGCTCGAAGAGAATATTGCGATGTTCATCGACGCGATTCAGAAGGGGAAGCCGGACGGTCTCAAAGGCCGCTTCATTCTCTCGATGACCCTGACCTCGACCATGGGCCCAGGACTCCGCATCACGAAATAGCCGTTTCTCAGACCAAAAAAGCCCCGTACGGGGCTTTTTCTTTGTCCTAGATTTTCCAGTATACTAGGAGGGTAATTCTGGAAGACAGCCTATGAAGAACGATAAATCGATTGTGACGAGAAAGCAGAGCGCCTTTGGATTTGATTTTCAAGATCGTGTCATTTACGACCAGAAACCACTAAAAAAACTTATTGAACATTGCAAAGGGCTAGGCCTTCGCATCGTACTTACTCAAGGAACATTCGATCTTGTTCATGTCGGACATGCGCGCTATCTTGAGGAGGCAAAGCGGCATGGGGATCTACTCGTTGTCGGTGTCGACAGTGATGAGAAGGTTCGGGCACGGAAAGGTCCTGATCGTCCGGTCGTACCAGAAGCGGAGCGATTAGAAATCCTCACACATCTTCGGCCTGTTGACCTCGTTGTTTTGAAGCAGCTTCGCGATCCGAAATGGTCGCTCATCAAAGCCGTTCGTCCTGATGTTTTGATCGCGACGAAGGAAACGTATACGAAGAAGCAGCTCGTCGAACTGAAGAAGTATTGTGGTGAAGTTATTGCTCTTAAGCCACAAGCCACAACGTCAACAAGTGCGAAGATCAGGCTCATGCAGCTGAAGACGGCAAAGCGGCTCGAGCGGGCGCTCACCCCGAAGCTCATCCAGACGATTGAAGATGTCCTGAGAGAAGTTGGCGGAAAATGATGCCTCACAAAATCCTCATCGCTTTCGTTCCTGTTCTGCATCGTGGCTATCGGTCTTTTTTTGAGCGGCACACGGATGCGGATACTATCTATCTCCTTGGCCCGGATTGGATCGAGGATTTTCCGTGGCTTGCCAAAGAGATCCGCGCTTTGGATGCGACCGAAGTGAAAACGGCGCTTGATGCCTGGCACCTCGGACCAGCTATCGAGATTCTCGGTAAGCAGGATATCGCTGATATCGAGGCAACAACTATTGTGGTTCCAGATGAAGATATCATGCGCGAAATAGCTGTCCGGCATCTCGGGCAAAAGAGTGTGGTTTTTGATACGGTGTTCCTGCGCTGGGACAAACACAATACGGTCGCTGAGCGCCCGCTCAATCCAGACATTGCTATTTCAAGCGATGCCTTCGATTGTGAGATGCTCGCCACTGCCGATCAGGAGGCAAAGCGGAGCTCGGATTTTTGGCGGCATGTTGGCGTGGCGCTCGTAAAGGATGGCGAGCTTATTATCACGGCCCATAACAAACATGTCCCATCCGAACAGATGCCGTACGTGAATGGCGATCCGCGCAACAATTTCCATAAAGGTGTGCACCTGGATCTCTCGACGGCGCTGCATGCCGAAGCGGGGGCGATCGCTGAAGCAGCTCGTGTAGGCGTGGCGCTCGAAGGAGCGAGCCTGTATGTGACGACCTTTCCTTGTCCGCCGTGTGCCAAGCTCATTGCGTATTCGGGTATCAAAAAAATATACTATCGCACAGGCTACGGTGTCCTTGATGGCGAAGATATCTTGAAAAGTCGTGGGGTACAGATTATCTTTGTCGAGGGGAAACAAAACAGCCCACCAGGTCCTGTCGAGGATGGTGGGCGTGGGAAAGTCTAATGCGTGCAGTCCGCTGTTCAAGTAGGGCCGTCGCGGTTTTCCTCGAAGCTGACGAAGCCGGTGAGCTTGGCAGCACGGGCGGCAACTGCTTCGGGCGAAATGTCCTTGGCGAAGGTCGCTTTGACCGGGCCGGTCAGATCCGGCACTTGGATGTGCACGTGAAGATGGGCGACAGTGCCGGCGTTGTAGGTGAGATCACCGAAACGCATCACGAGGCCGCCGCCCGGGATCTGGAACTCGTCGACCGACCATTGGAAGAGGGTGAAGAGCTCGGCCCACATCATGGCCCCGATCTGGCCGATGTCGGTCACGTGGTTGATGGGGACGATGAGGACGTGCTGCTGCTGATGCTTGTACGGGAAGTCGTTGTGGATGACGCGCCAGTAGCCACCCTCGCGAAGGGTCTTGCCGTCCGTGTAGCGCATGGGGTCGCAGAAGGGGCAGATGCCTCGACCAATGGTCTCTTGCATGCGGGCGTACTGTTCGCCGGTCCGGACATTTTCAATGGCGCCGAGAGAAACGGGATCTGTTGCCATGTTGCAGCTCCTTGGGGTTGGAAAAAAACGGGTAATTGGATACGCACCAATTTACCACGAAAAACTGATTTTTTCGAGAGCTAGAGACCGGTCGTTTTCTTGAAGCCGACTTTTATCCGGACACCCTCCATTCCGGGGCCGTCCGCTTCGGTCGCGATGAGATGGGCGTGGAGATGATCGACGCTCGCGCCGTTATACCGGGTGTCGCCAAAGCGCATGAGAAAAGCCCCTCCGAGGACGGATGTTTCTCGGGATGTCCAATCGAAGAGAGCGAAGAGATCCGTCAGTGCCTCGGCGGAAAGTTCATTCGGCCGGGTGATGTGGCCGGATTTGTAGACGAAGAGGTAGTGGACACGCGTTCCCTCATAGGGACTCATGTTTTCGGTCACGACCCACCAGTCAGTTTCCCTCAGGATTGGCTTCGGATGGTACTTGCGGAGGTGTTCGATGCAGAATGGACACACACCGTCCTCCTTTATCTCTTGCATGAGGATTGCCTGTTCCGTTGTACGGGCATTCTCGAGATTGACGAAGGCTTTCGGTTCATCGGGCATAGGTGAAGTCTAGATAGCAACGGGGATGCCTTTGATGCCGGGGTGTGGGGCGTATTCAGAGAGCTCGAAGTCTTCTTTGCGGAAGGCGAAGAAATCAGACTTGTCGGTATTCATGAGCATCGTCGGAAACGGCTTGTCCTCACGCGCGAGCATCGTCTCGACTGCTGGGACTTGATTGACGAAGATATGCGCATCGGAAATCGTGTGCACATACTCGTAGGGAATGGTTCCTGTGGCATGGGCGATCATCATCGTGAGAGCGGCGTACTGGACCATGTTCGATGGCACGCCAATCGGCGTATCGCCAGAGCGTTGGAACATATGGAGCGTCAGTTTGTTGTCGATGACGCGGAGGTGGATCCAGCCGTGGCAGGGTGCGACGACGACTTTTTGCTGCTTGCCGGTGCCGCGGATAGTGTACTGTGGAATCCAAGGCGAGATGAAATGGGTCCGGAGATGAGGAAATTCGATGATCTGCTCGATGATGTTTTTGAACTGGTTGTAGGGCGTACCGTCTACAGTAGGGAAATCATGGAAGGCGGCACCGTACGAGCCCGGTCCGAGATCACCCGGCGGGAGCCCACGCTTCTTGCACTTCTCTTCGGTCACCCAGGCCTTCCACCAGGAACAGCCGAAGTTTTCGAGTTCGGACTGGGTCCGCGCTCCGTTGGCGAATGCACAAATCTCGGCGATCGCCTGAAGCCAGATCGTCACCGGAATATTCGGAGCCATATTACGCTCGGTGATGATGGGGAAGCCATTGTCGAGCCGGAAGCGCATCGGCGTTGCGCCCATGAGAGTGATGGCATCGACTTCCTGCTGGGTATTCGTGCGAGTACCGTGCTCCAGGACGCTTCGCAGTAGTCGCTTGTACTGATTGTCGGGAGTTCTTTCCGAGAATGGTTTCATCCGGGCGATGTTTTCCATCATAAGCGAAGCAGGCTAGGTTTATAGCCACAGTATAGCATCGAGGCATATTTTCGGGCTATTTGCTACAATAGTGAAAGCCTATGAACAAGCCAAAAATCAGCCTTATCGCGGCCTGCTCCGAAAACCGGGTCATCGGAAAAGAGGGGAAGATCCCATGGCATATCGCCGATGATTTTCGCCGCTTCAAAGAACGGACGCTCGGGCATGTCATCATCATGGGACGGAAGACGTATGAGTCGATCGGCCGGCCGCTTCCAGGTCGGACGAATATCGTCATCACTCGTGATTCGGGTCGCGAAATCCTGGGCTGCTTGGTGGTCAGTAGTTTTGCAGAGGCATTTGAAAAAGCGGGTGAACTCGAGAATGAGGAAGTTTTCGTCATCGGCGGCGGGCAGATTTACACCGAGGCGCTGCCTTTAGCGGATCGCTTGTACCTGACGCTCGTCCACGCCATAATGGATGGAGACGCTTTTTTTCCGGAGTACGCTGACATGTTCGGGAAAGTCATCACATCCGAGGATTTTGAAGAAGCAGGACAGTACCTTACCTATCTCACACTGGAAAGAAACTAATGAATACTCCACCTATGTCGAAAATCGTTGCTGTGCTCGGGATGCCAGGGAGCGGAAAGTCCGAAGCGATCGAATACCTCATGGCGAAGTATGTCTGGCCAAAGATCTATTTCGCTCAGCCGACTTTCGATGAGATGGAGCGACGCGGACTCGAGCGCAATCAAGCGAATGAACGGCTCGTGCGTGAAGACCTCCGCAATCTCCATGGCGACGATTACTATGCCTGGGAAGCGGTGAAGAAAGTCGAAGCGCTCTCGGATGCGAAAGTGATTCTCCTCGAAAGTTTCTATAGCGCGCCGGAGTACCGAGTATTTCGCGATCGCTTCAAGGATGATTTTCTCACGATCGCCATTCATGCACGACCATCTATTCGCCACAAACGGCTTCTGGTCCGGCCGGAACGCCCGCTGACGCTCCAGGAATCCGAAGAGCGCGACTGGGCACAGCTCAACCGGCTCACGCAGGGGACGCCGATCGCACTCGCTGATTATATGGTCGTGAACGAGGATGAATTGTCCGAGCTCCAAGTAAAGCTCGACGCGGTGGTAGGGAAAATTGTCAAAGGATAAAGATGATGAAAATTCTCATAAGGAAACTCCATCCTGAGGCGATCGCTCCAGTCTTTGCTCACCCGGGTGACGCTGGGATGGATCTGTACTCGGTCGAAGCTATAGTGCTAAAGCCGGGAGAGCGCCGTTCGGTGCCGACGGGAATTGCGATCGCGCTCCCGGATGGATATGTGAGTCTCGTTTGGGACAAGAGCGGTGTCTCACACAAGTTCGGGGTGAAGACACTCGGCGGTGTGCTCGATAGTGGGTATCGGGGCGAATATCTGATCGGACTCGTGAATCTTGGGCAGGAAGATTTTGAGATTAAAAAGGGTCAGAAAATCGCCCAGCTCCTCATCCAGAAAGTCGAGCGGCCTGAAATTGAATTAGTCGATGAACTTGATGAGACGAGTCGCGGGACTGGAGGTTTTGGCTCGACTGGGGTACACTAGTACATCATAATTAACGCTATGGCACAGTACGAACCAACTATCGGAATGGAAGTCCATGTGGAACTCAAGACAGCGTCCAAGATGTTTTGCCGATGCAAAAATAGCCGCGGGTTCGAGACTGAGCCGAACGTGCATGTTTGCCATGTCTGTACGGGCCAGCCGGGCGCTCTGCCGGTCCCGAATGAGGAAGCGATCAAAGGCGTTCAGAAAGTCGGCCTGGCTCTGAACTGTGCTCTTCGTTTCCACTCGAAATTCGATCGCAAGAATTACTTTTATCCCGACCTGCCGAAGGGGTACCAGATTTCACAATTTGACGAGCCATTCTGCGAGCATGGAACCATGGAAATCGGTGGTAAGCCGTTCAATGTGACTCGCATCCACCTAGAAGAAGACACTGGTAAATTGACGCATCCGGATGGGGCTGATCACACGCTCGTCGACTATAATCGGGCTGGATTGCCCTTGATGGAGCTCGTCACGGAGCCGGATTTTTCAAATGCCAAAGATGCGCGCACTTTCTGCCAGAAACTGCAGCAAATTCTTCGTTACCTCGATGTATCTGATGCCGATATGGAGCGTGGACAGATGCGCTGCGAAGTGAATATTTCACTGCATGAAGTTGATGCTGATCGTCTGTCGGGGACGAAAGTTGAAGTGAAGAATATCAACTCCTTCCGCTCGGTGGAGCGGGCGATTGAATTCGAGATTATCCGTCAGACCGAGATGCTGGAAAAAGGTGAGAAAGTCATTCAAGAAACTCGGGGTTGGGATGAAAATCGAAATGTGACTGTTTCGCAGCGGAAGAAGGAATCCGCCCATGATTACCGTTATTTCCCTGAGCCGGATATTGCCCCGTTCGATTTCACCGGCGACTACGTCAAAGCGCTCAAGGAGTCACTCCCGGAATTACCGGATGCGAAGTGCGTGCGTTTCATGACGGAGTTCGGTCTGCCCGAGTCCGATGCCGCGCTCCTCATCGAGGACAAGGAAGTGGCACATTATTTCGAAGCAGTCGCGAGTGAGGTTGGTGCAAAGAAGGATTGTGGGGAGTTGAAAGCGGATGTCGCGAAAGCGATCAAGCTCGCGGCGAACTATTTTATCACGGAAGTGAGGAAGCATTTGGCAGAAACAGATCGATCAATTTCGGAATTCGTCATCACACCAGAAAACTTTGCCGAATTCATCGCGATTGTTGCGGACGGTACGATTAATTCGAGCGCCGCACAGACTGTGCTACATGAAATGTACAAAGGCGAAGATAATGATCCGTCACATATCGTCGATCGGCTCAATTTGGCGCAGATGAGCGATACGGGCGAGCTCGAAGGAATCGTCGATGCCATCCTCGCGGCGAATGTTCAGTCGGTCACTGCCTTCAAAGCAGGGAAGGAAAATGCCCTCCAATTCTTGGTCGGACAAGTGATGAAGGAAACCAAAGGTAAGGCGAACCCGGGTGTCGCGAAGGAACTCCTTCAGAAAAAGATGGCAGTGTAGCCGTATGCAGCAAGTTGTAGTCATTCACGGTGGTGATACCTTTCGGAAACCAGAGGACTGTTTAGTCTATCTCGATCAAGAGGGGAATGTTCTGACACTTGAAGACTTTCAGCGGAAAGGTTGGAAATCGAGTCTTGGGATCGCCCTAGGTGAACAATTTGCTGTTTATATTCCTAGCATGCCGAATAAGCAAGACGCTCGCTATTCAGAGTGGGAGCTTTGGTTTGAAAAAGTCATCGGCCTTATGGATGATAGCGTCATTCTTATTGGCCATTCGCTCGGAGGGACATTTCTCGCGAAATTTCTCTCCACAAAACGATGCTCAAAGCGCATCAAAGCAGTTTTTCTCATTGCTCCGTGTTATGACGAAAAGGGAGAAAATCGTGAATTTCTTGGTAAGTTTCTACCACCAAAAAATAAACAGCTTTTCGAGGATCAGGTAGCGAATATTGTTATTTACCACAGCGAGGACGATAGCATCGTGCCGTTTTCGAGTCTAGCAGATTACTGTCACGACCTGCCCAGTGCGGTCGGTCGGATTTTTAAAGATCGTGGACACTTTCTTCAGGAGGAATTTCCCGAGCTCGTTCAAGATATCCGTTCGCTCCAATAAAAAAACGCTGCCCCGCAGCAGTGTTTCTTACTTGGCAATCGCGATTGCTTCGGCAGTATCTTTGGCCCAATGAATCTTCACGCCTTGTTTCTCGAGCCGGCGGAGCGATGAGCGCTGGCGCTTTGCATAGTGGATGATGTCGTAGGGGAGACTGGTGTAGAGTTCAGCATCATTAATCTTTTTTTGGAGGAACTGTGTGAGGGCGCGGTATTCGAGACCCAAGGATTCCATCCGTTCGTAGGAGAGGCCGCCGCGGTTGAGCTTGATGGCTTCATCGAGCATACCCGCTTTCATCCGCGCCATAAACCGTTCACGGATTTTTTTATTCAGTTCCTCGACGGGTGGATTGAGACTGATGACTTGATAGCCAGAAAGGTCGGGGAGAGTGGAACGATCGATGACGGGTACGCTGCCGAGTGCCTTGGCAATCTCGATCGCGCGGAGGAGTCGGACCTTATTCTGTCGGTCAATTGTCTTGGCTCGTCCAGGATCGAGACGCTTCAGGTAACCGTACAGTTCACCGGCCTCTTTTTTTCCCCATTTTTCCCGGAAGACTGGATCGGGAACGACTTTGGGAAGGGGAATACCGAGAAGGAGTGATTCGATCCAAAAAGTTGTGCCGCCACAGATAATGACCCGTTTACCTCTCCCCTCGATATCCGTAATCGCTTTTGTAGCATCTTCGAGGAAATGTGAGACATTATACTCGACCTTCGGGTTGGCGATATCAATGAGATGGTGACGAATCTGCCGCTGCTCTTCTTTGGTCACTTTTCCAGTTCCGATATCCATGCCCCGATAGACTTGTCGGCTGTCAGCCGAAATAATCTCGGCACCGATTTGTCGGGCGAGTTCAATGGCGAGGGTCGACTTTCCGGAAGCGGTCGGTCCGACGATGACGATGATCGGTAATTTTTCCATGAGTGCTGAGTATGCCAGAAAAAGAACACTTTGTAAAGAGTCACTCAATCAATCTTCGACTTTTGTGACGCCCGGTAGGGCGGAGAGTGTCTCTATCGCGGTAGGGTTCTTCTCGATAGAGAATGATGTCTGAATTGTCTGGCCAAGGAGTTTTAAGGTGATGCCGACTGGTCCTGTGGGGAGGTGGCGGAGCGTCTTCCCGATTTCGTCGAAGAGTTTGGAGCTAGCGTTGTCTTCGCAATGAATCGTCAGAAAGACTTTTGGAATTTTCGGCGCTTCTATTTTTTCACGACTATATTTTTCGTGAGTTTTCGAAACGCGCTCAAAATCAGCCACTACTTCACGACTCATTCGCCGTACATCATCTGCCGCCAATCGGAGCAAGCCGTCTTTCCGAGTAATCTTCAGGTCAACCATAACAATGATATCTTCAACCATGAGTCCGGCGACTCGTTCGGCAGTTTTTCCAAAGACGAGGAGGTCGACTCGACCACTCATGTCTTCGAGCGTGACGAAGTAAAGAGGCTGGCCCGTTTTGGATAATGATTTCCGCGCACTCGTGATGACACCACCGATTGAAACACGTTTCCCATCCGGTTCTTTTTCGAGGTGGCCAATTTCGGTCGCCGCTTTCTTTAGGTACTCGGCGAATTCGGCCATTGGGTGGTCAGTGACGTAGAGGCCGAGGAGTTCTTTTTCCCACTTGAGACGTTCTTCTTTGGTAGAGTGAATGGATTCTTTGAATGGAATCTTCATTTCTGGCAGCGGCATATCACCGAAGAGGCTGTCGGCATGAGTTTCCTTCAGATTTTTCGTCTGCTTGCCGTGCGCGAGGACTACGTCAATGTTATCGAGCACAGTCCTCCGTTCGGACAGCGTGTCAAAAGCGCCTACTTTGGCAAGTGCTTCAACTGTTCTTTTATTCAGATCTTTGGTCTGGACCCGTTCCATGAAATTCTCGAGCGAAGTGAATTTCCCATCCCGTTTCCGTTCGGCGACGATCTCCTCGGCTGCCATTGTTCCGACATTTTTTATAGCGTTCATACCGAAGCGGATATGCTCTCTCCCGTCGTTGCCGTTGATGACAGTAAACGTAGCAAAGCTTTCGTTGACGTCTGGCGGCAAGACATCGATTCCGATCTCGCGTGATTCGCGGACTTCGATCGCGATGCGGTCCGTATCGCCCTGATCACTCGTCATGAGCGAGGCCATGAATTCCGCTGGGAAATGCGCTTTCAGGTAAGCCGTTTGATAGCCGATGAGAGCATAGCAGGCAGCGTGGGACCGATTGAAGCCGTAGCCAGCGAATGGTTCGATGAAGGCAAAGACTTTCTCGCCGATCGTGCGCCCAACGCCGGTCGCTTCGCACCCTTCGACGAATTTTACTCGCTGACCATCGACGAGTTCTTTGATTTTCTTGCCAACGGCTTTGCGGAGTACGTCCGCTTCACCGAGTGAGAAGCCTGCGAGATCCCGGGCAATTTGCATGAGCTGTTCTTGGTAAACAGCAACACCATAGGTGTTCTTCAGGATGGGTTCAAGTTTCGGATGGAGGTATTGTACTTGTTTTTTGCCATGTTTTCCGGCGATGAAATCGGGGATATACTCCATCGGCCCCGGTCGGTACAGTGCGACCATGGCGATGATGTCTTCAAACACAGTCGGCTTCAGCTGCTTCAGGTAGCGTTTCATACCAGTTGATTCGAGCTGGAACACACCAGTCGTGTGGGCATCCTGGAGGACTTTGTAGGCCGCTTCATCATCGAGTTCAAGTTTTTCAATATCAGGCACCTCTTTGCCGACTTTTTTTGCTATCTTGAGGGTGTTCTCGATGATGGTGAGGTTCTTCAGGCCAAGAAAGTCCATTTTGAGGAGGCCGATCTTTTCGACGGCGTTCGCTTTAGTCGAAGAAGCATACTGGGTAACGACAGCGTCGGCACTTCCGGCGACGCGTTGGAGCGGTGTGTACTCGGTAACAGGGTCTTTGGTGATTACGACGCCGCAGGCATGCATCGAGGCATGGCGGGCGAGCCCTTCGATTTTCTTCGCGGCATCGACGAGTCGCTTCACTTCAGCGGAGCTATCATAGTGATTTTTGAATTCCGGGACGCCGTCGAGTGCTTCGCTGATCGAGGTGAACATCGGGATCATTTTGGCTGTCTTGTCGCAGAGCTCAAGTGGGATGCCGAGCGCTCGGCCGACATCGCGGATACTCCCGCGGGCCGCCATGGTGCCGAACGTGATGATCTGCGCGACGTGGTCAGCGCCGTAGCGGTGGCGGACATAATTAAGTACGTCTTCGCGACGGGTATCGGCGAAGTCCATATCGACGTCAGGCATCGAGATACGTTCGGGATTGAGGAAGCGCTCGAAGAGGAGATCATACTTGATTGGGTCGAGGTTCGTGATGCCGGTAAGGTAGGCGACGAAAGAGCCGGCGGCCGAGCCACGGCCAGGACCGACGACGACACCATTGTTCTTTGCCCAGTTCACGAAGTCTTGGACGATTAAGAAGTATGATGCGAAGCCGGTACCAGCGATGACTGAGAGTTCATAGTTCATGCGTTCCTCGCGTTCAGGCGTGAGTACTTCACCCGGATAGCGTTTCTCGAGACCGGCGAGGCAGAGTTCGTGGAGATACTTGTCAGGCGTCGTTCCTTCGGGGAGCGGGTACGAGGGGAGTTGATTCTCGCCCATCTTGAGGGTAAAGTCACACTGTGCCGCAATTACTTCTGTATTGTCGATCGCTTCGGGAATGTCATGAAAGAGTTCGCGCATTTCTGCCTCGCTTCGAAAGGACAAATTGAAGGCCTTCATGCTGAAACGCTCGGTGTCAGTCACTTTCTTGTTATCGCGAATGGCTAGGAGTACGTCTTGAGTCTCCGCATCCTCGGGGCGGATATAGTGGACATCATTTGTTGCAACGAGTGGGATACCGGTCTCACGTGCGATTTGAATGAGTCCTTGATTGGCCGCGATCTGATTTTCGTGTTCATGTGGCTGGATCTCGAGATAGAAATTTCCTGGCCCAAAGATATCCTGGTATTCGAGAGCGATATTTTTGGCTCGTTCGACATTGCCATAGAGTGTCTCGGCTGGTACCTCTCCTTGAAGTGAGCCGGAGAGGGCAATGAGGCCTTCGTGGTACTGCCGCAGGAGCGCTTTGTCGGTCCGTGCCTTGTAATAAAAGCCTTCGAGCTGGGCGATCGAGATGATTTTCATCAGATTTTTGTACCCGGTCTCATTCTTCACGAGGAGGACGAGCTGATTGCGCCGCCTGTCTTCAGCAGTGTTATTTTTGCTTCGAAGGTCCTTTGATACCCAGACTTCGGCACCGAGGATTGGCTTGATGCCAGCATCCTTGGCATGACTGTAGAATTCGACGGCCGCGTAGAGCGCCGAAGTATCGGTGAGAGCGAGTGCAGTCATACCGAGCTCCTGGGCTTTGGTGATCAGCTGATCGGGGGTTGGGAGCGCAGTGAGGAGGGTATAGTGCGAGTGGACGTGGAGGTGGACAAAGCTCATCGTTTTTTATTTCTGGCCAATAAAAAAACCACGAAAAGAAAGTGGCACGGGGAGTGAGAGGATATTTTTCATGGGGGGTGTTTCTCTCCGTTGCCGGCTCGCGCCTGTGGCTTGGGCAGAGAAGTGTTGATGAAGTGAGTATAGCGCTTTTGGCCTCAGAAAAAAAGTGTCCTTGCTGCAGGTTGCAACAAAGATGGTGGGTCTTTAGCTCGGGGAAGGAGTTGAAGTTTGAGGAGCACCCGGAAGCAATTCCAAGTGTTGATTTTTTTTGTACTTGTCTCTGAGGACAAATTCTTGGCCAACCGCTCAGGTACAGGCTTCTTGAGGGAAATTAACGTACCGGGTATATGACTTACCCTTATGAACGTAGAAGACACACCGGACCTTGGATGGCTATTCTCCTTCAAAAGTTTCCGCTCAGATGGCTCGACGGCCGACCTTTGAAGTGCCTCTGTTGTTCGCCCACAAGACCGAGGATCGTCTTTCTGGAAGGCTCACTGTATGAACTGCTGCTTTCAAACCCGCAAGCAACGGTCCGAAGCATTCATAATGCAGCTCAATAGTGAAAATCTGTCAAGCCTCGGGACATTTTAGGATGCTCGTAGAAAGAAACAGATAAGGTACAATATCTGGCATATGAACGTAGCTGATTTTTCGCGAGAATTGGCCTTAGTCGAGAAGGGTTTTCTCCCGATTGGGATTGATGAGGCCGGTCGGGGACCACTCGCTGGGCCAGTGGTGGCGGCGGCGGTACTCTGGCGATCCGGTGATTTCAACATTCCTGCGGGAAGAGAAAAGGAGTTCGCGCTCATCCGAGACTCGAAGAAACTTTCAGAAAAGCAGCGTGAGACGGCCTTTGCGCTCGTCCAGGAGTTTTTTCATGTGGGAATTGGCATCGTCAGTGCCGAGACGATTGACCGGGTGAATATCCTGCAGGCGACGTTTCTCGCGATGAAAAGCGCCTTGTCGAATCTGGAACGGATAGCTAGCTTGCGTGGTAAGGAATCCTCACTCGTCATTCTCATCGATGGCAATCAAATACTTCCGAATCTTTCGCTCAAACAAGAAGCGATTGTGAACGGGGACGGGCTGGTGAAGTCTATTGCTGCCGCATCAATCATCGCCAAAGTGACTCGCGACCGACTCATCATCTTGGCTGATCATGAGTATCCAACTTACGGCTTTGCTCGGCACAAGGGCTATGGGACACGGGAGCATCTGGATGCACTCCGGAAATACGGCCCAACCCCGATCCATCGCAAAAGCTTCCGGCCCGTAGAGCTCGCTAATCCGGAGACGGTCAACAAACGCTTTT
>Ga0163144_10011028_pt1 | contig 19169 bp, 10 predicted proteins | sample OliLak19BULKMAT1_FD_123175 | JGI IMG/M metagenome (GOLD analysis project Ga0163144, IMG submission 123175) | Freshwater microbial mat bacterial communities from Lake Vanda, McMurdo Dry Valleys, Antarctica - Oligotrophic Lake LV.19.BULKMAT1 | ecosystem: Environmental > Aquatic > Freshwater >... | reverse complement strand
GGCCGTTGTACTCAGTTTCCACCTTCGAGGCGAAGGGAATGTCTACGCGCTCCTTCACCGGGAGGCCGTCCATGTCGGCGCGCAGGGCGATGCAGGGGCCGGGCTTGCCGCCTTTGAGGATGCCCACCACGCCCGTTTTGGCCACACCGGTTTTCACCTCGATGCCGAGCAATTTCAAGTGGGTCGCTATGATCTCCGCCGTGCGGAATTCGCGGTTGCCCAGTTCGGGATGTTCGTGAAAATCGCGCCGCCACGCAACCACTTTTGACTCAACCCCGTAAGCCGCTTTATCGAGACTGGCTAGCAGGGTTGATGAAGATTGCGCGAAAATTTTTGGACAACCTACAGGAAGTGTTGCTATTATAATTGAAAGTATTACTTTTGTCCGTTTCATGGAAAATATGGAGTTTAAAGAAGGGTTTCTGCCGATTTCTTTCCCATCAGGCATCCGTCGATTCTTTCAAAAAAGATTGGATAGTTGTTTAATTGTCAACATAAAAACAGTAAACAAGCCATCCGTGTTGAAGTTTTTCCCGCCGCCGGGCGCAAAGCCCAAATTTAGTTCTGAGTATCCGACTATTTAACCAACCTGTTCGTCAAATGAAAAACAAATTACCTTTAATCTTGCTGCTGCTGATGGGGATAGTCCTGCGGGGGTATGCCCAGGAGCAAATTGTGACTGGAAAAGTGACCGCTTTGGATGACGGCTCTCCGCTGCCGGGGGTCAACATTTCTGTAAAGGGCACCCCCCGGGGTACCAACGCCGACAATGCGGGGCAGTACCGGATCAGTGTCGCTCCAAACGAAGTGCTCGTGTTTAGTTTCGTCGGGTCTCTAACCCAGGAAATCACCGTGGGCACCCGCACGACCCTCAACATGATGCTGAAAAATGACGCCAGCCAGTTGGAAGAAGTCGTGGTAACGGCGCTCGGCATCACGAAACAAAAGAAAGGGCTGGGTTTTTCAGAAAAAACCCTGAACAACACCGAACTCACCGTCGCCCGCACGACCAACCTCTCCAACGCCCTGACCGGGAAGATCTCCGGGGTGCGCGTGGCGGGTTCCAACGGGGCGACGGGGTCGTCGTCGGCCATTTTCATCCGGGGCTTCACCACGTTTACGGGCAGCAACCAGCCCCTGTTCGTGGTGGATGGCATACCCATCGACAACGGCGGCGGCGGGGCCGGGACGGGTAGCCTCGGAGCCAGCGCCACCCAGACGGGCGTGTCGAACTCCAACCGGGGCATCGACCTCAACCAGGACGACATCGAGACCATCACCGTGCTGAAAGGCCCGGCTGCCGCCGCGCTCTATGGCTCGCGGGCGGCGGGTGGGGCCATTCTGGTTACGACCAAGAAAGGCAAGGCGTCTGGCAACAAGAAAAACACCGTTAGCTACAGCGGTTCGTACAACGTGGTGGAAGTAAACCGCTTTCCCGACTACCAGAACGAATACAGCCGGGGTACCTCACTCAACGCCCAGGGGGTGCCCGCCGCACCGGTGTACCAGCCCAACGCTGACCAGTTGAGCTGGGGCTTGCCCATCGATGGTCGTCTCGTGCCCAGTTCGTACTCCGCCGCCGACCGGACGCTCTTTGGCCTGCCCGACCAGGTGGCGCTGACTGCCTACCCCAATAACGTGCGCGACATGTTCCGCCAGGGCAGCAACATGCAGCACAACATCGCCTTTTCGGGCGCTACCGACCGCAGCAACTATTACTTCTCGTACAACGACATGAGCGAGAAAGGTTACATGGAAGGCAACAAGCTCAACCGGCGGGTGCTTTCGGCCAACGCCAGCAGCAAACTGAGCCAGAAGCTGACGGTGGGCACCAACATTCAGTACATTAACAACACCTCGCAGCGCAGTCAGATTGGCAACCAGTTGTCGAATCCGTTGTTCCGGGGCTGGTTTCTCCCCCGTGATTACGACCTGAAAAACGAACCCTCGGTACGCCCCGACGGCTCGCAGGTGTATTTTAACGGTGTTACCGACAACCCGTACTGGACGCTCCGCAACAACCTTTACAACGACGAGCGCAACCGACTCATCGGCAACGTGAACCTGAACTTAGAACTCACCGATTGGCTGACGTTCAGTTCGCGGGCCGGTACTGACCTGTACACCGAGCGCCGCAAAACCGTGGACGCCATCGGTGCCCGGGGGCAGGCCAACCACGCCGTGGGTGGCGTGGGGGCCGTGGGTGACCGAACCATTTACCGCCAGGAGACCAGTTTTTACAACAACCTGATTGCCAAACGAAAACTTTCCGACAACTTCGACATCACGGCCCTGCTCGGGAGCGAGGTAAACATCCGTAAAACCGACGACATGGGCGTGGTGGGCAATACGCTCGTCACGCGGGGTTTCGACAACATCACCAACGCCACCAACTTCGTGCCCTTCAACGACGTGTTCCGTAGCCGCCTGTTCGGCGTGTACGCCAACGTCGATTTGAAATACCGAAGCTGGGCCACCGTCACGCTGACGGGCCGCAACGACTGGTCATCGACCTTCAAGCGGGGCAAGCGGAGTTACTTCTATCCTTCAATTTCGGGGAGTCTCGTGCTTTCGGAGGCCCTTCCTTCAATAGCCAACCCTACCGGCAAGGGGTTGAATTTCCTGAAACTGAAAAGCAGTTGGGCCAAAGTGGGCCGCGAAGCGCCGATTTACGCCACCGACACCTACTTTGAAAATGCCAACCCCGGTGATGGGTTCGGGCCAAACCTCGTGTTCCCGCTCCTGGGTTCGCAGGGCCGTACCCTCAGCGACGTGGCCGGCAACCCCAACCTAGGGCCGGAGTTTACCCGCAGCGCGGAGGTTGGCGTCGAAGCCCGTTTCTGGCAAAATCGCCTGAGTTTCGAGGTGGTGTATTTCAACACCCGCACCACCGACATCATCCTGGCCGTGCCCATCGCGGCGGCTTCGGGCTTTACCTCGCAGGCCCGCAACGCCGGGGTGCTCAAAACCCGGGGGCTTGAAATCGACGTGAACATCACGCCCTTTAAATCGGCCAGCTTCCGCTGGGACATCGGCTTCAACGCCACCAGCATCGCCAACGACGTGGTGTCGCTGGCCCCCGGCGTGCAGAACATCAGCCTCGGGCCGTTTACCACCGCCCAGGGCCGGCTTCAGGAAAACTACCCGTACGGCGCTCTTTTTGCCAACACCCTGCTCCGCACCGAACCCAACAACCCCCAGGCACCGCTGGTGATCAACGGCACCACGGGCCTGCCCATTGCCGACACGCGCGGGTTGCAGTACGTGGGCAATCCGAACCCCCGCTGGACGGGCGGCATAACCAACAACATCAGCTTCAAGGGCCTGACGCTCAATTTCCTGCTCGACATCCGGCGCGGGGGCGACTTCCTCTCGCGGGTGATTGGCGACATCCGCCGCACGGGCGTTGGAGCTGAAACCGCCGCCCTGCCCCGCTTCGGTGCCGACGGCCTGCCCCTGCGCAACTACACCATCGACGGCCTGATTGGCCGCTTCAACCCCGATGGCACCGTGACCACCGAACGGCCCAACGACATCGCCATCTCGGCCCAGCAGAATTTCGCCGGGTTGTACGCCTTCAATTTCCCCGGCATGTACGTCATGGACGTCAACTGGGTACGCCTGCGCGAGGCCAGTTTGTCGTACAAACTGCCCCAGTCGCTGCTCGGCAAAACGCCCTTCGGCTCGATGGAAATCGGCGTGAACGGCCGCAACCTGTTGCTGTGGACCAACGTGCCCTACATCGACCCCGAAGCCAGTGTAGGCGGGGCGGGCAACCTCCAGGGCGTGGAGTTCAATACCCTGCCCCAGTCGCGCACCTACGGCGTGTTCGCCCGGTTCTCGTTCTGACGTTTCATCCCCTTTTAATCCGACTGAAAAATCCATGAACGGTTTCAAAAAATACGCGGCGTCAGCGGTGTTCGTTACGGGCCTGCTGAGCCTTTCGGGGTGCAAGGATTTCCTGGAGGTCAACATCGACCCCACCCGCACCATCGCCAACCCCCCCAACCTGATTCTGCCCTCGGTCCAGGCCCAGCTTGGCTTCAACACCGGCGGCGAGGTGGGCCGGTTTACCCTCCTCTTTGCGCAACAACTGGCCGCCCAGGCGGGCCGCCAGACCGAAGCCTGGGATGCCTACGTGCTCCAGCCCACGGAAGTAAACGGCCTCTGGCGCAATGCGTACTACGCCGGGATTCTGGCCGACATCGAGGAAATACTCAAGGCTCAGAACGTCAGCCCGGTCTACTACGGCGTGGCGAAGGCCCTCAAAGCCTACACCTACAGCGTCACGACCGACCTCTGGGGCGACGTGCCTTTTACCGAGGCCCTCCAGGGAACGGAAAACCCCCAGCCCAAGCCTGATGCCTCGAAAGACATCTACCCCCGACTCATTGCCCTGCTCGACGAGGCCATCACCGACCTGCGCAAAACCTCGCCCCTGACGGCCCCGACTTCGACCGACGACTACATCTACGGCGGCAACGCCACGCGCTGGGTGAAGTTTGCCAACACGCTCAAACTGCGCCTGTACCTGCACATGGCCAACGCGCCCGGGTTTGATGCCGCGCCGGTGCGGGCGTTTCTGACCAACACCCCGCCGGCCGATTTCATGGCGGCGGTGGCCGATGACTTCCAGATGCGGTTCGACATCATCGCCCGCCGGCAGAATCCCACCCACCAGTTTTTCCTCGACCGGCAGGACGACATCACCAGCGGGGCCTCCCTCGTGGATTTGATGAACCGCAAGCGCGACCCGCGCCGGGCTGCGTACTTTACGCCCGCGCCTTTCAGCCCGGCCCTGCTCGCCGCTCCGCCCATCGCCGACTCGCTCGGCTACCGGGGGCTGCGCAACGGCACCGCCGGTGGGGGCGTCAACAACACCTTCTCGCGGTTGCACACCTACGTGCGTGGGGCCGTGACGAGCACCACCATCCCGCCGGGGCCGACCCTGCTCGTGTCGGGCCTTACTTACGCGGGCAATGCCCCGGTGCAGATGCTGACGTTTGCCGAGTACAACTTCATCCGCGCCGAGATGGCCCTGCGCTACGGCCTGCCCGGCAACGCCGAAGAATTCTACCGCGCCGGCATCGCGGCCTCGCACACCGACGCGGGCGTTCCGGCGGCTCAGGCCACGGCCTACCTGGCTACGGCGGCGGGTACGCTCGGCACCGGCGACGCCGCCCTGCGGAAACTCATCGAAGAAAAATACGTGGCCAATTTCATGGTGCCCCTCGAACCCTGGAACGACTGGCGGCGGACGGGTTTCCCTGCACTGGTGACCATCCCGGTGGCGGTCAGCCCTGGCAACGGGGGCCGGGTGCCCCGCGCCCTGCCCTACCCGCAGCAGGAGGTAGACGCCAACCCCAACCTGAAGCAACGCACTACGCTCAGCGAACGGCCCGTGTACTGGGACGTGCGCACGACCGGGCCTCAGTAAGCACGATACCGCTTTCAACGCTAAAAAGATGGCCATTCCACCCGGAATGGCCATCTTTTTAGCGTTGAAAGCGGTTTTTGACCGAATGAATTTACTGGAAACAATCAGCCAGGTTTGGTTTCAAAAAAGTTGCCCATCTACCTTGCTCGCCCGATTTAAGAATTTCATCAGTTACTCCATCAAAAAATAGTCGCACGTATCAAAAACCGATTGCTGTTTTTTTTCTGCCTTGCTTGGAATTCTGGGGGACTACCCAAGCACAGGATCGTACCATGACGGGACGCGTCACCACCGCAGGAAACGACTGAACGCATCCTCTCGTTTCCGTTTACGCCCCAGAACCCGCCCGGTACGCAAAACCAACTGGCGTTTTATTTCCTGCCTTCTTCGTTGGGAGGGAACGGGGAGTTTAAACTCAACCAAACGGAAATCGTGGGGAGCACGACCGCCTGGACTGTTACCGAGGCCCGGCGGACGAACTTCGTCGTGAGAGTGGGCACGGAATCGTTTCTGAGAAAATACCCGATCGGAACGCCCTTCACCGACCGGGCACCCGTCATCCGCTACGCGGAAGTGCTGCTGAATCTGGCGGAAGCCAAAGCTTGCACCACCAACGCCGCGAATCCCCAGGCCCTTGCCTTGCTCAACGCCGTCCGGGGCCGCTCGGATTCGAGCGCGGTGAACACGGCGGTGAGCCTTGCCACTCCGGCCGCCTTGGTCGACGCGATTCTGCTGGAGCGGCGAATCGAGTTTTTGGGCGAAGGACTCCGCATCAACTATACCCAGCGGCTGAACGCGACGATTCCCGACAAAGGGGCCGTGGAGGCCATTGCGCCATCGAACATCCACTACGTTTGGCCCATTCCTTCAACCGAATTGGCTACGAACGCGTTGATGACCCGGAACGAGTGACCGACCCGTCTGCCGGATGGTTCCAGAAAACGCAGAAAGGGCGTCCCGCAAGGCTTCCTTTCTGCGTTTTCGATCCCAAATCCAGAAAAATTAATGTATCGACTGATTTTGCCAAAACAAATTTGGTCTTTGCTGACTTGAACCTTTAATTTGAAACCTTTCACAAACCAAAATCACAACAATGATTAAAAAATTACTCCTGAGCATGGCGGTGCTGATGGGTGCTTTGGGCCAGCTTCATGCCCAGGATCGCAGCCTGTCAGGCCGCATCACGGCGGCTGAAGATGGTTCCCCCTTGCCGGGAACCAGCATCGCCGTAAAAGGCACCACCCGGGGAACCACCACCGACGCCAATGGCAGCTACCGCCTGAGCGTCCCTGACGGAGCAACCCTGGTTTTTTCATCAATCGGGTACGTTCGGCAGGAACTGGCGGTGGGCAACCGCAACACCCTCGACGTGGCGCTAACCGCCGAGGCGGGTAGCCTCAACGAGGTAGTCGTCACGGCCTACGGCAACACGGCCAAGCGCAAAGACATCACCGGAGCGGTGGCCCAAGTGAGTGGCAAAGCCATCGAAGGCTTGCCCATGCAGAGCGTCGACCGCGCCTTGCAGGGCCGGGCCGCCGGGGTGCAGGTCACCGCCGTGAGCGGCCAGCCGGGGGGTGCCCTCAACGTGCGGGTGCGCGGTGTCGGCTCGATCAACGCCGGTTCGGATCCGCTTTACATCGTCGACGGCATTCAGGTGGCCAACGGCGGGCTTTCGGGGCAGGCCAGTTCCAACGTGCTGTCGAGCATCAACCCCAACGACATCGAGTCGATTCAGGTGCTGAAAGATGCCGCCTCGGCGGCCATTTACGGTGCCCAGGGCGCTAACGGCGTGGTGCTCATCACCACCAAGCGCGGCAAGGCCGGTAAGACGAAATTCAATGTTTCGTACCAGGAGGGATTCACCGACGTGTTGAAAAAACTCGACGTGCTCACCGCTCAGGAGTTTGCCACGCTCAAACTGGAGGGTTTCGTCAACCAGGCGATGGCCACCAACCGATCCGTCGAAACGGCCCGCACCAACTCCATCACCCAGTACGGCGACCCCGCCACGGTGCAAAATACCAATTGGCAGGATGTTGTGTTTCGCCGGGGAAAACTGCGGATGATCGACCTCTCGGCGCAGGGAGGCGACGGGAAAACGAATTTCTACATTGCCGGATCCTACAACTTACAGGAAGGCCAGGTGATTAAATCAGACTTCAAACGGGGCACCTTCCGCCTCAACGTCGACCACCAGGCCAGCCGTAAACTCAAATTCGAGGTGTCGGTGGGCCTGTCGGCCAACCAGCAGAACGGAGCCATTGCCGACGGAGCTTTCATCAACAGCCCCTTCCTGGCGGCGGCGCTGATTATCCCCAATCAGCCCATTTACAAACCCGACGGCACCTTCAACGCGCCCCTGGCCGGGGCGTTCAGCTACAACCCCCTGCAGAGCGTGCAGTACGAAACCCGCCTGGGGCAAACCATTCAGACGGTGAGCAACTTCGCGGTCAACTACGACATCGTGCCGAACCTGCGCTTTCGGTCATTCTACGGCCTCGACTACGCCTACAACCGCGACAACAACTACCGCGACGCCATCGTCCCCCAATTTGCCTCGACGGGTGGCTCGGCCACTGTCAACAACCGCACGACGCTCAACTGGAACACCAGCCAGACGCTCAGCTACGCCCGGAATTTCAACCAGAAGCACAACGTCAACGCGCTGGTAGGAGGTGAGTACCGGCAGGAAGTGCGCGAAACCACCACGGCCACGGGCCAGGGCTTCCCCAATGGCCTGTTCCAGACTTTGGCGGCCGCCGCCCGGCCCATCACGACCGGGGGCGACTACACCACCTGGCGCATTGCCAGCGTGTTTGGATCGGTCAATTACGACTTCAATGAAAAATTCCTGGCCACGGCCAGCCTGCGCTACGACGGCTCGTCACGCTTCGGGCGCAACACCCAGTGGGGGCTTTTCCCGGCGGTTTCGGCGGGGTATCGCCTTTCCGAGGAGTCGTTCATGAAAAACCTGGGCTTTCTGCAAGACCTCAAGATTCGGGTCGGGTACGGCGCAGCGGGCAACAACCTGATCGACAACTTCGCCTCACGGGCCTTATTTGGGTTGGGCGGGCAGTACAACGACCTGCCGGGGATTCGCCCCTCGCAGTTGGGCAACAGCGACCTGTCCTGGGAAATCGCCCGAACTCTGAACATCGGGGTGGATTTTTCGCTCTTCGGAGGCCGTATTTCGGGTAGTGCCGAAGTGTACCGGAAAATCAACGACAAACTTCTGCTGTCGCGGCCCCTGCCCTCCGACGGTGGCTTTACGTCGATTTTTGAAAACCTGGGTAAAGTCGAAAACCGGGGGCTGGAGATTGAATTCAACCACGTCAACATCAACACGGGCGGCTTGAAGTGGGAAACCCGCTGGAACGTGGCCTTTCAACGCAACCGGATTCTGCAACTGCTCCCCGGCCAGGAGCGCATCGGCACGACGCTCTTCGTGGGTCAGCCCATCAACGTCAACTGGTACCCCACCTACGCCGGTGTAAACCCCGCCGATGGCCGCTCGATGTGGCTCGACTCGCTCGGCAACCCGACCTACACCCTCCAGGCCCGCGATTCGCGGGTTCAAGGCTCGCCCTTCCCAAAGGGGTTCGGCGGCGTCACCAACACCATCAGCTACCGGGGTCTCACGCTGGAGGTTTTCCTGCAAGGGCAGTGGGGCAACCAGGTACTCAACAACAACGGGTTTTTCATGGAAAGCTCGGCTTCGGCGGGTTGGAACAACCTCCGCACCCAGCTTGACCGCTGGACCACCCCTGGCCAGATCACGCGCGTACCCGCTGCTTACGAGGGTGGCGTGGTACCGGGAAGTGCGACGATCCAGACGTTTTCGACCAAACAACTCGAAAACGCCGGCTACGTACGTCTGAAGCAAATCACGCTCAGCTACTCGCTCCCCAGCAACTGGGTAAACCGGGTGAAACTGCGCGACGTGCGGATTTTCGCTCAGGGCATCAACCTGCTCACCTGGACGGCCTACACGGGCTTCGATCCCGAAATTTTGAATACGGAAATTGGCCGGTACCCGCAGAGCAAGCAAGTGACGGGCGGGATTCAAATCGGACTTTAACTCGAAAAAGCAATCACACTCATGTTCAAGACACTTCGATATTTGGTAGGAAGCCTGATTCTACTCTCGGCCTCCGCGTGCAGCGACCTGCTCGACACCCAGCCCAAGCAATCGGTCGATGCCTCCACTGCGCTGGGTGACATCACCGGGATACGTTCGGTGTTGATCTCAGTCTACGACCGCCTGCAACCGGCGGCGTACTACGGCCAGCGGGCGATCATCGGGCCGGAAATTCTGGCTGACAACGTCCGGTTGACCAATACCAACTCCAACCGGTATTTCAACGAGCGGGTCAATGCTCCGAACGCCCACTTGCAGCAGTTCTACTCCAACTATTTTGCCATCAATGAAGCCAACTTCGTGTTGTCGGGCATCGACAAATCGAACGCCAACGACGCCGAGAAGGCCCAGATCAAGGGCGAGGCCTATTTCCTGCGCGCGCTGCTGTACTTCGATATGGCCCGGGTTTTCGCCTACGAACCCACCCGCGTGCTCAACAACTTCAACCTCGGGTTGATCCTGCGTACCGAACCAACGGACGACGTGACGAAATCCGATTTTCGGGAGCGTTCTACCGTGGAGCAAACCTACCAGTTGATCGAGTCGGATCTGAAAGCCGCCATTGCCGCGCTGCCCGCCAGCACGGGTGCCGGCGTGAGCCGGTTGCGGGCCAACAAAGCCGCCGCCCAGGCCCTGCTGGCGCGGTTGTACCTGTACTGGGAAAAATACCCGGAGGCCATCCAGCAGGCTACCGACGCCCTGGCCGGTACGGCGGCGCAGTTTGTGACAGGCGCCCAGTACGCAGCGGCCTTCACGACGAACCCCAACCCCGAGTCGCTGTTCGAACTCAACTACGTGCAGGCTACCGAATCGCTGGGAGCCAACGAGTCGCTGCACTCGCTTACGACCAACCTGACCTCGGGAAACTGGGGTGACGTGGTGCCGACCAACGAACTCCTGGCCCTGTACGAACCGACTGATATCCGCCGGACGACCATGTTTTACGCGGCCACCAAGAGCGGAGAATCCGTGTTTTTTAGCCGAAAATACACCGGAGCGCGGGGGCCGTTTACCGACAACGTGCCGGTGATTCGCTACTCGGAAGTGCTGCTGATTCGGGCGGAAGCCTACGCGGCGAGTGGCGACGCCGTTAAGTCTCTGGTCGACCTCAACCGGATCCGGACGCGGGCGGGAGCTACCCCCGTGGAAGGAAAAACCGGCGCGGCTCTGCTTGATGCCATTGCCCTCGAACGCCGCCTCGAACTCGTGCTGGAAGGCCATCGCTTCTTCGACCTCAAGCGCAAGGGACAAACCATCACCAAAGCGGGCCTTTCGGCCCCGGTGCCCTACGCCGATATTCGGATTCTGGCTCCGCTTCCGGTCGACCAGGTTCAGTTGAATTCTAAACTGCGTCAAAACCCCGGCTACTGAAGCGGCGGTTTTGCTAACTCCTTTTTATTCCATGAACAACGCTTTAAAATGCCTGCTTGGTCTGGTCGCCCTGAGCGTCAGCCTGAGTTCCTGTTTTGAAAACCCAAGTTACGTCTACGAAGGCCCGGCCGTCGTCGAACTCAAAAATCCCCGCGCGGGATTTGCCACCCAGCCCACCAACAACGTCTCCAACGGCGTGCGGGCGCGCACGGTGCGGCAAGCCATTGCCCGCGACAGCATCCTGGTGCAACTGGTGGGCGCCCCCCGCCCCGTGGCTACCGATTTGCAATACACCATCGACGCGGCCAGCACGGCGGCAGAAGGTACCCACTACCAGGTGGTGGGTACGAAAGGAACCGTGAGCATTCCGGCCAACGCTAGTTCGACCTACGTGGTGTTTCGAATTCTGCCGGGTATTCCCACGACGGCTCCCGCCACCCAAACCGTCACCCTCGTGCTGAGTCTGGTCGGTAGCAGCGACGTGAAGCCGAGTGAAAACTACAAAACCTTTACGTTTACGATTCGCAACTGACGAATCGCCCAACGCAGTTGTTCTTACCATCCGCCGGGGTCCGCACCCGGCGGATTTTTTGTTTCAAAAGAAAAAAAAGCGGACGGGGTCTTTCCAGAAAATCGCGCTCTGGTCGCCATAAAAAACGATTTGGTCGGGAAAAGAACCTCCTTTTTCCCGTCTGCCCGTTCTGTGGTAATTTTGGAACGGCGATGCCCCTGCCCCCGTCTTTCTATGAAAAAATTAACCCGCGTTCTGCTCTCCGTTTCCGCGCTGCTGCTCATTCTGGCGATGGTCTTTTACCCGCGACTGAAAACGTACCTCGTCGCCAAACCCGATGAAAAAGGGGCGAAATCCGAAACCCCCAAAGCAGGCGGCAAAACGGTCGTGCGGGTGATGGTGATAAAATCGGAGTTGCTCAACAACGTCGTGAAAACCACCGGCTCCATTCGGGCCAACGAAGAGGTGGAACTCCACAGCGAGGTTTCCGGCAAAATCATCCAGCTTTTTATCCGCGAGGGCGAATCCGTGCGGCAGGGCACCCTGCTGCTGCGCCTCAACGACGACGACCTTACCGCCCAACTCAGCAAACTCGAAAATCAGAAAAAGCTGGCCCAGGGCATCGAAGACCGGCAGCGCCGCCTCCTGGCCCGGGAGGCCATCAGCCAGCAGGAGTACGACATCAGCCTCAGCAACGTGCAGAGTTACGAGGCCGACATTCAGAACGTGCGGGCGCAAATCGCCAAAACCGTGTTGAAAGCACCCTTCGACGGCACCATCGGCCTGCGGTCGGTGAGTTTGGGGAGTTATATTTCGCCCGCCTCGCCCATTGCCACGCTCACCAGCACCAGCCCGGCCAAGATTGATTTTTCGGTGCCCGCCAAATACGCCTCGGCGGTGCGCCGGGGAAGCCGGGTGCAGTTTACGGTCGAGGATTCCGAGAAAATATTTACCGGCACCGTGTACGCCGTCGACCCGAAAATCGACCCCCAAACCCGCACGCTTCAACTCCGGGCTACGAGTCCCAACCCCGGCGGGGTGCTGATTCCGGGGGCCTTTGCCAAAATCGACCTGGTGCTTTCGTCCAAACCCCGCGCCATTCTGGTGCCCACCGAGGCGATCCTTCCCGACCTGAGCGGGCAGCGGGTTTTTCTGGTAAAAAATGGAAAGTCCGTTTCCCAGAAAGTCGAACTCGGCCTGCGCGGCGACCGCGAAGTAGAGGTGGTTCGGGGCCTGTCGCCCGGCGATACGCTCATCACGACGGGGATTCAGCAGGTGAAAAATGACGGGGAGGTGGAGGTTGAAGTGGGAATTAGAAATTGAAAAACCAGATTCGGTTCAAACCCATTTTAGTAGTTCACAAAAAGTACAACGCACATTCCTGATTCAAAAGAAAATGGCCTCCCTTTCCGAAACCTCCATCAAGCGCCCCGTGCTGGCCATCGTCATGTCGGTGGTCATCATTCTGTTCGGCGTGATTGGGTTTACTTACCTCGGCGTGCGCGAGTTTCCGAGCGTGGATCCGCCCGTGGTGACCGTCCGCACCGCTTACACCGGGGCCAACGCCGACATCATCGAGTCGCAGATTACCGAGCCGCTCGAAGAGAGCATCAACGGCATCGCGGGCATTCGCACGCTCTCCTCGAGCAGCCGCGACGGGCGCAGTTCAATTACGGTGGAATTTGAGCTGGAAGTAAACATCGAAGATGCCGCCAACGACGTGCGCGACCGCGTGAGCCGCGCCCTGGCGATCCTGCCCAAAGACATCGACCCGCCCGTGGTGGAAAAAGCCGACGCCGACGCCAACCCGATTTATTTCATGCAGGTGGTTTCGGAAAAACGCTCACTGCTCGAACTCAACGACATCGCCACGCGGAACATCAAGGAGAAATTTCAGACCATTCCCGGCGTGAGTACCGTCGCGATTTGGGGCGAGAAAAAATACGCCATGTGGCTGCGCATCGACCCCGTGAAACTGGCCTCGTACAACCTCACCTCCGGCGACGTAGCCAGCGCCCTCGCCCGCCAAAACGTCGAACTGCCCTCGGGCAGCGTGGAGGGGGCCAACACCGAACTTACCGTCCGAACCTTGGGTCGCCTCACCACGCCCGATGACTTCAACAACCTCATCGTGAAGGAAGAAGGCGACCGGCAGGTGCGCTTCCGCGACGTGGGCCGGGCCGAGCTTTCCGCCGAAAACGAGAAAACCCTCCTCAAACGCGATGGGGTGCCCATGCTCGCCATCGCCGTGATTCCGCAGCCGGGGGCCAACCAAATCGAGATTGTCGACAACGTGTACCGCAAGCTGGCGCAGATTCAGAACACTCTCCCGCCCGACGTGAAGGTGCTGCTCGGGGCCGATTACACCCGCTTCGTACGCCGCTCGATTACTGAGGTGGAAGAAACCATCCTCACGGCCTTCATCCTGGTGGCGCTCATCATTTTCGCGTTCCTGCGCGACTGGCGCTCGACGATTATCCCGCTCACGGCCATTCCGGTATCGCTCGTGGGGGCGTTTTTCATCATGTACGTCTGCAATTTTTCGCTTAACGTCCTCACGTTGCTCGGCATCGTGCTGTCCATCGGGCTGGTGGTCGACGATGCCATCGTGGTGCTGGAAAACATTTACGCCAAAGTGGAAGAGGGGATGAGTCCGATGGAGGCGGCCTTTCAGGGTTCGCGCGAAATTTACTTCGCCGTCATTTCCACCACCGTTACGCTGGCGGCGGTGTTTCTGCCCGTCATTTTCCTGTCGGGGCTGACGGGGCGGTTGTTCCGGGAATTCGGGATTGTCGTGGCCGGGTCGGTGATTATTTCGGCCTTCGTGTCGCTCACACTCACGCCCATGCTCAGTTCCCGGATTCTGAAAAGCGGCGGTCACACCTGGCTGTACCGCAAAACCGAGCCGTTTTTTCAGTGGATGAACCGGGGCTATGAAGCCTCACTGGCAAGTTTTATGCGGGTCCGGTGGCTGGCCTGGGTACTGATGCTGGGCTTTATCGGCCTTGTCTGGCAAATGATTCGCACCGACGCGATTCCCTCCGAACTCGCCCCGCTCGAAGACCGGGGGCAGTTTCGGATCCAGGCCACGGCTCCCGAAGGGGCAACGTTCGAATACATGCTAAATTTTACGGACGAACTGGCGGCGTTTATCGGAAAAGAACTACCGCCGACCGAACTCGACGCCGTTACCGCCGTGACGGCCCCAAGCTTTGGGTCGGGGGCCACGAATTCGGGAACCGTCCGGGTAAAACTCCTCGACAGCACCCTGCGCACCCGCAGCCAGCAGCAAATCGTGGACGAGATTTCGCCGAAAATCAAAAAATTTACCGGGGCAAAAATCTTCGTCGTGCAGGAACAAACCATCGGTACGGGCGTGGGGCGGGGCGCGGGGCTACCGGTGCAGTTTGTGATTCAGGCCGCCACCTACGACAAGTTGAAAGCCGCCCTGCCCGAATTCATGCAGGAGGTGCAGGCTAGCCCGAAATTCTCTGCTTCCGACGTAAACCTGAAGTTTAGCAAACCCGAAATCCGGATCGAGATCGACCGCGACAAGGCCCAGAACCTCGGCGTGAGCATTCAGGACGTGGCCCAGACCCTCCAACTCGGCCTGTCGGGGCGGCGCTTTGGGTATTTTATTATGGAAGGCAAGCAGTACCAGGTGATTGGGCAAATCGACCGCCACGACCGCAACGATGTGACCGACCTGCGCTCGCTGTACGTGAAAAACAGCCGCAACGAACTCATTCAACTCGACGCGCTCGTAAAACTCACCGAGCAAAGCACGCCGCCGCAGTTGTTCCGCTTCAACCGCTACGTGGCTGCGACCGTGTCGGCGCAAATGGCCAAGGGCGTCACCCTCGGCGCGGCCATCGACGAGATGGAGCGCATTGCCGGGGAGGTGCTAGACCCCAGCTTCACGACCGCCCTCGACGGCACCAGCCGGGAGTTTCGCGAAAGCTCCTCCTCGCTTTACTTCGCGTTCGGGCTGGCGCTGGTCTTGATTTACCTGATTTTGGCGGCGCAGTTCGAGAGTTTCATCGACCCGCTCGTGATTCTTTTCACGGTGCCGCTGGCGCTGTGCGGGGCCTTTCTCTCGCTCTGGGATTTCAGCCAGACGCTAAACATTTTCTCTCAAATTGGCATTATTGTACTGGTGGGCCTGGTGACCAAAAACGGGATTCTGATCGTCGAATTTGCCAATCAGCGTAAGGAACACGGCCTCGATAAAACCACCGCCGTGCTCGAAGCCGCCGCCAGTCGATTTCGGCCCATTCTGATGACCAGCCTCTGCGCCGCCCTGGGTATTTTGCCCATCGCCCTTGCACTCGGTGCCGGGTCGGAGAGTCGGGTTTCGATGGGCATCGCCGTGGTGGGTGGGCTGGTATTTTCCACCACGCTGACGCTGTACATCATTCCGGCGGTGTACAGTTATTTGTCGAGGAATTTGAAACACCAGACCGAAGCGCCGAAGGCCGAGCCGGTGGCGGAAGCGGTTTAAAAAAAGCTCCTCAACGCGTCATTGTGAGAAAGGAGCGTAGCGACTGACGAAGCAATGACGCGGGGTGAGGTTTATCTTTTCCCCTTAAAATTTTGTCTTCCCCCGGTACCGCCGTAACTTTCAATCCGTTTTTTTACCAAGAGTTTCTCTTTTTTTGACTTAACCACGAGCAACCTCCATGAACCGTAGAGATGCCCTTCAGATGGTGGCGGTGATGATGGGCGGCCTGATTTCGGCCCCCACCCTGGCGGCCCTGACCGACGCCCCCGCCCGCCCCGCTGGCGCTCCGATTCTCAAGTTCACCGCCGAACAAGAGAGCCTGCTGGCCGAGATCTGCGAAACGATCATTCCGGCCACCAACACGCCCGGTGCGAAGGACGCCCAGGTGGAAAAATTCATCATGACGCTCCTCGCCGACTGCTACCCCAAAGAGTACCAGGATCGCTTCATGGCGGGCATGGAGCGGGTAGACCGCGAAAGCAAAACGCTGTTTGGCAAACCCTTCGCCCAGGCCCAGCCAGAGCAACGGATCAGCCTACTGAAAATGGAAGAAGGCAACGCCTACGCCGACCGCAAGGCGGGCGTGAAAGAAACGCCCTTTTTTATGACGGCCAAAGAACTGACCCTCTTTGGCTTCTTCACTTCCGAAGCCGGCTGCACCAAAGTACTTGATTATCAATGGGTACCCGGTAAGTACGAAGGCTGTGTTCCGCTCAAACCCGGCCAGCGCGCCTGGGCAACGTAGGGTAGAGAGTAGAGGAGAGAGTAGAGTGGATAGATAAAAGTCGTCAACTGATTTCCACCTCTGCTTTCTCAAAAAAATCTATTCTCTATCCACTGTCCTCTATCCACTAAAAAAATGAACCTCAATCTTCGAGCAAAAGCAGAAAATACCTACGATGCCATCGTGATCGGATCAGGCGTTGCAGGAGGCTGGGCCGCCAAAGAACTGACCGAAAAGGGCCTGAAAGTGCTCATGCTGGAACGCGGCCACGCCCTCGAACACGTGGCGGGCTACGAGTCGGCCATGAAACACCCCTGGGAATTTAAGTACGGGGGCCGGATTACCGAAGAACAGCGCAAAACGCACCCTTTCCTCAGCCGCGATTATCCCTACGGCGAATCGAATGCGAGCTACTGGTTCGACGACGAAAAAGCCCCGTACTCCGAAGTGAAACGCTTCGACTGGTACCGGCCAAACATCGTCGGCGGGAAATCCATCATGTGGGGGCGGCAAAGCTACCGACTGGGCGACCTCGACTTCGAGGCCAACGCCAAAGAAGGCATCGCCGTCGATTGGCCGATTCGCTACAAAGACATTGCCCCCTGGTACAGTTACGTCGAGAAGTTTGCGGGTATTTCGGGTGAAAAACTAGGCCTTCCCCAACTGCCGGACGGCGAGTTTCTGCCCCCGATGGAGTACAACTGCGCCGAAAACGTGGTAAAAAAATCCATCGCCGAGAAATTTCCCGGTCGGGTGATGACGATGGGCCGCGTGGCGAACCTCTCGAAAGCCGCTAAACCCCAAACCGACGTGGGCCGGGGCGATTGCCAGTACCGCAATTTGTGCAGCCGGGGTTGTCCCTACGGGGCGTATTTCAGTACCCAGTCGGCCACGCTGCCCGCCGCCGTGAAAACCAAGCGGCTTACGCTCAAGCCTGATTCCATCGTCAGTTCGATTACCTACGACGAAAACACGAAGAAAGCCACGGGCGTGAAAGTCATCGACTCCAATACGAGCCAGATGACTGAGTACTACGCCAAAATTGTGTTCGTGTGTGCCTCGGCCATGAGCAGCACCTGGATTTTGCTCAACTCAATGTCGAACCGGTTTCCCAACGGACTAGGTAACGACAACGACATCCTGGGCCGCTACCTGATGGATCACCACTTCCGCCTCGGGGCCAGTGGGGTGCTCGAAGGGCACGACGACCAGTATTTCTTCGGTCGTCGGGCCAACGGCATTTATGTGCCGCGCTACCGCAACATCGGTACCGACAAGCGCGACTACCTGCGGGGCTTCGGCTACCAGGGCGGCGGCAGCCGGGCGGGCTGGCAGCGGTTGGTGGCCGAAATGGGCTTCGGGGCCGAGTTGAAAGACAAGGCCATGAAACCTGGTCCCTGGTCGATGGGCCTCGGTGGTTTTGGGGAAACCCTGCCCTACCACGACAATCGCCTGTACCTCAACAAGCAGTTGCTCGACAAGTGGGGTCAGCCCACGCTCACCTTCGATGCCGAGCTGAAGGAAAACGAGAAGAAGATGCGCGTGGACATGATGAACGATGCCGCCGAAATGCTCAGCGCCGCCGGTTTGAAAGACGTGCGTGCCTACGACAACGTTTCCTACCTTGGCATGGCCATCCACGAAATGGGCACCGCCCGGATGGGCCGCGATCCTAAAACCAGCATTCTCAACGGCAATAACCAGGTTTGGGAAGAGAAGAACGTGTTCGTCACCGACGGCGCGGCCATGACCTCGGCCTCCTGCGTAAACCCCTCGCTCACGTACATGGCCCTGACGGCCCGGGCGGCGGATTTCGCGGTGAAGGAGTTGAAGAAGCGGAATTTGTAAAAGGTTAAAACCTGGAAAAAGTCGTGGTACGGTTGCCGTGCCACGACTTTTCTGTGAAAATTCAACGGCGTGATTCGTCAATGAAACTGACTTTTTCAGAAAATGGCCTGCTCACGCCAGCCCGAATTATATCCGTGTCACCCGTCTCTTTTCGGCGCCATTTTGTCGAGGCATTTCCTGATTCGCAAACACGTTCGGGGCTACACAAAAACTGGTTGCGATACACTTCCGATTTGAGGAACTTAGTCGGAGTGGGGTTCACGCAATGGTTGAATGGAAGTTTCGTCACTCAAAAACTCAATCCCAACGACCTCGACCTGGTAACTTTTTTACCTTTCGAGCAATTTCATCACTACGAAAATGACTTGGAAGACTTTTGGAGTTTTAGCCGGGAAGCAGAAGGGCTGGATCCGTACATGGTACCGGTTTACCCGCGTACACATTTAAAAAATGCTTAGTTTACCCGGTATCGTCGCGAGTGGGATGAACGCTTCAAACGCACTCGCGAGTTTTCTGAAAAGAAAGGATTTGTCCGATTAAGTAGGGGGTAATTAGTAATCAGGGAGAGTGTTCAGTAAAGTGTGTCAAGTATCCAATCGTTAACTTGACCACCCATGGAAAAAGCAAAAGGGGAAAATG
>Ga0163144_10011027_pt1 | contig 19170 bp, 8 predicted proteins | sample OliLak19BULKMAT1_FD_123175 | JGI IMG/M metagenome (GOLD analysis project Ga0163144, IMG submission 123175) | Freshwater microbial mat bacterial communities from Lake Vanda, McMurdo Dry Valleys, Antarctica - Oligotrophic Lake LV.19.BULKMAT1 | ecosystem: Environmental > Aquatic > Freshwater > Lake... | reverse complement strand
TAAGAGGCTGCTCTCGCACGAGCCGCCGGTGCAGTAGACGACGATGGGCAGCGAGCGGTCAAGGGCGAGTGCGGCGGCTGGCGCGCCGGCGGCGAACATGTCGGGCGAGAGGTGGATTGAGCCGGCGATGCGCGAGGCGGCGAACTCATGCTGGGCTCGGGCATCGATGAACTGGACCGGGGCGGTCTGCATCAAGGCGAGGACTTGGTCGAGCGTGACGAGGCCCTGGACCTTTGTTGCTGGGTTGGAAGCTGGGTTGGAAGCTGGGTTGGAAGCTGGGTTGGCTGGCGGGTTGGTTGCTGGGTTGGTTGCTGAAGTAGGAGTGGTTGTGGCTGTTGAGGTAGTAGGGCTATTGGCGTTGGGTGTAGGCGCGGGGGTCGTGGAGTTAGGAGTCGCAGTAGGCGTTGGAGTAGCAGGCTCGGCTGGCGCGAGCGAAAGGCGCACAGGGCTGACCTGCGCGTGGACGACCCCGAGCGCGACCGCGCATGCACCGATGCCCATGGCTTGCAGCAGGATGGTGCCGGGCTTGAAGCGTGCGGTGTTCATGGTGATCGCGCGGGATTACTTGGGCGCGGCGGGCGCGATGGTCGTCAAGGGTGTGGCGGGGATGGTCGGCTGCATGTTGCCGATCCAGAAGCCCATCAGCGGAACGCGCAGCTCGGCCATGTCGGGGTTGTCGGTCTTGATCAGCACGCCGCCCTTGATGTCGGTGACAAACTGGGGCGTGAGGCCCGCGGCACGGATGCGGTAGATCGCACCGGCAGCGCCGGCTGCTCCGATCGTGCCGCCCGGCATCGCGTCAACCGCGAGGTTCATCTCGGGGGGGACGTCGTAGGGCTCGACGGCGATGATGCTGAAGGACTTGTTGCTGCGGGCGGTCAGCACGACCTCGCCGGCGAAGGGCTGGCCGGCCCCGCTCATGCGGACCATGACGCGCTCGGGCATGAGGCGGTCTTCACCGACAATATTGGCAACCAGCGGGACGCTCATGGAGGGGAGGGCCGCGTCGTTGGTGACGATGCTCAGGCTGCTCTGCCAGGTGCCGCGGGGGAGGTCGGTGGGCATGGTCAGCTTGTAGCGGACTCGCATGACGGGGGTGCCGTCGATCTCGACCTGCTTGGCGCCAAGATCTTCAACCTTGATGCGGGGATCTTGCGGCGCAAAGCTCTTGACGGCAAAGCCGAGCTCGCGCGAGGTGATGGTGAACTCTTGCTCGCGGTTCTGGTCCTTGAGCGGAACCTCGCCGAAGTAGACCGTCGTGGGCTCCATAAGGATCCGCGGGAGCACGCTGGCGCGGATGCTCAGCTCGAAGCTCTTGGTTGTCGGGTCGTCGGTGTCGACGGTGACGATCTTGCGCTCTTCACCTCGGCGGCCCTTGGGGTCGAAGGTGACCTTGATGCTGCCGGCCTCGCCTGGCTGGTAGACGCGCTTGTCGTTGTCGGGCGTGGCAGCGCTGCACCCGCAGCTTGTGCGCATGTTGGTGATATTGAGCGTGCGGCCCGAGGTGTTGGTGAACTCAAACTTGAACTCGACGGCCTTGGTGTCGTCGATCTTGCCCCAGTCGTGCGCGGCGACGGCGAACTTCAGCGGCCAGGCGGACTGATCGGGCCCGGGGGTCGGGGTCGTTTGTGTGCCGGTCATCCGGACGCCGCCGGTGGGCTGGGCACCGGGTACGGCGGGCGCCGCGGCTGGCTGGGCCACGGCAGTGCCAGCGAAGGCAAGCAGCGAGCAGGCCAGGACGGCCAAGCGCGCAGAGGCGGGGCGGCGCGAGGCGGCGCGGGCTGAAACTTGGCGGAACGGGGCGGGGCGGCAGGTGCTGTGCGTCATGGTGGTGGTTCCGAGGTGGTTGGCGCGGTCATCGAGCCCGGGTTGAATGGGGCCGAGTGGATGTGAGGAAGTGTACGTGGAAAGCCGTCGACGGGTTTGGGCCGAGGGCCTTAGCTTCTCTGAATCCTGCCCCGCTCGGAGCTGCGTGACGGGGGCGGCGGGGGCGGCTGGGGCAGGGTGCGAGCGGGTCCAGAGTCCGAGAGCGCGTTACAGGCTCGTGGTCGGCACCGCCGGGAAGCCCAGGTCTTCGCTGGCCCAGCTGCGCGAGGCAAGAAGCTGCGCGCCGAGGCCGGCGATCATGGCGGCGTTGTCTACGCACAGGGCCATCTGGGGCAGGCGAAGGTCGAGGCCGCGTCCGCGGGCGAGGGTGGCGAGCTCGGCCCGCAGGCGTGAGTTGGCGCTGACGCCGCCGCCGACGAGCAGTGATCGACAGGCGGGGTGCTGGTCAAGGGCGCGCAGTAGCTTGAGGGTGATGGCGCCGACGGCGGCACGCTGAAAGCTCGCGCACAGGTCGGGGGCTGAGGGCGCGACGTGTGGCGGGCGGGGGCGGTCAGGGTGTGGAGGCCGGGTCTGCGGGACGCCCTGTAGCGCGTAGAGCGCGGCGGTCTTAAGACCGCTAAAGGAAAAATCCAGCGAGCCGGGCGCGAGGCGCGAAACCGGAAAATCAACCGCTCGGTCGTTGCCGGTGGTGGCGAGCTTGTCAACCAGCGGCCCGCCCGGGAAGCCGAGGCCAAGCATCGAGGCGAGCTTGTCGTAGGCCTCGCCGATGGCGTCGTCGATGGTCGCGCCCAGGCGTGTGAGGTCGGTGGATGAGCGCATCAGGTAGAGCGAGGTGTGCCCGCCCGAAACTACGAGTCCGAGCGCGGGGAAGGCGGGTTCCTGTACGTTGGGCTCGTGCTGACCAGGCTGGTGCGTGCTGAAGGTCATGCACCCGGCGAAGAGATGCGCGTGGACGTGATCGACCGCAACAATCGGGATGCCCAGGCTCCAAGCCAGAGCTTTGGCCGCGCTGACGCCCACCAGCAGCGAGCCGATGAGCCCGGGGCGGTGGCCCACCGCGACGGCGCCGATGTCCGCTAGACGCACGCCCGCTTGAGCGATCGCGGCGGTAACCACCGGCGTGAGCCGCTCGGCGTGCGCGCGGCTGGCGATCTCGGGCACAACGCCGGCGTATTCCTGGTGCAGCTCGTGCTGGCTGGCCACCACGCTTGAGAGCACTACGCGGCCACGGACCACGGCGGCGGCGGTCTCGTCGCAGCTGCTCTCGATGCCCAGGATGAGCGGCTCTTTGGGCATGTGTGCGCGGGGGCATGAGTGCGCGGGTGCAGGGGGGCGTGTGGGTGCGCAGCGCGAGGGCGGATCAAGCTCACAGGGCGTCAGTCGTTGTGACGCTGACGCAACTTGCCGCTCAGGCGCAGCAGCAGCGCGACGCGCTCAAACTCATTGAGCCACTCGCCCTGCACCGCGGCCTGCTCGTCTGGCGGGACGGGCGCGCCGGGCAACGGGCAGCTTGCGCCCAAGGCCGCGGCGGCCTGGCGGCGGAACCGGGCCAGGGTTTTGTCACCCAGCGCGCTGACGAAGTCGAAGTCTTCATTCATGAAGATCACTAGCGGAACGCGGTGACCGCCGCAGACCTTGAAGTGGTCGGCAAAGTCAAGGTTGTTGTCGCGCTCGATAAACCGGAGGTCAATGCCCGGGCCCAAGGTGGTGCCCGCTCCGGCGGGAAGAGCCGCGGCGATCGCGGCGATCAGCGGGCACTGCTGCACGCAGTCGCCGCACCACGTCCCGCTGATGACCAGCACGTTGAGCCTTCGGGTAAACGAGCGGACCAGCGCGACCTGCGACGCGGTGAGCTTTGCGCGGGCGGTCGCGGCCTCCCAGCCGGGCTTCTCGCCGGGCTCGGCTTGCGCGAGGTACTGGGGGTAGTGCAGGCCCAAAGCAAAGCGGGCCTTGAGCTGGTCGTTGCTGAGCATGCCTGAGCGTAGGTGAGCTTTGCGCAGACCCCGTGCGATGATCGGGCCGTTCAGGGCGGATGGGGCGGCACGGCGGCAGCCGCTCGCCTTTACTTGACCATGTTCATCGACTCAGCAGTGATCTCGATCAGGGCGGGCGACGGCGGCGGCGGGACCGTCGCATGGCGGCGGCAGAAGTACGAGCCCAAGGGCGGCCCTGCGGGCGGCGACGGCGGGCGCGGCGGCGATGTGGTCTTCATCGCCGACGAAGGCCTCAATACGCTCATCGACTTCATGGGACGCCCGAGCTGGGAGGCAGACCACGGTGGGCCGGGCGAGAAGAAGCAGAAGCACGGGGCCGACGGCACGCACCTGTTCATCCGCGTCCCGGTCGGGACGCTGATCTATGACGAGCAGACCGGCGAGCTGCTGGCGGACATCGCCAAGCCCCGGCACACCCTGAGCGCAGCAAACGCGAGCGCGAGCGCTGCGACCGGCACGAAGCAGGCGGGTGAGAACAGCACGCTGACGGCGACCAAGCCAAGCGCTGGTCAAAGCGCCAACGGCGTCATGAGTGGCGAATCGCATGGAGTTGGCGGTGAGGGCGCGAGTGATGGCGCGAGTGATGGCGCAGAAGAGGGCGAGGGCGCCAGTAGCGGGCCGGTGAGCAGTGACGTGTTTGTTGCCGCACGCGGGGGCTTTGGCGGCTTCGGCAATGAGCACTACAAGTCGTCGGTCAATCAGACGCCCACGCACGCGCACCCGGGCCAGAAGGGCGAGTCACGCCGCCTGCGCCTTGAGCTGAAGCTGCTGGCGGACGTGGGGTTTGTGGGGCTGCCCAACGCTGGCAAGAGCACGCTGCTGGCAGCCCTGACCAAGGCGCGCCCGAAGATCGCCAGCTATCCGTTCACGACGCTGAGCCCGCAGCTTGGCGTTGCGGAGCTTGACGCGACGCGGCGGCTGGTCATCGCCGACATCCCCGGGCTGATCGAGGGCGCCAGCGCGGGCAAGGGCCTGGGGCACGACTTTCTCAAGCACATCGAGCGCACGCGCGTGCTGGTGCACCTTCTGGACGCCGAGCCTGACAACGCCAGCAAGGGCGGGACGCCCGCGCGAAACTACCGGATGATCCGCAAGGAGCTGCGGGCGTACTCGCGCGTGCTCAGCGAGCGGGCCGAGGTCATCGCGCTTAACAAACTGGACCTGTTCGAGGACGACGCGGCCCGTGATCTCGCGGTGCAGAAGCTGCGCAAGGACCTGAAGCTGCCCGAGCAGGTGCGGGTGCTGGCCATCAGCGGCGCGACGCACAAGGGCACCGCCGAGCTGCTCGAGCACGTCTGGAACCTCTCGCGCATAGCGGCGCTGCCGGCACCAAGCACGGCGACTCGCGGCAGCGCGGAACGGCCGCGCGGAACTGGCAAGACAAGCCCAAAGCCCGCGCAGCAGTCAGCCGTAAAGGCCGCTGAGAAGATAACTACCAAGGTAAGCATCAAGACCAAGCCGGCAAGAGGCACGGTTGCGAAAACCAAGCTCGTGAAGGGCCCGGTTACCAAGGCCACCGTCAAGTCCAAGCCTGCAAAGACGAAGTCTGCAAAGACGAAGCCTGCGAAGACCAAGCTGGCAACAGCCAAGCCGGCGCGGCAAGCCGTGGTCAAGGTCGGTGGCGCACGGGGCCAAGCGATCAACGGCAAGCCGATCATCGATCGGGCGACCGTTGGCAAAGCAACCGCGTCGCGCGGGGCTTCCGGCAAGCGGCCGGCTGCGAAGGCGCGTGCGCCCGCCGCGGGTCGGGTTCGCCGGTCGTGATCGAGGCGCTCAGCTTGATGCGCGGGGCGGGCCGGCGCGGCGCTGGAGCTGGTCCATGACCTGTCGGGCCATGGTCTCTGCGGTAGCAACCTCTTCAACGGTCACGTGATCGGCACCGAGCTGCGTTGCCGCCAGGGCCTTGCTCAAAAAGCTGGTGCGGGCCGCGATGAACACGTGCGGGCTCAGCGTGCGCACCACGCGGCAGGCCCGGAGCGTGGCCTCATCATCCGGAATCGTCAGGATGACCGCGACGGCGTGCTCAACCTCTAGTGACTCCAGCACGCCGGGGTTGCTGATGTCGCCGTAGACCGCCGAGCGGCCGAGCTTTCGCTGCGTGTCGATGGTGTTCTGGTTGAGGTCCACAACTGTGAAGGGGACGTGGGCCAGGTCGAGCCGGTCGGCGATCGAGCGCCCGACGATGCCAAAGCCCGCGATGATGACGCGGCGCTGCGGGACGGACGCGCTCTGTGGCTGTTCGACGCTCGCGGACGCGCTCTCGGAAGCGCCCTCCAACTGCCCGCCGTCGGCGGCATCAGCCCGCGCACGCGCACGCGCGCTGAGGGCCTCTGAGTGCGTGTGCGCCATCGCGGCGGCCTCGGCGGCATCGCGCAGCGCGCCAACCTTGCTCCAGCCCGCCGTCGGCAGGTGCGCCAGCGGCCCGCGCAGCCGCTTGGCTAGCCCGTACATTGCGGGCGTCAGGATCAGTGAGAGCACGCAGACCACAATCAGCCGCGAGAGCGTCGCCGAGTCGATGAGCCCGAACTGGTTGGCCGCCGAGAGGATGACGATTCCGAACTCACCGGCGGAGAACATCGCCAGCCCGTAGCTGGCCGCGACGATGGGCGTTGCGCCCAGCAGCCAGGCGCTGCCGATCATCGTGGCAACCTTGACCAGCGCGACGGCCAGGAACGCCACCACGATCAGCACCCACCCGTCGGGGATGATCGCGACGTCGAGCTTCAGGCCCACGGCGGTAAAGAAGACGGCCATGAACAGGTCGCGCAGCGGGACGAGCTGGCCCGAGAGCTGGTGCCGCGCTGGTGTTGCCGCCAGCACAAAGCCCGCGAGGAACGCGCCAAGCTCGGGTGTGAAGCCCAGCCCGGCGGCGACGATCGCGCTGCCGAGGGCGACGGCGGCTGAGAGCACCAGCGGGACTTCGGCGGCGGTGTGACGCCCAGCCTCGCGCAGCAGCGGTGGTAGCAGCAGGCGGGTTATGACGATGAGCACGCCGATGCCCCCCACCGCCAGCATGAACTTGCCCCACATGGGCCAGGCCGCGGGCAGCAGCGCCGGGGAGCTCATCGTGGCACCTTTGACACCCGCCCACGTTGCCAGCAGCGGAAGCATGGCCAGGGCGGCGAGGGCCAAAAGGTCTTGCACGACCAGCGCGCCAAAGACGATCCGCCCGTGCAGCTTGTGCAGCTCGCGCCGCTCTTGCAAGATGCGCAGGATCACCGCGGTGCTTGACATCACCAGCGCCATCGCCACCGCCAGCCCCGCGGGCCAGCCCAGGGGCCCGAACCCGAACAGTGGCCACATCGCCAGCACCGCCGCGACGGTGCTGACAATGCAGAGGGTTGCGATCTTGACCATCCCGCCCGAGAGGCCCGAGGGGTCAAGGTGCAGCCCGATGATGAACATCAGCAGCACGGTGGCCAGCCCGGTGATGGCCGCGGTATTCTCCTCGCCGCCGATCAGGCCCAGGGCGTGCGGGCCGATGATCGCGCCGCAGAGCAAATAGGCGGGGATGGCGGCGATCTTGAGGTGCCGCAGCAGCATCACCGCGCCTGAGGCCGCGGCCAGGATGATCACCAGGTCGATCGCCAGCGAGCGGTCACCGGTGCCAGAGGCCAGCAGCGGAGTAAACGGCACGTGATAGGAGAACAGACCATCCACCGGGCCTGAGAGTAGCGACGAAACGAGCGCGGCGCGCGGGAAGAACAGTCGCGCTTAATGTCCTCCCGCCGCTCGGCTTTGTGGGCAAGTGGAAGGTGCCGGCTTGACCGCAGCAAACAAGGCGGAAGGGGCGGCGGTACCCTGATCACTACAGCCCGCCCATGACCGGATGTCTACAGAGCAGGATGGCATCCTGCCCCACGCGATGCAACAAGACGAGGCGGTTTGAAAGCCGCTTCCCCAAAGCCAAAGCAGCAGGATGAAGTCCTGCCCCACTCGAGCACGACCACTAGGCAGTCCAGAGCCCGAAAGCGCCGCTACCGCGCCCGGCGCTTAGGGTCCAGCTTGTCGCGCAGGGACTCACCCAGGAAGTTCAGCGACAGCAGCGTGGTGGCCAGCAGCAGGCACGGGAAGACCAGCATCCACCAGTGGCTGCGCACGGTGTTCAGCTCGGTCAAGCCGTCGGCCGCCAGGTTGCCCCAGCTTGGCAGCGGGGGTTTGACGCCGATACCAAGGAAGCTCAAGAAGCTTTCTTGCAAGATCGCCTGCGGGACCGTGAGGGTCGCGTAGACCACGATGGGCCCGACCAGGTTGGGCAGCAGGTGGCGTGAAAACTGCCCGGTCACGGGCACGCCGATGGCCCGTGCCGCTTCCATGAACGGCTGGGCCTTGAGGCTGAGCACCTGCCCACGGATTACGCGGGCCATGGTCAGCCAGCTCACGCCGCCGATAGCCACCAGCAGCGTGACGATGTTGATCGCCTGCTTGCCGGTCTGGCTGATCTCACCTGAGCCGAAGCTCTCGCGCGCCTCGCCCTGGGCCTTGACGCGCACGGCGGCGAGCTTTGCCGCGTCGCTGGTGCCAGCGCCATCGAGCGCCCGCTGCACATACTCAGTGGTCTGGACGCGGATGCTTGCGACGCGCGACGCCTGCCAGCGGTCCAGCGCACCATCAACCGCCACCGCCAGCAGCACCACCAGCAGCACATAAGGCAGCCCGTACAGCACGTCAACCACCCGCATCATCAGGTTGTCAACACGCCCGCCGACGTACCCCGCGATCGCCCCATACAGCACCCCGATGGTCATCGAGAGGCCCGCGGCCGCGACGCCGATCGCCAGGCTGATCGCCCCGCCCACCAGGCACCGCGCCAGCACGCTGCGGCCCAGATGGTCCGTCCCCAGCAAGAACACCGGCCCGCCGCCGGGCGCAGAACTTGGCTGAGGTGAAGCGGCGCGCTGGACCAGCAGCGTGTCGAGTGTGATGTTCTGGGCGTCAGCGTCTGCGCGCAGGGCCGCATCTGCCGCGGCTTCATCGCGCCGCTTAAGAAACTCGCCGTCGCTGGTGCCAACCCACGAGGGCGGCATGCGCAGCGCCGAGCGGTTCTGACGCTCGTACAGGGCCGTCTGCGGGGCGGCCTCAGCAAGGGTGCGATAGCCGGGCTCAGGCCCGCGCAAGGCCGTGAGCGGGAGCGTCAGCACGCAGGCGGCGAGGATCGAAACCAGGACCGCGAGCCCGACAAGCCCGCCGGGCGAGAGGCGATTGCGGCTTGACGCCGCGCGGGGTGAGTTGAGATCAGGTGCCTGACTACTTGACATACAACCCCGCAATAGGCCTCGGCTACGCACATCCGGCGCGTAGGCCGTGGGTGCACACGCGCCTGAACCGAATCGACAATCAGGGTGACAGGATTTGAACCTGCGACCTCGAGGACCCAAACCCCGCGCTCTACCAAACTGAGCTACACCCTGCTGATCCCGCGGCCTCATCCGCCCCGGGGCCGCAGTGTACGCGCCGCACCCCAAGCACGTGACAGCCCACCGCAGGTCAGCAAAGAAAAAGGGGCACGCGGGGTTTCTCCGCGCGCCCCGGCAATAGGGCGTCTTCAAGTGCGAAAGTCAGCCCGCGGAAGTCCGCGGCGGCACCCGCCAACCGCTCAGTCCGCCGGAAGTTCATCGAACATCAGCACCTTGGGCTGATCGCCCGGGTTGACCACGTTGGACCGATCAACAACCATCACGAACCGGCGCTTGAGGCTGGGGATCATCGGCGCGGCGAAGCTGCCGGTGGTGTCGCCGATGTCGCGCGTCAGGCCCTCAACATCGCTGGGCCGGTAGCCGTGCATGACAAAGTAGACCGCGAAGACGTCGCTGCGGACGCTGACGTTGTTGAGCACCGAGTTGGCGATGAGCATCTGCTCTTCATACTCATCGCTGACCGACCCAGGCCGCAGGTTTGAGAAGCTCTGGCGCTGGTAGGCGCGGGGGTTGCCGCCCTGTTGGCTGGCGTTGGCGGGGCGCGTCGCGTCACGCGTCTCTAGTGAGAGCGCACGGGGGGTGGCAAAGCTCGAGAGCGCCAGCGGGACCTGGAAGTCCTGCTCCACCGCCAACTCTCCGGCGTTGATGGACGTGGCCTGGTTCATGGTGTAGTCGGCCGGCTGCTTGTCCCGCGCGAAGCGGTCGATCGAGAGCTGGGCCTCGGTGGTCATGTCACGCTTGGGGTCAAAGCCGTCGGCCCAGCCGGTGAGGTCGGGCAGCTCGTTGCGGGGCCGGAAGTTCTCGAGCGTGTCGCCAGGGTTGGCCGGGTTGGGGCGGAACTGGTCACGAACGCGGACGGCCAGCAGCTCGCCGACGCTGCGGAACCCGCGCTGCTCACGAAGGCCCGTGATGCCGCTGACTGCGCGCCGCGCGTTGTCGCGCCAGCTCTCGGGCCCGGTGCGGTTGTAGGTGGTGTCGTTGCCCTCGGCAAAGTCCGCGATGAAACGCGTCCGCCCGTCCTGGCTGGGCATCGTGTGCACGCCCAGCTTATCGCGATAGGCCAAGATGCTGGACGCAACGTCCCAGATCGTCTCCTGACGTCCGCGCAGCCGGGCCCGCTCAAGGTCAAGCAGCTGGTCCTGCGAGAGGTTGGCCACGCTGGGCAGGTCGCCTGCAGAGCTGCTAAAGGGCGCATCGCGGTACGTCTCGATGTTCGCGATGCTCCGCTGCGGGCCCCAGGTCATCCAGCTCCGAAGAGCGAAGTTCGGCAGCGTTTGCTCGGTCACGTCCAGCGAAGCGACCATCGGCAGCATCCGCAGCACGCTCAGCGGAGCGGTGTTGATATTGATCACACCGGGGGCGCGCTGCGTGCGGTCACCCGCGCCGCCCGCACGCATCCGGTCAAGCAGCGCCATCGCCATCGGCACGCCGCCGCCAAGGGTCGCCACCGGGCGGTTGATGTTCGTCCGCAGCGGGAACTTCCCGTCCGCGTCGACGTCGCTAAAGGGCACCGGCGCGTCCAGGCGCAGGCGGCAGCGGTCCAGCACCAGGCCCGCGCGGAAGTACGCCGAGTCGACGTCCTCAACCGACGTTGTCCCGTTGCGGCGCGTCGGCGTCGCGTAGTCAAGGGCCAGCGCCATCGCTTCGCCAAGGGTCGTCCACTCCGCGTCCAGCACGTCACGACGCGCAGTCACGCCCGCGCCCGCGGCACCCGGCGCCCAAGATGGTCCGATCGCCCAGGGCATCAGCACGTCGCCAGCGCGAAGCTGCGGCAGTTCAGGACGCTCCTGCAGCGGACGCGGCGCGCCGTCGGCCGGTGCCACTACCGGGCGCGGGGCCAGCGGCAGGTGTGCGTAGAGCTGGTCGTAGACCTGGCCCTGCTGGGTACCTTCAACCTCGCCAGCGGTGTTGGTCGAGGGGCGTGAAGCGTTACCAGCGACGCCCTGACCCGTGAACGCCGCAGGCCTGTCAAGGTGTGTCCGGTCGATCCACGTGGCACGCCGCTCGGCGGCCTGCTGGTCGTTGTCGTCCTGCGGGCTGTCGTCAGGCAGTGAGCCACTGCCGCGGTTGACCACCGGCTGCGAAACGCTCTTGACCGCCGGGTGTCTCGTCAACTCCCACTGAGTGGACTCACGCAGCGAGGTCTTGGCGATCGGGTTTGTTGCTCCCGCGGACAAGCTGCTGATCTGCGCGTCGCTGGTGAGACGCCAAAGCGATGCGCCGGTAATGTTGCGGAACTCGCGGCTCAGGAACACCGCGCGGTCAGGGATCGAAGCGCCGGTACCGGCGGTCTCGGGCCCCGTGAGGAAGCGGTCGCGCGTCAGCCCGCGCGGCTGGTACACCTCGGGCCCGCCGTTGCTGGCCACCGGATCAAGCTGCCAGGCCGCTGACGGGCGGACCATCCCGCGGTTGGTGTTGCGGGAGCGAAGTTGCAGCGGGGTAGCGGTCAAAGCGCTCGAGCTTGAGAACAGCCCGGGCTTGGTCTCGACGGTCCACGCTGGCATCGCGCCGCGGGGGAAGCTGGGGGCCGCGAGATCGTCGGGGGCCGGGCCGCCGCGCGGGTCGTCGGCGCGTCGGAACCCGCCGGTCATCAGGATCGAGTACCCGGTGTTGTCGCCCGCCGCACCGGGCTCAGACGCCGTGCCCGAGACGCGGACCTTGGCCCCAAGGCGCGCCGCGCCCGTAACGCCCATGGCCAGGCGACGATCGATCGAGCTCAGCGTGCCCTCGCGGACGTTGCTGTCGCGTAGCACGTCGACAAGCTGGTCATTCTCAAGTCGGTTCAGCGGCGGGTTGCCCGCGTTGTCCAACGTCACGACTTCCTCGAAGCGCGTCCCGCCCGAAACACCCGTGTCGGTCCGCACGGCGCGCCACAGGCGGACCACGCGGTTGGTCAGCGCGCCGTCATCACCGGAGATCATCCACGAGGGCACGGCCGTCGAGCTGGCAGCAATGGCCGCGGTCTGCGGCCACATCACGCCGACGCCGTCGGTCGCGCTCGGCACCACGTCCACGCCCGTGCGCGGGTCAAACGGCAGCAGGCGGATCGGCTGGTCAAGCCGCGTCATCGTTCCGTTGGCATCAAAGATCCGCACGCCCATCTGCGTGTTGATCCAGCGGCGGACCTCGCCAACGCCGCTGCCACCGGCTCCGAAGCTCGAGTCCGCCAGCGTCCAGCGCTCCGCAACCTTGTCCAGGCTCTCGCCCGGGATAAAGAACACCAGCGTCTCGCGCGGGCCAAGAACAATGGCGTCGAGCGGCGCGGCACCAGCGGCGGCGACGTCAGAGTAACGCGCCAGGCGGTAATACCGCCCCGCGAACTCCACGTAGTACGAGAAGTTGTCGTTGCTGAGGGTGTCGCCCGGAAGCATCGGCGAGCCGGGCTCACGCGCGTTGATGCCGGCGTTGGCCGTGCGCGTCAGCTCGGCCTGCTGAGCGTTGAGCTGCCCGCTCAGCGAGATCGGTACGTCAAACGGGTTGGTAATCTGGATGCCCACGACCTCGATCAGGAAGTCACGGTTGTTATCCTGGACGAGCCCATCAATCTTGACCTGCCCGAGGTAGTTGCGCGTGCGCGTGCCGAAGCCGGCGGTGCTGCGCACGACGATCCGCGCGTACTCAAATTCGCTCGCCGCGTTGTCAACCTCTTGGCGGGCCTGTTCCTCGAAAAGGCTCACGGCGTTGTTAAAGCCCTCGAGCGTGGCGGCGCTGCTGATGAGTGACTGGCCGTTGTTGTTGAACAACTCGCCGTCGGTCGCGCCCGCGACACGCGAGGCGTCGGTGTACATCACAAACGACGAGACCTGCGTCAGCACCGGCTGGGGCTGGACGGCGTAAAGGTTGATCGCCTTGGCCCGCGTGTCGGGCGGGGTCGCGTCGCGGTTAAGCCGCTGAATTAGGTCCGCGCGGTTGCCGTCACGGTTCAGGTCTAGCGTGTCAGTCTTGTTGGAGAAGTCCAGCGCAAAGGTCCGCACCGCCGCACCCGGAAGGTTCAGGGCCGTCGTCGGCCAGAACGGGTAGAGCGGGACGCCCGTGCCCGTGGTCCGTCCCAGCGGGCCAGCCTGCGTACCGCCGGGCATGAAGTCGCGCTCGCGCTCGTTGAGCAGAAGCGTGGCCGCGATCGGCGAGGTTCCAGTCCCGTCCCGCCACGCCATCATGTTTAGCGCCATGTGCGCGGCAGTCTGCAGCGCAAGCTCGCTATTGGCCGCGGGTACAAGGCGATCAACGTCAGCCTGTGCACGCTCGTCCAGCAGCAGCCCGCCGCCAAACTGCGTCACGCTGGTCCGGCGGCGGTTGTCCTCGCTGACGTTTCGCTCGGCCCACAGGTTGTACCCAGAGCCACTGCGCCAGGCGTCATCGTCGTACTGCATAGACGAGAGCGGCAAGAACGTCTCGGCGTAGGCCGTGAACAGGTCAGAGAGCCCGGACCGATCGCCAGAGATCGCGCGCTGCACCGCGGTGCCCGCGTCGAGCTTGACCTCGTCAGGCCCGATCCCAAACTCAGGCACCGGCTGCGCGTTGTTGGTCCCCGCCGGGAAGTACCGGCGCGAAGCGCCGCCCAGCGGGCGGGCCCCGCTCACGGTCGTCAGCAGGCGGCGCACGTCGGTGACGCCCTGCAGACGCCGCTTGATCGAAGCGTCCGGCGTGTCCACCGCGTCACGGTCTGCCAGCAGCGTCCGCTGTGAGCGCAGCGCGCCCAGCGGGCCCCATGCGCTCTGCAGCGCGTCGATCGAGCGGCCATCAACCGCGACCTCGAGGCGCGACTGGCTGGTCGGGTCATTGACGCCGCCGAAGGCCCGCAGCTCGCGCTCATCGCCGCGGCTAAAGGAGCCCGCAAACCCGATGGGCAGCACATCGCCGCTGACAAAGTTGGGCACGGGCTGGCCGCCCGGATTGTTGTTGCTGGCCGAGAGCGACTGGCGGGCGCCAACGCTGCGTCCGCCCTCCGCCGAGAGCGCGTAGAGCGCCTGGCGGTCACGGGCCGTGATGAACAGCTTGTGCTGATACTCGGGCGAGTTGGCGGGCAGGTTGCCTTCGATGATCGTTTGCGTCTGACCCGCCCCGACCGGGAAGATCAGACGCCCGGGTTGGAAGAAGTCATTGGTCACCTCGCCGTAGGGGTCGCTGGCGCTCAGGCGTGAGGCCAGGCCGAGCTCACGCGCGGTGATCAGGCTCGAGAAGCCCGCGCCGCCGACGATCGCCAGCCGCTCCAGCGCCGCCGGGCGGTTCAGCGCGGTCAGGCTGTTGTACTGATCAAAGCTCGCCCCGTCAGGCCCGAAGTGGTCAACGCGGTCGCGACCGAAATAGACCATCGCGTCGTAGCCGGTCAGCAGCCGCTCAAGGTCAATATCCGCCGGCGTGAGGCCCGCGGCAGAGTCGGCCACCAGCCCGCGGTTGAGCCGCTGACCAACCCCCCGATCGGCCCCGACCAGGTTGTTGGCTGGATCGATCGAGAGCGTGTAGCGATAGCGGACCGGCGCCGCCCGCAGCGCGCCGTTGGGCCGCTGCGCCCCGGTGGTCGTCCGCCCGATCGGCAGCAGCGGGTCGTAAAGCTCGTTGTCGCCGCGAGTCGCGTCGTTCGTGCCGCCGTCGTGCAGCAGGCCGAAGGGGTCGCTGAAGCTCGCCGCCGTGTTGACGTTGACAAGCCCTGAGAGGTCAATCACGCGCGGCGCGATGAAGATACGAAGGTCGTCGGTCCGCGCCAGCACGCTCTGCGGCTGGTTCGGCACGCCCGCGTCCACCAGCTCCTGCCAGCGACTGTCGTACAACCCGTCGCCGTCAGCGTCGGCAAACATGTTGTCCAAGAACCGCGTGCTGCCCGCCGGCTCGGCAGATCCCAGCGCCCGCGGGATGGCAAGCCCAACTTGGTTGCTCGCCCACGTCGCCGGGCGGTTGTACGCGGCATTGTTTGCCGGAATAGTCGTGTCCCACTGGAACGTCGGCGTGTTGCCGCCACCGCCGCCGCTCCGCGCCAGCCGCTCAAGGTTCGCGCTGGTGCGCGGCCGGCCCTGCGCATCGTTGCCAAAGCCCGGCTCAGCAAAGAAATTGCCGCGCAGGCTGGACAGATTCACCACCCGCCCGTCGGGCGAGACCAGCGAGAGGTTGCTCCAGTCGTTGTGCCAGAGGCCAAGGTTCTCTACCTGGTTGCCCGTGAGCCTTCGTGCGTCGGCGTTCAGCCACAGCGGCTCGGTCGACGCCAGCCATGGGTCGCTGGGCGTTCGCGGGTCAACGTCCAGCGGGCCAGTGCCGATCCACGCGTGCCGCTGCGCGCCAACCGGATTGAAGCGGCGGGCCCGCCACTCGTTGTCGTTGAGCACCGCGCCCGGCACCCCGTTGCCTGGGCGGATGCTGACCACCTCGGGGTCGGTCAAGGGGTAGTCCCACGACTGCCGAACCAGCCGCGTGACGCCCGTGGCCGCGTCGGCCTCGCTGAAGGTCTTCGTCGCGTCGTCGCCGACAATCTGCGCGATGTAGCGCCCGATGGCGCGCGACTGCTCGTCGGCCGTCGCCTTGGTCAACACCGTCCGCCCGGCCCGCACGTCGGCCTGCCCGATGGTGGTATAGACCACGATGACAATCGCCAGCAGCGCCAGCACACCAATGACCAGCACCAACACCGACCCGCGCCGCGCTGAGGCCACGCGGTGCGCGGGGCCTACATGCTGCCGCAGGTGCGCGCGGGCGCTCGAGTCGCACGGCCGTGAGGGGGCTGATCGGTCGGCTGGGCTTGTCTTGAAGGTCATGTTGCGCTCCCAATGCGTCGAGCGCCGCGGCGCCGACGAGAAGATCCACTGTCGTTCCAACACCGTCAGTCGAACACCGTGAGTCCAACTTCATCCGACCACCGACGTCCGCGCTCACCCGCCCCCCACGCGCCGCCCTCCACGGGCCGCCCCCACGGGCCGCGGTTCACCCGCGCTAATACGTCGGCAACTGCGTGCCCGCGGGCACCTCCAGAATGATCTGGAACGTCTGCTCAAAGCTCGGGTCGGAGGGGTCCGCCACCGAGTAGGTCACGCGCACCAGCTTGGGCCAGACCGCCGGCATCGTCGTCGGCTGGTTGAACCGCACCGCATCGCCCTGGCTGGGGTTGTAGAGCCCGTCGCCGTTGACGTCCTTGACCAGCTCCCACGCGCGGATGTCGCCGCGATTGGGGTCGTACGTCACCGGGTTCTCAACCCGGTTGCCGTTGGGCACGTTGTAGATCACCGGGTTGTTGACCACGCACGTCGGGTCAAACCACGTCAGCCGGTTGACGCCCACCGAGTCGTCCTCACCCAGGAACGCAGCCTGAGACTTGTACTCACGCCGGGTCTCGTCGCTGAGGGTCACCGTGTAGTCCGCCCGGCGGCGCTGCCCGATCTCAGGCGTCCACGTCGCGTCCACGTACCCGAACATCGACGCGTACACAATCCGCGTGTTGAACGTGTTCACGTAGTCGCCGCCGAACTCAATCGACTGCGGCAGCACCGGGTGCGCAAGCTCCAGCGTCCGGCCCCCGCGCGTCGTCACGGGCACCGAGTAGAAGTATCCCGTCACCGGCGAGCGACGGTCAAACCCGCGCCACGGCTGAGCGTCCTGATCGAGCTGGTACGGCGCGATGTCGGCGCGGTTGAGCCGGAAGTAGACCCCGTACGGCACCGTCAGTGACAGCGCGTCGGTATTCAGGTTGACCGTCGCCGGGTCAACGCTCGGGTCCGCGGGCACCAGCCGCTCGATCCCGTGCCACACAAGCCCCTGCGGCGCGTTGGCAAATCGCTGCGGCTGCGCCGGCACCTCACGCCCCAGCACCGTCCGACGCTCGGGCGTCGGCGCGTTGGTCAGCCCCAGCGAGTACTCAACGATGAACTCAGTGCACCGCGGCAGGAACACGCCCGAGGTCAGCATCGCCTGGTCCTGACGCTGCAGGTCGTCGTTGATCGGCACCGTCTTGCGCCAGCCCAAATAGTCTGGCACGTCGCTCTCTGCACGCATCCGGTACCCCGCGTCGCTGTACGAAGGCAGCGCGTCGAGCATCTCACGCTGCATCTGCCCGTTCGGGATGCTGAACGACGGCGTGTACCGCGGCGTGCCCTCCGGCGGCAGCGAAATATCAAACCGCATCGGGTTGCGGAAGCCCGGGAACGAAAACCCGCCCGTGCTGAACGGGTCGCGGGCCGCCTGCAGCACCGAGTCACGCACCGCGTCAAGGTCACCTACCGCGACATCCACCACGCCGCTGGAAAGCTGCGGCACGCCACCCTGCCGCACGTTGAACGGGCCGAAGAACCCCACGAAGCTCGCGACCTTAAAGACGCTGCCGACCGCCGGCTGATACGCGATCTGGCTCGAGTTGTCCTGGGCGCGCTCGAGCGGAATGCCCAGGCTCGTGAGCGCCGGCCGCAGCCCGTACGAGGGCGTGGCCAGCACCACCTCGCGCCGCAGCAGGTTCCAGTCGCTGGCGTAGCTGTTGGGGCTGCCAAGCTGCACAACCCCGAGCATCTGCGCCGCCCGCGCGCCGTTGGTCTGCGCGAACACCGCGTTCTGATCGTCGATCCGCACCGGCGTGTTGAAGCCCGAGCCCGCCGGCGCGTTGACATCGATGTCGTTATCACGGATCTGGCCCTGCCCGTGCCCGTAGTAGACCATCGCGGTGTTTGACCGCGCCACCGCCCCGGGGGCCAGCGGCTCACGCTTGGTCGTGAAGTCACCCTTGGCAAAGAACAGCAGCTCGTCGACCCGGCGCACGCGCGGGCTCGGGTCAGTGGGGGTTAGCCGCGTCGCCACCGGGGGCATCTGGCGCACGTCGCCGCCACCCGCGTCCCATGGGTTTGCCGACGTGAGCTGGTTGCGGATGACCATGAACCCGTCGCGCGAGAGCGCGGCAAAGTCGGCCCGCATCTGCCGCTCCATCGCCGCCGCCGCCTGGTTCACCGCGCTCAGCCGCCGCCCGGCCTGCACCGTCTTGCTCGTCAGGCTAAAGACCTGCGCTACAGCGATGCTCAGCAGCGCCACCGCGCCGACCACCAGCACCATCTCTGTCAGCGTAAAGCCGCGCGGCGCGGGTACAAGGGCATGGCCCCGCGCGGTGCCCGCGCAAGAGCTCAGCCCGACCGTCACTGGCGTGCGTGTCGTGTTCATCATGGGTTCATCACCTCCACCAGCACAGAGGCCGGTGACTGAAGCGTCGCGAGCACCGAGCGCGGCGACTGCGGGTTGTTCGTGTCCGTTGCCGCCACACCCGCCGGCACCGGCGGCGAGACCCGCACCGCGTACTGCGTAGCTACCCGCGTGTCGGGCCCGAGCACCTTGTACTGGTTGCCCAGGTTGTCGATCAGCGTCTGGCCGGTCTGGATCAGGTGCAGTGCCAGCACGTCTGCGTCGAAGTTCAGGCCCACGCTGCTGATCCCCGTGGGGTCCATGATCAGCCGGTCGCGCTCGCCGTTGGGCCCAACCTCAAAGCGGATCGGCACCACCACCGGGAAGGCATACGTCCGCGCGCCGTCGAAATTGCCGTCCAGCGTCGGCACGCCGCTGCTGGTGTCACGCGCCACCGCCCAGCGCCGTCGGTCGTTCGCCAGCGTCGGGTCAGACAAGGCCCGGAACAGCGGGTCGCGCGATGAATCTGGCGCCGTCGCGTTGGGCTTGGTCGTACGGATGTTGCCGTCGATCCGGCGCACGATCACCGCCATCTGCACCTTGTCAAACCCGCGGTCGTAGCGGGCCGGGTTGGCCGTGACGCTCCGCACGCCCATCCGCCGGAAGGCCACGTCCCACACAAACTGCGGCTGGCCCAGCGACGCCGACGCCGATGGGAACAAACGGTCACTCATCGCCACCGGTACAGAGAACTCACGACGGAAGATCCCCTGGCCGGCGTTCTGCTGCCCGCCTTGGCGGCCGATCAGAATGCGGCTGGTCGCCTCGTCAAGGGCGGGGATGAACCACGACCC
>Ga0163144_10011023_pt1 | contig 19173 bp, 20 predicted proteins | sample OliLak19BULKMAT1_FD_123175 | JGI IMG/M metagenome (GOLD analysis project Ga0163144, IMG submission 123175) | Freshwater microbial mat bacterial communities from Lake Vanda, McMurdo Dry Valleys, Antarctica - Oligotrophic Lake LV.19.BULKMAT1 | ecosystem: Environmental > Aquatic > Freshwater >... | reverse complement strand
GCCGCCGAGGCCCTCGAGTTCGAGCGAGCCGCCGCCCTCCGCGACCAGGCCCGCCGCCTCGAGCAGCTCGAGCTCCAGGTCCGCTGAGCTAGCGCCGACGATAGAGGAGGCGCCAGATCGGCAGGCCGGTCTCCTCGGCGTTCTGCTCGCGCCAGCTCCGCGCGCCGAACGGGTTGCCGCGGCGCCAGAAGCTCCACGCCCCGGCGCAGTTCTCGTAGACGTCGTCGGCGCGCTCGAACGCGTCGAGCGCGTCGAGCGCGACCTCCCAGACGTCCGTCTGGATGAACACCTCGGCGCCGGCCCTCGTGACCTCCGCGACCGCCGCGGCGAGCGTGTCGTCGACCATGCGGCGCTTGTGGTGCTTCCGCTTGAACCACGGGTCCGGGAAGTTGATGTAGACGCGATCGACCGAGCCCGGCGGCACCGCGAGCGACAGGTGGAGCTGCGCCTGCGCGAACACCACGTGCACCGGCACGCCGGCGGCGCGCGCCTTGGCGTTGACCACCGCGACGAGGTCCTCGCGGATCTCCACGCCGACGTAGTGCCGCGACGGGTCCGCGGCCGCGCGCTCGAACAGGAACTGGGCGTCGGCGCAGCCGATCTCCAGCTCGACGAGCCGCCCCGGCTCGAGCCGCGCGGCCTCGCCGCGAAACGCCTCGTAGCCGATCGTCAGCGGGTTGACGTGCAGTCGGATGCGCTGCGACATCTCACGCGCCGATCGCGGCGGTGGCGGCGAGCGCGCGGAACCCGAAGTCGCGCACGTTCGCCGGCGAGTCGAGCGCTTCGAGCTCCGCGCGATCGATCCAGCGGTGCGCGGTGTACTCGTCGCACGGCGTGACCTCGACCCCCGCGGGGATGTCCGCCACGAACACGAAGTTCATGTGCAGGCCCTTCACGCCGGTGACGTGCTCCTCGTAGCCGAGATACCCGGGCGGCACGCCCTCGCAGTGATCGTCCAGGATCGGGTACGTCCCCGCGAGGCCGGTCTCCTCCCGCAGCTCGCGCACCGCGGACTCGAGCGGCGTCTCACCGGCCTCCATCTCGCCGCCGATCGGCAGCCACAGGCCGGTGCGCTTGTGCAGGATCACCAGCACGCGTCGATCGCGACGGGCATAGACGGCAACGGAGAACGCGCGCCTCATGGTTGGACCTCGAACGAAACCCCATTCGACGACCGTCCGTCAACCGTCAGCACCACCAGGACGCTGCCGCTCGCGTTCGTGGGCACCACCACCTCGATCCGTCCGTCCCGCCACGACACCACGCTTCCGTCGATCTGCGGGTCGATCCCGAAGCTGACGTAGCCGACCGGCAACGGGTCGCAGCTGCCCTCGTCGTCGACGATCGTGTCGGCGCCGCAGAACCGCGCGCCCGTGAGCACGACGCGGTCACCGGCCTGCCCTGCCTCGGGTGAGATCGCTTCGAGCTCCGGGCCGTCGCCGACGCCGCACCCTGACAGCAACAGGCAGAGAGCCAACGCGCGCACGCCCCACCCTACGCTTGACCCGCGCGCGCAGCCACGCTGAAGATGCCACGCATGGCGGACCGTCGCGCCGATCTCCTGGCCGCAGCACGACGCGTGTTCGCGGACCGCGGCTATCACGAGACCACCGTCGAGGACGTGACCCGCGCGGCCGGCGTCGCGAAGGGGACCTTCTACCTGTACTTCGATGAGAAGCGCGAGATCTTCCTCGCGATCATCCGCGAGCTCCTCGACACCATCAAGGCGATCGGCGCCGAGCTCTCCGACGTCTCCCCCGGCGAGCACCCACGCGAGTTCCTCGAGCGCGCCGAGCAGGCTGGCGTCCGGTTGATGGATGTCTTCTAGGCCAACCGCGCGCTCGCCCGCCTCGCCGCGCGCGAGTCGATGGGCATGGACCCGGGGCTCGAGGCGATGTTCCGCGGCTTCTACCGCGAGACCGCCGAGATCGAGGCCCGGAACCTCCGCGCCGCGCAGTCGCTCGGGCTGCTGCGCGCGTGCGATCCGCTGCTCACCGCGTACGCGCACATCGGCATGGTCGAGCGCGTGCTGCTCGCGATGCTCGACGATCCGGACGCCTTCCCGGCGCCTCGCGAGGTGGTCCGCCAGACCATGCGCCTCGCGTACGAGGGGCTGCGCGCACCCGGAGCGCCCTCGCTGTTCGCCGATTGAGCCAGTCGACCTACTTCGGGACCTTCTCCCAGTCCGAGAGGAACTTCGCGAGCCCCGAGTCCGTCAGCGGGTGCTTGGCCAGCTGCAGCAGCACCGACAGCGGACAGGTCACGACGTGCGCGCCCATCTTCGCCGCGGCGTGGACGTGCATCGGGTGACGCACCGACGCGACCAGCACCTCCGTGGCGAAGCTGTAGTGATCGTAGATCTCGAGGATGTCGGCGATCAGCGCCATCCCGTCCTGCGAGATGTCGTCGAGGCGCCCGACGAACGGCGAGATGTACGTCGCGCCGGCCTTCGCGGCGAGCAGCGCCTGCGTCGCGCTGAAGCACAGCGTGACGTTGGTCTTGATGCCTTCGTTGGTGCACGTGCGCACCGCCTTGAGGCCCTCGGCGATCAGCGGGATCTTCACGACGATGTTGGGGCGGAGCGCGGCGAGCTCGCGCGCCTCCTTCATCATCCCGTCGTGCTCGGTGGTGACGACCTCGGCCGAGACGGGGCCCTTCACGACGTCGCAGATCTCGAGCAGGACGTCTCGGAACTTCCGGCCGGTCCTGGCGACCAGGGAGGGGTTCGTGGTGACGCCGTCGACGAGGCCCATCATCGCGGCCTCCTTGATCTCCTTGATATCCGCGTGTCGATGAAGAACTTCATCTGCGCGCTCCTCTTGCTGTGCCCCGTGCTCTGTACTACGGCTCCACTCCGATATGCAGGTGCACGTTGGCTGCGTTGATCTCCCCCACGGCATCGGCTGGGACCGCTACTTCGGCAGGCTCTCGTTCCTCGAGACGTCGGCGCTGACCCGGGGGCCGATCCGCCCCTCGGTCATGAACAAGTGGCGCACGGCCGCGCCCGGGCCCGGCTGTTTCGGCCTGGTGGCGCCGCCGATCCAGGAGCAGCCGCTCGGAATCCCGCGCGGGACCGAGGCGCTCGCCGAGGCCGCCCGAGGCCTCGAGGCCAGCGCCGTCGTGTTCCGGACCCCGCCGATGTTCAGCCCGTCCGCCGGCAACCGAGATCTACTCCGCCGGTTCTTCTCCGAGATCGCACCCGCCGAACGGTTCGGGACCACGTCGCGCGTCTGGCAGCCCGATGGCCTGTGGGAGCTCCGTACCGCCCTCAAGCTCGCGCAGGAGATGGGCGTCGTGCTCGGCGCCGATCCGCTGGCTCGCGATCTCACGACCGACCCGCCCGACCTGTACGCGACCCTAGACGTCCCCGAGGTCTACTTTCGCGCCACCGGCCTCGGCCACGGCGGCCGCAAGCTCGCGTCATCGCAACTGGATGAGCTGAGCGAGATCGCTGCGGCGTACGAGCGGGTCTGGATGGTGTTCGCCACCGTCGACTCGTTCACCGACGCGGGTCGTTTCCAGTCGCTCATCGGAACCTCGAAGCCCCCCGCGGCTACCGCGGACGACGTGGACGACGACGACGTGGACGACGACGACGTGGACGACGCGGACGACGCGGACGACGCGGACGACGCGGACGACGTCTAGAACACGAAGGTCGCGACGGGCGTCGGCAGCTCGCCCTGGACCTTCGGAGGCTCGACGAACTTGCGCGTCGTCTTGAAGACCGGCGGCGCCACCGTCGGCTCGACCTCTGGCTCGGGCGTGTGAGTCCGGCGCTTCACCACCGCGGACTTCGGAGGCTTGGTGCTTCCCGTCGCCCTGCGGCGAATGGTGTCGGATGAGCCCTTGCGGGCGGCCGGCCTGGAAATCGAAGTTTGCTTGCTAGCCATGTAGTCCCCCCCGGGCGCGAACGGCAGATCGGAGCCTACCGACCGGCGCTTTTGCATGTCAACGCGCAGGGCCCTCCGTTCCTTTACTTCGGCGATTTGCTCTCCTATAACTATGCAAATTTCCAGGGGACTTCAGCTCCCCTTCGAGCAAGAATCCATGGAATTCCAGCACCTTACTGACGCTGTACCCGCTGCCCGGGCGGATATGCTCGCGATCACTACCTTCGGCGATCCCTCCCGGGATCCCGTGTTCAAGATCCTCGACAAGGCTCTGGACGGTGGACTGACGGAAGCGGCTCGCGGTGAGTCTTTCGAAGGGAAGCCACAGCAGTGCTTGTCGCTCTGGACCGGCGGAAAGATCGCCGCCCGGCGCGTCTTCGTGGTCGGCCTCGGTGCGAAGGGTGATGTGTCCGCCGCGAGCCTGCGCGACGCGGGGGCGCTGGTCGCACAGGCCGCGAACCGCGGGTCGGCACAGTCCGTCGCGTTCGTGATCCCGCCGCTGGGCGCGAACCGCGATGAGACCGTCGTCCAGCTCATCGTCGAGGGCGCGATCGGCGGGACGTATCGGTTCGCGCGATACCTCACCAGCGAGGAGTCGAAGAAGCCGGCGTCGTTGACCCGGTTCCAGCTCATCACCGACGCCAAGGGCGGCAAGAAGCCGAGCGCCGCGCAGGGCCGCGCGCTCCAGTCCGCGATCGACCGCGGCGTGACCGTCGCCGACGCGGTCTGCAAGGCGCGCGACATGGTCAACGAGCCCGCCGCCGCGATGACGCCTCAGGCCCTCGCGGACGCGGCCACCGCGCTCGCGAAGAAGCACCCGTCGATCACGGTGAGCGTCCTCGGGCCGAAGAAGTGCGAGGAGCTCGGCATGGGCATGTTCCTCGCCGTCGCGCGCGGCTCGGACCTCGAGCCCCGGTTCATCCACCTCACGTACAAGCCGGCGAAAAAGGCGAAGAAGAAGGTCGCGCTCGTCGGCAAGGGCCTCACGTTCGACTCCGGCGGGTACTCGATCAAGACCAGCCAGGGCATGGAGGACATGAAGGTCGACATGGCCGGCGCCGCGACGGTGATCGCCGCGATGGACGCGCTCGGCACGCTGGGCTGCGAGTACGAGGTCCACGCCGTCGCCGCGTGCTGCGAGAACATGGTCTCCGGACGCGCCTACAAGCTCGGCGACGTCCTGCAGTCGATGGACGGCACCACGGTCGAGATCAACAACACCGACGCCGAGGGTCGCCTCACGCTCGGCGACGCGATCACATACGTCCGGACGAAGATCCAGCCCGACGAGATCTTCGACTTCGCGACGCTCACGGGGGCCTGCCTCGTGGCGCTCGGGCCGTATACGGCGGGCGTCATGTCCGACCACGACCGGCTGATCAACGGCTGGCTCGGCGCTGCGACGCGCGCGGGCGAGGAGATGTGGCGCCTGCCGCTGCTGCCGCGCCTCCGCGAGCAGCTCAAGAGCCCGATCGCGGACCTGCGAAACACGGGCGACCGGTTCGGCGGCGCGATCACCGCGGGCCTGTTCCTCAAGGCGTTCGCCAAGGACACGCCCTGGGTTCACGTCGATCTGGCCGGGCCCGCGTCGGTCGCCTCCGGTCGACCGAGCCAGCCACGGGGCGGGACTGGGTTCGCCGTGGCCACCATCGTGGACTACCTGACGCACCGCTAGATCCGCCTGTTTCGCTGCGATTTCAACAGCTTGCTCCTGGTGCTTGTTTGACACACCGGGGGGGCGGCTGTTAGACTGCACGCGGTCGCGTTTTGCGCGCCGCGAGGTAGCTCTTGAGACAGCAATTTCAGATCGGCGACAAGGCCGTGTATCCGGTCCACGGCGTTGCCGAGGTCGTCGCGCTCGAGAGTCGAGACATCGGCGGCAGCTCGACCAGCGTCTACATCCTGAAGATCATCGAGACGGGCCTCAAGATCATGGTGCCCGTCAGCAATGCGGGCACGGTCGGCCTCCGCGAGCTCATCACCTCGAAGCAGGTGAAGGAGGTCTACGCGATCCTCAAGTCACGCGACGTCCCGCGCGATACCCAGACGTGGAATCGCCGCTACCGCGAGTACATGGAGAAGATCAAGACCGGCTCCGTGTTCGAGATCGCGGAGGTGCTGCGCGATCTGTGCGTCCTGCGCGTCACCAAGGACCTGTCGTTCGGCGAGCGCCGGATGCTCGACACCGCGCGCTCGCTGCTGATCCGTGAGCTCGCGATCGCCAAGGGCGTCCCCGAGGACAAGGTGTCCTCCGAGATCGACACGATCTTCGCCGCCGCCGCCGCCTAGCCCGCAGCTCAGTAGCGCAAGAAGACGGAACCCCAGGTCAGCCCGGCGCCGAACGCGACCAGGCAGACCAGGTTCCCCGGCTGGATCTTCCCCAGCTGCACGGCCTCGTGCATGCACAGCGGGATCGACGCCGCAGTGGTGTTGCCGTACTTCTGGATGTTGTTGTGCATCCTGGTCTCGGGGAGACCGATCATCTTCGCGACCATCTGGTTGATGCGAAGGTTCGCCTGGTGCGGGATCACCATGTCGATGTCGTCGAGCTTGAGGCCGTTGGTGATCATCCCCTCCATGATCGCGGCCGGCATGCGCGTGACCGCGTGCTTGAACACGCGCTTGCCCTCCATGCGCGGGTAGTGCGCGCCTGCCTCGATGTCCTCCGCGGTGATGCGCGGGTGGTGGGCGCTGCCCGGCTTGTCCACCCACAGGATCTCCGCGTCGGTACCGTCGGCGTGGAGGTGGGTCGACAGGATGTGCGGGCCGTCGGCCTCCGCACGCCCGATCACCACCGCGCCCGCGCCGTCTCCGAACAGCACCGACACGTCACGCCCGCGCGTCGACATGTCGAGCCCGGTGGAGTGAACCTCCGAGCCGATCACGAGCACGTGCTTGTACTGGCCGGTCTTCACGAACGCGTCGGCGATCGCCACGCCGTAGACGAACCCGGTGCACTGCTGCCGGATGTCGAGGCAGGGGATCTCCTTGATGCCGAGGAGCCGCTGCGTGAACACGCCGGAGCCGGGGAAGTTGTGGTCCGGCGACAGGGTGGCGTAGATGATGAGATCGATGTCCTTCGGCGTTAGCCCGGACTTCTCGATCGCCTCCTTCGACGCCTTGGCGGCCATCTCGGCGCCGCCCTCACCGGGATCGACGTAGCGCCGCTCCTCGATGCCGGTGCGCTCCACGATCCACTCGTGGGTGGTCTCCATGATCTTCGAAAGATCATGGTTCGTAACGACGCGCGGCGGCACGTAGGCCCCGAGCCCCAACATGCGGCTCCGGTACATGGATCCCCCTGAGAGTGACTGGCTACTACTAAGCGTCGAGCCCCGCCGTCTTCCTAGACGTCGAGATTTCTCACGTTCAATGCGTTGTCCTCGATGAACTCGCGGCGTGGTTCGACCAGATCGCCCATCAGCACGGTGAAGATCTTGTCGGCTTCGACCACGTCGTCGACGCGGACCTGCAAGAGGTTCCGCCGCGCCGGATCCATCGTGGTCTCCCACAGCTGCTCGGCGTTCATCTCGCCGAGGCCCTTGTAGCGCTGGATCTGCAGTCCCTTGCGGCCGAGCTCCTCGACCGCGGCCGCGACGTCGTCGACGGTCGGCGCGCTCCGCGCTTCGCCGCCGGACGGCACGACGCTGTACGGGCCCGCGAGCGTGCGCTTCAGCTCGGCGACGATCCGGCGCAGCTCGTGGAACTCGGACGACGCGAGCAGGTCGAAGTCGATGACGGTCTCGCGCCGCAGCCCGTGCAGTCCGCTCGGCGCCTTCGCGGTGAACGTCCCGTGCTCCGCGTCGAGCTTGAGCTCGAACTCGATGCCGCCCAGCTCGCCGTGGCGCGCGACCAGGTCCGCCTTGACCCGCGTGATCAGCGCCTCGAACTTCGCCTTGTCGCGCAGGTCATCCGCGGTGATGCCGGTCTCCGCGAACGCGCTCGAGACCCGGCTGTCGCCGTGCTTGTCGAGCTGCTGGCGCATCCGCTTCGCGGCGCCGAACAGCTTGATGAACTCGGCGAGATCGTGCGCGGTGAGGTGCCCGGGCTGGTCGTTGCGCGTGCCGTTGACGATCGTGTCGCCGCAGACGCTCTCGAGCAGGTAGTCCTCGAGCGCTTGCTCGTTCTTCAGGTAGAGCTCGGTCTTGCCCTTCTTGATCTTGTAGAGGGGCGGCTGCGCGATGAACACGTGGCCTTCGGTGAACAGCTCGGCGAAGTGGCGGAAGAAGAACGTGAGCAGCAGCGTGCGGATATGCGAGCCGTCGACGTCGGCGTCGGTCATCACGATGATGCGGTGGTAGCGCAGCCGCTCGATCGCCTTTTCGTCGCCGACCCCCGCGCCGAGCGCGGTGATCAGCGTCGCGATCTCCGTCGACGCCAGCATCTTGTCGAACCGCGCCTTCTCGACGTTGAGGATCTTGCCGCGCAGCGGGAGGATCGCCTGGAAGCTGCGATCGCGGCCTTGCTTGGCCGAGCCACCGGCGCTCTCGCCCTCGACGATGAACAGCTCGCACTTCGCGGGGTCACGCTCCTGGCAGTCGGCGAGCTTGCCGGGCAGCGACGTCATCTCGAGCGCGCCCTTGCGCTGGACCATCTCGCGCGCCTTGCGCGCGGCCTCGCGCGCCCGAGCGGCCATCGTGGCCTTCATGATCACGTTGCGCGCGTCCTTCGGGTTCCGCTCGAGGTACTCCTTGAGCTTCTCGCCGACGACCGTCTGCACCGCGGTCGAGACCTCCGAGGACACCAGCTTGTCCTTGGCCTGGTTCGAGTACTTCGGATCCGGCACCTTCACCGACAGCACCGCGGTCAGCCCCTCGCGCAGGTCCTCGCCCGACAGGCCGCTCTTGACGTCCTTGATGAGCTTGAACTCGGTGGCGTAGGTGTTGATCGTGCGCGTCAGCGCCTGGCGGAACCCGGTGAGGTGGGTGCCGCCGTCGCGGTTCTTGATCGTGTTGGTGAAGCAGGTGACCTGCTCGGAGTAGCCGTCGTTCCACTGCATCGCGACGTCGACGGTGATACCGCTCGTCGTATCGGTGAACGCGATCACCTCGGAGTTGACCACCGTCTTGTTGACGTTGAGGTCGGCGACGAACGACGAGATCCCGCCGGCGAACAGGAACTCCTGGTAGCGATCGGCTCGCTCGTCGCGGATGGTGATCGTCAGCCCCGAGTTCAGGTACGCGAGCTCGCGCAGCTTCTGCGACAGCTGCTCGAACGAGAACGCGACGACGTTCTTGAAGATGTCGGGATCGGGGTGGAACGTGATCTTCGTGCCGCTGCCTCGGTCGGTCACGCCGATCGCCTTGAACTCGGTCGCCGGGATGCCTCGCTCGTACTCCTGGTAGTAGACCTTGCCGGCGCGGCGGATCTCGAGCTTGAGCCAGTCGGAGAGCGCGTTCACCGCGGACACGCCGACGCCGTGAAGTCCGCCGGAGACCTTGTACGTGTCCTGGCCGAACTTGCCGCCGGCGTGGAGCACGGTCATCACCAGCTCGGCCGCGGGCCGCTTCTCGATCGGGTGCGTGTCGACCGGAATGCCGCGGCCGTTGTCCTGCACCGTCACCGAGTTGTCGATGTGGATCAGGACGTCGATGCGATCGCAGTGACCGGCGAGCGCCTCGTCGACCGAGTTGTCGACGACCTCGTGGACGAGGTGATGCAGCCCGCTGCCGTCATCGGTGTCGCCGATGTACATGCCGGGGCGCTTTCGAACGCCCTCGAGGCCCTTGAGGACCGAGATCGACTCGGCGTTGTACTCGCTCTCCGTTGGCCCCGAACCATCCGAAGTCTGCGTTCTGACTGTGTTATCGGCCATCTAACGGGTGCCCCGAATAAGGCGGTCTTGGTACCATATCCAGCGTGGCGTAAGAAGCCCTTTCGGCCCCTGTTCGTTGCGATCTATCGCGCTGAGATAACTACTGAATCCGGCCGACGCTGACCTGATGATCGACCCGGTCCTCGGACACCAGCACGTGCCTCGGATGCGTCGTCGTGATGAAGCACTGGTTACGGCGGCGCGCGAGGTACTCGAACAGGTACTGGTTGCGGCTCGCGTCGAGCTCGCTCGACACGTCGTCGAGCAGGAGGATCGGCGCCTCGCCGTGCACCTCCGCGAGCAGATCCATCTCCGCCGTCTTCCACGCGAGCACCAGCCCACGCAGCTGCCCCTGCGACGCGAAGCCTCCCGCGTCGTGGCCGTCGAAGTCGAACGAGAGATCGTCACGATGGGGGCCGACGTTGGTCGCGCCGCGGGCCAGGTCATGGCGCCGGGACGCCCCGAGCAGCCTGCCGTATACATCCGGGCGCTCGCTCGGGGCTGCGGCTCGAACCTCATCGTCCGTGTCGTAGCGAAGGTCCACGGCGCGATCGATCCGGAAGATCGCGTGGAACGCTTCCTGGAAGCGAGCCCTCAGCTCGTCGACGTAGCTCAGGCGCGCGGTGACGAGGCTCGCCGCGAGGCCCGCGAGCTGGTCGTCGTAGACGCCGAGCAACCCCTCGATGTCTGCGCGACGACCGTCGGCGGCGTCGCGCAGTAGCGCGTTGCGGCTCTTGAGGACCTTCTCGTAGTCCTGCACGAGCGGCATGTAGTCGGCGCGGCGGTTGAACACGGCGCGGTCGAGGAACCGTCGGCGGTCTCCCGGCGCACCTCGAGGCAGCTGGAGATCCTCGGGCGCGAACAGCACGACGTTGAACGCGCCGAAGTAGCGAGCGAGCGGCCGCACCGCCTTGCCGTCGAGCCGGACCTGGCGACCGTGAGGCGCCAGCTTGACCTCGTAGGAACGCTCCAGCCCGTCGCGCTCGACGCGTGCGGCGAGGCGAGCCGCGTCCGCTCCAAAGGCGATGAGGTCCGCCAGGCGCGACGTGCGGAACGAGCGCAGCGCCGCCACGACGTAGATGGCCTCGAGCAGGTTCGTCTTCCCCTGACCGTTGTCACCGTGGAAGACGTTGAACCGCGGGGCCGGCGCCAGCGTGAGCGGCGCCAGGTTCCGGATCGAGTGGGCGTCGAGACCGAGAAGCTTCACGCGCCCGCCGGCGTCAGATGCGCATCGGCATGATCACGCCGAGATACTCGTCCGCCCCGAGCGGCCGGAACAGCCCCGGATCCAGCTCGCCGCCGAGCTCGAGCCCGATCTGGTCGGAGGCCATCTGCCCGAGCAGCTCGATGACGTACTTCGGGTTGAACCCGATCGCCACCGCGTCGCCGGTCAGGTCGGCCTCGAGCTCCTCGCGGACCTCGCCGACGTCAGGGTTGTCGCTCGCGATCGTGAGCTTGCCGGACTCCATGGCGAACTTCACGCCGCGCGTCTCCGAGGACATCAGCTGCGCGCGCTTGAGCGCATCGATGAGCAGGTGACGGTCGATGACCATCGAGCGCTTGTGGTCCTTGGGCACCACCTGCTCGTACGGCGGGAACTGCGCGTCGATGAGCTTCACCGCGAGCACGAGGTCGTCGGCGTGCAGGAACACGTACGGCGTCTTCACCGCGAGCTTGGCCGAGGTCGCGCCGTCGAGGACGCGCTTGATCTCGAGCAGGCCCTTCTTCGGGATGATGACCCCAGCCGTCAGCTGCGGGCCGCCTGGAAGACCGCGCTCGACCTTGGAGAGACGGTGACCGTCCGTCGAGACCATCCGCGCCTTGGAGCCGTTGCTCTCGAACAGCACGCCGTTGAGGTGAAACCGCGTCTCGTCGTTGCAGACCGAGAACAGCGTCCGGTCGATCATCTCGCGCAGGATGCTCGCCTCGACGTCGCAGAACGGCGCCTCGCGGTGGTCGGGAACCTTCGGGAAGTCGCGGTCCGGCATGCCGACGACGCGGTACGCGACCTTGCCGGCCTTGATCTCCGCCCAGGAGTTGTCGGCGCGCTTGATGGTCAGCTCGTCGCCCGGGAGCGCCGTCACGATGTCGTGCAGCGACTTCGCGTTGACCGTGATGCCGCCTTCCGACGCGTTCGTGCTCTTGAGCTCCGCGGACAGCGAGACGTTCAGGTCCGTGGCCGCGACCAGGAGCTTCGACTTGCCGGTCGTGCGGAGCAGGACGTTGGCGAGCATCGGCATCGTGCTCTTGCGGTCGGCGATGCTCTGCGCGAGGCGCAGGCCGCGCACGAACTCCGACTTCTGGATGCGAAACTCCATGGGGCCCTCGGAAGGTGGTCTCGTCTTCTTTGTCTGGATCTCAGAGAGAAGCTTTAGAAGAACTAGTAGTAGTAGTTAGCTGTGCGGATCTGTGAGTTGGCGGCGCAGTGCCATGGGATTGTTCAGGATCCTGATGTGCAGCTCTGATGATGTGTCGCGGGCGGTACCTGTTGATCGATCTGCATGAGTTTCGGGGCCCGAAACCATCATCACTCCGTCAACAAGTCGACCGCCTGGGATCTGCACAGAGATGTCCACAGGGCGAATAGCACGTTGGTCCGTCATTGAATCGCTCATCGGGATCCTCGCCATCACTTCAGGAGCTGCGCTTCGATCGCGTGGATCTCACCGCGCAGGCCCGGGTCGTCCTTCACGCGGTCGATGATCTTCTCGACCGCCGAGATGATCGTGGTGTGGTGCTTGCCGCCGAACGCGCGCCCCAGGTCCGGGTAGCTGTCCTTGGTGTGCGTCCGCGCGAGGTACATCGCCACAGCGCGCGGACCGGCCACCGACTTGTGGCGGCGCGGGCTCTTCAGATCGGCCGCCTTGACGCCGTAGTAGCTCGCCACGGCCTTGATCACGATCTCCACCGTGATGTGCTCTCGAGGCCGCGTGAGCGCGCCCCCGAGCGTCTCCTGCGCGAACGCCATGTCGATCGTCTTCTTCGACAGGGACGCGTAGGCCGCGAGCCGGATCAGCGCGCCCTCGAGCTCGCGGACGTTCGACTTGATCGACGACGCGATGTACATGGCCACGTCGTCGGGTAGCTGGATGCCCTCGACGGCGGCCTTCTTGCGGAGGATCGCGATGCGAACCTCCAGCTCGGGAGGCTCGATGTCGGCGAGCAGACCCCACGCGAACCGCGTGCGCAGGCGGTCTGCGATGTCCGAGATCTCGTGGGGCTTGCGGTCGGCGGTCAGCACGATCTGCCGGTGGGTGTCGTAGAGCGCGTTGAACGTGTGAAAGAACTCGTCCTGCGTGCCGTCCTTGCCGGCGAGGAACTGGACGTCGTCGATCAGGAGGACATCGATGCCCTCGCGGTAGCGGCGGCGGAAGTCGTGCATGCGACCCGCGCGGATCGCGTTCACGTACTCGTTCATGAACCGCTCGCTCGACAGGTAAACGACGCGCGCGCCCGGCCTGATCGCGACCTGCATGTGGCCGATCGCGTGGAGCAGGTGGGTCTTGCCGAGGCCGACCCCGCCGCAGATGAACACGGGGTTGTACTTGGGAGGGAACGTGCTCGCGGCGGCCTGCGACGCGGCGAACGCGAGCTGGTTCGAGGGTCCGGCGACGAACGTGTCGAACGTGTAGCGCGGGTTGAGCGTGGCCTGTTCCGGAGGCGCGAACTCGGGATCGGTGCTGGCATCCTCGATCACCGAAGGACGCATGGGCGCCGGCTCTGGCGGGCGGGTGGGTGCGGGTGGCGCAGGCGCGGGCGCTGCCGTGGCGATCTCCACGACGGCGACCGGCGCGGGCCGAACGGGCGCCTCGCCCTCCGGCTCGAACGCGACGGTCAGCTCGCGGCCGAGCAGCGTGCGGAGCTCGTTGATCGCGGCATCGAGGAAGTTCGACTCGAACCACAGCCGGACGTAGGCGTTGGGCGCGCGCAACCGGATCGTGGCGGTGCCCGAGCCGGTGTCAGCGGCGCCCACGAACTCGATCGGGCGGAGCCACATGTCGAAGTTCTGCGTCGTGAGCCGCGAGGACAGGCGCTCGAGCGCCAGCTGCCACGCGTGGTGCAACCCGGGACCGGATCTCTCGTGCAGGACGGTCAGATCCACGTGGTTGTTCCTGACTGATGAGCGGAGAGATTCATGAGGCGTTTCAAGTTCCTGCAAATGTCTGTGCACAGGGCAATAGGGTGCCAATCCAGAGGAAATCCACAGGATCCTCGGGTTCAGTCCACCCCGCCCCACCTCACCGGTTCTACCAATGGTCGACGTGCGCGTGGCGTGGCCCCGTCGTCGAGAGAGCCTTCCTAGCAGACGGCGAATTCACACGGCAAGGGTGATGCGACAACGATCTCGGAACCCGGCGTTCTGACATCGCTCCCGCGCGACGATCCGATGACGGGAGCGAACTGATCGGATTCACGGGGGATTCATCGGCCTGCGCTTGACACCCCAGAACTGACCGAGTATCCATTCGCGTTCCCAACGCCCCGGAGCTCGTGCCGTGCCCAAGCGAACTTATCAGCCTCACAACAAGAGCCGGAAGCGCACGCATGGCTTCCGCGCTCGCAAGAAGACTCGCGGCGGTCGCGAGGTGCTCCGGCGTCGCCGCGCCAAAGGGCGCAAGCGTATCTCGGTGACGATCGCCAAGAAGTAGCCGTGCGTGCGCGTCGTCAAGGCGATGCGACTGCGACGGCGTCCCGAGTTTCTCGCCGTCCAGGGCGGCGGGACCAAGGTCCACGGCAAGGCGTTCCTGGCGATGATCGCGCCGTCGGCCTCGACGGGCGCGACGGGTCGCGTCGGCGTGACGGTCACGAAGAAGGTGGGCAACGCCGTGACGCGCAACCGGATCAAGCGACTGGTGCGCGAGTGGCTTCGGCTGCACGGTTGGGTCCCGACGGGCATGGACGTCGTGATCGTGGCGAAGGACCTGGCCGCCAGCCTGCGCGGGATGACCGAGGTGGCGCCGGAGCTCGAGCGCTTGCACCAGCGGATCGTCGCGCAGGGCGCGGCGTGATCGCGCGCGTGCTCACCGCGCCGATTCGTTGGTATCGCCGCACCCTGTCCCCGCTCAAGCGCACGCCGACGTGCCGCTACCTGCCGACTTGCTCCGAGTACGCGATCGAGGCGATCGAGACGCGGGGCTGGCTGATCGGCGGCCTCAAGGCCACGTGGCGGATCTTGCGCTGCAACCCGCTCTTCCGCGGCGGATACGACCCCGTGACGAAGCACCCTGCGTGCTGCGTCGCGCACCTGCCCGAAGGGCGGACCTAGTTCATGGAAGACCAAGGCAAGCGTCTGCTCCTCGCCGTCGTGCTCGCGCTCGGCGTCGTGGTGCTATGGAACGTGATCTTCCCTTCCGCCGACGAGAAGCCGGCGAAGAAGGCGTCGGCGGCCGAGGTGGACGGCAAGCCCGTCAACTTCGACAGCCCCGTCGGCCGTCCCAAGGACGGCGGCGAACCGCCGGTCGCTGCCCCCGGGCCGTCCGAGCCGCCGCTGACGAAGGACTACCCGAACGTCCACGTCGAGTTCTCGAGCCGCAACGGCGTGCTGTCGTCGTGGCGGCTCACCGAGAAGAAGTTCGGGCGTGATCCGAACAAGGGCGAGCTCATCGGAGATCCGAAGCGCGGCGTCCTCGGCGTCAACTTCGTCAACGTCGGGTCGAAGGCCTCCGAGGTCGTCATCCCGCAGGACGCGGTCTGGCACGGCGAGGCGCTCGACGGCGACGTGTTCCGCTACACGTACGCGACCGCGGAGCTGCGCGTCACCAAGACGTACCGCGTGCACGCGGCCGACTACCTCGTCGAGATGCAGGTCGACATCGAGAACATCGGCGACAAGCCGCTGACGCAGACGCTGGCGATCTCGATGGTGGGCGTCTACCCGAAGGACGCCGATCCGCACCTCCCGATCAACGCGAACTGCCGCCTCAACGGCGACATTCGGGCGCGGTCGCGGGCCTCGCTCGTCAAGGGCGACACGCGCCAGCTCCACGGGACGGTCTCGTGGATCGCGTTCAACCACCCCTATCTGTTCAGCGCGATCGCGCCGCGCGAGCCGAGCGACGACCTGAGCTGCTACCTGCACCCGCTGTCCACGGTGCCCGGCGGCATGGAGATCGACCTCGTGTTCCCGATGCAGCAGCACGGGCCCAAGGCGACGTGGTCGACCGCGGTGGTCGGCTTCTTCGGGCCGAAGTACCTCGACAACCTCGAGGGCGCCAACGACTTCACCTACGCGCCGTTCAACGGCGAGACGGCCGCATCGCCGAGCTTCGACGTGAGCGTCGACATGGGGTGGTTCTCGTTCATCGCGCGTCCGCTGCTCTCGCTGCTGACCTGGTTCTACTCGTTCACCGGCAACTGGGGCATCGCGATCATCCTGCTCACGGTGCTGGTCAAGCTCGCGACCCTGTACTGGACGACCAAGTCCATGCGGTCGATGAAGGCGATGTCTGCGCTCAAGCCGCAGATGGAGGAGCTGCAGAAGAAGTACCCCGACGATCGGCAGCGGCTGCAGCAGGAGATGATGGGGCTGTACAAGCAGCACGGCGTCAGCCCGCTCGCCGGGTGCTTGCCGATGCTGCTGCAGATGCCGATCTGGCTCGCGCTGTACAAGATGCTGTCGTCGGTCGGCGAGCTGTATCTGTCGCCGTTCATCCCGGGATGGCTCGAAGACCTGACCAAGACGGACCCGTACTACATCCTGCCGATCGTGCTGATGGGGATGATGTTCCTGCAGTCGAAGTTGTCGCCGGCGTCGCTCGACAACATGCAGCAGAAGATGCTGGTGTACGGGCTGCCGCTGATGTTCGGCGTGATGTCGTTCTTCTTCCCGTCGGGGCTGTCGGTCTACATCCTGACCAACACGACGCTGTCGCTGCTCCACACGCTGTACATGAAGAAGTACGACCGCTCGGCGAAGACCCCGCTGGTCGTGAAGAAGGCCGCGCCGGCGGCCGCCGCCCCGGCCCCGTCGCCGCGTCGCAAGGCGGTGCCGAAGGTGATCGATGTCGAGGCCGAGGAGTCGGAGTCCGAGGATTCGGACGACGAGTCGTCGTCTGACGACGACGAGGTCGAGGAGTCGCCCCGGACGGCCACGTCCGGTGCGCAGGCTCCTCGTCCGAACAAGAATACGCCGCGTCGCAAGCGCAAGCGCGGCCGGAACTGATGAGCGAACAGGAGCCAGCCGTGAGCAACCAAGCCGCCGCCGCGACCGAGGACATCACCGAGAAGGCGTGTGACTTCCTGATGGGAGTCCTCGATCGGATGGGGATCTCCGCCGACATCGACGTCAAGGAAGAGGAGGACCGCATCGTCCTCGAGATCCAGACCGGGGACACCGAGCTGATCATCGGCCGCAAGGGCCAGGTGGTCGACGCGCTCCAGCATCTGGTCGGCAAGGTCGTGTTCGGCGCGCGAGGCGGCGAGAAGGGCAAGCCGTTCATCGTCGACGCCGGCGGGTACCGCGACAAGCACATCATCAAGTTGCAGGCGCTGGCCGCGCGGATGGCGGAGAAGGCGCTGCAGACGCGCACCATCGTCGAGCTCAGCCCGATGTCGCCGCACGATCGCCGGATCGTGCACATGGCGATCGCCGCGATCCCGGGGTTGAGCAGCCGCAGCGAGGGCGAGGGCGACGATCGCCACATCCTCGTGGTGCCGACCGAAGTCGCCGCGACCGCCGCGGATTGATCCGCGGAGCTCCTGGCGTGCGCGACACGATCGCCGCGATCGCCACGCCGCGAGGGCCAGGCGGCCTGACCGTGGTGCGCGTGAGCGGCGACCGCGCCGTCGCGATCGTCGGGGGAATCGTCGCGCGTGAGCTGCCGGACCGCCGGATGGTCCGGGCGATCGCGTGCGCGGCCGACGGATCGCGGCTCGACGATGTCCTCGCGGTGGCGATGCTCGCGCCGCGATCGATGACCGGCGAGGACATCGCGGAGCTGCACGGCCACGGAGGCGCGGTGAACGCGGGCCGCTTGCTGCGGGCAGTGCTGGAGCGCGGCGCGCGGCTCGCGGAGCCGGGCGAGTTCAGCCGTCGCGCGGTCGAGGCCGGCAAGCTGGATCTCGCCGCCGCGGAGGGGCTGCTCGGCGTGATCGAGGCCGCGAGCGAGCGAGCGTGGCGGGTGGCTCAGGCGCAGCTCGGCGGCGCGATCGGCGCCCGGGTCTCCGTCGCGCGCGGGGCGGTGACTACGGGGCTCGCCGAGCTCGAGGCATGGGTCGATTTTCCCGAGGAAGGGCTCGATGGTCTCGGGGGACCGGCGCTGCTCGAAGGCTTCGAGCGCGTAGCCGACGAGTGCGCCGCGCTGGCCGCGACGTTCCGGCTCGGCCGGGTGCTGCGCGAGGGCCTCGAGGTCGCGCTGGTGGGCCCGGTGAACGCAGGCAAATCATCACTGTTCAACGCCCTGCTCGGCCGTGAGCGCGCCCTGGTCTCTCCGGCGCCCGGTACCACCCGTGACTACGTGGAAGCACGCGTCGAGTGGGACGGGATCGCGGTCACCCTGATCGACACCGCCGGTGAACGCGCGAGCTCCGATGCGCTCGAGGCACGCGGCATCGAGCTCGGCCGCGAGCGCGCGCAGAACGCGGACCTCCGGGTGTGGGTCGACGAGACCGGCGAAGGTCCCGGCGATCTGGTCGTGCGCAGCAAGGCCGACCTCCCCGGGACAACCCCGCCCGGTGCGATCGCGACGTCGATCCCGAGCGGTGCCGGGCTGGACGAGCTCCGCGCCGCGATCATGGCTGCCGTTGCCGGCGAGACCGCCGAAGACTCGGTCGTGATCACCAGCGAGCGGCAGCGCCTGCTGCTCGACTCCGCCGCGACCAACCTCCGAGCCGCCGCGACGGCGCTGCGCGCCGATACCCCGGTCGAGCTCGCCGCCGTCGACGTCCGCGAGGCGCTGGCGGCGCTCGCCGCGCTCACCGGCGACGCCGTCGGCGAGGACGTGCTCGACGCCGTCTTCGCCCGCTTCTGCATCGGCAAGTAGCGTCCGGTGGACGGACATCTCTGTCCGGATGCCGGACAGAGGGCGCGCGGTGATTCCCTGCGCGCTGGCTCCGCCTTGCTCTCGAGGTGGCAGCGCTGCGTGCGTCCACTGCGGAGGTGGCGGCAAGAGTGACGAGGGGGACGGCGGAGACGAGATCGAGCCGCGGAAGGCGGAAGCGACATGCGGAGGCGGAAGAGAGCAGCGGAAGACTTCAGAAGGCGCGGTTGGCGGTGGTCAGCGGAAGCGGAGAGTTGGAGGCGGAATGCGCGGACGAGGCGGAGCGCGGACGAGGCGGAGGGCGGACGAGGCGGAGGGCGAAGGCGGAGGCGGAGGCGCTGGCGGAGCGCGAAGGGCGGAGGGCGGAGGGCGGAGGTCTGGGAGGCGGATGGCGGAGCGGGAGGTGGGAGGGCGAGGCGAATGGGCGAGGCGGAGGAGCGGCGGCGGAGGCGGAGGCGGAGCGGAGGCGGAGGCGGAGGTGGAGGGG
>Ga0163144_10011022_pt1 | contig 19175 bp, 12 predicted proteins | sample OliLak19BULKMAT1_FD_123175 | JGI IMG/M metagenome (GOLD analysis project Ga0163144, IMG submission 123175) | Freshwater microbial mat bacterial communities from Lake Vanda, McMurdo Dry Valleys, Antarctica - Oligotrophic Lake LV.19.BULKMAT1 | ecosystem: Environmental > Aquatic > Freshwater >... | reverse complement strand
TTCGCGATACGCGGCGTCTTGGGCTTCAAACAGATCCCAACTTGGCATGCTCACCACCCGCGCGGCGATCCCCGCGACGGTGAGTTGTTCATAAGCCTCGACGCAAAAGCACAACTCGCTGCCGGTGCCGATCAGGATTACGCTCGGTTGGCCATTGGCTGCGTCGCCGAGTACATACGCGCCCCGCGCGGTGCCGGCGGCGGAGGCATATTTGGTCCGGTCGAGAGTCGGGAGGTTTTGCCGCGAAAGTACGAACATGGTGGGGCGGTCGGTGATCGGCATAATCGCGCGCCAGGCCTCGCTCACTTCGTTGGCGTCGCCGGGACGCATCACGATCACGTTGAATACCGCGCGGGCGGCGGCCAGATGCTCGATCGGTTGGTGCGTGGGTCCGTCTTCGCCCAGGCCGATCGAATCGTGCGTGAAGATATAAATGACCGGCAATCTGCTCAGCGCGCTGAGCCGCACGCTCGGCTTGCAATAATCATAGAAGCAAAAGAAGGTAGCGCCGTACGGCCGCACATGGCAGAGCGCCATGCCGTTGAGCGCGGCGGCCATGCCGTGCTCGCGGATCCCAAAGTGCATATTCCGCCCGCCGTAATTGTCGTGCTCAAAGTCGCCGCCGTTGCCGTCGAACGTTAAGAGCGTCATCGTCGAAGGAGCCAAATCGGCCGAGCCGCCGATCAACCAAGGAACATTTTTGGCGATCGCGTTGAGCGCCTTCCCCCCGCTCACCCGCGAAGCGACCCCCTTCGGATCGGCGGGAAAAACCGGAATATCCTTGTCCCAACCCGGTGGCAACTGGCCGCTTTCAATTTGCCGCCATTCGGCAGCCGCGGCGGGATATTTCCTCGCGTAATCGGCGAATTGGTTCTCCCAGGTCTGGCGCAGCCGCTTGCCGCGAACGCCGATGCCGTCGCGAAAATGCCGCAGCACCTCGTCGGGGACCAGAAACTGTTGATCGTCGGGCCAGCCATAGGCTTGCTTGGTGAGTTTGATTTCATCCGCGCCCAGCGGGGCGCCGTGCGCGCCATGGGTATTCGCCTTGTTGGGCGAGCCGTAACCGATGATCGAGCGGACGATGATCATCGTCGGCTTGTCGAGGCAATGCTGAAATCGGTGATACGCCAACTCCAGCGCGGCCAGATCGTTGGCGTCATCCACATTGATCACATTCCAGCCGAGGCCCTCGAACCGCGTGGCCACATCTTCGGAAAAGGCGAGTTCGGTTTCGCCCTCGATGGTGATTTTGTTGTCGTCGTAAATCCAGCAGAGATTATTCAGTTGCAAATGCCCGGCCAAACTGGCCGCTTCGTTGGTAACCCCTTCCATCATGTCGCCGTCGCTACAGAGGACATAGACGTTGTAATCAAACAGCCGAAAGCCGGGGCGGTTGAACCTCGCGGCCAACCACCGCGAGGCCATCGCCATCCCCACGCTATTGCCGCACCCCTGCCCTAGCGGGCCGGTCGTCGTTTCAACGCCTGTGGTTTCAAAATTTTCGGGATGGCCTGGGCAGCGACTATGCCACTGGCGGAAATTTTTGACTTGCTCCAGCGAGCAGGCCATATCACCGGTTGGGTTGCCGGCCGCGTCGAGTTGCGGCACTTCGGCCAGGTGCAGCATCGAATACAGCAGCATCGACGCATGGCCGCAGGAAAGGACAAACCGATCGCGCGCCGGCCAACGGGGAGCCGAGGGATCGTAACGCAACTCGTTTTGCCACAACGAATAGGCGATCGGGGCCAAGGCCATCGGCGTGCCGGGATGGCCAGAATTCGCCGCCTGGACCGCATCCATCGAAAGCGTGCGGATAGTGTTGATCGCCAGTTGTTCGATGCTAATGGTGTCCACGGACATGGGAAGCGGAGCCACGGTCAGATGGCCAAAAAGGCAGTTTTGAATCATTCACCAAGAGAAAATCGACTTGAGTCTAAACCGGCGGGGCGAGAGCGTCAACGAGTCGATTTTCAGCGAACGAAGAAGAATTATGTGAAATTGCGTAAGATTAGCGGTTGTGGAAGATAGGACGACTGGGAATTGCTAACGCTAATAGAGCTGTCACCAGATCATACCGTAACGATATTGAGGCTAAATGTCGCCTTGGTGAGTTTTAAAAAATCTCATCACGAAGTCTCGAGTTGGAAGTTACGATGAAGGAATTGCCAGCTCCGAGTGTTTAGACAAAGGCCACCGCGATTATGAAATTTTCTTGCCATCTCTTCGTCTGCTGCAATCAACGGCCCGCCGGGCATCCGCGCGGGTGCTGCGATCCGGCCGGCACCGAAGCGTTGCGCGAGAAGTTCAAAACCGAACTGGCCAAACGCAAACTCGGCCCGCTGGTCCGCGCCAACAAGTCGGGCTGCCTGGATCAATGCGAACTTGGCCCGTGCGTGGTGCTCTATCCGCAAGAGATATGGTACGGCCATGTGACGGCAGACGATGTGGAGCGAATCCTTGATGAAACGGTCATCCGCGGGCGGGTGCTGGAAGACCTGCGGATCGCCGAAGTGGATCTGAATAACGCGGCGCTGCGGAAGAAGTAGCAACTTAATAACAACTATTCACTGGGGGACTTACGTCCCCCGCTCGAGTATTCCCTCGTCTCGCGACTCCCGTCCCTTGTCTCCCCCCCAACGCCCAATCCCCAATCCCCAACTCCACTCCGGGAACAATTTCCCCTTATTTCTATGAATCATTGATTGACCACCGAAGATGCAATCCAGCCGCTGCGGGATTGATTTTCTTAGCCACACCAACCCTTGGATCGCGTAACAATTTTTTGGCGGAGATTCTCGTGATGATTCTGCGTCGTATTTTGATCGTGTCGCTGGCCGTCCTGTTGGTCGTTGCGCTGGCGTGGCGTTTGCCGGCCCAGCCAGGCAACAACAGCCAGCTCAAGCAGCAACAGAAAGAAGCCGAAAAGGCGGCCAAAGAGATGGAAAAAGCCCATCGCGAACGGAGCGGCGCGACCCCCGACAAGCCACGGCAGTTGCCCACCGACCCCAAACTGCAAACGCTGTATTCCGACTTCGTTGAAAATACCCTCAAGCTGGCCCAGGATTACGAAAAGGCCAACAACCTCGATTCCGCGCGCATCTGCTACGAAGAAATTCTGCATCTGGTGCCGAATTCGCCGCTGGCCAAACAAAAGCTCGACGAAATCCTGCAACGCGAAGCCGGCGCTCAGAAGCGGAAATTTGACGTGTATGCCAGCAAGGATTGGCAAGACACCGGGTTGGTTACCATTGTCGGCAAACCGGTGATGATCAACGCCACCGGCACTTGGACCTTCACGATCAGCTATACCATTGGACCGGACGGAGTGCCGATCCCCGCGGAACTCCGCGACTTTAACCTCGGAGCGTTGATCGGCGTGATCGACACCGGCAACCCGAAGGATTTTAAGCCGTTTGTGCTCGGCAGTTCGACGAAGTTTATCGCCAAGCAGAACGGCAAATTGCTGGTCCGGATTTACGATAGCGAAGTCAAGGACAACAGCGGCCGTTTGCAGCTTGATATCAGCGGGACGTTTGCGAAGGAGAAGTAATGCGGAACGACGCTTTGCGTCCTCGAGTGGATATTGACAGATTGTGAAATCATTGTGTGCCGCCGGCATCTTGCCAGTGCAATAATACCAATCCCAATTAAATATAGCGCAGCTAGCATTGCAACTATGGCTGTATCTGGCCCGAATTCACTTGCTGGCAAACGCCGCAATTTATTGGAATCGGTATAAGTTGAGGTACCATTTGATTTGAAGTAAAACCAAAAATTAGACCGGCGCGCCTTCTTGCGAATGCGCGCCGGTCTGTCTCGTTGTTGTGGCGCGGCCGACAGAGGGTTCTGGCTTGGTCAAAGACCGGCAAGAACAAGGCGGTGCGCGGTTGTCCGGAGCGCGGACAACGGACTAGGCCTTTTTGGCCGCCTTGGTGGCCGTTTTCTTGACGGCCTTCTTCGGTGAACGCTTGGCGGTAGTCTTCTTGGCGGCTTTCTTCGTGGCCATTTTTTGGCTCCTCGTATCCATGTGCCCAATTCGATTAGAGGCGATCTTCCCGCAGGGCAACGGTATCCGGGTAATCGCAAAACCAACCGCGACCGGCTTGACGCCGACCGTGCGCGCATTCAACCAAGTTTCAGGCAAACACGTCAAGATGAGTTTGTTAGAAAACTGCTTCCAATTGCGCGGGTGGAATGCACTATAGATTCGGCGCGGATCGCGCGGAACTTGAGCGGAGTCGCTCGACTTACAAAAAATTGGCGGTATTTAGAAGAATTTTAGACCAACGCGACATCGCGAACGCCACACAACGCAGCCGCTACGACTTCTTCAACTTGGGCACGGACTCATTTTCAATCGGCGACTTTTTTGGCAGTTGCAGAGCCGTTTGCGGAGCACCGGGATAAAGGTGCTTATGCTCGTTCCACCAGGTTTGCCATTGCCCGTGCGTCGGTTCGCAGGCGGCCCAATCCGCTCGCCACTGCTCGGGAGCAAGCCCCTCGTCACGGCCGGTGATCCGCTGGAGACCGCGGGCCAATTCGCCCCGGACCGCACCGTCGTCATCGGCCAGCAGCTCGATCAGTTGCGGAATCTGCGAGGTCCCGGCCATATCGGCCACTAATCTCGCGGCCAAATGCCGCTCCGCCGCGGTCACATCCTGGGTGGGTACTGCGGACTTCAGAAGGGCCAACATGGGGGGGACGGCCGACTCACCGAGTCGGCGCAGTTCCTCTTCATAGAGGTTGGACAACTTGGCGTGCCCCACCGCGGCCAGCAGCCGCTGGGTCCGTTCTTGCAGTTCGGCCTGTCCCCGTTCGCCTTTGAGAACCAAGATCGGGTGCATCCAACGCGTATCCATGACAGGATCGTAGAGGCCGTGCGGCTTTCCCAAGGAAGCGGCGGTCACGCTGACTTCCTCATTGGGGGCCAGTTGCAGCGATTCTTTGCCGCGTCGTAATTCTACGCCGGCGTTATAGGCTTGCACTTCGACTTCGCCGCCGCGCTTCACAATCCCCGCCGAGCCGTGCGGAATAACGCGCAGATCGCCGCAGAGGATCGTATAGGGCGAGTCAGGTGAAGTAGCCTCGGCTAAATCGGGGGTTGCGGATTTGCCTGGATTGGCGGCGGGCGGCACTTGGACAAAGATTTGCCCGGCGGTCAACTCAAATTCGTATGCCGAGCGAAAGTACCCTGCGGTTTCGGCGTTAAAGCGAATTTCGACGCCCCGCTTTCCGGCAGTCCATTCGCAAACCGTTTGCTTTTCAGTCCGGACGAGTTGCTCCGGCTGGGCGATCTCCGTGTATGAGGGACAGCGCAGCGCGGTGAGTTGGTCTGTCATTTGCACGACCGAGCCGCTAGCCAGCGTGAGCGTGGCCAAGGGCGAAGCGGCGAGACGCGGATTCTCGGGCGGATTGGCGGCGATCTGGGTGTTTGGCGGCGCGGCGGTTGAACCGTCACCGGGGGATTTTTGCGTGACGCTGGTTGTGGGAGAGGTCGTCGCGGGAGGGGTTGACGGGGCGGCGTTTTTAAGCAGCAGCATCGCCAACATAAATCCGGCCGCCGCCGCTAGGAGCAACCGCCCGGCGTAACCGGCCGGACTGGGGGCGCGCCACACGTCGGTCGCGACGGCGGATGCCGCGGAAGCTGTCAGTGCGGAAGCAATTGGGGGGACGGTTGTAAACTCCGTTGCAAACCCTGCATACTTTGGCTCCTCATTTTGCAATCGCGCCAGCACGCCCGCCGTCACTCGCTCGACCGCGGGATCATTTTCCCCGCTCCAGGCGCGTAGTTGGCCATCGAGCGTTTGCCACGCAGACAATTCCGCCGCGCATTCAGCGCAAGTTCGCGCGTGGACTTGCCACGTCGCCATTTCGGCTGCGGACAATGGCTCGCCGCCGTTGGCTAAGGCCGTTTGCAAGCGTGCAGTACAATCACGCAACATGGTCATCACTTCCCGCGGGTCAAAGTACGTCCCAACGTCCCGTTGGGACCATCATGCGTTGGATTTAGCAACTTCCATCAACCCAGGTCCGGTCGGGACCACCGGACCTACTTTCGCCAGCAAACTCACCCGCAGTGCCGCCCGCGCTTTGGTCAACCGGGCGTTGATCGTGGCGGCCGAAACGGCGAGCAACTCGGCCAGTTCCTGGTAAGTCGCTGCGCCGCGGTAATACAGTAAAATCACTTCGCGCTGGTCGTCGGGCAACGCTTCGACCGCGCCCCAGAGCCGCGCGTGCGTTTCGTCGGCGGCCGCTTGGTCGCACGGTTCGGGCCAGGGGTCGATCGGTTCGGGGAAAGCCGGTTGGTCGGGGTTACCGCTGTTACCGTTCAGCGAAACCTGGTGCGTTTGCTTCGCCTTGAGCCAATCCCAGCACGCCCGCCGAGCGATGCCGACAAGCCAGGGACCAAATTTTTCCGGCTCGGTCAACGTCCCTAAAGCGCGGTAGGCGCGGAGCAGCGATTCTTGCGCTAAATCCTCGGCGGGCTGAGGGCGGCGGAGCGTGGCTCGACAGACGGCCAGGACGCGCGCGGACCAGCGGCGCACCAACTCCGCAAAGGCGGATTGGTGTCCGGCCAAGGTCCGCCGAACCAGCTCCCCATCGGTCATGTTCGTCTCCGCAGCCCACCCGGTCCGCGCCGGCCCGGTATGAGAATTGTAGATTGGCGGGAGGAAGTTAATACGGGGCGGTAGGGTGGGGCGATTTTAGAACGGGAAATACGACTATTTTCTAGTTTATCAAGGAATTCCCTCCGCAGCCGCGGATGAAACTGAGTAAAGCGACGAAATCCGCAACAGCATGATTATCACGCTGCATTAGCGGCTTTCTTTTCTCTCCAAAAGCGCGCCCAATTCCACAAACAGGCGTTTTACTTCAAGATAGCGATGCTGCGCGTCATAATCGTTGCGGACTTGCAGTTGTAGCGGAAGGCCGGCCGCGACGGTCGTTTTGTTTGTCGGAGGAGGAACTGAAAGCTGCGGCGCGGTCGATTGATCCGGAGGCGCCGCGGCGGCGGCTCCTTTTTCCGCCTGAAAACTAAGCTGGAGCAGGGCATTGAGTTGCGATTTCCGCTGGGCGAATTCGCGCTCGCGGGCGTCATTCGGTTGCAGCGCGCGGAGATCGTCGGCCACGGCGAACCAGGCCCAGGCCAATTGCCGCGCCGAGTCGTAATCGTGATAATTGTTCGCCGCCAGTTTGGCCATATCGCCCAATATCTTGCGGACAAATTCGGCCGCTTGTTCGTGCGGCGCGTTGAGCTTGTCGCTTAGCTCGCGATTCAGTTGGACGATGAGTTTGTCGATTTTTTCCGCGGCAAGAGCGGCCGCTTCTTTCAACTTGGCCTGATCGGCAAACGGCCGGTCGTTGACCGTTTGCGAGACCGTTTCCAGCAGCTTCGTCAAGTTCGGTGCCGTCGTTTCTTGTCCGGCGGGATGCGACAATTGCAATATCGCCAACTCGGCCAGGACGCGCGGCCAATATCGCAGCGGCGGCCGGCCGGGAACCTCGCCGCCGTAGCCGCGGCGCTGCCGTCCGCCAGCGGCTTGCAAGTCGTGATGACAGGCAAAGCAATCATACATCGCCAGTTCGGGCCAGGCGGTCGCGGGCGCGTCCGCGGCGTATTCGGCCAAGAGTTCCAGATATTCTTTCAGCTCGACCAGGCCCCCCAACAACACCTCGCGGGTCGCTTCCGCCGGGCCTCGCGGCAAATCATATTGCTCGGCGAATTTTGGCCACGCGGCGGCCAAACCAGGAACGCGCGACTTCTCGGCAAGCGATTCCCAATGCCACGGCATGCGCCGCGCAAAAGCCGTCACCTCAAACCCCGTCAGCGGCGGATGCCCGGCGGCGTACATGTCGTGCGTCACGACTTTTCCCTCGCTGACATTCCCCAAATGACAGGAGAGGCAGACGGTGGTCTTGACAACCGGATCGCGGAGATTGCGCATGCCCGCGGCGGTTTTATCCGCGATAGGTTTGACGCGCCAACTGGGATCGCTATGGGCCGTTTCCCAGTTTTTTCCCGGACCGTGGCACGCCTCACAGGTCACATTTTTTTGCAGTTGCGTGAATTGGTTCTCGCTTCCGTCCCCGCTTGGCGGCTGCGGCGTCGAATGGCAGCTTAAACATTCCGCGGCATTGGCCGCTGTCCACTGCGGATCGTTTTTCGAGATCCGTAAGATCCGCTCCATACGATTGACGAGTTTCTCGGACTTGACGTCGGAATCGGCCACTAAGACGGCATACGCTTGCGTATGGCGATCAGCATCTCGCCAACGAATGTATTCATTTCGTAAGACCAAACAATCGGCGAGTTCTCCACGTCCAGTGGAACTGCCGTGGCAGAGATAACATTTCCGCAGGCCGATAAAATCGGCGACCGGTCGTTCGGCAGAGGCGGGTATAGCGCGTTTTTGAACCGCCTTTCGCGCGTCCTCCGCCGGAGTCTGACTCAGCACCGCCGCCGCGCCGCCGCACAGCCATAAACCCCACCCGATCAACATCGCGAACGATTGCTTGCTCATGGCGCGGCTCCTGAACCGGCGGCCGTCAACGGTTGCAGCAACTCAACGAGTTTCGCAAATGCCGTCCGCGTGGGACCGAGTTGAAAATGCCGCGGGCTTTGCGCGAGGCGGCGCTGGTCTGGGGGGGCCGCCGGATCGTCGAAGCGAAGCAATTCCCGCACGGCGATCAATTGCGCGCGGAACGCCGCTTCGTCGAGCTTGACTAACCCCGACTCGCCGCGCGCGGCACAGGCATTGCGGGCATCGGTCAAGGCGAGAACGGCAAGATAGTACTGCGCGGCATCATCCCAGCCTGTGATCGGCCGCGCGGCGTGCAGCTTGGATAATTCCGCCAAGAGCGTCTCGATCCGTTTGCCGGACCACGGTTGCGATAGATTCGCCGGGGCCGCAATCGCGGCCAACTCGGCGCAAAGCCGCTCGGCGGGTTGTTGGACCTTGACCGGATCGGACGGGAGCCACGGATTGCCCAGCAATTCGGCCAATGTTTTGCGCGCGTCCGTGAGTTGGGTCTTGTTGCCCGTGACGATAGGCAATTCCTGCACGGCCGAAAAATACCAACTCCCCCACGGCAACTCGCCCGGCTTGCGGCCCCCGGCGAGCGCGTGGGGATCGGGATACAACTCAGCGCGTCGCCAACTGTCGGATTTCAGATCGTGGTGGCAGGCATAGCAATCGTACTCGGAAAACTCGGGCCACGCGGGACGCAGCCGCCCCGGCGAAACCGCGCTTGGTTTCGCGGCGCGATTGACGCGCTGCGCGAGCTGCGCGGCCGCCGCCTGTCCGGCCGCCGCTTGCCCGATCACCCACAGACGCGCGCCTTCATCGGTCGGGCGTGGGGCCATAGAACGAGGATCGGCCGCGAGCGCGGCGCGGTCGAGCGAGTCGTTCCAGTGGCGGGGCAGATTGGCCATAAACGCATTGTACTCGAAGAACAATCGCGGATGCCCGGCGGCGATTAGATCGTGATTGACCTCGCGGTCGCCGCCGCCGACGTGGCAGCGGACGCAAAGATTGGCACGGCTGACGAGGTCTTTGGTGTTTCCCATTTGCTCCGCCCCGGCCGCATTCGTGGTTTTCTCGACTTGCGGCGCGGGGAGCTCGTTGCCGATTCCGGAAGTCGTACCTGCAGGATGCGCAGCGCATTCAAGCTCGAATGATTGGAGTCGCGCGGCTTTCTTGTTCGCCCACGATTCGAGCGTGTGTTGTTCCAACCAGCCGCGGGCCGGGCCGTGACAGGCTTCGCAACTGACGCCGTCGGCAAGAATTTCCTGCGGCAGCTTCGCGGACACGCTGGGTAATGACGAATGACAGACCAGGCAGCGGGCATCTTTTTGCGGCTCAAACTGTTGTAGAAATCGCTTGCGCTCCGGATCGGCGGGCAATTTTTGATACTCGGCCAGCTTGGCCGCGTTGGCGGGAAGCGCGGCATCGAGCAGCCAGAGCATTTGTCGCGAGCGTTCGGTTTGCAGCACGGTGTAAGCCTGACGATGCGGATCCTTTTGCGCAAACCAGAGGGTGTAAGCGTTGCGCCAAGTCGGCGCGATGTCGGCTCTTTGCGGCGGCGGTCCGCCGTGGCACGCGTTGGACGCACACGATCCAGCTCCGACAAAGTTCGCGGCGATTTCCGGCTTTGGATTCGCGACGGGAGTTTCCGATGCAACCGCTTTTTGAGCCAATTGAACCGCTGCGAATCTTGGCGGTGCGCCCTCCGCGACGCGCAACAGCAACCAACCAACAGCTAGCGCGCTGCTCACGAGCGGAAAGCCAAAGGTGGCAATATTCACGAGGAGGTGACGGTGTTTGGTGGTCATGTTTGCTGACTCGTCCAATTCAGTCCTTCTGGCTCCCTCCCCCCTCGCGGGAAGGGTTGGGGAGGGGGCTGTTCGTTTATTCTTAGTTCACTCGAAAGCCTCGCGTCTCTAGTCATGCGCCGCGTCGGGCATCGACTTCATTTGCCGCCGAGGAGGAAGCGTCAAAGTCGTTTCTTGGCTGCGGTTGGTTCGCTACACATCCGTCGGACAAAATCGCATTGTTCCTGATTGCGGGACATGTGGCGGATTTCACCCCCACCCCAGTCCTCCCCGCAAGGGGGAGGGGGCCGGAAGGATTCTCAAGTCCTCCGCTAATCTGACATGATCATTTACTAATTTCAAAACCATGGGCAGACGCCCCTCGCTCTGCTAATGCTGCGCTATCCCCGCCGCGCCGCTTCGACCAATTTAAGCAACTCCGGACCCGACTCGCGGTGCGCCGCGTCATGCGGACAGGCATAGATGCACGCCGGAACGTAATCGCGGTTTCCTTTGCTCAAACTGGTACACAGATCGCAGGTCACCGCCTTGGTCACCAATTCGCCGCGCTGCGCCGGGTCGGGGTTGGGCAGCTCGTGCATGTTGATGTTTCCATAGGGACAATTCTCCGCACACTTGCCGCAGCCGATGCACCAATCCTCAATTTGAATCTGGCCGTTCACCGTCCGCCCGATCGAACCGACCGGGCAACCGACCAGGCAAAAAGGGTCCATGCACGAGCGGCAGGCGCTGGCGACCAGGTACTTATCGAAACGCATTCCTTCGCGCGTCAAGCGGCTCACGCCGTCGTGGGCATCGGCGCAGGCGCGGGTACATTCGTCGCAGCGGGTACACTTTTCCAAATCGAGCACAAGCAGTTTTTGCCCGATCACCAAACCTTGGTCCAAAAAGTTCGACATCGTCGCCTGCTGCGCGGCAAGCTGTTGTTCCCAGGCTTCGTTATCGGCGAGGTGCGTTTGGATTTTCTTCACGAACTGCCGCCGCACCTCGGGGAATTGCTCGACCAATTCGCGGAGGTCTTCGCCCCGAATCCGCGCCAAATCGACGTGATCCAGTGCTCGCGCGCCGGCCGATCGCAGCCCATTGAGCCGCGCATCGCGCAGTTCGGCCAGATCAGTTAACAGCCCCATCTCGCCAAAGTAATCTCCTTTGGTCAGATAACGCAACACGCGTTCCCCTCCCGGATGGTGCTTGGTCAACTTCACATGACCGCTAAGGACGATATAAAAATGGTCGGCCGGATCGCCTTCGGCGAACATCTCCATGCCGGGAGAATAGCGTTTGAGTTCGATCGCGGCGCTCAGAAATTCCTCGCTGCCGGGGGCATAGAAGGGAAGATTTTTGAGGAGGTTGCCGAGCATGGTCTGTCGATAGCGGCGGTCGAGTACCTCACGCGCGGTCGCGCCGCGCTGCATCATATAAAGGACGTTGCGGAAGATCTCGATCACTTCGCCGTCTTCCAGCGCGACGACCGTGGCCGAGCGCGGCTGGTGATTCATGCAGGTCATTTCGCCGAACATCAAGTGTTCCGGACCCAACTCAGCCGCCGGATTGCCATAGGGCAAAGCGACCGGCGCGTCGATCTGGATTTGCCGATCGCGCTGGGGCGAATCGGCCCCCGCGCCGCGGAAGATCGTTTGCAGCTTGCCAAACACGCCCAGAATTCCGCTCTGCCGCCGCTTGGCTTCGTGCGTCGGCGGATTGATGAAAATTTTGTAGCGCCCCTTTTCAATCAAAAACGCCGTCCGTCCGAATTCTCCCTGTTTGCAGAGCACTTCACCCGCGCGGACCTTGCGGCGCACCGCCGCGCCGCGATTCCAATCCAAGAACGTATCGGATATGTCCTTAAACAGATTCCGGTTGCGAATCTCGTGTTTCAGTTGCTGCGCCGACAGCGGCTCCGAATCGGGAGTGAGCGTTTTGGCCGCTTCGGGCAAGACCTGGCCGCGGCGCGTCAACGCGCCGGTCGGACACGAGACCATGCACTCGCCGCAGGCCACGCAACTTGATTCATCCATCAAATTGTTGAGGTCAAAGGCGATCCCCGTGCCGTACCCTTTGCCTTGCCGCCCGATCACCTGGTTGTTCTTGATCTCATTACATGCCCGCACGCAGCGGTCGCAAAGGATGCAAGCGTTCAAATCGACGGCGATGACCGACGAAGATTCATCGCGCGTGCGCTGCGGCGCGGTGCGGGGGAAGCGATCGGCCTTGCATCCCAGTTGTTCGGCGACGCGGAGCAACTCCTTCGACGACGAATCGACCGAAATTCCGGCGAATTTCGGAGTGTCATAATCGCTGAGCAGCAGTTCGGTCACGGTCCGCGCCGATTTGCAAACACGCTCGCTGGTGGCGATGGTTTTAATCTCGCTGCCGGGATCGCACGCGGTGACGGGCAAGAAGCACGAGGGGAACAGCGTCCGCTTTTTGCGGTACGACGCTTCGACCATGCAGACCCGGCAAACGTACACCGGTTTCATATGTTCCTGGTGGCAGAGCGCGGGGATGGGAAAGTAGTCCCAGGCGATCCCGCTGGGATCGTCGGCGGCCGTTTGGAGTCGCAAACTCGCCGACCGTTCGGGAAACGCCTTCTCATAAAAGGCCCGCGCTGCGGCATTGGTCGAATAAAGAATCCGCGTGGCGTCGATCACGGTGGTGAACATCGCCGGCACGGCGGAATCGTCCGGGGAAAAGCCGGCTTTGATCGCCGGCACGGTGACCTTAAAGCCGTCGATAATCAGTTCGACTCCGCGGGGAAATTTTTTCCGCGTCTCGTCATAGGTTCTGCCCATCTTGACGACGAGATCGCCCAAAACGTTATCGAGTTCGAGATTCTCATACGACATGGGTCACGAGATCCTTTCACGGGCACGCAAATCCGACTCAAAGTAGCGAAACACATGCTTGATCGAATTCGCCGCCACCTGGCCCAGTCCGCAGATCGACGCCTCATCCATGGTCACGGCCAAATCTAGGACCAATTCCTGATCGAGTTTGTGGCCGTCGGCCAATGTGTTCCCCAGCATCGTCGCCAACTTTTGCGTTCCCAAGCGGCAGGGGACGCACTTACCGCAGCTTTCGTTCCGATAAAACTCGACGCAATTGAGCGCCTGGTTAAACAGATTCACCGGCCCGCCATAAATCACATGCGCCGCGCCAAGCATGATCCCCGTGCCGCGGAGTAGATCCCAATCGAGCGGGAGATTGCGCAAATCAAGTTGCGCTTGCGGATCGGGCAACAGGCCGAGTTTGACCAGCAGATCGGCGAACGCTCCGTCACGACTGAGCTTTTGCGGATTCAACGTCGCGGGCAAAAAGCCGCCGGATGGCCCGCTGAGCGCGGCGGCGGTCAGGGGGAGGCCGTCGCGCATCCCGCCGCAGAATTCCTCAATCAATTCGCCCAGCGTGATGCCGAAGGGAACTTCATAAACGCCGGGCCGCGCGAGATCGCCGCTGATCGAAACAAATCGTTTTCCCTTCCCGCCGCGACGCGCTTGACCGGCATACCACGCGCCGCCGCGCGCGGCAATCGCGGGAACCCAGGCGAGCGTTTCCACATTGTTCACCACCGTCGGCTGGCCGTAGAGGCCTTCCTGGGTAACGCTCACCCCTTTATTCTTCGGCTCGGCCCGCTGATCCATCATCGCCGCCAACAACGCGCTCTGCTCGCCGCAGATGTATCCGCCCGGGCTGACGAACTCGGCCAATTCAAAACTTAGGTCGGTCCCGAGAATGTTTGGTCCGCACACACCCGCCGCATAGGCCGCGGCGATCGCCGCGGTTACAGCTTCGATTTGCTCGGGATACTCGTGGCGAATATAGATGTAGCCTTGTTTGGCTCCGGTGATCAGCCCGGCGAGAATCACTCCTTCGAGGACCAAATGAGGGTAGCGCGCGAGCAGCTCTCGATCCTTGAACGTGCCCGGCTCGCTTTCGTCGCCATTACAGACGATGTATTTGCACGGTGCTTCGGGAACGTAATCCCCTTGTTGCAGCGTGATCCGGTCGTTGAGCGGATTCTTGCGGACCTCGCGCCACTTCATGTGTGCGGGAAAGCCGGCTCCCCCCATGCCGCGCAAATTGCCCGCTTCCATTTCGCGCAAGACCCATTCATAGGGATCGAGCGGCTGATTGGGATCTGACGCGGCGGGCGATGCCGCAGGCGACGATTCGGAAACGGCGACCGGAGCAGGAGCGTTTGCCGCGCGGGATTTACGCCGCATCTCCATCCACGGTTGCCATTGCCGATACATTTCGCAGAACTTACGCACCTGGGCATACGGCGTTTGACCCTCATACGGATCGATCGACCATGCGGGGATCGCCGCGCGATCGGCGGCGGGAGGTTGCGCGGGCGTACCGGTCAATTCCTGACGGATGAGCTGCTTGATGGAGTCCGTCGATTGAGCGGCAAAGATGCGGTCGTTGATCGACACGGCCAGCGGTTGATCGCAACGCCCTAGGCACGACACACCTTCAATCCTGATTCGTTCAGCGCCTTGCTCGGCGGAATAATGCAGCAACTGTTCGCGGCAAACGGTCGAGCCGCGAAGATGGCAAGTCATGTCGCGACAGACCTGCACGGTCACCGCGGGGGGCTTCTCAAATAACCGAAAATGAGGAAAGAAGCTCGCCACCTCGTGCAAGCGGCGCAACGGCGCGCCGTTCCGCGCCGAAAGCGACTCCAGCGCATCGCGGCTGAGATAGCCGTGAACGTGCTGCAGATGTTGCAACTCTTGAATTAAAGTGCGCATAAATACGAATCGTAAAGCTCAGCGGGGAGCCAGTCCCCGCAAAAATTTGTCAATAGTCTGATCGCGCCCAGCCGGTTGTTTATGCTGCGGACCCAAGCCGCGTAACGGATCGGCGCCGCCGTGATAACGGTGGCATTCCACGCAGTCCGTTCCCGCTGCGGAATTCGCCGTAAAACCGGCAGTCGAGGCGGGAATATGACATTTGACGCAGCTTTCCACACCGGCGATCAACACATCGCGGTGGGAATGTGACGCTTCCAGATGGTCGGCATAGGCCCGCGGATGGCACTCGGCGCACGTCACGCCGCGATGCGCGGCATGGTTAAACTTGGCGTGTTGAAACCAGACGGCGGGGATTTTTGGATTGCCGACGGCGGGAAAGCCAATCTCGTGGGAGCTTGCTAGATCCTGAGTTGACTCTGTACGCGGCGAGTCGCTGTTACCGTTCGGCAAAACGCGCGGAAATTGCCGGAGCAAGGTCGAGGCGGAAATCGCCGCATCGCGGAGGAGCGGCTTCACTTCAACGGCCGCGACATCCTCATGGCAAAACGCGCAGGCATGGCGCGTCAACGTCGCGGCGTTCGCCAGCCTGGCTTGCAATTTGGCGTTGACTGTTGAACCGGGCGGTTGAGCGGGCGGCGCGTTGCCGGGGAATTCGAGCGGCTGGTTCAGGAACTCGCGGACCGCCGGTTCGTTCAGAGTTTGATTCACAAAAAAGCCCTGCACCGCGGCTTGGAGTTGTTCGGCCGACGCGCGGTGAGGTAAGGTGAGAGTGGCAAAACGCGCTCCGCCTGGCATTGCATTCGCGCCGGTAGTCGGAGTGTGCTCTGCATAGATTTCCAAATGATGACAGGCCGCGCAGTGGCGTTCATAATTGACCGGTTGATAATAGGCGCCCGTATTGGGAAGCATTGCGGACTTTTCCCCCTCTCGCTTGCCTTGACCTAGCTCGTGGCACGACTGGCAATCCAGTTGGACTAAACCCGCCTCATTAAATTCATACTTCGCGGCAGCGGTCGGATCACGGAACGACGCTTTTGTCCACGGCTCCCTGCCGCGATCACCACTTTTCCCGGCGTGGATTCCCGCTTGCGTGTGAACGCCGTGCGGAAACTTCACCCGCCCCGGATCGGCTTGCAACGACCGAAATTGAGCGTGCGACTGTTCATCGAATGCCGTGATCGCGCGGGCAATGGGAGGTTGCGGCGGCGGAATGTCGCTTTGCACATTGGGACGCAAATGAATTGCCAAGTCGGCGTGGCAAACCGTGCAATTCAGATCGTCCACTCGGGTCAGATCGTGTTCGTGGCCCAGATGATCGCGATGGCACGCCGCGCAGCCCGCTTCGGCTACGCCGAGTTTCGCGTCAAAGAGCGAATTGCCGTGATGCGCGGCCACCGGATGGCAAGTCTGGCACTTGGCGGTTACTCCTTCATGCCAGGCAATCCTCGTCATCCCCGCCGCCTCGCCGCTGATCGGCGTGAAGTTCACATGGCACGCCTGACAGTTGTTATCCCAAATCGCATGCGGCTTTGCCACCGGCCCGCGGGAATAGATTTTCGCCCCGTCGCGCGCAACCAAGGCATAGCCGACCCAACCTATACCGAGCAACGCCGCCAGCCAGGCGAGCCGCACTTTCCCCCACTCGAACCCGTTTTGTCGGCGATGGTAATTGGGCGGAATCCGCGCAGCGCGGCGCTTCCCCGTCTCGGCGGGGAGCAAGTCATGCGGATTGGAGGATCGTTCGGCCATAGGTCGCGCTGAACAAGTTATTGCGGCAAGTCATTCCTCACATCGTCAAATATATTGTAGTGCCGTCACGAGATGCGCGACCATCAAGACCACCAAGAGGACCGAAAGCGGCAAATGGACGAAGAGCCACCCATGCAGCACGGCGTGCAGCCGCGATTGGACGTCCAATTGCCGCCGTTTGCCGCACAGTTCGACGATCTGGTCCAGCACCGCGTGGGCCGGCGCGGGGAGCTTGAGCCGCAATTCGTCAAAGAACTGCGCCGCCGGGCCGGCGAACCGCAACACCGAGTGCGAACGTTTTCCGCCGAGCAAAAAGGGGCGAATCTCGTTAAGATACGCGCGGCGCAACGGCTCCGAACCGTTCACAAACCGAATCGGCAAGCGGCTGGTGAGCAAGACCTTCCCTTGCCAAGCGCCAATTTTCTCCGTCGCCTCGACGGCCAAATACGTCCGCTCCGCTTCATCCTCGGGCGCATCGGCTGATTCGTCTTCCTCGATTTTTCCGCAGGTGGCGCGGACCAGCCGTTCGGCATCGCGATTGTGCCATTCGGCCACATGCTGAATTTGCGCGTAGATCGTTTCCGCGGAAACCGCGTCGAGCATAATCCGCGGCACGAACTGTTGCAGCGCAAGCCCCGTCACGCCGCTGACGATCACCGCCGTAAAGAGTATCATTAACGCCGTCGGAAGCAGTCCTCCCAACCGGAAGCCCGAGTGCAACACGATCAACGGCACCGTGAACAAACCGAGCCAGATATGCGCGCGGAGCCAACGCTGCGCGCTGCCGATCCGCCAGGCGCGGAATAACGCTTTCCGCGGCCAGAGCAAAAACTCGAAGAAAATGATCGCCCCGCCGACGACCCCAAACGCCAAGCCGGGCCCGGAGCTACCGCTGAGCAAGCGCTGCGCTAAGTAACTGGCTAAAAAGTACCACGCGCAGGACGCGATGGTGCCGATCGTGATAAGCACGATCCAAAAGCGATGTTGCGCGAAATCTTTACCCGTCAATAGCACGTTAAAAATCTCTCCCGAGTCCGTAGTAAGATTCGCTTCTGGTTGTATGAGATCGATTCGAAATCGTCAAATTCAGTTCTGTGCAGACGTTGGATCCAACGTGATTTTCCACGCCCCTCAGATTTCAATCAGCGCCCCTTCGCGCGCCAACGCCAATTCGCACGGCGCGGAAGGGCGGCCCTGTTCGCGACGCCATTGTTCGCCGTATTCGGCGGCGTATCGGAGCAACTCGGCCAAATCCCGATCGGAGCGCCGCGGTTCGTGATGTCCCAAGTGCAACCGCCGCACCCCGGCCGCATACGCCGTGGCGATCATCGCCTCGACCGTGCTATGCCCCCAGCCGCGGCGCGACATGGGGGGATCATCGCCAACGCCGACCCGCCCTTCATATTCGCTCTGCAAATACTGCGCGTCGGTGTAGAGCAAATCGGCGTCGCGGATAAATTCCTGCAACTTCAAATCCGGCAGCGCGGTGATCTCGTGATCGGTCGCCACCACCACCCGCCGACCCCCGCGCGTGAAGCGATACGCCAGGCTTTTTGCCGGATGATGCAGCAGCAGCGTTTCGATTTGGGTATCGCCGCAGCTCCACGCCGCGCCCGCTTCGATCGCTCGCTTTTCTTTAATTCCCGCCAGATGTTGATAGGTCGTGGGGATCAGCGTTTCGCCCAGGACCGACGAGGTCTTGAACAACAAATCCAGCGCGTCGAGCACTGGTTGCCGCGCCCAGATGGTGAAGTGGTTCCGCGGATCAAAGAAGCCCGCAAAAAACGGAATCCCCGCCAGGTGATCCAAATGTCCGTGCGTGAAGCAGAGATGGTGCGTGCGCGAGGCGTGCGTCGCCCCCTCCGCGCTCGGCTGCCAATCACAAATGCCGCTGCCGGCGTCGATCAAGAAAACCTGCTCGGGCGTAGCGATTTCCAGGCAAGTCGTGTGGCGGCCGTAACCGCCGAGCAGGTGCGTGGGCAAGCGTTCCGCGAGCAGCGCGGCTAGTTCCGTTTCGCTCCGGCTTGACGCGGCGATCTCGGTCAACGAGCCGGAGTTTTGCAGATGCAAAAGCGCAGCCGCCATCCGCCGCGTCAGTTGTTCGGGCCGCAACGGATTGGTATAGCTACCAGTCACGCCCCAATAACGCACGCGAAAGACGGGTTCCTGACCCATAACAACTCCGACAAGCGGCGGATAAGTGCGGGCGAAGGGTGGCACTCTACGCCGTTAACCCTTTTTGTGCATTACGAATTTTTCGTGCGGCTTGGATTTGGTCTTGGGTGGCGATTTGGAGGGTGGGCGGCTTGGTGACGCGGTGTTGTTTTTTTCTGGGA
>Ga0163144_10011021_pt1 | contig 19176 bp, 14 predicted proteins | sample OliLak19BULKMAT1_FD_123175 | JGI IMG/M metagenome (GOLD analysis project Ga0163144, IMG submission 123175) | Freshwater microbial mat bacterial communities from Lake Vanda, McMurdo Dry Valleys, Antarctica - Oligotrophic Lake LV.19.BULKMAT1 | ecosystem: Environmental > Aquatic > Freshwater >... | reverse complement strand
TACCATTGACATCCCGTGACGACCCTCGCTCCCAACGACTTCACGCACCTCCACGTCCACTCCGAGTTCAGCCTGCTCGACGGCCTCGGCCGGATCACGGAGCTGGTCGACTCGGCCGCAGCGGCTGGCATGGATTCGATGGCCATCACGGACCACGGCGCCCTGTACGGCGCGGTCGCCTTCTACCAGGCGGCCAAGGCCCGGGACATCAAGCCGATCATCGGGGTGGAGACCTACGTCGCCCCGCGCTCCATGACCTCCAAGGAAGGCAAGGCCGACAGCCAACCGTTCCACCTGATCCTGCTGGCCAAGGACTTCCGCGGTTACCAGAACCTGTGCAAGCTCGTCACCGACGCGCACATCGACGGCTACTACTACAAGCCACGCATCGACCATGAGCACCTGGCCAAGTACAGCGAGGGGCTCATCGGCCTGTCCGCCTGCCTCGGCGGCGAGGTCGCCCGCGCACTGGAGGTCGACGACTGGGAGCTCGCCCGGAACGTCGCCGGCCAGTACGGTGAGATCTTCGGCAAGGACGGCTTCTTCCTGGAGCTCCAGGACCACGGCCTGCCGGAGCAGGCGCGGCTCAACGGCCAGCTCCTGCGACTCGCCCCGGAGGTCGGCCTTCCGCTGGTCGTGACCAACGACCTGCACTACGTCCGCCAGGACCAGGCCGAGGCCCAGGACGTGCTCTTGTGCGTCGGGACGGGCAACAACCTGGACACGCCCGGGCGCCTGAAGTTCGACACCCAGGAGTTCTTCGTCAAGACCGCGGCCCAGATGGCGGCGCTCTTCCCGGATCAGCTCGAGGCCATCCTCAACACGCGGCGCATCGCCGAGATGACCGACATCGCACTGCCCCTCGGCCAGCTGCGCATCCCGCACTTCCCGGTGCCGGACGGGCACACCACGGAAACGTGGCTGCGTGAAGAGTGTCAGCGCGGCCTGGCGCGGCGCTACGGGACGGTCACGCCCGAGCTCCAGACGCGCCTGGATTACGAGCTTGGCGTGATCCTCACGATGGGCTACGCGGGCTACTTCCTGATCGTCGCGGACTTCATCGCCTACGCCCGGTCGCAGGGCATCCAGACGACCTGCCGCGGCAGTGCCCCGGGGAGCATCGTCACATACACCCTGGGCATCACCCCGGTCGACCCGATCCTGTACCAGCTCCCGTTCGAGCGCTTCCTCAACCCGGACCGGGTGACGATGCCCGACATCGACGTCGACTTCGAGGACGGCCGCCGCGACGAGGTCATCGCCTACGTCGGACGCAAGTACGGCCAGGATCACGTCGCCCAGATCATCACCTTCGGCACGATGCTGGCTCGAGCCGCGATCCGCGACGTCGGCCGGGTGCTCGGCCACAGCTACGGCGAGGTCGACCGCATCGCCAAGGCCATCCCGAACCAGCTGGGCATCAAGCTCGATGAGGCGCTCGAGATCGCGCCGGCCCTGCGCGAGCAGGTCGAGGCCGACCCGTCGGTCAAGCGCATCATCGATTTCGCCCGCCATCTCGAGGGCGTCGCCCGCAACGCCAGCACCCACGCCGCCGGCGTGGTCATCTCGCGCGAGCCCCTGACCGAGCTCATGCCGCTCCAGAAGGCCACCAACTCGGACGGGCTGATGACCCAGTACGAGATGCACGCCATCGAGTCCCTGGGCCTGCTCAAGTTCGACTTCCTGGGCCTCTCCAACTTGACCATCCTGCGCCAGGCCGTGGATCTCGTCCGCGACAACCGCCAGGTGACCATCGATCTCGACACCATCCCGCTCGACGACGCGGCGACGTTCGAACTCCTGGCCAGCGGCGAGACGACCGGCATCTTCCAGCTGGAGTCGGCGGGCATGCGTCGCTACATCCGCGAGCTGCGCCCGACGTCGGTCTACGACCTGGCGGCCATGGTCGCGCTGTATCGCCCCGGGCCCATGGACAACATCCCCGCCTACATCCGGCGCAAGCACGGTCAGGAGCCCGTGACCTACCTGCACCCGCTCCTGGAGCCGTACCTGAACAAGACCTACGGCATCTTCGTGTACCAGGAGGACATCATGTCCGCGGCCGTGGCCCTCGGCGGGTTCAGCGGCCCCGAGGCGGACACCCTGGGCTACGCCATCCGCAAGAAGAAATCCCAGGTCCTGCGCGCCCAGAAGGAGAAGTTCGTCACCCAGGCCGCCGAGCGCGGCGTCGAGCCACAGGTCATCGACGCGGTGTTCAAGGCCTTCGAGCCCTTCGAGCGCTACGGCTTCAACAAGGCCCACGCGACGTGCTACGGCCTGATCGCCTACCAGACCGCCTACCTCAAGGCCAACCACACGGTCGAGTACATGACCGCCGTGCTGACGGCGTTCCGGGCCAACGAGGAGAAGGTCGCGGCGGCCGTCGCCGAGTGCCGCCGGATGGGCATCGACGTCCTGCCACCGGACGTCCATAGCAGCCACCTCGAGTTCACCGTCGAGGGCGAGGCCATCCGATTCGGCCTGCTGGCTGTCAAGAACGTCGGCCAGGGCGCCATCGAATCGATCATCGCGGCGCGCGCCGCGGACGGCGACTTCCGCTCGCTGACCGACTTCTGCACCCGCATCGATCTGCGCCTGGCCAATCGCAAGGTCCTCGAGGCGCTCATCAAGGTCGGCGCCCTCGCCTCGTTCGGCCACCCGGCCCAGCTCCTGCTCGGCCTGGACGATGCGATCGGCGCGGCGCAGGCCACGCAGCGTGACCGCATCACCGGCCAGACCTCGCTCTTCGACCTGGGCGCGGCCGAGGCATCCGTCCTGGAGCGGCCGCTGCCGCCGGCCAGCGAGGTCCCCACCCGCGAGCGGCTGCGCTGGGAGAAGGAGCTGCTCGGGCTGTACCTGTCCGAGCACCCCATGGGCGAGGTCGCCGAACAGGTCGGACGCTACGTCAACGCCTATTCGGGCGATCTGAAGGACGAGACCCTGGACGGCCAGCGGGTCGTCGTCGGCGGCATCGTGACCGGCCTGCGCACGGTCATCACCAAGCGCCAGGAGGCGATGGCCATCGCGACCATCGAGGACCTCCAGGGCTCCATCGAGGTGGTCGTCTTCCCGCGCCTGTACGAGCAGACCCGGCCGACGTGGCGCGATGGCGCGATCCTGCTGGTAGCCGGCCGGGTGGATCACAAGGGCGAAGAGGTCTCGCTGCTGGCCGATCTGGCCGCGGACTGGGACGATGCCGCGGCCAAGGGTCCCGAGGCGTTCGCCCGGGACGTGGCCGCGGGCGATCGAGGCAACGGGCGTGGCGGCGGCCCGCGGCGACAGCCGGTGGCGGTGGGCCCAGGCCCAGGGTCAACACCACGGCCGGTGATGGCCGCCGCTGACGGGCCGCCGCCCGAGGCCATGCCGCGCATCGACCCCGGGCTGCCCGTGCCGACCTATCTGGAGGCACCCGGATCGGTGACGGTGGCCGACGCCGGGGAAGATGACGAGCCGGCGGTGCCCGACGAAGCCCGGGCACGGATCCTGGCCGATGCGCAGTCAGACGCCCCGGTCTCGGCCGGGCCGGACAGCGTGCTCCACGTACGCTTCGAGACGGCCGCTGGCGCAGATCGCCTGGTCGGGGCGATGGAACAATTCAAGGCGCTCATGCGCGACCGCCCGGGCGCGACCCGGGTCGTCATCCACGTGCCCGCGCCTGGTGGGGGAGCGGCCCTGCCCATGGAGCTACGCCGAGGCGTCGCCTACGACGCAGAACTTCTTGCCGAGGTCAGACGGCGGCTCGGCGACGGCCTCGTCGACCTGCGCCTCGCCAGCACCTGACCCGCGCCTGACCCGCGCCTGGCGTCAGGCTCCGCCGGCCGCCCGGCGGACGGCCTGCACGGACGACAGCCGCTCGTGGAATTCGGCTCGGATGGACGACACCGTGTCGGCGTCGAGGGCCAGCTCGTTGGCGATCTGGTTGACGGCGGCCGACTCCTCGGCGGAGATCACGCCGTTCGCGGCACTGACCACGAAGCACGCGCGCAGGACGCGGATCTTCTGGGCCTCATCAGCGATCGCAGCGAACTCCCGGGTCACCACGTAGTTCTCGGTCGCACCCAGGGTCTTCGCCTGGAGCTTGGCCATCTCGGCGACGAGCACGGCCGTGGGCTCATCGAGGCCGCCGTCGGCCTGCAGCTCCTGCTCGATGGCGACCATCTCCTCGGCGCTGATGTCCAGGTCGGCGTGGGCGGCTCGGGCCAGGGTGTAGGCGGCGGATGCGACCAGGCGGGCCTGTTCCGGTGGCATCGATTCAAGGCGGGCGACGATACGTCGGACGGTGGCGGTGTCGCCGGCCACGGCCGCGGCCTCGGTCAGGGCCGCCTCCTCGCGAACCGCTGCGTCGGTGCTGGATGAGCCGAAGATGCGTCGGAACATGGGGTACTCCGGTGGGTGACGGACGGGCAGGCGCTCACGATACCCTGTCGGGGTGTCCTACCGATTCGCCGACGTGCGTGTCATCGACGGCGTCGCCGCCTCCGCCCTGGATCATCGCGACGTGGTCGTCGATGGCGGACGGATCGTTGCCGTCGCTGCGGCCGTGCCGCGCGAGGCCTTGCCTGGCGAGATGGTCATCGATGGCGGGGGCCGGACCCTCCTGCCGGGACTGATCGACGCCCACGCTCACTACACGCTGGACCCGATCGAGGGCTCGCTGCCGGCCATCGCCCGCCGATCCGATGCCGAGATCGTGCTCATGGCCGCCGGCCATGCCGCCCGAGCGCTGCGGGCCGGCATCACCACCGCCCGTGGCGCCGGCTCCATCCGGAACCTGGAGTGCGTGCTCAGGGACGCCATCGCGCCCGGGCATGTGCCGGGACCGCGGCTGCTCGTGGCCGGCTTGGCGGTCGGCATCATCTGCGGCCACGGCTACCACGCCCTGCGCGCCCTGTACGCCGCAGCCGATCCCGGTCCGACGCTACCCCGCCGCCGCGCGCGGCAGCCCCCGGCGACGGCCTCCGGCGCCGGGCCTGGTCCGTGACCAGGGGTCACGGATCGGCGACGACCGTGCTGGGCTAGCCACCGAACCCGACGGTGGGTGTCGATTCCTGGAGGTACGCTCGAGTGGCCATCGGGGATCCGTGACTGGTGGCCACGCCGGCCGCGCGGGCTGCACCGGCTGCGCGGCTAGCGGCCAGCGCCTGAAGATGGCTGGTACCGAAGGTGGGACTCGAACCCACAAGAGGTTGCCCTCAGCGGTGTTTGAGACCGCCGCGTATGCCATTCCGCCACTTCGGCCCGGATGCGAGTGCATGGTACCGCGTGCCCGCGGGAACCCGGGTCCGGGGAGCGGCGTCTCCCGGAGCGACGATGCTAGACTCCCCCCGCCTCGCAAGCCCCCAAATCGCCGTCCGGAGGGACCCCTCGACCGTGGAGGACCTTCGCTCGACGACGGTCCCCGTCGACCCCGTCCAGCGCCGCGACCTTATCCTCATCGAGCGCGCCCGAGCCGGCGACCTCGACGCCTTCAACGACCTCGTCGTGCTCTATCAGGACGCGCTGTTCGCCCTCGTGGTGCGCATGGTCCCGGATCGCGACCAGGCGTCCGACTGCGTCCAGGAGGCATTCTTCTCCGCGTATCGCAACCTGGAGAAGTTCCGCGGCGGCAGCGTCAAGAGCTGGCTCAATCGGATCTGCGTCAACGCCGCGATGGATACCCAGCGGGCACGCAAGCGTCGACCGGTCCAGCCCTACCCGGAGTTCGAGGACGAGAGTTGGCAGCCGCGCGCAGGCGAGGAGGCCGATCCCGAGCGGACGGCCGTCGACGCGGAGCGTAGTCGGGCCATCGCCACTGCCCTGCAGGGCATCACGAACGACCAGCGGACCGCCATCGTCCTGTACGACATCCAGGGCTACGACTACGCCGAGATCGCCGAGATGACCGGCGTCTCCCTGGGCACCGTGAAGTCGCGCATCCACCGCGGCCGGCTGGCCCTGCGCGGTCTCCTTGAGGACCGGATGGACCTGTTCCGTGGCTGACCACGAGCGCCACGACCAGGAGGTGGTCGCGGCAGCGGCGGATCGCGGTGGTCGAGCGGCCGGCGTCGTCGCCGCCTGCAACGATTGCCTCACGCTCCTGAGCGACCTGCGAGCACTCGCCGTCGCGATGCCGTGGTCCGCCATCCCGGGCCGCCCGCGCGACTATCGATTGACGATGGAGGATGCGGCGAGGTTGCGTCGCCGTGGCTGGCGACGGATCGTGGCCGCGCTCGGCTCCGGCCGTGATGCTGTCACCCGCCCGCTTGCCTTGAGCCTGACGACGCTCGGTCTGATCGGCCTGCTGCTGGGGTCCATGCCGGCTGCCATGCCGTTCGCGGCTGGGACGGCCCGAGATCAGGCCGAGATCGCGCAGCCGGTCGGGGCGCCCGATGCCAACGACGCGCCCGGCACCGTCACCACGACCGACCGACCGGTCGGCGACGCGATCTCGGACGCAAGTGGCGCCCAGGATGCCGCGGCGAGACCGGCGCCAGAGGCCGACGCGTCGGCCCTGCGGATCCTGGCGCTGTCGTTCCTGGGCCTGGGCCTGGGCACGTTCGTCGTCCGCCGGGTCGCGTCCACGCGCCGAGGGGTGCGCTGATGCGCAACGGGAACCTGACGCCCGGCACGACCGTCAGACGAGCGACATGACCGCCACGCGACCCACCGATCCGACTGCGCATACCCGCCATGATCTGGCGCTCATCGCCGCGCTTGCCGACCGCGACACCGCGGAGGCGTTGGACCCGGCCGAGCTCGCGACCGCGCGCGCCCAGGTGCAGCACTGCGCCGAGTGCGCGACGCTCCACCGTGACCTGCTGGACCTCATGGTCGGTCTGCAGGTCGCGACCACCCCGGCGCGACCTCGCGACTTCCGACTGACCGAGGTAGACGCCGAGCGCCTGCGGCCGCGCGGCGTGCGTGGCTTCCTGCGATCCATCGGTTCGGCGCGCGACAACGTGACCCGGCCGCTGGCCATCGGCCTGACCACGCTCGGCCTGGTCGGCGTGCTGGTCGGCACGGTCCCGGGTGCCCTCCCATTCGGTGGGGCAGCGACCGGCGATGATGCCGTGTCCACGATGGCTGGCGAAGGCGCCGGACTGACGCCGTCGGATGCCGCCGCACCGGCGGAGGGTGGTCCGGCCGCGCCGGGATCAAGCCCGGTGCTGGAGATGGCGACGAACGACCCCGAGGTCGCCGCCGAGGCCGACGGCTACGTGTTCAACGGGGCGGAGTTCGACCAGAGCACGAAGTCCACGGATGTCACCCGCGAGATCGCGGCGCCCGAGGATGTCTCCGTGCGCGACGACCCGACGGGTCTGTCGGTCGTCGTGGTGCTCGCCGGCACGATGCTCATCCTGGGCCTCGGCTTGTTCGCACTGCGCTGGTCCTCGCGCCGCTTCGGGTAGGGCCCGCCATCTGACGCCGATCGCGGCGTCGCTCGCCGGGCAGGCACCTCACGCCGAGTGCGGCGTCGCTCGCTGAACGGCAGGTACACTCTCCACCGACGCTCCCTGGTCCAGCCACGCTCGTCGCGGCGACCGCCGCGCCAGTCCCTGAGGCCTGCCGATGGAACGCCTGATGCTGCTCGACGGCTACGGGCTCGTCTACCGCGGATACTTCGCCCTGCCGCCCCTGACCACGTCCAAGGGCGAGCTGGTGAACGGCGTCTTCGGCTTCGCGAGCATCGTCCTGCGCGGCATCCAGGACCTGCAGCCCGACTACCTCGCGGTGTCGTTCGACCTGCCCGGACCGACCTTCCGGCACGAGCAATACGCCGAGTACAAGGCGACGCGCGTGCGCATGCCGGATGACCTGCGCGATCAGTTCCCCAAGGTTCGCGAGGTGGTCAAGGCCCTGCGCATCCCCATCTACGAGATGCCCGGCTTCGAGGCCGACGACGTGATCGGGACCATCACCGCGACGCTGGACGGTCGCGACGACCTGGAGACGACGATCGTCACGGTCGACCTCGACATGCTCCAGCTCGTCACGCCCCGCGTCCGGCTGATGACCACCCGGTCCGGGGTGGAGAACACGATCATGTACGACGTCGCCAGGATCGATGAGCGCTTCGGCCTGCGGCCGGATCAGATGATCGACTACAAGGCGCTCAAGGGCGACCCGAGCGACAACATCCCGGGCGTGCCCGGTGTCGGCGAGAAGACCGCAGCCAAGCTCATCCGCGACTACGAGGACCTCGGTTCGCTGTACGCGCGGATCGACGACGTGACGCCCGAGAAGCTGCGCGAGAAGCTGCGCGAGTACCACGACCAGGTGTACGTCGGGCGCGACCTGTCCACCATCGTCCGTGATCTCGATATCGAGATCGACCTGGAGGCCGCCCGCCTGGGCGACTACGACCGGGACACGGTCGTCCGGCTGTTCCGGGAGTACGAGTTCCGAACGCTCATCGAGCGCCTGCCGCCGATGGCCGGCGAGACGGCCGAGCAGCGGGCGACGAGTCTGCGTGGCGTGGCCGACAGTGGCTACGTGCCCGCGGCGCGCGTCGCCGGCCGTCCGGAGGGCTGGGGTGCCGGCCGCGCGGGCGGACAGCGCCAGACGGGCGGACAGCGCCAGACGGGCGGCGGCGAGCTCCAGCTGCGCCTTGACTTCGATGCCGTGGGTGGTGCCGCGCCCGGCGCGAGCGCACGCGACGACCCGGCGAGAGCGGACGCTGGCGTGGGCCAGTCCACGGGCACGGAACGGGCGATCGAGGCGGCCGACGACCTCCCCACGGCGCTCGCGGCGGCCATCCTCGACCTTGGGCGGATCGAGGTTCGCGGCGCCGATCGGATCGCCGACCTTGAGCCGTGGATCGCGGCCCAGCCCGCGATCGGCATCGCGTTGCTGCTCGACGACCCGCGGCCGCGCCACGGGACGCCACTGGCGATGGCCGTCGCGGGTCCGGATGGTCGGGTCGTCGCGGTGGAGGGCCCGGATGCCGCCACCGACCTGCGCCACCTCCTGGAGCGGCTGCGCGTGCCCATCGTTGGCCACGAGGTGAAGCCACTCCTGGTGGCGGGGTTCGCCGAGGATCCGTCGTTGGAGCCGCTGCCAGTCGCGTTCGACACGCAGATCGCGGCCTACATCCTGAACGCGGCGCTGCGCAGCCAGACCATCGCCGACATCGTCGCCGAGAACCTCGACCAGATCCTGCCACCCGGCAACGAGCTGCCACCCACCGCCCGCGTCGGCCTGGAGGCGCTGTCAGCGATGGCGGTGCGCGAGCCGCTGGAGCGGCGCATCACCGACGTCAAGCTCGAGCGCCTCCTGCGCGAGATGGAGCTGCCGCTCATTCCCGTGCTCGCGCGCATGGAGGCGGTCGGCGTCGCGCTCGACCTGGAGGCGCTCGGCCTCCTCGACCGGGAGTTCGCGGCCGAGATCACCCGCCTGGAGCAGGAGATCTACGTCGACGTCGGGCACGAGTTCAACCTGGGTAGCCCCAAGCAGCTCGAGCAGATCCTGTTCTTCGAGCTGAACCTGCCCAAGGGCAAGCGGACCAAGACCGGCTACTCGACCGATGCGTCCGTGCTCGAGGACCTGCGCCCGGCACACCCGATGATCGACAAGCTCCTGGAGTGGCGGGTGTATACCAAGCTGCGCTCGACCTACGTCGAGGCGCTGCCGAGCCTGATGGCCGCCGATGGCCGGCTGCACACGACGTTCCACCAGGCCGTCGCCGCGACCGGCCGCCTGTCGTCGTCCGACCCGAACCTGCAGAACATCCCCATCCGGACGCCGCTTGGCCGGCGCATCCGGCGCGCCTTCGTAGCCGGTGATCCGTCGCTCGTGCTGCTGGCCGCCGATTACTCGCAGGTGGAGCTGCGCATCCTCGCCCACGTCTCGGGCGACGAGCATCTCAAGGACGCCTTCGCGCGCGGCGCCGATATCCACCGCGAGACGGCCGCCCGGGTGCTCCACAAGGACCTCGATGAGGTCACCCACGGCGAGCGCTCGATGGCCAAGATGGTCAATTTCGGGCTGGCCTATGGGATGAGTGACTTCGGCCTGGCCAGCCGGGCGAACATCCCGCGCAAGGAGGCCCAGGAGTTCATCAACAGCTACTTCGCGGCGTACTCCGGCATCAGCTACTACATGATGGCCATCAAGGAGCAGGCCAAGGCTGACGGATTCGTGCAGACGCTCCTCGGCCGCAAACGCCAGATCCCGGAGCTGCGCGCGTCCAATCCGGCGCTGCGTGGGGCAGGCGAGCGGATGGCCATCAACATGCCCATCCAGGGCACGGCTGCGGACATCCAGAAGATCGCCATGATCAACGTGGCCAAGCGCCTGGCGGCGACGGGATCGGCGGCCCGACTGCTCCTGTCGGTACACGACGAGCTGCTGTTCGAGGTGCCACGGGACGCCGTGGAGCCGCTGGCCGCCATCGTTCGCGAGACGATGGAGGGGGCGATGCCGCTATCCGTGCCGCTCGTCGTGGACATCAAGGTCGGCGATGACTGGGAGTCCATGCAGCCCCTGACCCGCGCTGACGAGATCGCCGCCGAGGCCGACGAACTGCCGCCCGAGGCGCCCGTCGCGCCGCTCGCCGGGTAAGGGCAACCCATGCCCGAGCTTCCCGAGGTCGAGACGGTCGCGCGCGACCTGCGGCCGCACCTGGTCGGGGCCACCATCGTCGGTGCGCGCTGCTCGTGGGCGCGCACCCTGCGCACGCACGACCCCCTGGCCTTTGCCGAGGCGGTCGCCGGCCGCGAGGTGCTGGCCGTCGGCCGCCGGGCGAAGCAGCTGGTGATCGACCTGTCCGGGGACGCCGCCCTCACCGTCCACCTCAAGATGACTGGCCAGCTGTTCGTCGTGCCGGTCGCGGCACCCGAGGATCCGTACATCCGCCTCGTCCTGGAGCTCGCCGACGGTCGCGAGCTGCGCTTCCGCGATATCCGCAAGTTCGGCCGGGTCGGGCTGTATGGACGCGACCCGCTCACGGGCGAACTCATCACCGAGGTCGGCGGGGTGTCGGTGTTCGCCGCCATCGGTCCCGAGCCGCTCGACGACGCCTATACCGTGCGGGTCTTCCGCTCACGCATCCGGCGGCGCAAGGGTCGGCTGAAGTCGCTCCTGCTCGATCAATCGTTCGTCGCCGGCGTCGGCAACATCTATGCGGACGAAGCGCTGTGGCGCTCGCGTCTCCATCCGTTGCGGACCGTCGGGACGCTGCGCGTCACGGATGAGCGTCACCTCCACGACCAGATCCGGGGTGTCCTTCGCGAGGCGGTGGAACGTCGCGGTTCGTCCATCGACGACTACACTGCCCCCGACGGCGACGGCTCCATGCAAGAGCGGCTGGACGTCTACCAGCGCACCGGCGAGCCCTGCCGACGTTGCGGGCGGCCGGTCAAGCGCATCGTCGTCGGCGCCCGTTCGACGCACTTCTGCTCATGGTGCCAGCGCCTGCCGGCCGTTGATCGGAAGGGCGCGGCGACCATCCTGCGGACGATGACCGGCGGCCAGGTCCGGCGTGGGCGACGGTGGACGGAGCTGGACGCCGGGGAGGGGAGCTTGGGGCTGACCCGCGATGAGGCGGCCAGTGCCCGTGCACGGACGGAACGTACCAAGCGGGCCGCGGCGAGCCGGCGGGCCGCGGCCCGGGCCTCCCTGGGCGGGGGCGGCTGATGTCCATCCTCCGCCTTGGCGGCGTGACCCGCGAGGTCGGCTCGTTCGTCATCCTCGACGCCATCGAGGCATCGATCGCCCTTGGCGACCGCATCGGCCTGGTCGGGCCGAACGGGGCCGGCAAGACGACCCTGCTGCGGCTGGCGTCCGGGCGCGACGAACCGGACAGCGGCACGGTCCAGCGCAAGCGCAACCTGTCGATCGGGCTGCTCTCACAGGAGTCGCACTTCGACGAGGCGTTCATGTCCGCCCCGGACCTGCGCACGGCCGTGCGGGCCGGCGCCGCGCACCTGGACGCGATGGCCGCCCAGCTGGCCGCGTTCGAACGCGACGGGCACGTCACCGATTCGCGCTACGCGGACCTCCAGCACCGCTACGAGACGCTTGGCGGCTACACCCTGGACCTGCGCGTGGATGCGGCGCTCAGCGGCCTCGGCTTCACCCGCGATGAGTGGGGCAAGGCGCCGACGGCGATGTCCGGTGGCGAGCAGACCCGGGCGACATTGGCCCGGCTGGTCATCGCCGATCCGGACCTGCTCATGCTCGACGAGCCCACCAACCACCTGGACCTGGACGCCCTCGAATGGCTGGAGGACCACCTCCGCCGCCGTGCTGGCTCGCTCCTCGTGGCATCGCACGACCGGGCCTTCCTGGATGCCACGGTGACCCGGATCTGGGAGTTGCGCGACCGTCGCCTGGTCGCGTTCCGCGGCGACTACGGCGCCTACCACCGCCAGCGCGAGGAGCGCGATGCCCTGGCGGTCAAGGCCGCCGGGACCTACGAGGAGCAGGTCGCGCGCGAGCGCGAGCTCATCCAGCGCTACCGCAGCCACCGCAAGTTCAGCAAGATGCACGAGCACGAAGCCCGCCTGGAGCGGTTGCTGGCGGACCGCCAGGAGGCGCCCAAGGCGTCGCGCAAGCTGACCTTGCCGCAGGGCTCGCTGGCCGGTGCCGGCCCCACCCGATCAGGCGAGATCGTCGTGCGGGTCGAAGGGCTGGCCGTGGGCTACCTGGCTGGCCGCGGCAACGATGCGGCCGAGGCGCGGACCGTGGCCCGAGTCCCGTTCCTGGCGGCCCAGCGCGGTGACCGCATCGGCATCGTCGGGCCCAATGGCGCGGGCAAGACCACGTTGCTGCGGACCATCGCCGGGGAGCTGCCGCCGCTCGATGGGAAGCTGACGTTCGGCCACAACGTATCCCTCGGGTATCTGGCCCAGTTGCGCGACGCGGCGATCGCGGGTACCACCGTGCTGGACGCACTGTTGGAGGCCATCCCGGTCACCCAGGGCGAGGCCCGCGCCTACCTTGCCCGCTTCCTGTTCCGCGGCGATGACGCGTTGAAGGAGGTGCGCATGCTGTCTGGTGGGGAACGCTCGCGCCTGGAGCTCGCGCTGCTCGGCATCCAGCCATCCAACCTGCTGCTCCTCGACGAACCCACGAACCACCTGGACATCCCGGCTCGCGAGGCGATCGAGGCATTCATGCGCGACGCGTCGGCCACGCTCATCGTGGTCAGCCACGACCGGCGCTTGCTGGAGACCGTGTGTGACCGGCTGTGGGTCGTGGGCGAGGGCGCGGCCGTCGCGTTCGATGCCGGGTACCGTGCCTGGCGGGCAGCCGTCGCCGACGGCTGGACGGTGCCGGGCGCGATCGAGCTCGAGGTGAAGCGTGGGCGTGGCGTGCCGTCACCGGTGCCCTCGAGCCGCGGTGCAGCGTCAGGCCGGAGATCGGGGCCGGCTGGGGACGGACCAGCGGCTGGGGGCGGACCAGCGGCCGTCGCCTCGGCCGCGGCGCCAGCCTCGGCCAAGACGCCGGCGAGAGCGCGCCGAAAGCTGGAGAAGCTGTCCAAGGACGCCTATCGGCGCCAGAAGGTCGCTCTTGATGGCGAGCTGACGCGACTCGGTCTGCGCAAGAGTCACCTGGAGCTGGCTCTCGGCGATCCGGGCGTCGGGGCGAACTTCGTGGAGCTGCGCCGGGTCACGAGCGAGCTCGCCGACGTGGATGCCGCCCTGGCCGCCGCCGAGGACGCGTGGCTGGAGCTCGGGGAGCGGGCGCCGTGACCGGCACGCTGCGGCTGGGCATCACCGGGCCGATCGGCTGTGGCAAGTCGACCATCGCACGCTGGCTGGGCGAGCGCCCCGGGGTGGTCGTCCTGGACGCTGACACGCTGGCCCGCGACGTCCTGGCCGCCGGGACGCCCGAACTCGAAGCGGTCTACGCGCGCTTCGGGGCGGACCTGGCCGGCGACGACGGATCGCTTGACCGGGCAGCACTCGGGCGCATCGTGTTCGCCGATCCGGCGGCGCTCCGCGACCTGGAGGCCATCGTGCACCCGGCGGTCCGTGAGCGGATCCTGGCCAACCTGGCCCATGTCGAGGCGAACGGCAGCCCGGCCGTGGTCATCGAGGCCATCAAGCTCGTGGAGGGCGGCCTGGCCGGGCTGTGCGACGAGGTCTGGCTGGTGACCTGCGCTCCGGCGGTCCAGCTGGAGCGGCTCATCGGTCGAGCCACGAACCCTTCGGACGCGCGGGCTCGGATGGTTGCCCAGGGTGACCTGGCGGCCCGTCTCGGGCCATCCGCGACGCGCATCGTGGACACGTCGGGCGAGCGCGCCGCGACACGGCGGGCGGTCGAGGCCGCCTTTGATGTGGCTCTGGCCGGGATCAGTCCGAGAGCTTGAGGACGTACGCCCCGAGGTAGCGCGGGCAGTCGTTGGCCGCGCAGCTGGTGACCCGCAGGCGGGCGCTGTTGAACGAGCTCAGGAAGTAGCCGTTGATGTGCTTGCTCGAGCCGCCGCTGGCGCTGGTCACATGGAACATCGCCCAGCCCATGAAGTTGCCGTTGTTGTCGACCACGGCGACCGGCATGTCCAGACCCGACAGGTACGTGTCCACGTCGGAGAAGAGGGCGCTGTGGTTGCCGTTGTTCTGCTGGCCGATGTACTGGCCGTACTCCATCGTCCGATCGATGGACACGTCGCCGGAGATGATGTCGGCGACCTCACTGGTGTTGACGTTGCCGGTCCCATAGTTCGTCCAGGCAAAGTCGATCTGGCTGGTCGGGATGTCTCCGTTGGTCTCACCGAAGTTCGTCGGCGTCTGGTACTTGGGCGTGCCGTTGTCCTCGAACGCGCCGATCGAGAACACGAACGGGCCCGCGCCCTCGCCACTATCCGGAAAGCCAGCCAGGGCGGAGGCCGACGTGCTCACCTGCCAGCTGGCCATCCCGATCGCGCCCAGGAAGGCGTTGGGGTGGACGGCATGGATACCGACCGTGACGACCACGCCGTTGACCGTGTCGATACTCACGTCGACGGCCGTGTCGGGGGCGGCGTCATCAAAGCCGTTCTGGAGAGCCACCGACCGGGCACGGGCGATGGCCACCTCGTCGTCCTGGTTGATGAGCCAGTCGTTGGCCGCGGCCAGCGAGGCGAGGTCGGCGGCTGTCTGCTGGTCGCGGCGCTGGGCGAACGTGCCGCCGGCATCGATGGCCAGGCCGGCGAAGGCGACCAGGACCAGCAGGCCCAGGGCGAACAGGGCCAGGATCTGGCCCTCGGCGTCGTGACGTCTGGTGGCGCTGCTCATTGGATCTCCGCGCTACTCACTGAATCGAACACGAACGGGCCGAACCCGGCCAACAGGGGCATCGATGGCTGGAACGTCGTGCTCGTCGTGACCCGCACCCAGTCGCCGGGCACGCAGGTGTCGAATTGCAGGGCGCCGGCGATGTCGACGCACTCGAAGGTCGGGGCCTGGAGGCCGGGCACCAGGCCGCGCTGCGCGGCGTACACGGCCTGGGTCTCGGGACTTGCCCCGATCGCGTCCGTGCCCGGATAGACGCTCGTCTCGCGGGACAGCTCGCGGGCGGCCTGAGCCACGCCCGTGTAGGCGAAGATCCCCCGGCCCATGTCGATGATGGCGATGAACAGGGTCAGGAAGATGATGATCCCGAAGGCGAACTCCACGAGTGCCTGTCCACGCGCCTCGCGCCGCCCCAGCCTCACGGGGTCACCGTCACGGTCCGCGAACGCGAATGCGAACCGCCGAAGTTGGAGACCACCAGGGTGATCGTGTAGGTCCCCTGCGATTGATACTGGTGGACCGGGTTCTGGAGGGTCGATGTCGACGACGAACCGGCTCCGTCGCCGAAATTCCACGACCAGGTCAGCGGGCACAAGGGCGTCGTCGAGGACAGATCGGTGAAGTTGAAGTCGGTCTTGCGTTTCTTGCCCGTACTCGGCGTGAAGTTGAAGTCGGCTGTCGGCGAGAAGCACACCGGCGTCGGGGTGGGCGTTGGCGCGGGCGTCGGCGTCGGGGTCGCGGAGGCCGATGGGTCCGGCGTCGGCATGGGCGTCGGCGTCGGGGACGGGGTGGGTGACGGCGTCGGTGTGGGGGTCGGCGTGGCTCCCGGTGGGGTGACGATCGGCTGGACGGCGATCTGGGCCGTCGCGGTCGAGTTCAAGGTCACCGTCGATCCCCCGAAGAAGACCGAGAGGAACGGGGTGATCAGGGTGAACTGGCCCTCGACACGTACGTGGACCACGTTGCCCAGGCCTTCCGCGCATGGGTCTGGCTCGCAGGTGACCTCGACGTCGGACGGGGTGATGGCCAGGATGGCGCCCTCGGACTCGGTCCTGATGGCGCACATGATCCGGTTGGTGTTGGCGTCGCACGCGCCGCCATCGACGTACGAGGTCGGGTGACGGACGGCCTCGAGCGCCCCGGCCCGGGCCGCATTGGCGATGACGATCCGCGAGTGGAACATGCGTCCCAGGTCGCCGACCGTGGCCAGCAGCAGCAGCAGGATGGGCAGGATGAGGGCCAGCTCGACGATGGACTGACCGAGCGAACGGGATCGGCCGGCGGAACGGGATCGGGTCATGGACTCTTCACCACGATGGGCCGCGGTGCGGCAAGCCCGCACGGCACGACCCTGCCCTGACAGTAGGCCGTGAGCGGCTCGAGGAGAAGGGCATCGGGCTGGCCTGTTCGTACCGGTGTGCACCGGCAAGAGGTCCCCGCCGGCTGGTGCTTGCACGCGACATGGCCGTCGACGCGTCGAGCGCTACGGGGTCGGCGAGGCGGATGGCGTGCCGCTCGCCTCGGGCGACGGCGACGGCGACGGCGTGGGGGTGGGGGCCGGCGTCAAGATCGGACCGCTGCCGGCCGGGAAGACCTCCGGGATCGGCAGGCCGTACTTCTGGATGATCCGATTGGTGGTCTCGCCGAGCAGTGCCGCGTCGGTCAGTCGGGTGTCCTCGTCCGGCCGCAGGGCCAGGCTGAAGGTGGCCGCCCCGGTGGCCTGCAGGTGGCTGATCTCCTCGGCCACGTCGATCGGCGCCCGGACGACGTAGAAGGCGCCCTCACGGGCGAGGATGACCATGTCCTGATAGGTGATCTTGGTCGAGCGCTCGGGCGTGTACCGGCCCTCGGCGGCCAGGTCGGCCGGGACGTTGATGACCAGGGTCACGAAGACGTCCACGGACTGTCCGGCTTTCAACAGGCCGCCCACGGCCAGGTCGTCCGAGACCGTCAGGGACACCGCCCGCCAGGCTGGCGAGTCGGGCGAGACGCTCTCGTCCGGGCCCAGGATGGAGAACTGTCCGCCCTGGTCGGACGAGGCCAGCATGTTGATCGTGATGAGCTGGCCCTGGAGGATGGACACGGCGGGGACGCGGCCGATGACCTGGGCAGGGTCGGAGATGACGCCGTTGGCGTTGGTCGGATCGAGCGGGACCTGGCGGACCTCGACGTCACTGGCCTCGATGACCTCGCGGGCCGGGATGACCGCGATGGCCACCACGACCGGCACGCGCTGGGCATTGGCCTGACCGGCCTGCTGCTGAGCCGAGTTCACGAGGTAGAACGCAGCGCCACCGGCCACGATGGCCAAGATCACGCCAAGGACGATGACGAACTTGCCGCGACGGCTATCGTTCCGGAACTCCTGATCCACTGGGTTGGCCTCCGACGTGTTGGGTGTCCCGCCCACGGCAAGACAGGGTGCGGTCTCCAGCCCGAGTGTCGGCTTGCGCCGGACCGCCACCTATGGCCCGGTGGTCCCAGTACGCACCACCCGCACGTCACCGGGCGCGGTCGTCCACCCAACGATGAATCGAACGCGCGTTCTGGCGTCAAGACGCCGGGCTGGGTACACTTGGGCCGTGCCCGACTTCGATCTGGTCGCCCCGTTCCAGCCGACCGGCGACCAGCCCGCCGCCATCGAGCGCCTGTCCGAGGGCCTGGCCACGGGCGTCCGCCACCAGACCCTGCTGGGAGCCACGGGCACAGGCAAGACCTACACCCTGGCGTCGGTCATCCAGGCACACCAGAAGCCGACCCTGGTGCTGGCCCATAACAAGACGCTGGCCGCCCAGCTGTACGCCGAGTTCCGTGAGTTCTTCCCGAACAACGCGGTCGAATACTTCGTCAGTTACTTCGACTACTACCAGCCCGAGGCGTACCTGCCGCGCAGCGACACGTATATCGAGAAGGACTCATCCCGCAACGACGAGATAGACCGGCTGCGCCACGCGGCGACGCACGCCCTGTTCGAGCGCCGCGACGTGATCATCGTCGCCTCGGTCAGCTGCATCTACGGCCTCGGCGCGCCGGTGGACTACGGCGCGACCGTGCTCAAGCTGCGGACCGGCGGCAAGTACCGGCGCGACGCCGTCCTGCGCCACCTCGTCGACCTCCAGTACCAGCGCAACGACCAGGCCCTGGGACGTGCGAGGTTCCGGGTGCGCGGCGACACCCTGGAACTGCAGCCGGCCAGCGAGGAGACCGTCGTCCGCATCGAGTTCTTCGGCGACGAGGTCGAGCGCATCACCGAGATCGATCCATTGACGGGCGAGCTCATCGCGGAGCGCAAGGAGACGAACGTCTACCCGGCGACCCACTTCGTGACGCCGGCCGACAAGCTGAACGAGGCCATCGTCGACATCGACGCCGAGATGGAGGTCCGGGTCGGCGAGCTCGAGGCTGAGGGTCGCGTCCTCGAGGGCGCCCGCCTGCGCCAGCGCACGACATTCGACCTGGAGATGCTGCGCGAGCTCGGCTACTGCTCCGGCGTGGAGAACTATTCGCGCCACCTGGCCCGACGCGAGGCCGGCTCACGACCGTGGACCCTGCTCGACTACTTCCCGCCGGACTGGCTGCTCGTCGTGGACGAGTCGCACATGACCATCCCGCAGGTCGTGGGCATGTACAAGAACGACCGCACGCGCAAGGAGATCCTGGTCGACTTCGGGTTCCGCCTGCCGTCCGCCCTGGATAATCGGCCACTGACGTTCGAGGAGTTCGAGGCGACCGTCAACCAGGCCGTGTACATGTCGGCGACACCCAGCGGCTACGAGCTGGAGAAGAGCGCCAGGCACGTCGTCCAGCAGCTCATCCGGCCGACCGGCATCATCGATCCGCCGATCAGCATCCGCCCGACCGAGGGCCAGATCGACGACCTGCTCGAGCAGATCCGCGTCCGCGTCGAGCGCGGCGAGCGGGCCCTGGTCACGACCCTGACCAAGAAGATGGCCGAGGACCTGACGGACTACCTCAAGGAGCT
>Ga0163144_10011020_pt1 | contig 19176 bp, 10 predicted proteins | sample OliLak19BULKMAT1_FD_123175 | JGI IMG/M metagenome (GOLD analysis project Ga0163144, IMG submission 123175) | Freshwater microbial mat bacterial communities from Lake Vanda, McMurdo Dry Valleys, Antarctica - Oligotrophic Lake LV.19.BULKMAT1 | ecosystem: Environmental > Aquatic > Freshwater >... | reverse complement strand
CGTGAACGGATGGAAGGAACGTCGGCTTGATCCATGGCACAAAGTGTATCCCAGCAAGGTCTTCAACTGGATGGTCGGCACGATGACCGGCCTGAAACTGCACGATCACAATTGCGGGTTGAAGTTGTTTCGAACTGAAGTCGCCCGTGAAGTTCAGATTTATGGGGAACTGCATCGCTTCATCCCGGTGCTGGCCCATGCACGCGGATTTAAGGTTGCCGAAGTCGCCGTAAACCATCGTCCTCGGCAGCATGGTCATTCGAAATACGGCGTGCGGCGATTCATTCGCGGTCTGCTTGACCTGCTGACAGTCACGTTTCTGACCGGTTTTGGTCGCCGCCCGTCGCACGCCCTTGGAACCATCGGGTTGGGATTTCTCGTGCTGGGGATGTCGGGACTTGGATATCTGAGCCTGCTCTGGCTGGCCATGCAGACGGGCCTGATTCAACCTGCCGTGCCAATCGGCAATCGTCCGCTTCTGGCCTATTCGATTGCGGCCTCACTCCTCGGCGGCCAGGCTCTGTCCCTCGGTCTGCTCGCTGAACTCATCGTCGCCAACAACTCCCACACCGCCGACAGCTACAGTGTGAGCGAAACGACAGCGGGAAAAGAGTTGACCTGGCTTTGAGCCAGGCTACACGAACGAATGGGCCTTTGAGGCCAGCAACAAAGTAGCCGTCTCGCTCCGCCGAGACGATGCCTTGTTCTATCACATACGCCACCGGAAACCGTGATTCCACGCAAACCATTGCAAAGTTGAATACGGCTCCGGGCCAACGGCCCATCCATTCAAATCGCCTGAGGCAGAGCGATCGCGATGCTTGCGGCTTTTCCTCGTAGAACTACAATGACATGACTTTCGCGGATGCACGTCACGGCCATTTGGATCAGAACTGCACGAACATGCCGGGCGATCATTACCAGGTCTTCCTGTCGCACGCGAGTCGCGACAAACCGTTTGTCCGCCAAGTGGCGGCGCGATTGCAGCGCGATGGCATTTCGTTTTTTCTGGACGAAGCCAACCTTGTCCCCGGCATGCCGTGGCAGGTGGCACTGGAGAAAGCGCTTGGCGGCAGCGATTCGTGCGCGGTGTCTATCGGCGACGAAGGGATGGGCCCGTATCACAATCTGGAAATGCGCGTAGCGCTCAGCGAACAGGCCGAGGCGAATCGTGGGTTCCGGCTCATCCCGGTGCTGCTGCCGGGAAAGACTCGGCCCAGCGAGCGAGAATTGCCCGCGTTCCTCAGACTACTGACGTGGGTCGAGTTCACCTCCGATCCCGAACAGGACGACACGGCGTATCGTCGATTGAAGTCGGGCATTGAAGGGAAGGAGCCGGGCTTTGTGCCTCCCACGGTCAAGGCGGCCCCGGTCGATCTGGCAGCGATGAAAATCGTGCCGCGCGGGCTGCGATCGTTCGAGCCGGAAGACCACACATTCTTTCTGAAGCTGGTGCCTGGTTCGCGCGATCAGCGGGGCTTGCCGACAGTGCTCCGCGACTGGAAGCGGCTGGTCGAGCAGATCGATCCGGATCGCACGTTTCGGGTCGCGTATTGGTACTGGCCCAGTGGCTGCGGCAAGTCGTCGCTGGTCAAAGCCGGCTTGATTCCGTGCTTGGCCGAATATGTCGCCACAGCGTACGTGCAGGCGTCAGTCGGCGAGACCGAGGGGCCAGTGTTGCATGAACTCCGCAAGTTGGCGGCGACTTTGCCAGCGGACCTGGGATTGGCGGACTCGATGGCATGGCTTGCAGCGCACCCCGAAGCAATGGGTGGGCGAAAGCTGCTGCTCGTCATCGACCAGTTCGAGCAATGGCTGCATGCGGCGCGTGGACAGCTGGATGGTGAATTGGCGACGGCTCTACGCTGCTGCGACGGTCGGCACATGCAATGTCTGCTGCTGGTGCGGGACGAATTCACGGTGGCCGTGCATCGGTTCATGAAAAGCCTGGGGTGCGAAGTTCGCGAGAACCTGAACTACCAGTTGATCGACCTGTTTGACGCCGACTTTGCCCGCGAGGTTTTGTTCGAGTACGGTCGGGGCGACGGGCGGTTACCGGACAAATTGGCGGAGTTAACCAACGCACAACGGACATTCCTGGACCGCGTCATTGCCGACCTGCGCGACGAAGACGGCAAGGTGGTTACGGTGCAACTGGCGCTGCTGGCTCAGATGCTGGAAGGCCAGCCCTGGACGCCTGCCGCGCTCGATCAGATCGGCGGTGCTGCAGGGATCGGGCGGGCGTTTCTCGAAGAAAAATTCGACAAGCGATCGGCCAGCGCCGAGTGCCAGCTGCATCGTGCAGCGGCGATCAAGCTGTTCGAGGCGTTATTGCCGGAAGTCGGCACAGCGATCAAGGGCCGCAGTCGTTCGCGCAAGAATCTGCTGGAATCCTCGGGCTATGCACAGCGTCCCGATGATTTCGCGGAACTCGTGCAACTGCTGGACGGGCAGCTGCGCATCATCACTCCGGTGGAAACGGACGACGGCCCGGGTTATCAGCTCACTCACGATTACCTGGTCCCGTCGCTGCGCGACTGGCTCACAGCCAAGCAGAAAGCCACGGCCCGCGGCCGGGCCAAGCTGCGGCTGGTGGAACGTGCTTCCGCCTGGAACGCTGTGCATGCGGAAATCTACGCTCCAACCATGTTCCGCACAGTATCTATGGCTGCGGACGTGTTCTCCGTACAATATCCACAGAACCGCTTCCTGCCCGCATGGTGGGAGTACCTCCGGTATCTCAGACTTACAAATCGACATGATCGCACCGAAACGCAGCAACGGATGATGCAAACGGCTGGGCGGATTCATGGCGTGCGACTCAGCCTGGTGTCACTGATCCTGCTCGGCCTTCTCTTTGGATTGAATCAGTATGTTGTCGGCCAGCGTCGGCTGCGGGCAGAGTCATATGTCAATGCAGCGATTAACGCACCGCCGGACGCGCTCCCGTATGCGATCAGGGACGTCATCAAACTTCCCGACTATGCAGGCACAGTTTTGCACCGGCGGTTTGGAGACGGTCCGGTGGGGATCGCGAACGACGAATTCACTTCCATGCAGCAACTGCACGGTCTGTGTGCCCTGGCGGCGCTGGGGCAGGTGCGAGTCGACGAATTGGTTGGGCTCGTAACTCGTGAACCGTTCTATCCGCCCGCCGAGTGCGCGAATCTGGTTGCGGCACTGGCGATGTCGCCCGAGGCGGCATTGCAGGAGATCCACAGACTGGCGGATGCTGAGTCGAGCGCGGAACTCAAAGGTCGGCTTGCCATTGTGGCGTTGTCTCTGGGCGATGCAAAGCTGGCCAGAGGCATGTGTCAACTCGGCCCGGAACCCACGCAGCGGACAGCATTCATCGCGACGTTTCCCGGCTGGCATGGAGATTTGGTCCAATTGGCAAAAGACGTCGAAGGCCTGAAATTGGTGAACGATCCTGCGTCGCTGTCCGCGCTCTGCCTGGGGGTGGGCAGCGTGGCGGCGGCGGACCGTCAGATGGTCGATGTTGCTGCATGGAAGCAGTTGCTTGAGGGATGGTTTCAGACGCACAGAAATTCGGGCGTCCACAGCGCGGCTGGTTGGGCACTTCGTCAATGGCACCTCGACGAACCGGCAATCGTAGCAATTGACTGGCCGCCGGAGGGAGCCGATTGGCTCGTGACCAACGAATCGGCGTTGACGATGATCCGCGTTCCGACCGGAGAGTTCGTTCGAATGGATGAAGACCAACCTGAGGCAAAACCGCAGACTGTCAAACTGAAACACGATCTGTGGCTGAGCGATCGGGAGGTCTCTGTGAAACAGTTTCGTGAGTTCTCTGAGGATCAGGAATATGAGGAGCAGTATCCGCACGAGGCGATCACGGGATGGGAAGGTGAAAATCGGTTTGGGGATTCCGAACCCCAGCTGGACCATCCGGTGCAGCAGGTGAATTGGGAGGACGCCGTAAAATTCTGCAACTGGCTCAGTCGCCGGGAAGATCTCCCCGTTTGTTACCAGTGGGTGCAAGAGGGAGAGGGATCTGAGAATTCAGCGGACACGTGGAAATTGGATCCGGCGGCAGGGGGTTACCGACTTCCGTCGGAAGCGGAGTGGGAATACGCGTGCCGGTCGGGGACGAAAACGAAGTTCTGCTTTGGAGATTCAGAGGAGTTGCTCGCCGACTACGGGTGGAATGATTCGAACAGCGGTCATCGAACGCACCCGATTGGTTCGCAGAAGCCGAACGCCTGGGGATTGCACGACATGCATGGCAATGTGTCCGAATGGTGCCATGATTGGTACGACGAGTATTCGCCGGGTCCGAACGTTGATCCAATGGGTCCAGCAACCGGAATTAGCCGCGTGTTGCGTGGCGGTTCCTGGAGCCATCCTGCAGACCTCTGCCGTTCCTCGATTCGCTTCCACGATCTACCCGGCATCCGTTTCGCCAACTTTGGTTTTCGTGTGGCGAGAACTTAAAACCTGGCGGCGTTACGGCTTTGCCGCTTGTCCGCTTCACCTCTAATTCTTCGCCGCGAAGCGGCGCGCGAATTTTTTTTGCGTATGAAGCGGAGACAAGACTGGTGTTACGGCTGGCCAGTTTGTGAATTTGTAGGGTGTGACAAGCGCCAGCGCAGGCACACCATGTCAAGGATTCGGTGTGCCTGCGCGTTGCTTGTCACACCCTACAGCTTGTGCATGGTCAATATCGGATCGACCGTGAGGCTGCTATGTTGAAATTCAGTGCTGGAACAGAAATTCTTTGCTGTTGATCACGGCCCAGGCGATGTCTTCGAGGGCTCGGGTGCGGTCTTCGTTGGCTTTGATGTGAGCCTGAGAGGTTTGTTGTTCTTCCGGCAGCGGAGTCCGACTGAGGGCCGTCAGATACAGCAGGTCGATGATCTCGGCATCCGTCTTTCCGCCTGCAATCCATTGATGCACACTGCCAGCATCGGACCGCAGCTTGTCGTGAACGGTGGGCCCGTTGATCAACTGCAGCGCCTGAGACAAATTGCTGTCCGTGGAACGTTCGCACTCGCACGGGAGTTCCCGTTGCGGCTGTCCGAAGACCTGCAGAAACTTGTGACCTTCCGGAGGATCGACCAGATCCACAGCCTTCGTGCCGCCCGGCATTCCGGCAAACTCTTCTGTCTGGCCCGTCACGGCACAGATGGAATCCAACAGTTGCTCGGCAGTCAACATCCTCGTTGTGGCGTGGCTGAAGTAGATCTCATCATCCGCGTTATACTTGTTTCGTTGCGAGCTGAGCTGATAGACGCGGCTGTTCATGATCGTGCGAATCAGGTGCCGCGACGAGAAGCCACTCTTCAGAAGTTCTTCGGCCAGATAGGTGAGCAGCTCCGGATTGGAAGGCGGATTGGAATCGCGGAAGTCATCCACAGGATCCACAATTCCTTTACCGACGATATGACCCCAGATGCGGTTTGACAGCGATCTCGCAAAAAACGGATTGCTGTTGTTTGTCAGCCAATTTGCAAAGACCACTCGGCGATCCTGATCCGCCGGCACATCAACATCACCCTCCAGCAGCAAGCGCACTTTCATCTGCTTCCCGGTTCGAGGCTGCGTGACGTCTCCGCCGGCGCTCACGAAAATCATCTCGTCATCCGGCAGTCCGGTTTCCTTGCGACCGACGCGCTTGAACGCCGCCGCCGTGCCGTAGTAGTCATCCTGCGTCCATTTTTCGAACGGATGATTGTGGCACTTGGCACATTGAATACGAATGCCCAGAAACAACTGCGCCGTGGTTTCCGTCGCATCGATTTCATCGCGGCTGGCTTTCCAGTATCCGGCGGCCGCATTTTGCTGGGTGCTTCCGGTCGCGGTGAGTAATTCGCGGGCAAACTCATCCAGCGGCACGTCGTTTTTGACGATATCAAACAACCAGCGGCGGAACTTATGGACTCCGGATTTCGTCAGGCGTTTGCTGTTGCAGCGGAGCAGATCGGACCATTTCAATGACCAGAACCGCGCGTAGTCATCGGTCATCAGGAGTTGATCAATGACAATCGCCCGCTTGTCTGGATCAGAACTCGCAAGGAACAGCCGGGATTCTTCAAGGCTGGGCAGTCGACCTGTCAGATCCAGTGTTGCGCGACGCAGGAAATCCGTGTCGCTGCAAAGTTCTGACGGCTGAATCTGCAATTGTTTCAGTTTTGTAAACACCAACTGATCGATCTTCGTCGTTTCGGGAGGATTTGGCCACTGGAAATCGGGACGTTCGGTGAGGAACGTCAACTGCGTCGTCGATACCTTGTCAAGGTATCGTGCGAGCACCGTCACTTCGCCGCGGCCCTGGTGTGACACGACTCCGGCGGGAGAAATCACGCCGATGCCTTCATCAGACGAATCGAACGATGTCAGCGCCGTGATGTCACGGACTGTACCGTCGCTGAAGTGGCCGTTGACGGTCAATTGCTGACGATCGGCACCGTCCCGCAGGACGCGTGGCGCCGGAAGCAGTTCAATCCGAGCGAGCGTCGGGGCTCCATCGGGGTCAACCTTCATGCCTTCCGCAATCCATTCACGCAGCACACGATGGGCGGGATCGCCAGGTTGCAGGCGTCGACCGCCGCCGTGAGCGACTTTCATTAACGGTTTTCGCAGCAGCAGGCTTTCGTCGGGATTGAGCACATTTGAACGACGATTGAAGTACTCGCCGCGCAGTGTGACAAGATCCACGGTTGAATCGTAGCCGCGGAGTGACAGGCGGAACCCGCCCTTTCCTGACGGCGATCCGTGACACGCACCCATGTTACAGCCGGACTTGGTCAGCGATGCCAGGATTTCGCTCTGGAACGAAACAGGCGATGGTGTTTCGAAATTGGCGACGGTGACCTTTGCGATGGACGCTTGACCGCCTCGCGTGGCATGAATCGTTGTTGTGCCATTGCCTTTGGCGATGACGACACCATTTTCAATCACGGCGACCGCCGCATCGTCGGTCTTGTATTCCGCGACATGCGTGGCATCATGGATCGTGGCCGCTTCGGCGTTGGCCGTGACGATCAGTTGTTGAGCACCTCGTGGCCCGTTCAGTGTGATCTCCGCAGGCTGTACCTGCAGCGATGTTGTGGGCAGGTCCGTAGCGTGCGCCGCAGTTGAAACACTAACGACAGCAGACAGCATCAGGCAGGTGAAACGAAACATGGCGAGACCTCTGTATTCTGTTGACATTGTTTAACCACGTGCCCACCGGGCCGCGTTGATCCGCTGGCGGCCCAGGAGTGCGGCCCGATGGGCACGCGGTTATAACGAACGACTATGGAACTTTCACTTCGACAACAATTGGTGGCACGGGATGAACAGGTTCAACATTATCCTTCTTGGCTTTGCCCTGAAGGAAGATACTAAATGGCCCTACTGCGGCATCAGCTGCTGCAGTGATTGTGACTGCCAGTTCGCCAGCCGCCATTGATCCAGTGGTTACGGTAATTCCCGGCGGCAGTTGATCGGCGGGTGTCGCCAGAGCGATCTCGATTGGCATCGTCCATTCCGCCGCACGAGTTGATCGGATGGTCACTGTGGCAGTGGCTCCCGGAACGACTGTCATTGTTGCGGGATCGGCAATGAATGAAAACTGAGCGGCGGGCTGTACAGCAGTAAAGATGTCTGTTCGCAGGCGCGCACTTCGAAACGCCTCGCTGTCCTGTTTCTTTGGTGGCGGCGGCACCAGTTGCAATTCTGCAGGAGGAATCATCGAACCGTCCGGAGCCGTGATTTTGAAACTTACCGGAGCCCAGTCCGCATCGGAACTTGTCGCCGCCGGATCGATCGCTGTCAGCACAACCGGAGCTGTGCTTTGCTGAGCGCCGAGCCAGAACGGAGCCATCTGAATCGCTGCAGGCAACCCGACGGCTTCCACATGTAGCGGACCGTCGTAATGAATCCGCCGCACGGTCAGCGGCATTGCGGCACTGCCGCCGCGCGGAATGTTGATATGATCCACAGGTGCTGTGACCCGCACCGACTTGCGCCCCTTGGAAACGTCCAGCGCATATGCCCATGCGGGTCCGCCACGTCCCGCGATCTCCGAAACCTTGAGAAAGAATTCACCCGCCGCCGGCAATTGTGCGGCAAGTTCAGCATCGCGGAGCCCGGCATCGTCGTTCTCCACGATCTTGCCTCCTTCGGCGTTGTACAATTCCAGCAACATGTCGGTCGGACTGCCGACTTCGCGCGTGCGTGCTGTCACCAGCAGCGGCGTTGCCTCGGTTGCGATGAGCTTGAACCAATCCATGTCGCCATTCTTCTGCAACGTGCCTGTCAGCACCTGCGTCTCTGCCGCAACGGTTGTCGCTTCCGCGCGGTCGTTGTTTGGTTCTGCCTCGGGCTGTGACGGCTGATTCGTCAGCACGACGGAACTCAAGGCGCTGCCTTCTGATGCTGCAGTTCGAAATGCAACAGGGATCAACGAACCGGTCGTTTCAGGAGCAATCTGCGGAGTTGCCTCACCGAGAATTTCTCCATTCGCTCCGATGACAGACACATTGTGTCCGACCTGCGCAATTCGAGGCGACACCGAAGTGACCATGGGCAGCCGGCCAAGTCGCAGATGAAAGAAGTGGCGTGCTCCGCCGGAGTAACGCACATCGCGGATCTCGACACGATACTCCCCATCGGTCACTGCGGTGAGCTGCAGTTGCACGTCACCCTCGGCACCCGGCTGGTCGTCCCGATAGGCGACTTCATTCCCATCGGGGCCGATCACGCGGATGACAGGATCCAGATCAGATCCCAGACGACGCGCGAAGGCTTCAATATTCACAATTTGGCCCGCGGTCATGGCGACACGGAAAAACTTTGAAATCACGGGATTGATCTGGCCGCCAACGCAGCATGGAAGTGCGATCAACTGTCCGGATTTGCGATCATCGCTTTCGGCGGTGATGGCGACGGACGGAAGATCATCGATCACGACAAATGCAGCTTCGGAACAGCCGTGGCCGGTCACCATGCGTACCGGGTAAATTCCCGGAACAACGTCGGCGGCAATTGCACCTTCCATTGTTACGGGCTGATCTTTTGTCAAATCCTGCCCGTCTTTCGGTCGCAGAACTCCGGCGGGCGTCCAGAGGCTCATGGCCCCCGTCAACTGTTTGCCGACGACAACAACTGACGCATTTTGACCCGGACGCAGATTACTGGCATCGACACGATCAATGACGGGATCCTGAGCGACGGCAAGCTGATGGGCAGTCAGTGCAGCCGTCAACGAACCCAGAGCCACAAGAGCGACTCGGCGAAAACTAGCAGTTTGCTGGTAAGAAACAGCCATCGGGGAAGGTTTTCTGAAGAACACATGGCTGGGAAGGCGCGTAGGGAGGGAGCACCAGTCTAAACAGGCGGATGAGTGTCGTCAAAGCGCAAGGCCACGTTTTGCAGGTCTGGCGACAACCTTGCACCAGGAAGTTTGGTTGCAACGTGCTTTGACGTTATACTCGCGACTGCCGGGCCGGTCTTTCGGGCCGAACAGACAGAAAACCACGCTGCTCACCATTTTCGGTACGCGCGACGCCTTAACTCTCAAATCATCACTCCCGAGTCTTCGGAGATTGCTCCATGTTCCTTAGGCAACTGTTCACGACCGCAATCGTGCTGTCCGCCATCGTCTGGGTGATACCTGTCGTCAACGCCACGCTTCCACCCGAAGTGCGCAAAGAGCTGTCTGAACTGATGAAAGAACTCAAGGATGTGAACAGCCTGGTCAAGAAGAAAGAAGTGGATCAGGCGAAGGAGATCATCAAGAAGGTCGAAGATCGGATCACAGAACTCGCCATCCCGGAAGACGAAAAAGACCGCGCGTACTCAACGTTCAAAGGCCAGCTGGAAAAAGCAAAGAATCTGATTCCCGTCAGTTTTGAACACGAAGTCGCACCAATTCTCAAAGACAACTGCCTGCGCTGTCACGGGGAAGAAACCCCCCGGGCGAATCTGCGAATGGACACGTTCAACGGGATCGTCAAAGGCGGACAGAACGGAGTTCCCGTCGCACCGCGGATGCCCGCGCGCAGTGCGCTTGTGCTGCGGATGGCATCCCCGGATGATCAGCTGCGAATGCCAAAGGGCGGCGCGAAATTGGCAGACGCGGATATCATGATCGTCGCGCGATGGATCGAACAGGGAGCCAACTATGACGGCACTGATCGGGATGCACCGATTGGCGAATCCACCGAAGAAAAGAAAGAGCCACCGAAACCCGTCAATGTCGTCATGGCCGACGGGTCGGAGACCGTGTCGTTCAAAGCTGATGTTGCTCCCTGGCTGGTCAACATTTGCATGGGATGCCACTCGGGCAACACGCCGCGCGGCAAGTTCGGCTTTACGACGTTTGAGCAATTGCTGCAGGGCGGTCCCACCGGCAGCACGATCGTCCCCGGCAATCCGGACGAAAGTTACATCGTGGACCTGGTTCTGCGTCAGGAACCACTGAAGATGCCACAAGGCCAGGCGCAACTGAAAAGGTCGCAGGCCGTGGCTCTGGAAACCTGGATCAGGGAAGGTGCACACTTTGATGGAAAAGATGCCAAAGCTCCGCTGCGCGACATCGTTCCGACCGCAGCCCAATTGGCCGCGGAACAACTTGCAAAAATGACCGATGAAGAATTCGCCGCGCGACGCATCACCGAAACCGCTGCGTTATGGAAACGAGTTTCGCCAGGGATGGAAGGTGCCACCGCAACGTCCACAAACTTCTACTTCTACGGAACTGTGTCTGAAGATCGACTGAAGCATTTGAGCGAAGTGGCAGAGACGCATCTTGCGGAACTTACAAAGCGTTTTTCTTTGCCTTCCGGTGAGCCGGCATTTCGTGGACGGCTGGCCGTTTTTGTGACGAAGGATCGCTTCGACTATGAAGAATTCAATACGGTACTGATGAACCGCCGAACGCCGAAGACCGTGTCCGGCCATTCATTCGTCAGTGCCAACTTTGAAACGGCATATGTCGCAATGCACGACGTGGGTGATACAGAATCCGCCAGTGCGCTGACAACTGAACAACTGATGAATTCGCTGCTGAGTCAGTCGTACCTGACGCGCGACGGCTCCAATCTTCCTGACTGGCTCAAACAGGGCTTCGGCATGATGGAGTCAGGTCTGACGTCGGACTCTGTCTATCTCAAAGCGATCCCCGGGCGGGCGGGCAAAGCAGTGTCTACGATCACGGAACCGGGCACGCTGTTCGACGACGGCACACTCGCTCCGGAAGAAGTTGGCGAAGTCGGTTACCTGTTGGTTAAGTTCCTGCAAAGTCGGGGGGGAAGACCTGCCCGCTTCCAGGAACTGGTCGGTGAAATACGGACAAACTCGAATACGGCGCGCGCCGTGGAACAGGTCTACGGCACCTCTGCGGCTCAGCTAGGGCAAGAGTTTCTTCAGAGCGGTGGGAAGTAAGCACCCACGCAAAAGTTTTCGCATACAACTTGTTTAACCGCGTGCCCATCGGGCCGCGTTTTACGCGAGAAAGCGCGGGGCGATGCCCACGCGGTTAAACGAAGAAACTTATGCACGGGTGCTTAGAGTCTTACTCTGTTTTTTAAGCGCACGGTGCGCGCATGTTTCATAGTCGTGGATCGCGGAGCGATCCGCGACTATGGGGTGCGGGCGGAGCCAACGTTAGGAATGCTCAGGACGACGATCTACAGCGGCGGCGTGCCGTGACTTTGGATGAACCCGTTATTCCTAATCCGCTTTCGCGCAGCGCTTCTTGTACTTCTTTCCGCTTCCGCATAGGCAGGGACTGATCGTGTCTGACTCCTTTCAGAGTGACTACCAGCGCCATGTTGCTACGCGCACGTGCAAGGGAACGAAATTATCTTCTCCTGATTCGCGGAACAGGATTTCCCGTGTCAGCGCAAAGACGTCAACAACCTTCATGAACACCTGGTAGAGGGGGTACAGCGGCAATACCACCACCAGTAACAAGTCATGCTTGAAGCGATCTGAATAGAACAGCAGGACCAGCATCTGCAACAACTCCAGGCACAGCCCGCAGCAGTACAGCAGGGCGAGCAACTTCAAGCTGCTTTCCGGGTAGACCGTAAACATCCAGATGCCGTAGAACCAGAACATGAATACGCCGACGATATTGAACAACCAGCGTTCCAGCAAAAGGAAACAATTCGACCAGGCGAAATGACGGTTCCATGGGAACGCCATATCGCCGTGTTTCCGGCATTCAAAGGTAATGACTGTTCTGTCCCAGCGACAACGCTGATAGAACAATCTGATCCAGGACGTCGGAACGTTGGTGAAACAGTTCGCGTACGGAGCCATACCGATCTGATATCCTGCCTTTCGGATCCGCAGGACAAGATCTCCGTCCTCTCCCGGACCTACATCCCATCCGCCCAGTTGCCGCAGCACACTTGTTCGAAACGCTCCGAATGCCCCTGAGACAATTCCCAGTACACCAAGTCGCCCGCGTGTCATCCGACTGATGAAGATTGTCTGCCGGTATTCATACGCCTGCAGCCACGCAGCCAGACTTGCCAGTGGATTCCATGCCAGGACCGTGGCCGAGACGGCCGCGATTTCCGGGTCCTCTAATGGCTGCAGCAATTCAAAGATTGCGTTATCACTGAGTTTTGAATCGGCATCAAGCGTGATCACGATCTCCGCAGTTGTATAGTGAAGACCCAGATTCAGTGCCGACGATTTTCCACCGCGACGATCCCGACGAATGACAAGAATCTGCTCACGGCCTGCCGCAAACTGCTGAGCGGCTGCTGTCATGCCATCCGTCGAACCATCATCCACGACAATCATCTGGACATTGGGATAGCGGTTCCAGACTGACTGCATCGTACTGGCAATTGTGTCCGCTTCGTTGTGACCCGCGATAATCACGCTCACCGGCGGACAATATGTGTACGCTGTCGTTTTCGGACCAGGCACCGATTTTGTCCATGGACTTTTCACCAGATCCCGGACAGCCATCAGGATCGCGCTATAGACATAACGTGGCGCATCAATGCACAGCAGGATCCCCAACGCAAAAATGAGTTCATCAGTCCGCAGGCTACGAATCCAGTTCATCCACTCGATCAGCATACCGCGACACTTTCTACACCCGATTCGGATGAAAAAGATCGATTTCTTCCTTCGCGTTTTGCGAAGTGGAGACACTCATCAGCGGTTTCGATGATGTGTTCCGGTCTGTCGATCTGATCAAGATCGTGAGCAACGCAGGCACCAATCGAGACCGTCGGCACTGGCCGAGGAATGGAAGTGCTGAATTGCAGTTTCTCCAATCCGCCTCGTACTCGATTGATCGTCCTGTCGATTTCCCCCGGTCGACAGCCACTGCAAAGAATGGCAAACTTGTCGCCACCGAAACGTGAGACAAGATCGTAGGAACGGAATGTCTCTCTTAACGCCTGGCCAATGGCTTTCAACACGGCATCCCCCGCCGCATGGCCGAACTGGTCGTTGATTCTCTTAAACTTGTTGATCTCGACCAGAATGACTGCGACAGAATGATGATCGCGTCTGCCACGCGCACATTCGGCTCGCAGGTGAGTCTCGAAGACGAATCGTGTCGGTAGTGCAGTGACATGATCATTCTGTGCCTGGTCGATCATCGTTTCGATAGATTTCCAACTCACAAGGACGTCCTGCGGAGTAACGAGAGCCATCAGAGCGCCGTCCTTTGATACGACCGTGCAGTGCTGGAGATCCGCGTCCATTGAGGACTTCGTCTGTCCGTCAGCGATCAGATCGAAACGCAGATGACCCTTGATAGCTGTTTCAACAGGCGTTCGCATCCAACGTGATCGTTCAGCAGGACTGCGACTGTCAACGCGGCGGCAGATGTCGTTCGCTCCGACGATTCCGATCGGATTCCCATGTCCATCGTCAACAATCAGCCAGGCGTCCGGCGTTTCCCGGGCCTGGCAGGCAAGATCCCCCAGGAGTGCCTGCGCGCTGACCGTGCATGCGTTACCCGGAGGTGCACTTGTCGGAATGATACTGACGTTTTGACAAAACATGTGATGATCTGCACTTCATCTGAATTGGAATGCGTGGCTGGATTTTCAAAACAACGTGAGGTCTCTCTTCGCTCGGTCTCTCAGGGACAGGAGCCGTCGGGCTTTGAGGCAGTCCGAGTCTCAGAGACACTCGTCCGGATGGTCGAGGATGCGACGACAGCACGATTGGCGATCGGGCGGTGACCTGTTTCATGTCCGACGGTTTCGCGAATTCGATGCACATGAAATGCCGTTAACTGCATGGTCCCTGCATCATCGGCAGGGAACCGATGTTGACAGCATAAACAGTGTCCGATGAGTTCCGGCTGGCTGATCCTGCTGTGACAATCAGCACACACATGGGCACCTGAGACTGTTTCAAAATCCGAGCCGGAGACAAGATCCTGCTGACGGCACTTCGGACAGACGAACTCGTGTCCCTTCCGGAATTCCGCTTCTGCTCCGACATAAGCGCAGGCATAGTGATGTATGAGCATATCCGGCTCCGTCATCGCGCTTCCGCAACTACCGCAACCCATCCGAAACGTAGGCACGCCATTGCAGCGGGGACATACCAGAATCCTGTCGAGAGCAACCTTCGTCACGGATTCGTCATTCTTCCACGCAGCAATCTGTTCCACGGACGCACCGTACGTAAAACGCTGCAAATCGGGATCAAACTTCGGCGCAACCACGCACGCATGACTTCGCGAAGGCCGGGGCACTTCTGAAGCATTGACGGACTCCATTGCCGGAATTGCTGCAGCCACCGCGAACTGGCGTCCTTCATCGACACGATTTCGCCTGGAGCACGGATAAACGTGCGTTCGCATCCTCAGTTCACGTGGCTCAAATGGATCGATCAGGATATCTGTGGCACCCGCTTCGATGGCGCGGTCCGCCAAATCGAGCTGATCCTCGGCCACGATCATCAGGATCGTAAGGCTGTCTGCCGATCTGAGTCTGCGGATACGCCGACACAACTCGCAGCCATCCATGGATTCAGAATGCATTCTGATCAGGACGCATTTAATGTCGGCATTGGCTTCAAACTGGCTCCACGCCTCACTTTCGCCAGTGCAGACGACATATCTCGCCTCTGCTTCAGAGAATGTGTCTCTGATGACACGCAGCGTCTGTGGATTTTCTTCAACAACAAGAATTGTTTTTGTGTTCACAGTACTCACCTGTCTGTCTGAGCGACGCTTTTAAAAAAAGAGGGGCAGGAACCAATAGTGCGAAGCACCGTCTGGGCCATTCGGCGAATGGTTCCTGACCCCTTTTTTAATGCCTGACAAGGCACTAGAGCACATTCCCAAAATGTGGCAGTTTCGCGACGGAACCCACGGAGAGTTTCTTGTCACTGAAAAACTTGCCCAGCGGTTTCACGCGGATTGGCAATAGCCGCACATGGGAACGATAGAAGACTTCAATGTTCTCAGGTGGACGACGATGCTCCGCTCCGATGGAAGTCACCTCGCACAGCACGAGTTCGTCAAACGGTTCGATCTTCAGGCGGATCGTGTCGCCTACGTTGTATGTGTCCGAAAGTTGCTGCGGCAGAAAGACTTCCACTTCCAGTGACGATTCTTCAATCATCGAGAACAGCGGCTCGTTGGGTTTAATACATTCACCCGCCGGATGATAGCGCCGCAATACGGTGCCGTTGACCGGCGACCTGAGACTGCCTTGAGCGATGCGTTCACGCAGGCGTGAAATCTCATTCAGCAGCATCTCCGACTTCGCAATCATCGGCTGAATCTGCTCCGCTCCGAGTCGAGGAGACTCGGCGGCTCGCCGGGCGCGTTCTGTCAATACTTTAACCCACTGCTGAAGCGAATTCAGTTCTTCCTGCTTGGCGTTTTCCTGAATTGTAAACGAACTCAGTTCCAGATTCGTTGTCGCGTTTTTCAGATGCAGTTCCTTTGTTCGCTCCAGTTGATTTCGCAACAGATCAAGGGTGCCATTTTCCTGGTGCATGCGACCAGTGCTTTCGTACAACTCCGCGATTGACTTTGTCATTTCCGTTTCGTCAACCTGCGATTGCCAGCGCACTTTCGCGATTTCCGCCTGAAGTGTGGCATCGGCGATTCGCAACTCATCGGTGACTCTCGCAAGCTGCTGTTCAAACTCCAGATCCACGACTTTCGCAAGCTGTGTGTTCTGGCGGACAGCGTCACCTTCTTTAACGTAGAGCGAGGTCAATATGCCTTCGATCGGAACACCGACTTCGATAATGCGCCCGGTTACGACACCGTAAGCCTGATACCGAAACAGGGAATCCCACACCGTGAATGCACCTGCACCGCAGGCGATAATCATCAGTGTTGCGATCAGCAAACGGCCACGTGGGCGTGTCTTCCCTGGCAACGCCACCGGGGCCACGCTTCCCGTGCGGGCTGGTTCGCCTGAGTGTTCCCGGCGATTGCTGAATCGGAACGCACTGCGCCCAGAAGACTCTCTCGCAACTTGACTCATGGATTCTGTTGAAGCGTTCGGATACGACGAGTTCATTTATCCGTTTTCCTGGGCGAGCGGCAGATTTCTGGTTGCCTTGGTAAACCGGGGGCTAGCGCCCTCCGGCTAATAAAATCAGCCGCCACGCGCTAGCGTCCGGTTGTTCGGCTTGATAGTTCCTGATCTTCCGCTCGCCCTAAAAGGCTTGCGGAATTCTGAACAAGATTCAGAACTCTCAAGTTTTCTTCGCAAGTCCAATGAGAAACCTGCGACGACTGCAGAGAACATATGTGGCAATCGCAGGACAGCCGGAAATCAATCGTTGCGAGAATGCAACTGGTGGGTAAACCCGACCGGTATTTCCACAAATCAGGGTTATAACGCTGCCGTAGGGTAATTTCTGTACATGCACCTTGACGCAGTGCATGAATTGACACTGTACAGCCGTAAGCTCCTCAGTTCCTTTGCGATCATTAATGCGAGAAATGCAAGCGTTTTCACTGTGCCATGCGTCAAGAGTGCGTGACTGCATATCTTGCTGCCCGGACTCAGCAATTGCCGGGTGATCAGCAAGAATTCCCAGTGCTACTTCTTCTACGCACGCCTCAACCTCTACGCCATCCGAGCATTAGTACGCACTTGGGGGAAAAAGCGGTTTCACCGACCGAACGAGTGTTCTTGTCTGCCGCTGTCCTGGTAATTTCAGAGAGTGTGGGTTTTCCCTCAAGTTAAGACACGCTCTGAAAGCTTGCCCAGCCATGAAACGCAAACACTATCCGATCGTGACCGTTGTCTTCGCGACACTGCTCACCGTCGTTCCACTGTTGCTCCTGTCGTTGTCGCTGCATAGCAATTTGATTGACTCAGAACTCGCATCAGAAGAGTCGCGTGATGACAATCTGCTTTCATCGGCTGCGGTTCAACCAGCGGCATCAACGGTATCCACTGCTGCGATTACGGAAAGTAAATTCAACGCAGTGAATGATGATCGCTCTCATACACCTGTCGCACCCCTGATCGCTGAACAACTGGTGGCACCCGTCAGGCAAGTGCCAGGGCAACTTCCCTCGCTTTTGCCGGAGGCTCCGATCGCGATTCCGTCCCGCTCGATCGCAGGTAACGGTGTTCCTAAGCCAGCCGAAGCTGTCGTATCTGAGCTGTCTGAGATTCCTTTGGCCCCGGCACTTGTGCCCGCGAATTTCCACCAGGCCAAACCTGTAGTTGCCGTTTTGGGGGTCGTTGAGCTGCCGACACGCCCGGATGCAGGAGCGAGTTACTATGAAGCGACCGGTCACCTGGCGCTTCGAACGCAGCCGCAGGTTCCGGATCCGTTGACGAATCACGTCGAGTCCCCTGCCCCTCCAGACGAGCCGCAGGCAGTTGCTGACGCATTCATTGAAGAGGTTGTCATTCAGACTCCGGTTGAATCGGCGTTGGTAAGTCGCGTTGAAAATGTGGTGGCAATGACAGGGGCCAGGGGTTGGCCAATCGCGTTGGTTCGATCTGATCTGCCGGATGACGTGTGGTGGGTGCAACAGGTGGTTGGCATTCAGGGGAATGCATTCGCCGCGCGCGTCAATTTTGGCAACGAGTATTCGCTGAGCGGCAGTACCTTCAGCATGGTCATCGTGTTTCTTGATTCTCCCGATGAAGTTCGTCGATTCCGAATTGCCAAGCAGTTCAAAGACATTCCGGAAGGCGTGCGGCACTCACGCGAGTTTCACTATATTCGTAACTGAAAATCTTGCTCGCTCAGATTTGTTCGACGGGATCCAGAATGAAAACAGCACAATTTGATAAGTACGGTTTTGAACCTGAGGGTGTCGCGACGTTCGCCTTTGCGGAATCAGAACCTTTGCCGGAGCCAACCTACGTCGAATGGTTTCGCGAAAAGATACTGCCGTCGCGCTGGCTGACATATTTTGTGGCATTCTTCGTTCATTGGATTGCGATCCTCGCGTTGGCCGCGATCTATCGTCATTTCCCAATCGATTTCTCTCCGATTACGCTGAATGCCGTCATGAGTGATTCAGAACCGGAGGAAAGCAATGCGATGGAGATCCTGGCGACAGACGTTGATGTTTCCGCTCTGGAAGATCCTGCCACAACATCGGAAGTTTTGGCGACGTCCGCTTCTACGTTGATTCCAAAACTGGATCAGGGACTTCTGGACGTGATACCCGACTCACTGGCAGCCTTGGCGCTCAATACCTCTGCGTCGGAGTCGACCGAAAAGGTGGCCGCTCAGCCGAAGCAGAAGGTAGTTTTCGCGAACGTGCCTAAAAACGCGGTGTCAGCCGGCAGCTTCTCCGTCTGGACGGAACCGGACAATCCGGACCCGGGTGAACCTTACAAGATCATTGTGCAGGTTCGACTGCCGGACGGTACGGAGCGTTACTCAGTCGCCGACCTTGAAGGCGTTGTCGTCGGGAGTGATGGCTACCAAAAACTGATCCCCGGAAATCTGCGTGGCTTCCTTCCAGTACACGCAGGTCAGGCAAGGTTCGAAATCCACATTGTGAGCGCTGATGAAAATGTTCTGGACACTGTATTTGTACGCTCAAAGGTTCTGCGAGAAGCGCAGAAGCTGCAGTTGCGATTCTGACCGGAACCGAATCGGGATACGGACTCTTCTTCAATTCAGATGTCGCTGCCGCAAAATCCCCAGCCAAGCTGAACTCAGCTCGTTCGCCAATCAATCAAACTTCACCTGGAAGCCTGCGATCATCATGCCGGCATCGACCGTGAGCGT
>Ga0163144_10011019_pt1 | contig 19177 bp, 7 predicted proteins | sample OliLak19BULKMAT1_FD_123175 | JGI IMG/M metagenome (GOLD analysis project Ga0163144, IMG submission 123175) | Freshwater microbial mat bacterial communities from Lake Vanda, McMurdo Dry Valleys, Antarctica - Oligotrophic Lake LV.19.BULKMAT1 | ecosystem: Environmental > Aquatic > Freshwater > Lake... | reverse complement strand
TTGTTTTTTGATGTTGAAAACCTGCCCAAGGGGCTGTACTTTTTGGAGCTTGAAGGAGCGGGCTTGAACCGTAGGGTTTATGGATGTATGAAACATTAAACACCGAGCCTACTATTGCAAAAAGCACAAAGGATTTTAAACACATAGACACATGGGACATAGAAAACATAGTTTTAAAAGTACGGACCCCTATATTTTCTATGCGTCTATGTGTTTAAAAACTATTCAAAACGCACACCTGGAGTCAATTGAGCTCCCCATCTTTGCTATACCATTCCGCACTCCACACTCCGCATTCCGAAATCGAATCACTCTTTTACCCTCCCCGCTTCCGCCTCAATGCCTGTTTTCCGCTTCCGCGATTTCACATTTTCATTGCCAAAACGGTAACTCAAACTCAGGCTGGCGCGTCGACTGTCCCAGCGACCACCACCCGCCGAAATCAGTCCGTTGAAGCTGGAAACGCCGTCCCAACCCGTTTCATAAAACAGGTCACTGGCGCTAAGCCGGACATTCAGGCGATCCTTAAAAAACTTGCGCTGCAAGCCCAAATCGAGGCTCCAGCTGGATTCATAGACGAATACGCCGCCCCATACGCCTGGGCCACCATAATAACCTGAGATTTCTCCTTTGAAACCACCCGGAAGGTCGAAAGTGTGTTGCTGGAAAATACTGTAGGTGAATGCCTGTACGTCAACCACGCCGCCCTCGGGGCCATAGTCGGCCTGGTTGTTAATGTGGGAGGCACTGGCATTGAAATAGGCGTTCCATTTTTTGGTGATCTGCACCGGCACGCTGGCATTGAAGCTGTACACAGTTTGGTCGGCGAGGTTCGCCCAAGAGATAAAGCCTGCCAGTGGGTTCACGTCATCAGGGCCGATGAGCCGTGTGATCTGGTTGGTGGTGCGGCTGTAGCCCAGTTTAAAATTGTAGCGATAAGCCAGGGTATAGCCCAATTCGATGTTGTTCACAATCTCAGGTTGTAGTGTTGGGTTGCCTTTTTCGAAGGAAAGCTCGCTGATCTGGTTTCTAAATGGATTGAGCACATTGTAATCTGGCCGGTTAATGCGGCGCCCGCTGTTGAGCGCAAAAGCATGCTGGGGGGCAGCTTTCCAGGTGAGTCCAAAACTGGGAAACCAGCTTAGGTAATTCAGAATCACTGGCGGTTTTTGCAATTCTGGTAAAAAAGCTATCAAATCCCCCGAAGCATCGGTTTGCTCCGCCCGGAGGCCAGCGTTCATGTCCCAATTTTTGCCCAAAGAGCGCCCGTAATTAACATAGCCAGCATACACTTTTTCATCGTACTTGAAAAGGTTTGAATTTTTCTGGCTTAGCACGGGCACGCCGTTTTCCTCGTTGTAAAACAAAAAGGTATTGTCTGAAAAAACCTTACTCAGTTTGCTGCCAAAGCCCAGTTTTCCACCCCAAATATTATCTTCATAATCAAGTGAAAGGGTATAAATATCAATATCAGTAGGCGTGTCGAAGCTGTTTATTCTTTGGCTCAACACCATATCTTCTGAGGCGTTGTAGTAGAGATTGGGTTGATAACGGGTGTTTCGGTTTTGGTAATTGCCATAGTCAAGGTCAGCATTAAAGCTGCGGCCCTTGCCATTTTCGAAGCGGTAGTTGGCATTATAGGTGGCTTGTTGCCGGTCTTGGTTGCCTGTATTGTTGGCTACCAGGATGCTATCGATAAATGTTGCATTGTTTGCATTCGCGTTGGTAATGCGGTTGAAGGAAGTATTGTCATTGGTGTTGGTGCCACCACTGACCAGAAAACCGATGGTGTGCTTTTTGCCAATGAAATAGTCGGCACCGATGCGGACATCATAATTCTGGCGCTTGCTGAGGCTGTTGTTGATTTCATCCTGCACGAAACCGTTCAACTGGCTGTTGAACAGCATTCGGTGAAAGGATTCGCCCTGGCCTATGCCAGCGGTGCCAAAGGCATTGAAGTTCTTCTTTCTGAGGTTTCCACTGCCGGTGAGGTTAGACTTAAAATATTCTCCCTGGCTTACCGTCGAGTTCAAGGAGCCATTGGCGCCTTGTCCTTTGTCTTTTTTCAGGCGAATATCAATGATGCCGGCATTGCCTTCAGCTTCGTAGCGGGCACCCGGGTTGGTGATGATTTCGATGCGGTCAATTTGATCGGCAGGTATGTTTTGCAGGTAGTTGCTGAGATCTTCTCCTGTCAATGGCAAGCGTTTGCCATCCACGTACAGCAGTACTCCGGCGCGGCCAAGCACATTGATGTTGTCGTTGTTGTCGACGGTGACACTCGGTGCTTTGCGCAATAAGGAAAGCCCATCAGAACCCGTGCTGTTGATGGTGCCACTTACGTTGAAAATGGTGCGGTCGGGCTTTATTTCTACCATCACACGGTTGGCGGTGACGGTTGCTTCGGCCAGGGCCAGAGATTGGGTGCCGAAACGAAGCACGCCCATATCTAATTGTTGCTCGGCAGTTAGTACAATCTGTTGGCGAAAATCCGCGTAACCCAGGTACACTGCTTTCAGGAAATAATTGCCCGTCTTGAGCCCGCTGAGTTCAAATACCCCGCTTTCATTGCTGATGCCTGCTTTGTGCAAGCTGCTGTCGGCACTGTTGAAAATGGCGATATTAGAAAAGGCGATGGCTTCGCCAGACTGGTTTTGTAATTGCCCCCGAATGGAGGCATTTTGGGCATGAAGGGAAAGGGCGCTGACGAGCAGCAATAGGGTGCTGAAATATTTCATGTAGATGGATTGTGAAAAAAAATTACACTTCAATGACAAAGTTGGAGCCACAAAGTTGTGCCCTTAGGAAGGGGATACCGCATTTTTTCGACCAAGTACCCGCCTCACATCATCATCCGGCACGTATCAAAACTTGATTTGAAGCATTTGGGTCACCTTGCGCGCCGACTTTTGCCCCATTATTTCACAAAAAAGCTTTTCAACAATGATCTTGACATTCAATCTTGTTTCCACTGCATCCGTTCCTGCCACTACAGTCTCTTTATGAACAACCCGTTGGAATCGGGACGTGTGCGTCAGGGCACAATTGCCCTTTGCTCCCTTTCGCATGTTCGACTTCAACCTATATTCCACTCCGATGCTCTTCGGTTTTGTGCAAGGCTGGGTTTATGCCCTGCTATTTTGGGTGCGTGCCTGGCGACAGGAGCGTTTGTCCGACGCGTTGTTCGGGGCGCTATTGGCAACGCCAACCTTTGAAATTTGGGAATACATGCTTGGCTTTGGCGGAAGTATTGTACCATGTCATCGTGTTTGCACAAGGCCCGGTCTTTGTTGCTTCCTGGAAGGCGCAGGTACATTTCCCGTTTGGCATTGAGTACCTGGAAATATTGACGGGTTTCGCCCTTCAGGTTTATTATTTTATAAGGGCTTATCAGCTGTACCGAGGCTACCGATCCTGGGTACCTTCCCAGTTTTCAGATACAGAAGCAGTAGATTTTCGATGGTTTCGCAATTTTTTATGGGCTTTCCTGGCCACTACGGTGATCAGTTGGGTGGTGAACCTGCTGGATATTTGGTTTAACCTCGATTTCTGGCATGACTGGTGGGACGAATTGTTTACAGCGGGCATTATTTATTATTTGTGCGTTTCAGGATATGCCCAGTGGCAGCCTCGGAAAATGCATTTTGAAGCTGCTTCGAATGCCATCGAAGCAGCCTCAAAAATCGAGAAAGTTAGCGAAGCAGAGATGGAGCGCTGGTATCAAAAGACCGAAAAGTTGATGACGCAGGACAAACTGTACCTGGAGCCGGAACCTAGCTTGTCAGATCTTGCTCAGCGCCTGAACACCAATGTCTCCATTCTATCGGCAGTGGTGAATGGTACTGCGGGGAAAAACTTCAACGACTTTGTCAACGAACACCGGAAGGAAGCGGTGAAAAAGCTACTCAACCACCCGTCAGTCAAACATTTATCCCTGCTCGCTATCCCGATGGACAGCGGTTTTAATTCGAAATCGACGTTCAGCCGGGCATTCAAAAAAGCGACAAGTAAGTCGCCGCGGGAGTTGCGGGATACGGGATAATCGCTGAAGGGGATATCGAGTACCGTACCAACCCGTCTTTATTAATAAACCTCGTAGGTCTAAAACCTCAGAGCCCTCCCAAAAAAGCGCTGCTTTTTTGGGAGGGCTCTGAGGTTTTAGACCTACGAGGTTTTGGCCCCTGCCTTACTTCATATAATTCTCCCCAAAAAACTCCCGATACCCATCCAGCGTCTTGTTTTTCAAAATCCGCCGGTAGTTCTCCTGCGTAATGGCAAAAAACTCCTTGGTGTAGGTTTTTTTAGAAGATTCGCCGAGGAAACCCTTCTGTGTCCTGACCTCGCTGAAATAACGCATGGCTTGCTCCTTACTGTCGAATTTGCGGATCACTACGATGGGCGTACTTACGTCCGTGCCCAGGAAGATATTGGAGATGCGCAATTGATCGAGTTTGTGGAATTCGCGGTTATAGTCTGAAATAGCGGATTTGACATCATCCAGGCGTACATCATCGCCTTTTAGCGCGACGATGAAATAGTGCAGTTTATCGTCTTCGCGGGTGAAAGCATCGTCGATGGTTGGAGCGTCCTTTTTCTTCTCCGTCACCTCGAAGCCTTTGCATTCCAATACGCGGGCGATTTCCTTGGCACGCGTGGCTTCTGCGCTGCTGGGATATCGGGCAATAACTTCACCGAGCGCAGTGCAGTAGGCATCCGCTCCACTCAGGTTGCCGATGCAGAGTGCGCTGAGCAAGGCAAATTTCGGGACGAGGTTGTTCTGGGACCCATATTTTTTGGGCGCTTCCTGACATCGTTCGAGGGCATCTTTGTACACGCCTTTTTGAAACAGGGTGTATGTTTCTTCGTAGTAGCGGTTAAGTTCCTTTTCCCGTTCTTTGGTCGCATTCAGGAAGTTCGGATCGGTAAGCGCTTTGGCAAATGCGCTGTTGGGGTATTTTCCTTTCAGCTTTTCAAGGTATTCTTTGGCTTGGGGGAAGTTTTTCAAGTCAGTATGGGCGAGGTGGCAATAGTACCAGGTTTCCTTTTCATACCGGGCTGTGTCGGGGTAGCGTGTTTGCAGCGCTTCAAGTGTCAGTACACAGCGCTTGTTGTTCGTCAATTTATCGCGGAACAGGGTGCCCAGTTGATACATGGCCTCATAAGTGGCGATGTGCAATCCAGAAAGTTCGTCTTCTGTTTTGGGAATATTGGCAAAAATATCCTTCAATTCTGCATCCTCCGCAGCATTCGATTTTGTGGAATCCACCCCAGCAGCATCATAAGATCCGGATGAAATTCGGCTGCTGCGCCGCCAGTTATCCTCCAGTTTTCGCTCGCCCCAAGCCCTGCTAAAGTCCTTTTTGCCTTTTTTCAAAAAAGCATCATTGTAAAAATAAAAGGTAGACAAGCGTCCTGCGGTTGGAGGCGGGGCTTTGGCGGCAGAAGCCAAGGTTTCTTTGGAGGACGAAGCTGCCTTGGCGTTTTCGGCTTCTTCACGTTGCTTTTTCAGGCGCTTGGCCAATTCCTTCCGGCCATCTTCATCCATGTAAAAAATGCGCACGATACTGTCATTGGCAGCAATTGTAGTGATCAGACGCGCGATATCCTTTAAGTTATTGGCATAGTCAGAAGCTTGCTTGTAGCGCTCATCCGCAGCTGGGAGCACCGTAAGGGTGCTGTCAAAATAGTTTTTGGCCGACACAAAATCCTCCGCATCAAAATAGAGATTCGCGAGTTTGAGGTATGATTCTGCGCGTTGGGAGGTATTGTTTTGGTTATATGCCAAGGATCTGCGCAAATACGCGATGGCATCACTCTTTTGGTTTTCCCGGAGGGCAATTTCGGCCAAGGTGTAGTAAATTTGATCGCGGTATTCCAGGTTCTTATCATCGCGCAGCATCCGGTCGAGGGTTTTGCTCGCATCAGTGCTCGCTACTTTCCCATTTGCCCAGCCAGCGTAAATCTGTTGGAGCCTGGCGTTGAACTCCATTTCATAACGTGGATTGCTTTTCAGCACCTTTTCATACGCCGCATAGGATTGGTCATGTTGACCAGCGCGATCATAAATTTGCGCCAGAATAAAAGCTAGTCGCGCCCGCTGTTTTTTGCTTGGGGTCGTTTCAATAGCATTGGTAAGCGGCCCTATGGCTTTATTGTATTTTTTCTGCTTGATAAATAAGTGCGCTTCGGCTGTGGCGAGCTCGTCGTGCAGGGAACGAGGTAAATTAGGGTCTTCCCACAATTCCCGGAAAAGAAATTCCGCCTCCTCATATTTTTCACGTTCGATAAGCGTGCGGCCGTACCAGATCATGGTATTCGGAAAAGCGTTGACCCGGCCAAATGGCTCGGCATAAGGGTTTATCCCCTTTTCAACAGGGTCAGTAGCTGGTTTTTTCGTATCAATTGTAACGGGAGGAGTAGCTTTAGGGGCAGTGGAACTGTTGCTAGTTTCAGTAACGGACTTCTTTTTTGCCCCTTTCTTTTTGGCATCTTTTTTCCGCTTTGCCGCTGCTTTTTTCTTAGCAGCCATCCTTTTTTTCGCATCAGCCTTCTTCTTTGCAGCGGCCTTCTTTTTTACGGCGGCCTTCTTTTTGGAAGCTTTTTTCTTTTCAGCGATCTTCTTACTGCTTGATTTTTTCTTTTCTTTACTGCTCAGCTTACCAGACTTTTTATTGCGCGGGTCTTGTTCTTCTTTCATAAACTCGAAAGAAGATTCAGCCGTTTCGAAGTCGCGTTCCATGAACTGGGCCTGGCCGATAAGCAGGTAATTGTCGTCGGTCCAACGCCCAGGACGGTGCAATACAATACCTTTAGAGGCTTTTGCAATGACGTTGTCCAAATCGCCTCGTACGGGTTGAGGATCAGCTGCCGCTGCGGGATATACCGCTAGAATCTGGCTAAAGTTGTCCTTGTAGGAGTTTTCTAGCTTGATAATTGACAGGCGGTATAGCTCATCGGCGTTGAACCAATAGTTGTATTTATTAGTAAAGCTGTGGTAGTTCTTTTTGAATTTGCTGGTTTCTTCCCCTTTCTTCTTCTGGGTAACACAGCTGAACAAAAACAAAGTAAGCGCTATGGCGCCAAGAGAGATTCTCCAAATATTCTTCATGCCAAAAAGTAAGAAAGCAGATTTTCAATAATAACCGAAGCGTAAGTAGTGCTTCGGGATGGTAATGGTGCATTTTTAAAGTAAATGGTTGCCTATTCCACCCAATAATTAACGAACTTTGTCGCTTAAATGGGGTTTTCAGGTTTCAAGGGTTTCAGGTTTCAGGTTTACGCGGTTGGTTCGTATCCTTGAAATACAATTTCAAATTTAACAATTAATCGCGTAAACCTGAAACCTTGAAACCTGAAACCTGAAACCGTTTTTCTTATGCAGAAATTATTCACTTTCATAAAACAGTTTGCCAATTTCTTCCGGCGGCATGGCGACGAAGACCGCAGCCTCATGGACAAGCTGCGCGACACTTACCGGCTTGTGGTCATGAACGATGATACGTTTGAAGAGGTAACGTCCGTGAAATTGACCCCACTGGCCGTTTACATTGGTTTCAGTTCACTCATCGTTGGCACGGCAATATTGGTCACAGCCCTCATCATTTGGACACCACTCAAACGTTACATACCGGGATATGGCGATTTTCATCGCGATACTGAAATAGCAGCATTGACCTCCAAAGTGGGTGCATTGGAAAATGAAATCAATGCCATCAGGGCTTACGGTGACAATATTCGAAATATTCTCGCCGGCGATCTTTCCAGTATGACCAAAGAGGCCGTTGAAAAACAAGGACAGCCTGATAACCCCGCCGATACAATGCCCAAAGACGTGGATCGGATTCCAGAAGACGAAGAGCTGCGCAAAGAAGTAGACCAAGGCACTTTCACCGCCGACCCAATGGCGATTGCTGCTGCGGGCATCGGCGTAATTGGCACGCGCGACATCCCACTCGAACAGCTATACTTTATTCCACCCGTCAGTGGAGACGTGACAGCTGCGTTTGAACTGAAAAAGAACCATTTTGGCATCGATGTAGCCGCACCAAAGAACACCGCCGTGAAAGCAGCGGCAGATGGGATGGTGATATCTGCGGGATACACCGTGGAAACGGGTTACAGTATTGCCATTCAACACCCAAACAATGTGGTAACCATGTACAAACACAACTCCATACTGCTCAAACAAGCTGGATCAGCAGTGAAAGCAGGAGAAGCGATTGCCATCATAGGCAACAGTGGTGAAGACACCTCTGGGCCCCACCTGCACTTCGAACTCTGGCACAAAGGCCGCGCCGTCAATCCTGCAGACTTGATCAATTTTAATTAAACGGTAGACGGTGGACGGTGGACGGTGGACGGTAGACGGTGGACGGTGGACGGTTTGCAAGGCATCTGCGCCACTGTATGGTATTGATTTTCAGCACTTAAATTCAAAAATAATTCCGAAAACATTAGCTTAAGTGCTGAAAAACAAATGATTAAGTTATCACAAAAGCGGTGCAACCGTCAACCGTTAACCGTCAACCGTCAACCGTAATTCAATGTACGCATACCTTAAAGGAGAAATCACCTATCGAAGCCCAGCTTTCATCGTCTTGGAAGCTGGCGGCGTAGGGTATCATGTAAATATCCCGCTGAGTACTTATACGGCCATTCAGGGGCAGGAGCGTTGCACGATTTACACCCATTTGATCGTAAAAGAAGATTCCCACACCTTGTTTGGGTTCGCCACCCAGTTGGAGCGGAGCATGTTTGTACTACTGATCGGCGTGACGGGTGTAGGCGCAACCACAGCCCAGCTTATTTTATCGTCGATGACGGTCGATGAAGTACGTGCTGCTGTTATCGCAGAACAAGCACATGTTTTACAACAAGTAAAGGGGATTGGTGCCAAAACAGCCAAGCAAATCATTCTGGACCTGAAAAATAAACTCAGTAAAGAAGCTCCTGAAGGCCCAACCTTGCTGCCTTCTCTGGTGGATCATACCGTAAGGGAAGAAGCACTTTCTGCTTTGATGTCACTCGGATTCAACCGTATCGCCGTACAAAAAGCGCTCAATGCAGTAATGCGTGACAATCCAAACATTAGTAGAGTGGAGGATCTCATAAAGCTGGCGATAAAGGCGCTGGCGTAATTATATACCGCCAACTTTCAGTTGGCGACTGCATTCTCTGTCAACTTAAAGTTGGCGGTACGTTGTTTTTCAGAACAAAAAATAGAGTGCCTGCCAACTAAAAGTTGGCGGCACTTGTTGTTAACTTTTTAGAAACACCCGAAAAAGGCACAAAACCCTATTTTGCGCCTAAATTTTAGAACTCTAATGTACTTTTTCAAAATCATGAAAAAATTTCTGCTCCTCGCCCTCTTGTTACCTGCTTCTTTGTGGGCTTTCCAAAAAAATAAGGCTGCTGCACCAAGTAAGTCTGCCAACGGTACCGTTACCCTGGTTTGCCGTATTTACGGGGTTCCCTCCAACCTGGACAGCATGTTTTTGTATGAAAGCATGGGCCTGGGCAATCGTATAGTAGCGCGTGCTTCGCGTCAAGGTGCGGACAGCGCTTATGTCTTGACCATACCTGCCACTTCACCTAAGTTCTACCGCGTAGGCTCCAGTACTGTTTCTACCACCAGCGTTATTCTTGGGGATGAAAAAATGGTCACTTTATGGGGCAATAGCCAGTTCATGGAAAAAGCACGAACGGTTAATTCTGCCGCCAACAAATCCTTGGAAAAGCTCCAAACGCAATTGGATGCCATGAAGGAAGAAAACATACAACTGCGCGGGCAATTCAATATTTCGAATGGCAATGCACGTACCGTTGCGGAGACCAAACTCTCCCAGTTTGGCAAATCAAAAATGCGGCTCCTCGACTCGCTGAAGGTGGCCAATCCGCTGTTGTGGCGTTATGCCAGTCTCCAGCTCACGCCTGATTATGTGGGCCTAGGCATGGAAAGCGAATTTTATGGAAATGAATATTTCCGCTATACCAACCTCAGTGACAAGGCTTTTGAAGACCTGCCCGCTGTGTTTACAGCATTTGAAATGTACGCAGCGCAGCTTATTAACATGGGCGTACCCCACGAAAAGGTAGTGAGCTTTGCGGAGGCTCAATTGGCAAAAATTCCCCCTGGAAGCCAAACTTACCGTATGGCCTTAGGCGGTGTGATATCAACCCTGAAAAAAACCAGTAGCGCGCAGTATCCAGAACTTGCCAATAAATACATTGGTCTGTATAAAAACAACAGTTTCGGAGAAGTTCAGGCGCTGCAAATGGAAGTGCTTCGTGCGGGTACTTACCTCACAGGCTATGAAGCCCCTGATCTGGAGGGTATGACCCCCGACAGCAGCTCTTATTCCCTGAAACAACTGCGGGGCAAAGTCGTGATGATTGACTTTTGGGCAAGCTGGTGCGGCCCTTGCCGTCGCGAAAACCCCAATGTTGTGGCCAATTATGAAAAATACAAAGACAAAGGCTTCGATATTCTTGGCGTGAGCCTCGACCGCGACATGGGTGCCTGGCGCAAAGCCATCGAAGCGGATGGACTGCCTTGGCACCACATCAGCGACTTGAAAGGCTGGCAAAGCAGCCACGCGGCTTTGTACTCCGTTACTTCTATCCCACAAACGATGCTGCTGGATCGCAATGGAAAAATCATCGCACGCAACCTGCGCGGCGAGCAATTGGGGGATAAATTGAAAGAGCTATTCGGGATGTAATTGCTCCCTTTTTTGAGCGCTTGAACGGCGCACAGTGTTTTTCGGCAATTTGGGCTGGGGATGCTGTGCGCCGTTTTTTGTTTGTTGGACTAAATTATTGAAATATCATCAAACCATAAAAAAACATGTTTTTTTTGGGATTTGAATCTAAAAATATACTATTTTTGTAGCAAAAAGGTATGATACATCGAACGCAATCAGACAACATTCTCCAATGGCTTGGAAAAGGGAAAGCTGTTATCGTGATTGGGCCCAGGCAAGTTGGGAAAACAACGCTTGTTCGTCAGATTACGCAAAGTCTCAACAAAAAAACGCTTTGGCTGACAGGGGATGACCCGGAAGCCCGCTCCCTGCTCGATAATATTTCACTTGCTCGGCTCAAAACAATAATGGGTGGCCATGAAATAGTAGTCGTAGACGAAGCCCAGCGTTTCACCAACACGGGCCTAATGCTTAAGCTTGTTACAGATCACTTGCCAGATGTGCAACTTTTCGTAACGGGCTCATCATCCTTGGACATTGCGTCGCAAACCAAAGAAAGCCTCACAGGGAGAAAATTCGAATATCCACTCTTTCCTATTTCCTTTGTAGAAATGTGTGCCGATCATGGCTATTTAGCGGAACGTTCTTTGCTGGAACATCGAATGCTTTACGGCTATTATCCAGACGTTGTACAAAGCGAACCTTTGCGTGCGCAAAAAATCTTAACCGACTTGACCGATGGGCTCATGTACAAAGACTTGCTTACGTTGGATCAAATTAAAAAACCATCACTGTTGGTTAAACTCCTCCAAGCCCTTGCGCTACAGGTTGGCAATGAAGTCCGCTACTCAGAAGTTGGCCAGCTTATTGGCGCAGACACAGGTACTGTTGAAAAATATACGGATCTGTTAGAACAGTCATTTGTATTGTTCCGATTGCCCTCCCTCAACCGAAACGTCCGAACCGAAATTAAGAAAGGGAGAAAGATTTATTTTTATGATAACGGCATCCGCAATTCGATTATCAAGAATTTTTCACCACTGGCTTTGCGCAACGATACTGGTGCGCTTTGGGAGAATTTTTTGCTTGCGGAGCGCATGAAGCATAACACTTATTCTGATTACCGGTGCAATGCCTATTTCTGGCGCACAACCACACAGCAAGAAATTGACTACGTGGAGGATGCAAGAGGGAAATTGCACGCTTTTGAATTTAAATGGCAATCAAAAAAAGATGCCCGATTTCCCAAAACATTCCTAGATGTTTATCCTGATAGTGAAACGCAGCTTATAAACAGGGATAATTTTGAGGCGTTTGTTGGTATGCCAACATAAGTGCATTGATATCATTCGCACTTCTGCGAAATGTCTACCCTCCTGTTTATGCCCAAAGAAAGTTCATCCGAGCCCGTAGCTATCGGCCTGCTGCTTCCATATACATTAATTCGAATCTTATCCAACGGAAATCCGTTGGCAACAAAGAAATCGGCTACCGCTTGAGCCCTGCGCCTGGCATTGGAAATATAGCACAACAGATGTGGTTTGACACACAAGAGGGCGTCTGACCTGGAAATTGAAAAAGCCGCCACACTTCCCCAGCGTGGCGGCTTTTTCAATTTCTAAAAACCCTACTGCACCAACGTCACATCCCCCTTAAACAACAGCACACGGCCATCGATCAGGCGAATTTCAGCATAGTACACAAACACCGCAGGATCCATCATCTTGCCGCGGAAACGGCCAGTCCAGCCATGCGCCGGGTCATTGGGCATGAAACCTCCGTCGGTGAACAACATTTCCCCCCAACGGTCGAAAACCTGGAATTTATCCACCTGCAGTATCTGTTTGTTGTCGGCAAAAATGTGGAACACATCGTTGTCGCCGTCTTCCTTCCATGGCGAAAATGCGTTCGGAATGTAGATATGCGGTTGATTGTCCACCCGGATCAACACCCTGTCTTGTGCTTCGCAACCGTCTTTGCTGACAATTGCCACCAGGTATTCCGTTGATTTATACGGTTTTGCCCAAGGAGAAAGCAAGTCCGGAATACTGCTGCTCAGGAATGTCAGGCCATCAAGCGGGGTCCAGATGACCGTATCTACAAGCGCCAAAGGATAACCTTGGGGCAGTACCGCTTGAAGTCGCAGGGAATCGCCTAACTCTATTTTGAAAGTCGGATCAATGCTGATGGCGGGATCCGGCGCTTTGGGCACTTGCAATGTTTCCCGGTATTTACAGCCATTCACGTCCTTGATCCAAAGATCGTATATCCCGGGTGCTATCTGTGCAAAATCAAGCGTCGCGCTATAATTGATCCCACCATTAATGGAGTACAGATATGGGCCGACACCTCCCGTCACGAGTTCAAACGTGATGACACCATCGTTGTCTTTACAACTCGGTTTTATCAAATCTACTGCCAAATCGGTCGGCACATTGGTCAGTTTTGTCACCACAACGTTATCCGTCTGGGTACAACCTGTCAAGGTATTGGTGACCAACAGCGTGTACGTGCCACTATTGTTCACCAGCGGCTGTAAACCGTTTGCTCCTGAAATGATATTACCGCCTGCTGTTGTCCATATATAGCTAAAGTTGGATCCTGTAGAGCCAGTACCCAGCAATTTCACCTGCTCCACGGTACAAGTCAGTTCGAAGGTCGGACCAGCCTCTGCATTCGGCAACACGATATTATCGATGACGCTGACGGATTGACTGGCAGAACAACCATTCGTACTGTTCACCAAGGTGAGGGTGTATTGTCCAGACTGGTTCACGGCTGCCGAGTTTGCGTTTGCGCCGCTGAGAATATTGCCATTGCTGGTTGTCCAGGTGTAACTGATATTCGGGCCAGGCTGCGAACCGCTGCCGTTGAGTGTGACTTGGGAAACCAAACAAGTAAGCAGGCCTGGTGGCGCAACAAGTACATTGGGCGCCTGCGCATTCACATTAACCAAGACATTATCGCTCGCGGTGCAACCGTTTACAGCGTTTGACACCGTCAACAAGTAAGTACCACCGGCCCCAATCATTGGGTTAGGCGTGTTGGCGCCACTGATGATTTGCCCGCCGTTTGTGGTCCATGCGTACGTCATGCCAGGCGTTGATCCACTGCCATTTAATTGCAAGCTCGTAATGGCACATGTGAGCAATCCATCATTGCCGGCCAAAGCCGATGGGAGTACAATGTCTTGCGGCACTGTAACAGTTTGCGAGGAGGTACAACCGTTTATATTCGACGTAATGAGCAGGGTATAGGTACCCGGCTGGTTTACAATCGGCTGTAGAGGATCACTTTGATTCACGATGTTGCCGCCGACAGTTGTCCAGTTATACAGCATGTTGCTGTTGCTGCTACCTGTTGCATTGATGGGTGTTTGTTGAACCGTGCAAGTAAGCGTAGCAGGCGGTAAAATGGCTGTAATTGGTGGCACCTGATCAATAGTCACATTGACCTGATCGGTGCTGCTGCAGCCATTGACCTGATTGGTCACCGAAAGCAGGTAAGTGCCTACGGCATTGACCACAGGGTTCAATGTATTGTTGCCACTCACGATATTGCCATTGTTCTGCGCTGTCCATAAGTATGTGAAAGTACCAGGAGGATTCGCGGTGCCATTCAAACTTACGGAAGTATTGGCACAGGTGATGGTGGGCGTTGCGCCCGCGTCAATGACCGGTGGGGCGATGTTTTGTAGCACCACCACATTGCTGGTTTTAGAGCAACTATTCAAGCTGTTTGAAACCATCAGGCTGTAAGTGCCCGGTTGGTTGATAACCGGATTCAAGGTCTGTCCGCCGCTCACAATATTGCCGCCATTGGTGGCTGTCCACTGGTAGGTAAACTCATTGCCACTACTCGATCCGTTGCCGTTCAGCGTCAGCGCAGTAGTAGCACAATTGAGGATGGCAGGGGCGGTTATGATAGCCAGTGGAATGTCAGCGGCTTCTGTTATGACTACTTGGGCGGTTGATGTACAGCCGTTGGTGGTATTTGTTAGCAGCAGGCTATAGGTTCCTGCACCATCTACCGTTGGGGTCAGAACATTGGTGGGCCCAACGAAAGTGCCGGTATTCGTTGTCCATTGGTAGCTGAAATTAGCTCCTGTGCTACCTGTTGTCTGCATGGTATAGGTTTTGTCCACGCAAGTCAATTGGAAACCAGGCCCTGCTGTTACCTGAGGGTTGATAAAGTCTGGCGTCAGGCTAACCTGATCAGTCTGGGTACAGCCATTTACCGTGTTGGTTACCACTACCGTAAACGTCCCGCTTTGATTCACCAATGGATTGGCGGTACTGGCACCTGAAATAATGCCTGAGCCTGTCCAGGCGAAGGTAAAGTTTGCGCCGACAGGGTTACCGGGGCCTCCCAACTGATGTTGCGGTGTGAAACAGTTCAATACCTTATCCGGTCCTGCATCGGCTGGGGGGGGCGCAATATTTTGTGGCACCAGTACAGCAGTGGAAGCCGTGCAGCCATTGGCGGTATTTGTTATGAGCAAAACATAGGTGCCGGGGGCATTAACCAAAGCGTTGACATTGGTCGAGTTTGATAGCAGGCCAGGTCCGCTCCAACTGTAGGTATAGCCTGCACCGGTTGAAGATCCATTGCTGTTAAGCATTGTTTGTACCACGGAACAATTAAGTGTTGCGGGCGGCGCAACGATGCTTACAGGCGCTGTTGCATCTGGTATTGCTACCACCTGTGCCGCAGCGGTACAACCGTTGGTCGTATTCGTCACCAAAATTTGGTACGTACCCGGCGCACTAATTTGTGGGTTTTGAATATTGGTAGCAGAGACAAAATTGCCGCCAGATATCGCCGTCCATTGATAGGTGAAATTCGGACCTGTGCTTGAATTGCTGCCATCCAGGGTAGAAGCTGGTTGCAGGCAACTCAAGGTGACTGGTGCTCCTGCATTGGCAATAGGTGGCGCAATATCAGCTGTAACGTCGGTATTAAAGGTGGCGGTGCAGTTGTTGGCAGTGTTGGTTACGATCAACGTATAGGTCCCCACGGCGCCCGCTGAAATTTGCAGAGTGCCTTGTCCGCTAATAATTTGCCCGGTAGTGGTGCTCCACTGGTAACTGAAATTCGATCCTGTAGAAGAACCCGTACCGCTAATAGCCACTGAAGGCACCACACAAGTAAGTATTCCTTGCGGCGCTGCAATAGAAGTCGGAACATTCGCATTGCTACTTACCGTAGTATTGGCCATACTTGTACATCCATTGGTCGTATTGGTCACCAAAAGTATGTAGGTACCAACCGCATCAACCGTTGGCATGAGTGTATTCCCGCCCATGGTAATATTACCTCCGGAGGAAGCTGACCAATTATAGGTAAAGTTAGGCCCTGTGCTACTGCCGGTGCCATTGAGTTGAAGGGATGGAATGACACAAGTAATTTGCCCGCCTGGAGCAGCAACCGCTGTTGGGAGGGTCAGGTTGTTGTTTACGACTGCATTATCGGTTGATGTGCAGCCGTTGCCTGTGTTCGTAACCACCAAGGTATAAGTACCAGTGGTCGTGACAATCGGATTCAAGGTAGAGTCGCCACTGAGAATGCTGCCACCGTTGGAAGCTGTCCACTGGTGCAAGAAATTAGGCCCGGAAGAGGAGCCAATACCATTGAGGGTAATGTTGTTGACCACACAAGTCAGGGTGCCGTTAGGACCAGCTTCTGTGGTGGGCAGGGTATTGTTGGCGACAACGGGGACTGTTGCGGTAGATGTGCACCCATTGGTTGTGTTGGTTACCAATATGATATAGTTGCCCGTTTGATTGACGATGGGGTTCAAGGTGCCGTTCCCGCTGAGGATGTTGCCGGGGCTGGCCGTCCAGTTATAGGTAAAATTGGCCCCTGTGGATGATCCTGCTCCACTCAAGGGCACCGAAGAAGCCGTGCAAGTTATGGTGTCATTTACCGCAGCAACCGAGGTAGGTGCGGTGAAATTGCCGGTGATGGAAGCCGTTGCAGTTTTGGTGCAACCAGTTTGGTCCGTAACGGTCACCGTGTAGGTGCCTGCAGAGAGCCCAACAGGATCTTGAATCGTTGAGCCATTGGACCACAAATACGCGTAGGCAGGATTGCCACCAGCCACCGTCAGGTCTATGGTGCCACCGTTGGGGATGAAACAGTTGACGCCGGTAACCGAGGTGCTTGGTGCCAATGGCGGCGGCGATTGCACGATGTAATTTTGAACATTATTGCACCCATAACCATCTGTCACGGTGACGGTGTAGCTGCCGGGAAGGATATTGATGGGATCGGCAATGTTGCCAATGTTGCTTGGCCCCGTCCATGTATAGGTAAACGGTGGTAATCCTCCCGTCACGGTGGTGTTGATGGAGCCATTGGTCAGGGTAGAACAAGTCGCATTCGACACCGCTCCTGTTAGCGCAAGGGTTGAAGGCAAGACTAAGACTGCCCCAGAACCAGTACCGGGGCATCCGAATGTATCTACCAGGCTGAAAAACTGGTACAATCCCGATTGATTCACTGAAAATGAGAATGGACCGCTCGCAACATCAAATATCGTGGTTTGTGGGGCACCATTAAAGGCGTAGGTAAATTCAAACGGCCCAGCTCCAGTTAAATTCACATTGATGGAGATAGATTGTCCAGGACATATCTGACCTCCGGGCGGTAGCAATTGCGCGTTAGGCGCTGGGGTGACGATGATCCGTGCCACAGCAGTTTTGGTTTTTCCGCAGGCGTCTGTCACGGTGACTGTATAGTTGGTGCTCGTTCCGACAAATGCCGTCAATGTAGGGTCATTCCCGCCAATGTTCCATTGATAAGTATAAGGACTTATTCCTCCCTCGACGATAACGCCAACCGTCCCGACGCCCGTTGGGCCACAAATTGTAACGGTATCTGCCGCCGGAGTCATGGGCAGATAGTCCAGAATGGTAAGTGTTTCCGTCGGGTGCAAGCAAGAGCAGGGGCTGTTGAGGGTCAGAATAATGGTTTCTGCCCCTTCTAGAATCAGATCATTAACGATATTCACGGGGAATATCACCGTAGTTTGGCCTGCGGGTATAATAATGGTGAATGGGATAGCCGAATAGTCCGCGCCGGAAGTAGCAGTACCTGTTATGGTGAAGGAAACTGGCAGGGGCAGAAATAAGCTGGAGCCAACACGATCTACCTTAATTTGAACGGTTCCACAACCTTCCACCACTTCATTTACATCTTCAACACCATTTACCAGCCATTCGATACTGGCATTGCCGCCGCCATCGAATGATCCCGCTTTCAGGAATACAGCAGAATCCCAAACGCCATCAGATACGTCGGCAATGGCCAATTTAATATGGTAGGTAGAGCAAGGGATAACATTGGCCACTGCAATCATTTTTTTTGTAAAACCATCATACTGCAATTCTTGTGTCGCTTGCCCGGTCGCGACCATTTGAGGGGTCAAACAATTACATACACCACCAGTTTCACAGTTGTCAAGGCCGGCAGGCGTATTAGCCGTATAAAAACCTGAATTGGTCATGTGGTTAATGGTATTGATGGTGATGGGGGTATTGGTCATGGGCACAACGGCCAGGTTTTGGGTGCCCGCAATGCCGGGGCCAGAGATGAAAAAACCAAAAACATCGTTGAAACCGCTACTGACGTATTCACAGTATTCTTCAGAAGCAAAAGCATATTGAAATGTCAACGGCGTTTGTGTGGGCGTAAAGTCAAATTCAATCACTGCCACGTCAAACAAAGGACCTGTTGCAATACTTGCCAAGTCGCTATCGCCACCGCCAGCGCCGCCGCCGCCAGCGCCGTTGCTGGTGTTGGGGCCAGGTGCCACGTTGATATCCCCCGTTGCCATGATCATTCCAGTGCCAAAGCCGATATTGGTAAGACCATTTGAAAACTTGCCTATTTGTTCGCCGCCGCCGGTATACACCACATTCATCACGTCGAAGCAATCGCCGCCAATAAACACTTCGCGTATCAGTTCCTCTGCACCAGCGCCCTCAACCTCTAATATTGCCATGTCGGCCTGATTGTCTTTGTCTTTTTTCTGGCCACAGCCCTGACAAGCGATGGAAATATAATGCCTTGGAGGGTTCGCCTCGTCCCAACTGCAAGGATAGTGCAGTTTAATCTGCGTAATAGTCGACAGCGCCTTGAAACGCAGCAGATGCTTATCCGGATTATATTCCAGCAGCTCGGCGTTGGTGATTTCTGACGAAACATCAGCTATACAATCGCCGAGCGTCAAGTCCGTTGGGACGACAAAAAGGTAGGTTTCTCCCTTTTTAAGATGATGAAAATTTATGGTTTGATCCGGTGCATAGGCCGTAATGACCTGCCGTTGAACAGTGGCATCCAATACAATAAGCCCTTCTCCCGTTTGGGCGGCCAAGGATCCAAAAATTCCAATTGTGAGGATGAAAGATGATAGGGTACGGAATGTAGAATTATACATACGCGGTTCGGAAAGTTGGTAAAATAATTTAAGC
>Ga0163144_10011016_pt1 | contig 19182 bp, 24 predicted proteins | sample OliLak19BULKMAT1_FD_123175 | JGI IMG/M metagenome (GOLD analysis project Ga0163144, IMG submission 123175) | Freshwater microbial mat bacterial communities from Lake Vanda, McMurdo Dry Valleys, Antarctica - Oligotrophic Lake LV.19.BULKMAT1 | ecosystem: Environmental > Aquatic > Freshwater >... | reverse complement strand
CGTCGGGTCGGGAGGGCACCTTGCGTCGGGAGAATCGACACGGACCGGGAGCGTCAGATCGGCAGTCCCATCTCCCGCGCCGCTTGCTGCTGCGCTCCATCCATCGTGACAAAGCGAGTGATCGGTTCGGCGGTATGAAACCAGAGAGCCGTTCGCAGGTGCGCCAGGTCGAGTGACTGCGGCGTCGTGATGGCCGGCAGGAGATTCGAGGCACAGAGGTCCAGCGTCAGGTCACGCAGCCTGATCGCCTGCCTGTCGTCGTCCACGCGACCGATGCAGGTCTTGTACTGGTCGGGTGTCAAGGCCGCTTCTCGCGCCAGTCGCACCAGGTTGCGCTTGGCCTCAAGCACGAGGAGGACGCTCGACAGCAGTTCGGCCCCGGCAGTTTCTTCGGAGAGGCGTTCCCAGCCATCTTCGCCGAGCAGGACGCACAGGTAAGCCGAGGTGTCCAGGTACAGCCGTCGGTGCGGCACGGCCCGCCTGACATTGGGGCTCACCGTTCGCTCCGGTCGTCGCTGAGGACCTGCAGATAACGGCCTTTCGTTCCTTGTCTCACCGCCGGCTTCAGTCGCCAGGCGCCAGGCCGACGACCCAGGTGAACGTGAGCGGCCTGCGCCGGACTCAGGTGAGCCACCGGCTCGTTGTGTCGGGTGACCACGATCGTGCGCCCAGACTGCGCTTCGGCCACCGCCGCCGACAGCTGCGCCTTAAGGGTCTGAATAGACATCTGTTTCATGGCCCATATTTCACCATGATCAGACCATCATTATGGTCCACACAGGGACCTGACCACGCCACTGGCTGAGGCCGAACGCGGCGGCGATCGTGAAACCAAGACCGTCGCATCGCAAGCGTATCAGCGCCGACCAGTTCGCGTGCTGGCCCGCGTTGGGCCCGAGCACGCGGCCGCCTGGGACGCGTGTTGTCCGGGCGGTGAAATCCGCCACGGGAAGTCCAGCAAGGAGTTGGGTGGCAGTCAGAACCCCAGCACCTATAGCCGGAGCCTCTAGTCGTTGTCGAATGCGGGCGGGCGGACCCTAACACGTCCCGGCTCGACCGTCACGATCGCGCCTTTCGCGAGCAAGGTGCCGTGCGCTTCGATTGCCGCGACCGCAGCCGCTCCCTGCCTTGCAGCTCGGACGTCGACGAGACGCAGGATCCCACGATGGCGAACACCTCGAACAATGGCCAGTTCGCCGAAGTCTTTGTCCAGGGTAACCACGGCTTGTTGTTGGTCCATGGCGTGCGCAAGAATCGCCACATCCCCCGGGTCACGAGGCCAATCCTCGACCGACTCGACCTCATGCCCCCCGTCAACAAGTGCTGTCCTGGCAGAGGCCGCGACGCACGAGTCGACGATGAGCTTCACGACCCGGACGGGCCGACGGCCAGGTGGACGCGCTCGTGCCCAACTAGTCGGCGCGCGTACGCAAGACAGGCCCGAACGTCGTCCGCCTCCAGCCACGAGTATTCGCGCAGAAGTTGGTCAGCCGTATCGCCTGCAGCGAGCATCCCGAGCACATGTTCAACGGCGAGGCGGCGGCCTCGGATGATCGGCTTGCCGCCGAAAATACCAGGGTCGGAGGTAATGCGCGCCAGCAGGTCGGTCTCTGGGTCAGGCATGACGATCCCATTCTACCGCCGACGGTCGATCGACCACCAGACCAGCACTACAATACGGCGGCCTATGAAGCTCAAGTGCTATTCCCTGTACGACGACGCGGTTGTCGATCACCGAAAGGCCTACTCGCGTGGCGGGCAGTCGGTTCTCAAGAATGGCCAGCTTCTCTGCCAGGTCTGCAACTCGGGCAAGGGGTCCCGGTAGTTCGCCAGGCACCGGCTGGGAACTTCCGATGGGATCACCCATTTCTCGCGCCGCCTGATGAGGCGAGACATTTGGGTCCATACATGGGCCTCGGCCGGGCGGTGAACCGGTGTAGGATTTGTTGCCGCGCCGCTATTGGCGGCGCGATTACCAGTCGATCACCGCTCACGGAGGCCGGGGATGAGAAGCCAGGGAACGATCACCACAGTTGGCGCGCTGGCGTGCGCCGCGCTGCTGGCCACGGCCATCGGTTCGGCCGCGCAGGCCCAGGCCCCGGCGGCTCCCGCCGCACCAGCGCCGCCCGCTGCGGCACCGGCGCAGCGACCGGCCGGACCGCCTCCGGTCGTGAGCCGCTTCCCCGACCTCGCCGGGATGTGGAACGGCGGCACCCGGGCTCGCCCGATCAACAGCGAAACCGCGCCGTGGACGAAGGACAACTTCCCCGAGCTCAACGAGCGCGGCCTGGCGTTCCAGAAAGTCTTCGACGAAGCGATCGCGCCCAAGTACGACTGCGTGCCCTCGTCTTCGCCGGCCATTCAGTACGACCCGTATTACATGCAACTCATGCAGTGGCCCGACCGGGTGGTCATGCGCTATGAGAAGGACGACCAGACCCGCACCATCTGGCTCGACGGCCGCAAGCCGACCATCCAGGACTACAACCTCCAGGGTTTCTCGGTGGGCCGTTACGACGGCACCGCGCTGATGGTCGAGACCGACCACTTCTTGTTCGACGTCACCGGCTTCGACGACTACAACGGCATTCCGTCGTCGTCGTTGAAGAAAGTGACGGAGCGTTACTGGAAAGAGAACGGCGAGCTGAAGCTGACGCTGACGGTCGAGGATCCACTGATTCTCCGTAAGCCGGCCGGCTACACCACGCGGTGGCTGCCGGCGGCACCGGGCTACCAGCTCGAGGCCTGGGAGTGCGACGCCGAGTCGTCGCGCGCGCCGATCAAGATGATGGTTCCGAAGTACAAGTAAGGGGAAACAGATGAACGCAAAGGGAGCAATCATCGTCGCGGCGGTCGTGGCCGCCGCCGTCGCCGCGCCGGCCATCGCGCATCATTCGAGCGGACCGTTCTACGACCCCACCAAGAAGGTGGAGGTCAAGGGCATCGTGACCAAGCTGAACATCCGGAACCCGCACTCATTTCTGTACCTGGACGTCGACGAGAAGGGCAGGAAAGTCGAGTGGCAGGTGGAGATGGGCACCGGCGCGCAGCTGGCGCGCAACAACCTGACGATCGAGACGCTGAAGCCGGGCACCGAGATCCGTGTGTCCGGACAGCCTTCGCGCGCCGAGGGCTCGCACGGCCTGTGCTGCATCCAGTTGCTGATGAAGGCCGACGGCACCGCGATCCTGCGCGGCACCGTGCCGAAAGAACCGGGACACTAGTTCCGGCGACGTGACCGATCTCTTCGCCGCGATCGAGGGGACGACTCTGGCAGCCTGGGTGCGAGAGTCGCCCTCGATTTGGGCCTACGCCACCATCCTCACCCTCCACACCGTCGGTCTCGCCATCGTCGTCGGCGTCAATGCCGTGGTTGACCTCAGGCTGCTTGGTTGGGCGCCGCGCATTGCCGTTGCCTCATTACCCGCGCTCTTCCCTATCATGTGGGTGGGCTTTGCGATCAACTTCGCCTCGGGCATGTTGCTGTTCATCGCTGACGCCACGACCAAGTCGGGACAGCGCGTGTTCTACGTGAAGCTGGTGTGCATCACGCTGGCGTTGCTCGTCGCGCGAACCATCGCGAAGCATTTGCGCCAACCAGACGAGGGACATCTCCGCGCGCTCGCGATGCTCTCACTCTTCCTCTGGGCTGGGGCCATCGTGGCCGGCCGGCTCATGGCCTACCTGTAAGCCGATGGTCGACCTGCTCCCTTTCGCGCAGTGGCTACGCGCCACGCCCGCCTCAGACTGGATCAACAGCAGCCGGTGGCTCTGGCCGCTGTGCGAAAGCCTGCACTTCATCGGACTGAGCCTGCTGATCGGCATCACCGGTTTCTTCGATCTGCGTCTGATCGGGTTCTTCAGGCGAGTGTCGATCGCCGCCGCCCGCGATCTGATGCCCTTCGCGTTGATCGGATTTGGCCTCAACGTCGCCACCGGCGTGGTGTTTCTGATCGGCCTTCCCGAGCAGTATGTCAACAACCCGGTCTGGTGGTACAAGGTCGGCTTTCTGGCCACCGCCGGCCTGAACGCGCTGATCTACGAGACCAGGCTCTCGGCGAGAGTGCTTGCGCTCGCACCCGGCGACGACCCGCCGGCGGCGGTCAGGATGATCGGCTTCGTGTCGCTCGTCTCGTGGTTCGCGGTCTTGTACTGCGGCCGCATGCTAGCCTTCATCGGCGATGCGTTCTGAACAAAGGAACCTGCTTCACTTTTACGGTTTACGTAAGGACGAAACGGACCGGGCCGTCAATTCATGAAGGTAGCTGTGGTTGGCGCTGGAATTGCGGGACTGTCGGCGGCGCGCGAACTTCGCGGCCGCGGAGACGACGTGGTCGTGTTCGAGCGCGCTCGTGGTCCGGGCGGACGCGCAGCGACCAGGCGCATAGACGGCATCGACATGCCGAAAGCTGCTCGCGGCGCGACGCTCGCCTTCGATCACGGCGCCCAGTACTTCACGGTCCGCGACCCGCGATTCCAGGCCGTCGTCGACGGCTGGCTGCGCGATCGGGTGGTCGGCCGCTGGGATGGTCGCATCGTCAGTTTCGACACCGAGGGCTGGGAGGACGTCGCCACAGGCACCGAGCGCTATGTCGGCGTGCCCGGGATGAGCGCCATTGCCAGGGCGATGGCCGACGGGCTCGACGTGCGCTACGACCAGCGGATCGAGTCCCTCGCAGCGCTCCACCGCGAGTTCGACCACCTCGTGCTCGCGGTCACGGCCGACCAGGCGAAGCCACTCGTGGCGCACATCCCCGCGATATCAACGCCGCTTGCGAGTGTCGTGACGCGACCGTGCTGGGCGGTGTTGGCGGCATTCGAGGAGCGGGTGCCGGCGCGCTTCGATGGCGCGTTCGTCCACGGCAGCCCGTTGCGATGGATCGCACGCAATCAGTCGAAGCCCAAGCGTGAGTGGCGGGTGGATGCGTGGGTGCTGCACGCCACGCACTTATGGAGCGCGGCCCACATTGACGATGACGCCGAGGTGGTGGGAGCGGTTCTGATGGACGCGTTTCACGACTTGATCCCGAACGGACTGCCGCGTGCGTTTCATGCCGTGGCGCATCGCTGGCGCTATGCCTTCGCGGATCCACCGCTGGCGGTGGGCGCGATCCATGATCCGGAATCGCGGGTGACGTTGTGTGGGGATTGGTGCCTGGGAACGCGGATTGAGGATGCGTTCCTGAGCGGATTGGCTGCGGCCGTTCGGCTTGGGGCTTGAGGCTGGGGGCTGGGGGCTGGGGGCTTATTCGCTTTTCGGTAGGCCTTTCTTCTTGTTCGTCTTGACGACCCGGCCGCGATCGCCGCCGGTCCACATCATCTGCACCAGCGTACCCACGGCACCCAGCGCAAACCAGGCCCACGGCAACCACGACAAGCCCGGCGCCGGATTGAGCGGATACGCGACCCAGACATCGCCCTGCGCCGCGGCCTTCAGCGGGCCGCTGTCGCCCATCAGCGCCAGGCCGCCGACCAGTAAGGTCCAGGCCCCGCCGAATGCGGTACCCAGGATGATGACGTAGCGTTGCAGCCAGGTGGCCAGCACCGCGCCGGCGATCGAGAACAGAACCACGACGAACGGGTGCGGATCGCCCTGGACCTGTGTCCAGATCAAGTTCACAACGAGAGCGCCCATGCCGGCACCGACCAGGGCGACGCCAACGAAGTAGGCCGCGAGCAACACCGCAGCTCCGGCAATGCCGCCCACCAGGGCCGCAATCACCATGGGCGTGGTGTCAGTGGCGCCGAAGACCGAACTGGCCGCCAGCGCGCCAATGATGAAGCCGAACAGCGCCAGCACCACCTTGAACAGGCGGTAGCCGAGGAAACACGCGAGGAACCCGCCGATCAAGAGGACGGCGGCCGCTGGGACCTGATACGCGGCGGGAAGCATGGGGTAGCCGAATTCTACACTTCCCGGCGCCCGTCCATCGCTTTGCCAACGGTCAGATCGTCGGCGTAGTCGAGGTCGCTGCCGACCGGAATACCGGTGGCGATGCGCGTGACGCGGATGCCGAGCGGCTTGAGCAAGCGGGCCAGGTAGATGGCGGTCGCCTCGCCCTCAACCGTGGGGTTGGTGGCGAGAATCACTTCGTCGACGCTGTCGACGCCAATCCGCGCCAGCAGGCCTTTGATCTTGAGGTCGTCCGGGCCAATGCCCTGCAACGGCGAAATGGCGCCCATCAACACGTGAAACACGCCCTTGAAGCCGCCGCTGCGGTCGACGACGTTGACGTTCTGGGGCTCTTCGACGACGCAGATGACGCGGCGATCGCGGCGGTCATCTCCGCACATCAAGCAGGGATCGGTGTCGGTGATGTTGTTGCAGGTCGTGCAGTAGGTGACGCGATCTTTGACGTCGCGAATCGCCTGGCACAGCCGATCGGTATTCTCGCGCGGCGTGCGCAGAATGTGAAACGCCAGTCGCTGCGCGCTCTTGGCGCCAACACCAGGCAACTGCTTGAACTGGTCGACCAGATTCTGAAGTGACGCGGGCAGCGCCATCAGAGTCCTGGCAGGCCCATGCCGCCGAGCATGCCGCCCATGCGCTGCTTCATCGCCTCATCCACCTTGCGGTGGGCGTCGTTGATGGCGGCGACGATCAAGTCTTGCAGCATGCCGATGTCGTCCTTCGAGACGACTTCAGGATCGATGGCGAGCTTCTGCAGCTGCTTGTGGCCGTTGACGGTGACCGTGACCATGCCGCCGCCGGCCGTCGCCTCCACGCTCAACTGCGACATTTCCTGCTGCAAGCGCTCTTGCATCTCCTGCGCCTGCTTCATCATGTTCTGGATGTTCATAGGGTCCTGGGGCTTGGGGCTATGGGCTCAAGCCTATCTTTCTTCAATCGTCGTCTTGTCGACCGGGAAGATCTCAAGCAGGGCCTGCACCGTGGAATTTGCCATCGCTTCCTCCTTCGCCGAGGCTACGGTGGACAGGTCCCGCGGTCCTGTGGGGGCCGCGACCGGAGACCCGAGGGTGCTGGGCGCCGGGGCGGCAACGGCATCGGCGGTAGCGATCACGATTGACACCGGGATGGCACGGCCCGCGACTTTCTCGGCAACGGTCAGCAACCACGCCTTCTGATCGTCGCACTGCCCTTTCGCGTTCTTCTTGTTCGGCTGAAAGGCGAAGGTGATCTTCTCAGGCGTCGCCTCAATGCTGTAGGCCGACGCCACGACCAGGTTGTAGAAGGTACTCTTCTGCGCCTTGATCTCGGCCAGGAAGGCGTCTTTCAACGAGCCATCGCTGACGCTGGCACTTGCAGCTGCGGCCCTGACCGGAACCGCGGCAGAAGGCCGGGGTGGAGCGGCGACGGGTGTGCGGGGGGCCAGGCTGGGGCGCGCGACGCCGCCCTTTTCCGCCATGCCCAGCAACTCGCCGAGCGGCACCAGCTTGCGCAAGTGCATCAGGCGCAGCAGGCCCATCTCGAGGTTGTAGCGCGGTTGATCCGAGACCCGCACTTCCTGCTCGGTCGTGGTCAACAGGTCGAAGCCTCGCAGCAGGTCTTCACGCGACCACTGGCCGGCCATCGCCAACAGGCGTTCACGCTCGGAGTCGGCGGCGACGTCCGGATCGGAGGCGCGCTTCGGATCCACCGACAGAATCAGCAGGTCGCGGGTCGCGCGCGCCAGCTCGCGACAGAGCAGGCGCAGGTCATAACCGCGCTCGATCGCGCGTTCGACGAGCATAAACGCCGCCGGCGCATCCTCGCTGACCACCGCTTCCAGCATGTCGAACACCAGGTCGCGGCCGACCAATCCCAGCACCGTCACCACGTCTTCGACCGCGATCGTGTCGCCGGCAAAGGCGCGCACCTGGTCGAAGGCGCTGAGCGAATCGCGCATGCTGCCTTCGCCCGCCCGCGCCAGCAACAGCAGGCCGGCCTCGGGAATCTCGATCTGCTCTTCTTTCGCGATCAGCCGCAGGCGATCGGCCACCACCTTAGCCGAGATGGTGCGGAACTCGTAGACCTGGGAGCGCGACAGCACGGTGTCGGGAATCTTGTGCTGCTCGGTCGTCGCCATCATGAAGATGACGTGCGGGGGCGGCTCTTCAATCGACTTGAGCAGCGCGTTGAACGACGAGGCCGACAGCATGTGGACTTCGTCGATGATGAAGACCTTGTAGCGATTGCGCACCGGCGCAATTGACAGGCCCTCGACGATGACTTCGCGGACGTTGTCGACGCCGGTATGGGTGGCCGCGTCGATCTCCAGGACGTCGATGTCGCGTCCTTCGGCAATCTCGATGCAGGCATCGCACACGCCGCAGGGCTCTGGCGTCGGTCCCTGCTCGCAGCTCAACGCCCGCGCCAGAATGCGCGCGGTCGTGGTCTTGCCGCAGCCGCGCGGGCCCGACAGGACGAACGCCTGGGCGATTCGTTTGCTCTTGAGCGCGTTCTTGAGGGTGCGCGTCACCGCCTGCTGTCCGAGCACATCCTCGAACGTCTGCGGTCGCCACTTGCGGGCTAGGACTTGATAGGCCATTTGGAAGGGAAACTCGGCCCGGAGGTCCTCAACACATCACGGAAACGACTTAGCGCTGCTGCCTTCCGGCCCTGACGCGATTCGCCGCCCTGAGATTGCCGAGGTTCCGGGCCGAGGCTCCAGTGTACCACCAGCAGCCCCGCCGGCGCGACGGGGGCGCGCGCCTGCCTGGGTTAGCCGGCGAAGCCCGGCATGTAGTCTTCCGGCTCGACCACGAGCAGCACGCGGCAGCCTTCGTCGGTCCGCAACTCGCCATGGTCGCTGCCACCGTCGGCGTGATGGAAGTCGCCGGGGCCGATGCGACGGCCGCAGGCGATCAGGCTGCCCGAAATCACGTAGCACTCCTCGTCGGCGCCGTGATGATGGGCCGGGAAGGTCGCACCGGGCGCCACATCCAGCAGCAGGGTGGCGATGCCGCGCTTGCGGTCCATCGCCAGCACCTTCATGCGAATGCCGGGGACGGGATGCGGGAGCCAGTCATCCTCGGCGGCCAAGCGGAACGAGAACCCTGGCGGGGCCGGCGGGTCCTGGACGACGCGCTCGGCGACGCGCGCCATCAACCGGGCCTTGAGGGCCGGCGGGGGCGTCACCGGGTCGGCCAACTGCGCCATCGCCAGGGCGACGAGCGGGTCGAACTCGACGTCGTCTGTTTCGCGGTCGCTCATAAATTCGCCAACTGGTCTCGCAAGCTCTTCATGCCTGTGCGGACCCGGGTCTTGACGGTCCCGAGCGGCAGGTCGAAGTGCGCCGCCAGCTCGGACTGGGTCAATCCCAGGAAGTATGCGTGCTCAATCAAGGTGCGCTGCTCTGCCGGCAAGCGGGCCAGCGCGCCGCGGACCACGTCCCGCTGCTCGCCGAGGATGGCTGCCCCCTCGGGCGTGTCGGCCGCTGGCTGCTCGTCCACGCTCTCGAGTGTTCGCACACGAACCGCATTTGCACGAAGGCGGTCGATTCCGCGGTTGCGCGCCAGACGCACCAGCCAAGCCACCGGCGTACCAACGGACGCATCGTACGACTGCGCCTTCGACCACACCGAGAAAAACACTTCCTGCAGCACCTCTTCGGCGTGCCCCCGATCGCGGACCAGCCGCAGGATCAGGCCGAACATCAAACGGCTGTGGCGGTCGTACAGCTGGGACAGCGCGCCCTCGTCGCTTCTGGCGATGCGCTCGAGCAGCACGGCGTCGGTGCACTCGGCGGATGGTTGTTCGGTCACCTTCACGGCGGGCACATTGTACCTGACGGTCACCGTACCAGACGGCTACCACCTCATCTTTTGGTATTACGGCCCCCGGCCACCATCGGATTGGCGCGACAGTTCCAGTGGTATCTGCGACGGCCGCGGCGGCGCGCCGCCGCCGGCTACGTCGCCAGCAACGTCGACGCGAGGCGCGCGTAAATGTCCACGGCCTGGTCCAGTTCCGCCAGCGATACGTGCTCGCGATCGGTGTGCGCGACGTGGATCGAGCCTGGCCCCAGCAGGAGCGGCGTCCCCCAGTTCGACAGGAACGGCACGTCGCTGAAGTACGAGAACACGGCCGTCTCGAAGCCCGCCACGGTATGGAGCCGCACCGACGGCAGCTCGAGAATCTCTTCCACCGTGACGCGGTTCGCCACGGCGGCGGCCAGCACCGCACGAACGGCGTCGTGCTCACTCACGGTCCGGAAGAACACCTCGGCCTCGGCGCTGGGCGGAACGACATTGGGCGCTACCCCGCCCTTGATCAGCCCGACCGTGTAATGAGTGGTGCCAAGCAGTGGATCAGACGGCCACTCGGCGGTCCGCAACGACATCAAGCAGTCCAGCAACTTCTCAATCGCTGACTCGCCAAGTTCCGGATAACCGGAGTGGGCCGCCTTGCCGCCGGCGGTCAGCCGCACGCGAAACACGCCGCGGGTCGCCGAGCCCAGGCGCAAGTCGGTGGGCTCACCGTTGATCAGGTACCGGCAATTCGAGGCGATCCTGTTGGCGGCCTTGGCGCCGTCACTGCCGCGCTCTTCGCCGGCGACAAACACCAGGCCAACGCGGGTCTCGCCGGCCGCCCGCAATCGCTCGGCGGCGGCGACCTGCGCCGCGAGAATGCCCTTGGCATCGCACGCACCACGACCGTAAAGCAGTCCGCCCTCAATGCGGCTGGGAAAGAACGGCGGCACGCAATCAAAGTGCGTGGAGAACACCACCTCGGGTTCGCCGACGGCGGCAATCACATTGCAACGGCGGTGACCCGGCTTGCCCCGAGCGTCGTCGGAGGCAGTGTCGAGGGGTTGCTCGAGCACAGAGTAGCCGCGGTCGCGCAAGTACTGGGCGAGCACGGCCGCCACCGGGCCCTCGTGTCCGGTCGTGGACTCGATGTCGATCAGCTGACGCGCCAGCGCAACGTGGTCCACCGGGTGGCTTATCGGATCCACTGTTCGAGTTCCGTTCTCGCGTCGGTCTTGTCGTCGCGATACTTGACGATCACCGGCGTCGCGAGCGACAACCCCCACTCCTTGCCGGCACCGACGGTCACGGCGCGAGCGCCGGGCACGACGACCGCGCCCTCGGGGATCACCAGCGGCTGTCCCGCTAACGGCTTGATGATGACGCCGTTGACCAGGTCGTAGACAGGTGTCGAACCGGTCAGTACCGTGCCCGCCGCGATTACCGCCCGCTGCTTGATCACCGCGCCTTCGTAGATGCCGGTGTTGCCACCCACCAGCACGTCGTCTTCGACGATTACCGGCAAGGCGCCAACCGGCTCGAGCACGCCACCGATTTGTGCGGCGGCGCTGACGTGCACGCGGGCGCCAATCTGCGCGCACGACCCGATCAGCGCGTGTGAATCCACCAGCGTGCCCTCACCGACGTAGGCGCCGATGTTGATGTACATCGGCGGCACGCAGATGACGCCGCGGCCCACGAACGCGCCGCCGCGAATGGCTGAGCCCCCCGGCACGATGCGGACGCCAGCGGCGACGCCGGGACTCTGCACGGTCTGCGTGTCCTTGTCATAGAACGGTAAGCCCGCTGACATTTCGACGAGGTCGCCGAAGCGGAAGCCGAGCAGGATGCCCTGCTTCACCCAGGTGTTGACGCGCCAGCCCGAGGGCATTGAATAGTCCGGCTGTGCGGATCGCACGGTGCCGGCTTCGAGCGCGGCGCGCAGTTCCTCGAATGCCGCTCGCGCCGCCGCTTTGTTGGCGCCCGAGCCAGCGGCCACCAGCGATTCAATGTTTTCTTTCAGCGTCACAGCTTGCCAATCTCCCTGAGCATGTCCTGCATCCGGTCTTTCGCGGCCTGGCGCAGTGGCACCATCGGCAGGCGATAGGCTTCTTCGCACAACCCCATGAGCGCCATCGCGTACTTCACCGGGCCGGGGTTCGACTCGATGAAATTGCCGAACATAATCGGCACCAGTCGCTGGTGCAGGTGCCGCGCGGTGCGGTAGTCGCCGCGTTCAGCGGCCTCGACCAACTGGGTCATCTCGGCCGGAATCGCATTCGACGCCACCGAGATGAGGCCGCGTCCGCCAATCGCCATCAACGGCAGCGTCATCGCATCGTCTCCAGACAAGACCAGGAAGTCATCGGGCACGGCGCGGCAGATCTCAATCATCTGCGTGATGTTGCCCGAAGCTTCCTTGACGCCGATCACGCGTGGAATAGTCGCCAGCCGCGCCAACGTCGGCGCCTCGATGTTGCAGCCGGTGCGGCCCGGCACGTTGTAGAGCATGACGGGGAGCGGCGTCGCGTCGGCGACGGCCGAGAAATGCTGGAACAAGCCCTCAGGCGTCGGCTTGTTGTAATACGGCGTGACCGACAGCAGCCCCTGGACGCCGAGACGATGCATCTCCTTCGACAGGTGAACCGCTTCTTTGGTGTCGTTGCTGCCGGCGCCGGCCATCACCGGCACCTGGCCGTTCGCTTCTTCGAGCACCAGCTCCACCACCCGCTTCCGCTCGTCCGCCGACAGTGTCGGGGTCTCGCCGGTCGTGCCGCACGGCACCAGGAAGTGGACGCCGGCGTCGATCTGCCGGCGCGCCAGCCGCTTGATCGCCGGCTCGTCGACTGCACCACTCTTCGTGAACGGCGTCACGAGCGCCGTGCCCACTCCGGTAAATTCTCGTCTCATCGTCCTTCCCTGCTTTCGGATCCCGGATCCCGGCCCCCGGACCCCGTCGGCTCAATTAACAGATCGCGAATCGAGAACCAGCCGCGTTTTCCAACTAGCCACGTGGCGGCCGTGAGGGCTCCACGCGCGAACACCGCCCGGTCGCGCACCGTGTGCGTGAGCTCAATGGTTTCCGACGGCCCGTCAAATCCCACCGTATGGGTGCCCGGCACCGAGCCAACGCGGGTGGACGACACATCGATCGGCCGGGCAAAGCCCGCCTCGACCATGCCGGCCTTCAGCGTGAGGGCGGTGCCCGACGGCGCATCTTTCTTCATGGTGTGATGCGATTCGTGAATCCACGCGCCAAACTCGGCGTGTTTCGCGAAGTGGCGGCTCGCCTCTTCCACGGCCATCTGGAACACGTTCATGCCAAGTGAAAAATTCGCCGCGGCCAACACCCCGATTCCGGCCGCGGTCGCCACGTCTCTCATCGCCGCTTCGTGGGCCTGCCATCCCGTGGTGCCGATCACGACGTTGATCTTGCGCGCCGCGAGTTTCGGAAAATTGGTGACTACCGCTTCGGCCAGCGTGAAATCGATCGCGACATCGACGTCGCCGAAGTCGCCGTCGGCAATCGCGCGGGCGCCCGACTGCTCGTCGACGACCCCGGCGATGGTCGCACCATAGGACGCGGCCAGCGATTCCACCAATTGGCCCATGCGGCCATGACCGAGTAACAGCAGACGCATCAGCCGGCACTCACAGCGGTGAAGAACCGATCGTGCAGGCGGCCGAGCGCCGTTGGCAACTCTGCCTCGCTGATGACAAAGGTGATGTTCCGGCGCGATGCCGCTTGCGACACCATGCGCAGCGGCACATCGCCGACCGAGGCCAGCACTTGCGAGGCGAGCGTCGGGTCGTCGTGCAAGCCGTCGCCGACCACGCAGATGATGGCCATCTCGTCCTGCTGTTCGACCTCGGCGAAACCGGACAGGCCTTCGACAATCGCCGGCAGGCGCCGCGCGTCATCAATCGTCACCGACACCGTCACCTCTGATGTCGTCACCACATCGACCGGGGTCTTGTGCCGCTCGAACACTTCAAACAGGCGACGCAGGAAGCCATGTGCCATCAGCATCCTGGTCGAGGTGATGTCGACGACAGTCACGCCCTTCTTGGAGGCGACCGCCGTCAGCGGCCGCTCGCTCTTGGGGCGGGCGGCGGTGATCAACGTGCCGCGCGCCTGTGGCCGCTGCGAGTTCAGGATGCGAACGGGAATGTTGCGCGTCACCGCCGGTTGGATGGTGGCGGGGTGCAGTACCTTCGCACCGAAGTACGCCAGCTCGGACGCCTCCGCAAACGACAGGTGCGGCACCACCTGTGGCGCCTTCACGATGCGCGGATCCGCCGTCAGCATGCCATCGACGTCGGTCCAGATCTGAATTTCGTCTGCACCGAGGCAGGCGCCGACGATGGCGGCGGAGAAATCGGAGCCGCCGCGACCGAGCGTCGTGGTCACGCCGCCAATCGTGGCGCCGACGAATCCACCGAGCACCGGAATGCGGCCCGCCGCCAGCGGCGGATCCGCATGCGTCATCAACGCCGCGGTCGTCTCCGTGAAGAGAGGGGCGGCGGCGGTGTGCTCACCGTCGGTGACCACGGCCTTGCGGGCATCGACAAACGCGCCCTGCAACTTGTGGGCAGAGAGCGCGGCGGCCACGATCTGACTGCTCAGCACTTCGCCGGTGGCCGCCAGCGTGTCGAGCCAGCGCGGCGACACTTCCTGCAACACCGCGAGCGCGTGCACCACGCGTTCCAGTTCATCGAACTCGCGGTTGAGTGCCTCGACCACCGGCGTCCGCAGCGCTTCGTCGCTGATCACTTCCGACACGGTGATGTGGCGCTTGCGCAGATCTTGCAGGCTGGTGCGCGCGCCTTCGACATCGCCCGAGCTGGCCAGCGCCGCGACCCCAAGCAGTCGATCGGTCACGCCTGACAGCGCGGACACCACCACCACCGGCCCGCGGGCATCGCCGCCTTCCTTCTGTGCCTCGGCCTGGCGCTCCGCTCGCACCAGCGCGATCAGGCGCTCGATGGCCGCGCGATCGGCCACCGACGTACCGCCGAACTTCATTACCTTCATCGCGATTCGTCCTTCGCCATTCGCTGTTCGCGGTTCGCTTAGAGCAGGCCTTCAGCCTGCATCAGTTCGGCGTTCAGGATCGCCGCACCGGCTGCACCGCGCACCGTATTGTGGCCCAGTGCCACGAACTTCGCGTGCAGCACCGGGCAGCCGCGCAGCCGGCCAATGGTCACGGCCATGCCACCACCGAGGTCGACATCCAGCCGCGGCTGGGGACGGTTCGGTTCCTCCATCAGGATCAGCGCCGGCTGGGGCGCCGTCGGCAAGTTGAGCTCCTGCGGCCGTCCAGCAAACCCACGAATCGCCGCCGCAATGTCGGCGATCGACGGCGTGCCGGCGAAGCCCACCGACACGGTCATGGTGTGCCCATCAATCACCGGCACACGATTCGTGTGAGCGCTGACTGCCGCTTCGTATGGCGCTCGGCCGCCGTCACTCCCGAGAATCTTGAGGGTCTCGGTTTCCAGCTTCTCTTCTTCGCCACCAATGAACGGGACGACGTTGCCGAGAATGTCGAGCGACGGGACACCCGGATAGCCGGCACCTGACACCGCCTGCATGGTCGAGACGATGACGGAGCGAATGCCGAACGGGCGCAGCGGCGCCAGCGCCATGGCCAGGACAATGGTCGAGCAGTTGGGGTTGGTGACGATGGCGCCCGGCCAGCCTTTGGCGGCGCGCTGTTCCGGCAACAGGGAGAGGTGATCGGCGTTGACCTCGGGGATGAGGAGCGGCACCAGCGGATCCATGCGGAAGTTGCGCGCGTTGCTGACCACGATGTGGCCGGCGGCGGCAAAGGCACCTTCGATCTCGCCGGCGACCGAGGCATCGAGTCCGGAGAATACGACCTGGGGTCCACGGCCCGGCACGCAGGCGTCGACCATGCGATCCGCAGATTCGGCCGGCATCGGCGTGGCGAGGCGCCACGGCGCCACCGACTTATACGCCTTGCCCTCGGAGCGCTCGCTGGCCGCCAGCCACGTGAGACGGAACCACGGGTGCCGCGCCAGCCGCGACACGAACTGCTGCCCGACCACGCCGGTCGCGCCCAAGACGCCGACTTCGATCTCGCTCATCACTGTCCCCTGAAAAACTGTGCCCTGAAAACACAAAACCCGCCGGCGGAAGACCGCGGCGGGTGGCTGTCGAACATCTGAACGTAAACCTGTTCAGACCTTTCTTACGAGCGTCCGCCCACCGCGGCAATATTGGCCGACTTGCCCTTGGCCCGCTTAGCACCGGTGTGCTTTCGCATGGAGGTGAACGTCATGAGACTCGAATTATACAACAGCAGGTCAGGAGTCACCGCCCCGGGCTATCATTTCGCCAGTGCCACCAGCCGCCCCTCCCGATTCGCCGCAGGCGACCCTGAGCGGACGGGCGGCCGACAACCTGACGTTTATCCGCCAGGCGATGGAGCGTGGTGCCACGTTCACCGCCGTGCCTGGCGTCGGTGGCTGCGTGATGGGTGGAATCGCGCTGGTCGCGGCGCTGGTCGCGTCATGGCAGCCGACCGCCGATCGATGGCTGCTGACCTGGCTGATCGCGGCGGCCCTGGCCGTCGTCACCGGACTGATGGCCATGGCGCGCAAGGCGCGGCTGGCTGACGTGCCCCTCACCGGCGCCAACGCCCGCCGCTTTGCAGCGGGTCTGGCGGCACCGCTGGTGGCCGGCGCGGCCATCACTTACGAACTGTGGGCGATGCAGACGTTCACGGTGATGGCGCCGGCATGGCTGCTGCTCTACGGCGCCGGCCTGGTCACCGGCGGCATTGTCAGTGTGCCAGCGGTTCGGTTGATGGGCGGACTGTTCATGGGTCTGGGCGTGGCCGCCATCGTCACACCTCCCGACTGGGGCAACAGCTGGCTGGCGGTCGGCTTTGGCGTTCTGCAACTGGCCGTTGGCGTTTACATCGCGAGGAACCACGGTGGCTAAGAGCAGTACGGCACGCAAACTTCCTCACGACGCCATTCCACACACGAGACCGGTCGCCGACAAGCCGGTGAAACACGCCGGCGGCATCGCCACCGAACTGGATCGGCTGCTGCACGACCGCATGCGCCTGGGCATTGTCAGCGCGCTGGCGGCCACCGACGACCTGTCGTTTTCGGAGCTGAAGGCGGCGCTGAATGCCACCGACGGTAACCTCAGCGTCCACGCCCGCAAGCTTGAGGACGCCGGCTACCTGTCGTGCACCAAGCGCTTCGAGGGCCGCACGCCGCGGACGAGATACAAGTTGACGGCCGCCGGCCGCCGCGCACTCGAAAAGTATCTCGACCACATGGACGCGATTATTCGCGCCACGCGCAGGGGCTAGCACCCTACCTCAATCGGCTATCGTGGCCGGCGTGACGGGGCGTGCCATGACGGCAGGCTTCGCGCGAGCGGTACCTCGCGCTCCACGGTGCGGGGATTATATGATCGGCGCCGACATGCTGACGCGAATCGCCACCGCCCTGTTCCTCTCACTGAATGTGCTGCTGATGGGCTGTGCGGCGCGCACGCCGGCCGCCGGGGGCACGCCGCAACTGATCAATGTCCAGTTGCTCGGCTTCAACGATTTTCACGGCACGCTCGATCCGGCGACCGGGTCCAACGGGCGGATTGCCGAGGTCGATGCCGGCGGTGCGGAGTTCTTCGCCACGCACCTGGCGCGCCTCCGGGCGGAGAATCCCAACACCGTGATCGTCTCGGGCGGCGACAACATTGGCGCCTCGACCATGCTGTCTGGCATGTTCCATGATGAGCCGACCATTGAGGCGCTTGGCGAAAGCGGGCTGCAGATCTCCACGGTCGGCAATCACGAGTTCGACGAGGGTTGGGACGAGCTGTACCGCATGCAGCACGGCGGCTGCCATCCGGTAGACGGCTGCCAGGACCAGACGCCGTTTGCGGGCGCGCGATTCCAGTTTCTGTCGGCGAACGTCCTGGTCGACCCCGCGCGCGTCGACGCGACGCGGCTGACGCGCAGCGGCTGGAAGCCGGCTGGCCGCGGACCTCAGACCTTGTTCCCGAGCTCGACGGTCCGCGAGGTAGGCGGCGTCAAGATCGGATTCATCGGACTGGCGTTGACCGCGACGCCGACGATCGTGCAGCCGTTCAATCTGCAGGGGATCACTTTCCTGCCGGAGGTGGAGGCGGGCAACCAGGCCGCCGCCGCGCTGGTGGCGCAAGGCGTGAAGGCGATTGTCGTGTTGATTCACGAGGGCGGGCGGCCCAAGGTCAGCGACATCAACGGCTGCGACATCACCGGCCCGATCATCGATGTCGCCACCCGGCTGTCGTCCGACATCGACGTGGTGGTCTCTGGCCATTCGCACAGCTCGTACGTCTGCACCATCGGCGGCAAGCTGGTGACCAGTGCCGAGTCGCTGGGACGGCTGATCACCGATATCGATCTCCGCATCGACCGCCGCACGGGCGACGTCGTCGCCAAGACCGCGCGCAATGTGATTGTCTCGCGTGACGTCCCGAAGAGCCCGGCCATCACCGCACTGCTGGAGCACTACCGGCCGATGTTCGTGACGCTCGGCAACCGTGTCGTGGGACGGATCACGGCTCCCCTGGTGAGAAAAGCCAACGGCGCCGGCGAGAGCCCACTCGGCAATGTGATTGCCGATGCCATGCTCGAGGCGGCCGCGTCCCCGGCCAATGGTGGCGCCGTTGTGTCGTTGTGGAACTCCGGCGGCATTCGTGCCGACCTGGTGGGCTCGGCGCCGAGTACGAACGATACGGCGCGACCGGTCACCTACGCGCAGGCGTTTGATGTGCTGCCGTTCGGCAACCGCGTGGTCGTGCGCACAGTGACGGGCGCGGTGTTGAAGACCATGCTCGAAACGGGTGTGTTCCAGGTCTCTCGCGGCTTGTCGTACACCTACGACGCCGGTACGGGCCGTCGCCAGCAGATTGATCCCGCATCGCTCATGGTCGGGGGCCGGGTCGTCGATCTCACCGCCCCCATCCGCGTCGTCTCCACCGACTTCATCTGGAATGGTGGCGACAACGTCGTGGTGCCAAGCAGCGAGCCGCTCGACATTGGTGCCGACATCGACTTGTTCATTGCCCACTTCACGAAGCACTCGCCGGTCGCCCCCGGCCCGCAGGACCGCGTGACTCGCAAACCGTAGCGCCAGGGCAAGGGATTCGCACTGTGGACGCGGCAAGGCCGCGGCCATTGAGCCCGAAGCCTTTCGAAACGCCACTTAAGCGAGACGTTAGTTGAGCGAGACGTTAGTTGGGCGAAATTGGCGGAGAGAAAGGGATTCGAACCCTTGGTACAATTTCTTGTACACACGCTTTCCAAGCGTGCTCCTTCAACCACTCGGACATCTCTCCGTTCGACTCGCGTCTGCCTGCCGCGCTCACTCACGGCAGGCCGTTCAAGTGGAATCAACAGTTTAGCGGAGGGCGGGGCGCCCTGCAAAGTCAAACTGTGACGTGACTGTGACGTAGGGTCG
>Ga0163144_10011014_pt1 | contig 19183 bp, 13 predicted proteins | sample OliLak19BULKMAT1_FD_123175 | JGI IMG/M metagenome (GOLD analysis project Ga0163144, IMG submission 123175) | Freshwater microbial mat bacterial communities from Lake Vanda, McMurdo Dry Valleys, Antarctica - Oligotrophic Lake LV.19.BULKMAT1 | ecosystem: Environmental > Aquatic > Freshwater >... | reverse complement strand
CGGCCTGGGTTGCGTGAGCAGCCACGAAATCCGCAAGACACATGGTTTTATAGGTCGTTTTCATATGGGTTACTATTGACCCATACTGGACCTATGTCAACCTGCGTCTTCTTTAGACGCAGGAGCAGGGCTATCTGCCCATTTCGACAACGCCGGAGATGCCATCCGAGACCGAGCCGGCCGACGTCTCGCAATCTCCGACAGGCTCCTAGCGCCAGCAGGGCGACGAGCGCACCAGCCAGGGACAGTTCCCTCCACCCATCGCCAACCCAGCTCGCAGCCACGCAGCAGAGCATCACCGCGACACAGGCTTACTGCAGCCGCCGGTTGATCGCGGTGTGCACGACCGGCCTCAATACGCCTTGGTGTCGATGAACCCTTCCAGCTTCCGCGACCTGATCGGGTGCTGGAGCTTCTTGATCGCCTTGGCCTCGATCTGGCGCACGCGTTCGCGGGTGACGTTGAAGCGGCGTCCGACCTCTTCGAGGGTGTAGGTGTAGCCGTCGCCGATGCCGTAACGCAGGCAGATGATCTCGCGCTCGCGATCGGTCAACGTGTCGAGCACCTCGGTGATCTTCTCCTTGAGCAGTTCATTCGACGAGATGTTGGCGGGGTTCTCCGCCGACTTGTCTTCGAGGAAGTCGCCGAAGTAGCAGTCGTCGCTGTCGCCGATCGGGCGGTCGAGGCTGATCGGGTGCTTGGAGACGCGGATGACCCGCTTGCACTCGGCCACCGAGATGCCGGCCTTTTCGGCCACTTCCTCGATGGTCGCCTCGCGGCCGGTGTCCTGCAGGATGTCCTTCTGGATCTTCCGCAGCTTGCCCATGGTCTCGATCATGTGCACCGGGATGCGGATGGTGCGCGCCTGATCGGCGATGGCGCGGGTGATGCCCTGGCGGATCCACCACGTCGCATAGGTCGAGAATTTGTAGCCGCGCTTGTACTCGTACTTCTCGACCGCTTTCATCAGGCCGGCGTTGCCCTCCTGGATGAGGTCGAGGAAGGACAGTCCGCGGTTGCGGTATTTCTTGGCGATCGACACCACCAGGCGCAGGTTGCCGCAGGACAGCTTCTGCTTGGCCTCTTCATAGAGGCGGAAGCGCTTGGACACCGCGATGCAGCGCTCGATGAAGCGTTCGATCGGCTCGCCGACGTGCTTGGCCAGGCCGTGCAGTTCAGCGCTTTTCTCCTTCACCAACGCCTTCTTGCGCTTGTTCTGCTCGAGTTCGCGCTTCAGGCGTAGGATGCGCCGACGCAGGTCGAGCATCTCGTCCTTGATCGCGATCACCGTCTTGGCGTCGAGCTCCATCTCTTCGAGCATGCGGCAGGCGCGCATCAGGCGGTTGCGCAGGATCTGCTCGATGCGGTTGTCGTTGCCGGCATCGGCGGCGGCGACCGCCACCGGACCGATGTGCTCGACCAGGGTGTACAGCGACTTGAGGTGGTTGTCGGCGCGTTCGAGGTAGTCGTCGCGGGTGGGCGAAGAACCGTGGCTCTTGGCGTTCTTCTCCTGCAGCTCCTTGACCTCCTTCTGCTCTTCGACCCATTGGATGCCGCGCCGCACCGCCTCGGGCATCGACATGACCTTGCGCCGGAAGCCGTCGCGGTAGATCTCGATGCGCCGCGCCAGCTCGATCTCCTGATCGCGGGTCAGCAGCGGGATCTCACCCATCTGCGACAGGTACATGCGGACCGGGTCGTCGATCTTCTCGCCCAGTTCGACGTCTTCCTCGGTCTCGGCGAGCGGGTTGTACCCCTCGTAGGTCGCGCCGCCGCCTTCGGTCTCCTCGCCCGATTCGGCTGGCGCCTCAGCAGGGAAGCCGCTCTCCTCGGCGGTGACCTCGGTCAGGTCCTCGACCAGTTCGATATTGCGCTGACCGAGCAGTTCCAGGACCTGATCAAGCTGCTCGGGGTCGTTGACCGCGTCGGGCAGGATGGCGTTGAGCTGGTCGTAGGTGACCACGCCTTTGCCCTGGCTGAGCTTGGCCAGTTGGGCGACCACGTCCTTCAGCGTCAACTGCGCTGGCGCGTCACCGCCCGCTTCGGGAGCGGCCGCGGGCTCGGAGGTTTTCGGGGTCGAAGCGGACTGCTTAGCCATAAGGACTGTCAACCTTGCGCGTTACAGCGACGGATACGGCCCGGTTTCAGGGCGGGCCGCAGGGGGTGGTGGACTCTATGAAGGCATTGAAGGCTGCAAGCCGCGCCGAGCGACCTTGCACAGAGGGGTACGGAAGAATGCAGGACCCCTCTACCTTTAACGGGAATCGACTGAGAAAGCGGAAGCCGGGGGGCCGGTACCGTTGGTAGCGGGTCGGCGGCCGGCGCGCCCGTTCACCCCGACATCCCCGATTGCCCGGTGATATCGCTGATCTGCTTGAGCAGCGCGGTGACATCCCCGCCGATGCGCGCACTGGTGGCGAAGTCGGTCGACGTACGCAGATCCTGGCGGAGGCGGCCGAGGTCTTCGCGCAGCCGACCGAGTCGCAGCGCGTGCGCGGCCCGGGTGAGCTCGGTACGACCGTCGCCGAAGGCGGCGCGATCCTGCGAACCGGTGATGCCGTCGCGGTCAGGAGATGTCCCCAGCCAGCGGAAGAGTGCCGGACGCATGGGCGCCATGGCCGGGTCCTCTGCCAGCAGTCGCAGCGCCGAGCTGTCGGCGTCAGGGTGCTGCACCAGATGATCGACGATGGTGCGCCACAGCGGTGGCAGCCAGCTCGGTTCGATCCCCAAGCGATCGAAGGCTTCCGTGCGCAGCTCAGGACAGCGCACCAGCAGGTGGAGCACCACCTCGTGATCGGCTCCCAGTTCCGGCAGGTCGGCAGCGGCAGCTACCGCTTCTGACCCCGCAGACGGCGCCGCGACCGGCCGTGGCCCCCCTTCGGCCAGTCGGCGCTCAAGCGTGGCCAGGTCGACATTCAGGTAGTTGGAGGCATCGCGCAGGTAGAGCCCGAGCAGTTCGCGGTCGGGGAGCGGACGTAGGGCGTCGAGAATCTGGTCAACGAGGGCCAGCAGCGCCCGACGGTCGAGCCCGTACGGCCGCGGAGCCACCACGCGCAGGTAGTGGTCGAGATCGGTTCGGGCGCTCGCCAGGACGCGTTCGAAGGCGGCCGGGCCGCCGGCGGCATCCGCGAGCAGTTCGGCCGGATCCATCTCATCCGGGATCACCGCCACCCGGCAGGGCACGCCTACCGCCAGGCAGGTGCGGATGGCCTTGAGGCTGTTGGCCTGGCCGGCGCGATCGCCGTCGAGCACCAGCAGCAATTGGCCACCGCCCGAGGTCAGCCCGCCGAGCTGCTTGGCATGCTCGCCGGTCAGCGCCGTGCCCAGCACCGCGACGCATTCGGTGAAGCCGGCCTGGTGCGCGGCCATGACATCGGTGGGGCCTTCCATCACCAGCAGGCGGCCCTTGTCCTTGGCCGGTCCCCGGGCGCGGTGCAGGTTGAACACCGTCGCACCCTTGTGGTAGAGCGGCGTGTCGGTCGAGTTCACGTACTTGCCGACTCCACGGCCTTCCTCCTTGGCGCGGCGTTCCGCCGCCGGCAGCAGTCGCGCCGAGAAGGCGGCGACATTGCCGAAGCGGTCGCAGATCGGGAAGGTGACGCGTTCGAAGAAGCGGTCGTTCCAGCGGCCACCGCGGTCGACGGCGAGATCATTGCGGATGAGCAGTTCGATCTCGATCCCGCGCCGCCGCGCTTCTTCGACCAGGGCGCTGTTGCCGGGCGCCCAGCCCAGGCGGAACTCGCGACAGGTCGCCTCGCTCAATGCGCGCGACGTCAGGTAGGCGCGCGCCTCGGCGCCGGCCGGCGTCGACCACAGCACCTGCTCGTAGAAGCGCGTGCTCCACTCCATGGTCTCGACCAGCGAATCGCGCTCACTGCGCGGCAGCCGCCCGTCGCCGCCGCGTTCGTAGCGCAGCTCGATGCCGGCGCGGCGTGCCAGCAGCTCCATGGCGTCGGTGAATTCGAGGTGCTCCTTCTCCTTGACCAGGGTGATGACGTCGCCGTGCGCCCCGCATCCGTAGCAGTGGTAGTGGCCGTCGTCGTAGATGTGCAGACTGGGCGTGCGCTCGCTGTGGAACGGGCAGCACGCGACATGGTGGCCCCCGGCGCGCTTGACGTTGGTGTACTCGCCCATCGCCGCCACCAGGTCGACGGCCTCGCGCACCCGCCGCACCTGATCCTCGCCGATGAATCCGCCGGGCATGGGCGGCATCGCAGCGTCGGGCGGGCTGTTGGCAAGGTGCGTCAGGGCGATGCGGTCAGCGATGGCTGGCGTCCGCGCATCGTCTGCACACCCGCTGGTCACCGGCCATTGCGCCCACGCCATCCCGGTCAACCATCCGCCCGTGCTCCGCCTGGTCGCCAGCCTGCTTTTCACCGCGCACGCCGCCGCGCTGGCGGCGGTCGACCACGACGCCGCCATGCGGCTGGTCGCCACCATGCCCGAGACCCTGGCCCTGGGACGCGAGGTCGCGGAGCGCAGCAACGACGGCGTACGCGCCATCGTCATGGACGACGGCGAGGGTCCGGAGTGCTGGTACGTGGCGGTGTGCGAACGGCGCAGCCAGCGGCTGATCCGGCTGCTCACCGTGCGTGTCGGTCGTGACGGCGCGGTGGCGGTGTGGGATGAAGCGGCCTCGGTCTACGTCGCGCTCGCTACGTGGCGGCAGCGTCAACCGCCGCGATGACCGTCGACCCGGATGCCTACCAGCAGTTGTCCAACCGCCTGGCGCGCGTGCAGCGCCATCGCCGGACCTGGGCGCGGCGGCGCGGCATCACCTGCTGGCGGGTGTACGAGAAGGACATCGCCGATCAGCCGCTGATCGTCGACTGGTACGACGGCGACGCCGTGTGCTGGGCCTTCCCGCGCACCCGCAACCAGACGCCAGCCGACGAGGTCGCCTGGCTGGCGGCCGTACAGGAGGCGATCGGCGGCGGGCTGGCCATCGACGCCGCCCACCTGCACCTCAAGCGCCGCGACCGCCAGGCGGACCGCCAGCACGGCGGCCAGTACCAGCGCCTGGGGGATGCGCAGGGCAGCACAGGCACGACCAGGGTTGTGGTCGAAGCCGGCCTGCGCTTCGAGGTCAATCTCGACGACTACCTCGACACCGGCCTGTTCCTGGACCACCGGCCGCTGCGCGCCGTGGTCGGCGCCGCCGCCCGCGACCGCGATCTGCTCAACCTGTTCTGCTACACCGGCGCCTTCACCTGCCACGCCGCGGCCGGAGGAGCCGCCAGCACCACCAGCGTCGATCTCAGCAATACCTACCTGGCCTGGGCGGCGCGGAACCTGGCGCTCAACGGCGTCGGTGCGGGCACTGCCCACGCACTGGTGCGCGCCGACGCGCTGGGCTTTCTCGCCGAGACTGCGGCCACGCCGCGGCGCTTCGATCTCATCGTCTGCGATCCACCCACGTTCTCGAACTCGACGGCGATGCGCACCGACTTCGCCGTCGACCGCGACCACGTCGCCGTGATCACCGCGTGCGTCGCCCTGCTGCGGCCGGGCGGCAGCTTGTGGTTCAGCAGCAACTCGCGCGCCCTGGTGCTCGACATCGCCAGGCTGCCGGCGCTTACCGAGATCAGTGCGCAGACCGTACCGGATGATTTCCGCAACCGGCGCATCCATCGCTGCTGGCGTTACGACCGGCCGGTGTGAGCGCCACGCAGCGCCGCATTCCTGGCTGCCGAAGCGGTGGACGCGCTGCCGCCGGGAAAAGTGGCGCTGCATGTGGGGAAAGCGGCGATCCGGGCTGGCGGCCCCGCGACCAGGGCCGTAGCATCCCCGGCCATGCTCCTGGTCCTCGGCGCGGCGATGGCGGTGGCGTTCGCGACCGCCATCGCCGCAGCCCGCGTGATGATCATGCTGGCGCCACGGCTGCGCTTCCTCGACCGGCCCGGCGCCGAGGAGCACAAGCGGCAGACGCGGGCGGTTCCGTACGGTGGCGGAGCGGCGTTCCTGCTGGCCTTCGCCGCCGGGCTGGGCACCACCCTGGTGCTCGCCGATACTGATAAGCTCAGCCTGTACACCGGCGCCACCGGACCGGGGCAGCTCGGAGTGATCGGCGCCGGTGTCCTCGCCCTGTTCGCCATCGGCGTGGTCGACGACGCGCGCGCCATGCGGCCGGCGGTGAAGCTGGCGCTGCAGGGCCTGGTGGTCAGCGCGGTGGTGTGGGGCGCCGACCTCTACATCGACAGCCTGATCGGCCGGCCGTGGCTGGCCTACGCCGTGGCGTGGTGCTGGCTGATGCTGATCACCAACGCCTACAACTTCATCGACCACGCCGACGGCCTGTCGTGCAGCGTCGCCCTGGTCAGCGCCTCGGTCCTGCTCAGCGGCAGCCTGATCGGCGACGACCTGGCGCTGGCGGCGGTGTGGCTGGCGCTGATCGCCGCCATCGCCGGCTTCCTGTGCTGGAACCTGCCGCCGGCGCGCATCTATCTCGGCGATGCCGGTTCACTGCCGCTGGGATTCCTGATCGGCGCCGGAACGCTTACCGTGACCTTCTGGCCGAGCGGCGAGAGCGGCAGTCCGCTGGCGGTGGTGTCACCGCTGCTGATCACCGCGGTGCCGCTGTTCGACACCGCTGTGGTGATGCTCAAGCGCCTGCGCCGACGGCAGCCACTGCTGGTCGGCGACCGCAGCCACATCAGCCACCGCCTGTCGCGCCTCGGCCTGTCGCCGCGCGCCAGCCTGGCCACCATCGTCGCGTTGCACCTGGCGCTGTCGGCTGGCGCGCTCCAGTTGCGCTACCAGGACCTGCTGCCTGGAGTGGTTGTGCTGGCGCAGTGCGCCGGCGTGCTGCTCGCCGTCATACTGCTGGAAACGGTGCGCGACGATGGCCATTGATGATGTCCACGCGTCCGCGCTTCCGGGCCGGGGCCTGGCGATGCCTGCGACGCTGCGACCTTTCTTCGCCTGGTTCCACGCCGGCCTGTTAATCGCCCTGGTGGCGCTGCGCCCGCTGATCTGGGACGGGGAGATCGGCAATGCCGATCAACTGGTCTACGCCGGGCTGGTGGTACTGGCGCTGGCGGTCACCGTCGCCGAGTCGTGGTGCGGACTGCGCGCGCGCTGGCGCTGGGGCCCGGCTGGCCTGGCGGCCGCGGCGCTGGTGCTGTGGCTGGCCTGGCCGGCGTGGTCATCCCCGCTCGGGATCGAAGGGATGGCGACGTGGTCGTCGCTGGCCCTGCATCTGGGTCTCGCCATCTACCTGGCGCAGGCCGTGCACGGCCGGGAACGCCTGCTGCTGGCTGCGCTCGCCGCCGGACTGGTCGGCGAATTGGCGGCAGCGGCTGGACAGTGGGCCTGGGGCTTGCCGGCGTTGCAGGCCCAGCTCGCGGCGGGTGGGCTCGACCTCGGCATGATCGAGAACCGTCACGGCGACCTCGCCAACCGCCTCGCCCACGGCGGCATCTTCGGCACCTTCACCCAGGCCAACGCTCTCGCCGCGTATCTGCTTGTGGCGCTGCCGGTGGTGGTCCACGCCGCTGGGCGCAGCGACGCTGCGCATGGCCCGCGCGCGTGGGTGCTGGTCATCGCCGTCATTGGCGCGCTGATCTTCCTGGCCGCCGGCAGCAAGGGCGCGGTGCTCTGCCTGACCGCTACCGGCGTGCTCGCCGGCATCGTCACCTGGCGCGATTGGCGGCGCTGGACGCTGGTCGCCCTCGCCGCCAGCGGCGGAGTGCTGCTGTGGGCGGTGCCGATGCTGCGCGGCGCCCTCGCCGCCAGCAGCGAGGTGCGCATCGGCTACTGGCAGGCCGCACTCCGCCTGATCGGCGAAGCGCCGGGGGCCGGGCATGGCGTGCGCGGCTACGCGGCGCACATGGCGCGCACGGCGCCGGAGTGGGCCGAGCCGACCCGCTACGTCCACAACGAGGTGCTTGAGGCCGCCGTCTCCGGCGGCCTGCCGGCAGCGCTGCTGGCACTGCTGGCCGGCACGCTGCTGCTGCGACCGCCGGCGCCGTTGCCGGCGCCATTGCCGGCCACCACCAGCGAACGCCGATCACCCTGGCTGCTGGTGTTCCTGCTGCCCTACCTGCACGTCTTCGGCCTGCTCGATCTCAGCACCTGGCCGGGCGGATCCAGCCTGGTCGGCACGCTGATCTGGACCGCCACGATCGCCGTGGCCATGGCCCTGACGGCGCGCGCCGTGCTTCGGCTGCCCCTGCCCGGATCATGGCCGCTGCGTCTGGGTCTCGGCGCGCTCGCCGCCCACTGCCTGATCGACTTCGACCTGCACGCCGGCGGCGTGCTCGGCACCCTGGTCGCTGTCGCCGTGCTCGCCGGCACCGGCAACGCGCGCAGCATCGCCGTGACGACGCCACGGCTGGTGCTGGCATCCCTGGCGATGCTCACCGCGATCGGCCTGTTCATCGCCACGTTGCCGGCGGCGCAGCGCGCCCACAACCTGCGGCAGATCGCCTGGCAGGGACACGCGGCGCTGATCGCGATGCAGCGCCGCTCCGGCGATCTCGATGGCCTCGCCCGTGGGCTGGCCTATTCGGCCCAGCTTGAGCACAGCGACGAGGGGCCGATGAACGCCGATCGCCTGCGCCGGCTGCTCGCCGATGCCCACGCCGCGGCTTGGCCGCAGGTCACCGCCTGGCCGGGAGTCGAGCCGGACACCGCCATCCGCCTGGCCCAATTGCTGCCACGCGGTCGCGAACGCCATGCCGCCAGTGGCGATCTGGTCATCCGACTGCCCTGGAACGCCTCGGTCCACGCCCTGCATGCCGAGGACCTGCATGTGCTTGGCCGCTACGCCGAGGCCGCCGCGTCCTGGCGCGCGGCGATGGCGCGCTCGCCCAGCCATCTGCCCTATCAGGTCGCGCTCGCGGTCACCCTCGATGCCCAGGCCAAGGCCAAGGCGACGCCGGCCGAGGCGGCGGCACTGCGCGCCGAGGCGCAGCGCCTGCGCGAAGATGCGGCAGAGCGCGAGCCGCGGGTGCACCTGCGCAATCGCCGGTGACCGACCCGCGTCAGTGATCGGACGACAGTCCTGCGCGCAAGCGCGACGCAACCGCCGCGAGTTCGGCCTGGCTGCATTCGCTGCCGCAGTGCAGGTCCTCGCGCTGGTCGCTGGCGATCACGAGGTGGTAGAAGACGCGGTCATTGACCGTGGTGCCGGTCGGCTCGACGCGAATGGCGGTGATCGAACGGCGCGGCAGCTCGTGATGGCTGACGCCGAAGCAGTCGTGCTGATCGATGGTCAGGCGCTCACGGTCGAGCTCCAGACGCGTGCGTCGCGTGCCCTGGCGCAGGCCGGCGAAAGTGATGGCGAGACCGACGACGGCGAACAGCGACAGGAAGAGAGGAACGCCGATGCGGGTGCCGGTCTCGGTGATGAACACCGCCGTCGCCACCGCTGCGCCAGCGCCGAAGACCGTGAAGATCAGGCCCAGGGTGAAGCCCGGGCTGCCCCGGCGCAGACCGCGCACGGGCAGGTCGATCACCAGGCGTGCGTCCACGGTGGTGACGGTGATCGGACTGTCGTCCGGCAGCGCGGCAGCGGCATCCGCCGGCAAGGCCGCCGGAGCCGGCGGGGACGTCAACGCTTCCAGCACACGCCCTGCCGTCGGCGCCGGGGCCTCCACCTCGCCACGCCGCAGCCGTTCGATACGTGCGGCGATCCATTCCTGGCAGGTGCGGTCGAGTCCATCGATGCGCACCGGTTTGGTGGTACCTGTCGCGGTGACGGTCAAGGCGCGGAACTTGCCGCTGCCAGTGCCGTGCTCCTCACTGCGCACCGCGGCCAGTTCGTCCGCTGACCAGCGCCGCACCCGCCGCCGCAGCCACGACCGGCGTTCCCAGGTCAGGCCATCGACGTCCCAGCGCACGTTGCCACGTTCGCTGATCCCGTGCAGGCCGCAGGCGAGCAGGGCCAGACCCAGCGCCCAGAACGGCAGCAGGACGAGCAACGGCAGACGGCCGGGCGTCTCCTCAGCGCCCGTGGACTGCGCGCGCAGCGCCAGGACGGTGACGGTGCCGACGGCGCCCAGACAGATCATCGCGAAGAACAGGACCGGGATGCCCACCCGACGGACCGGCAAGTTGATGGTGACGCCGTGGTCGCTGACGGATTCACTGAGCACGCCCGGCGGCGGACCAGTGGTCGGATCATCCATCACCGGCACACCTGGGAGCTGTGCGATCAGCGCTTCCGCCACCACCCGGCGGCAGTGGCCGTCATAGCCGGGAATCAGCAGCAGATCGCGACGCCCGCGGCGGCGCAGCCGCAAGGCACCGGTCATCGGCTGTCCGAGCAGGACCGTCTCACCGCGGTCGGCCCCGGATGGTGCGATGAGAGCGGTCACCGCCGCGACCGGCACCTGCCAGGTCCAGTACAGGACGCCCAGGTGTTCGCGGATGTGCAGTCCGTCATCAGCGATGGTGACGTCGCAGCGCGAACCCGAGACCAGCAGTCCCACCCCGATGGCCATGCAGCCCAGGCCCAGCAGCAGCATCGGCGAACCAAGCAATCCGAATCCGATCGCGAACCAGTTGATCCCTGATGCTCCATTGAGACCGCCCGTGATCGGCCCCCCCATCCAGAACACCATGAAGGCGCTGACCATCACGCCGGCGCCGAGCATGCTGAAGCCGAGCACACGCGGCAGGCGGCGTAGTGGCAGCAGGATCCGGGTGCTGCCGGGCTCGCGGATGATCTCGGGCTGATCTCGATCCACGCCGAGGTTCTAGCAGGCTGCTGATGAACAGCATCCTGCTAGTCGCAGCGCATTTTCGCGCGGCGCTGGCGCGCCAATTTTTCGCGAAAACACGGTGCTTCAGCTTTTGCTTCAGGGGGCCTTCGGCCACCCAAACCCCCGCAGGCTGCTTTTCAGCAGCCTGCTAGACCATCAGGTGGCGTCGGGAAGGCCCCCTCACCGTTCACCATCCAGCCAGCGTCGCAGCACGATCGCCGCCGCGCGCGCATCGACCTGGCCGGGGAGCGCCGGCCATTTGCCTTCCGCCCGCAACGCCTCCTCGGCTTCGCTCGATGAATAGCGTTCGTCGACCTCATGGACCGGCAGCGCGCAGTGCTTGGCCAACTCGGCGGTGAAGGCGCGCACCCAGCGCACGTTGCCACCAGCGGCGCCATGCGCGTGCAGGGGCAGCCCGATGACGATGCCGGTGGCCTCTTCGCGCCGAGCCAGGCCGGCGACGACGACGGCGGCAGCGGCGTCCGAGGTGCGCGGCACGAAGCCGATCGGCGTGGTGGTCAGGCCCAGTTCGTCGCACACCGCGACGCCGATGCGCACGCGTCCGTAGTCGAGACCGAGTAGGCGGGGCATGGCGGAGCATCGCAACCCCGCCGCCGCGGGTAAAGCGGAGGCGGTGGCGCGCCTCCGCCACCTGCCCACGGCGGCGTCACCCTGACGACGGCGTCGGCAGCGCCGTGGGCGCGCTGATCGCCGCGACTGCTCGCGTGGCGCGCGCTGTTCGGATCTGGCGCAGGAATCCGTCTCGGCTTTTCCAACCCCGATCCGTTCAATGCCTGCGACCGTCCCAACCATCGCGGAGGAACCATGACCGCCACCCGTACCGATCCCGCTCTCGACACCGTCGACGCCGTCGACGGCGACGCCCCGTCCTATGAGCCGCAGGACGAACGGCCGCAGTTCCGCGCACCCGCCTGGATGATCAGCCTGGGCGCGCACCTCCTGCTGCTCTTCATGTTCAGTCTGGTGGTGATGATCGCCCAGGCCGTAGTCGAGGAGGCGCCGCCCGTGCGCATGACCGCCATCGAGCCGCCGACCAAGGTGCCGGAGAAACCGCAGGACAAGCGCACGCTTGAGCAGACCACCCTGCCGCTCGACGTTCCGGTCGAAGCCGAGAAGCCCAGTCCGATCAGCGAGGTGCAGGTCGAGGTCACCGAGTTCAGCCGCGAGGAGGAGACCGACAATCCGGTGCCCAAGGGCCGCGAGGAGGCCAAGGCCGACAGCGAGATGGGCGGCCAGGGCGCGTTCATGGCCATCGGCGCCGGCGGCGGCGCGTCGGGGATGTTCGGCAGCCGCAGCGGCGGTGGCAAGCAGCGCGCGCTCGGCCGCTTCGGCGGCAGCAAGGGCAGCGAGAACGCCGTCGATGCCGCATTGCGCTGGTTCAAGAAGCATCAGGGGCCTAACGGCGGCTGGGAGGCGCTGACCTACGCCCTGAACTGCACCGACGCTGGCGCCAAGTGCGAGCCGGGCGAGCACCACCGCAACGGCACCAAGGAGGACGCCGGCCTCACCGGCCTGGCGCTGCTTTGCTACCTCGGCGCCGGTTACGACCATCGAATGCCCAGCAAATACCGGGTGACGGTGAAGAAGGGCATCGACTGGCTGCTCGCCCTGCAGACCGCTGATGGCTCGTTCGGCGAGGGCGCCTTCAACTACGAGCATGCCATCGCGACCATGGCCCTCGCCGAGGCCTACGCGATGTCCAACGACGGCAGCCTGCGCACCCCGGCGCAGCGCGGCGTCGATGCCATCATCGCCCGGCGCGCGCCGGCTCCGGCGCAGGCGCCGCCGGGTATCGACCTCTACGGCGCCAGCGGGCTGGCCTGGGGCGACTTCGTCAAGACGACTACGAATAAGATGCACACCTCGGCCTGCGGCTGGAACGTGCAGGCGCTCAAGAGCGCCAAGTCGGCCGGGCTCGACACCAAGGACGGCATGGGCGGCGCGAAGGTATGGCTCGACGGGCTGTGGCGCGGCACCTGCGCGATGGAGAACAAAGACCCGGCCAAGCTCGATCCGTACAAGGACGAGACCACCCTGGCCTACTACTGGGATGGCGAGACCGGCAAGGCGTCGACGCTCGACGGCATCAACCAGATCCACAACCTCGCCTGCATCGGCGTGCTCTGCGGCAGCTTCCTCGGCAGCAAGCCGGGCGACGTGATGATCGAAACCATGGCCAACCACGTCGACCGCCACAACCAGGCCACCGCCTATCCCTGCAATCTCTACTACGTCTACTATGGCACCTTCGGCATCTTCATGCTCGGCGGGGAACGCTGGACGAAGTGGAACGTGGGCGTGCGCGACATGCTGGTCGCCGCCCAGCGTCGGTCAGCCGATGATCTCGCCTGCTTCGACGGCAGTTGGGACTTCCAGGGCAACACCCATTACGGCGCCCACGTCGGCCGCCTGCTGAGCACCGCCCTCGCCTGCCTGAGCCTGGAGGTCTACTACCGCTACCTGCCGATCGCCGCCGGTGGCGCCGCTGCCAAGCCGGGTGCCAAGCCGGGTGCCAAGTGAGGACCGCGGTGCTGCTGTGCGTGCTCGTCAGTGCCGCACTGACCGCCGGCGAGGCGGCCCCGGTGACGCTCGACCGCAGCGCGATCGCGGCGCTGGCCGCCGCCGGTGAACGCTGGCTGCTGGCGCAGCAGAAACCGAACGGGTCGTTCCTCGGCGGTCGGCGCTACGGCCTGGGCATATCCGCGCTGGCCATCGACGCCCTGGCCAGCGCGCCGACGGCGCTGACTGGCGATGATCCGCGTCTGCGCCGCGCCACCGACTTCATCCTCACCTACCGCCGCGACGACGGCGGCTTCTACGACCCCCGCGAGGGCCTGGTGGTCTACGGCACCGGACTCAGCCTGATCGCACTTGCCGCCTGCGGCCGCGACCGCGACCTGGTCGACGTGGTGCGCGCCGGCCGCGATTTCCTGTTCGCGCGCCAGAACCGCGAGGCCGGTGATCCCTGCCGCGGCGGCATCGGCAGCGGCGACGACAGCGGGCCCGGCTACGAGGACCTGCACAACACCGCCTACGCCATCGAGGCGCTGCGCGCCGCCGGCGTGCCGGCCAGCGACCCGCGCATGCACGAACTCGCCGGCTTCGTGGCGCGCTGCCAGAATCGTGCCCTGCCCGCCAGCGCCTCGCCGCCGCGCGCGTGGGTGACCGGCGATGGCGGCGGCATCTACAGCCCCAGCGACCGCAATGTCGGGGGTCACTATGGCGGCGAAGCAGCACCGACGACGGGTGCGGCGCCAGTGCCGGCCAACCAGGAGGAGGACGCCGAGCCGCCGCGCCTGGTCAGCTACGGCTCGATGACCTACGCCCTGCTGGCGAGCTACGTCGCGCTCGATCTCCAGCCCGGCGATGCGCGCCTGGTGGCAGCCTTCGACTGGATCCGCGCCCACTACCGCGTCGACGGCAACGCCGGCATGCCGGCCGGTCGGGAGTTGGACGGACTGTACTACTACCAGCAGGTGCTGGCGCGCACCTTCCACATCAGCGGCACCACCACGCTGACGCTGGCCGACGGGCGCCGCGTCGATTGGCGCACCGATCTCGCCACCGCCATCGCCGCCCGCGCCGAGCCGGTGAGGCTGGCCAACGGCGAGGTGTCGATGCGCTGGCGCAACCGCAGCCCGGCCTGGGGCGAGGGCGAGCCGGTGCTGGCCACCGCCTACGCGGTGCGCGCGCTCAAGCGCATCCTGGCGACGCCGTGAGGCGATGCGGCGCCGGTGGGCCAGGGCGCTGCCGTCGGCGCCACGCCGCCGCGATCGCGCTGACCACCTGGGCCGCCATCGCCGCCATCCCCGCGGTCGCCTTCGCGGCCGTGGCCGACGATCCGGTGCGCGCCCTGCCGCGACTGCCGGTGGCGGTGGTGCGGGTGATCGCCGCGCCAACCGCCTGCGAGCACGACCTGGGCAGCGGCATCGCCGCGACCATCGGCCGGCACGTGGTGCTCACCGGCGAGGTGGTCATCGACCAGGGCCCGGCGGAAGGGCTGGAAGTGCTCGCCTGCCTGGCCAACGGCGCCCGTCACGAGACGCTGATCGCCCTCGACGCGCGCAGCGCGGTGCAGGTCAAGGTGGCGTTCATCGCCGCCCTCGGCGTGATCGACGGGGTGCGTCCCGACACCGTCGCCGAGCTGCCGGCCCGTGGGCAGCCGGTGGGCATCGACATCGAATGGACCATTGCCGGAGTCACGCGCTCGTGTCCGGCCAGCAGCCTGATCCGCGATCGGGCCAATGACGACGCCTATCCGCCGCTGCCCTGGCTGTGGACGGGAAGCCGCTTCGCGGAGGTCTCGGCTGCGGTGGCTGCGGCTGGTGCGCTGCCGGCGCAGGCGCCGCGCACCGCTTTCATGGCCGAGGAGAACCGCCTGTTTGCGGTCAACTTCGACGGCGAGGAGGACGCCCTGCTCGCCTCGCCATTCCCCGCCCCGCTGACCGACGTGCGCTTCGAGGCCAACAGCGCCGCGGTTCCGCCGGCGGGCACGCGCGTGCGCCTGGTCTGCACCCGTGCCGTTCTGGCGCAGCGGCTGCGCCTCGATGCCGTCGGGGGGCTACACGCCGACGACCGCGGACCGGCACTCGACGACGACGGGCTGGCCGCCTGGCTGCGCGCCGCGTTCGCGCCACCGCCGGCGCTGGCGGCGCTGGCGGTGGCGGTCGATCCGGCAGTACCGCGCGAACGTGATCGCGACGCGCGACGCCGTCTGCTCGCCGCGGCGGGCAAGGCCCGGGTCTGGGCGACGCCGTGCTTCATGCAGACGCCGACCGCCCCGTGAGCGCCAGCCGACGGCGGCTGCAAACACAAGCGCCGTCAGCGCGGTGTGGACGCGTCTGACGGCGCTTGGCCGGGGTGTCACCTCGTTCCCTGGATGGCGGGCCCGGTCCCACCACCCGTGGTGGTTGCGATCAGCCGCCGGTCAGAACTCCCAGCCCGCGATCACGGTCGTCTTCGACGTCGGCGAGTCATCGTTGAGGCCGATCAGGAATGACACGTCGATGTGCATCTGCGGCAACGGCCGCACCTGGATGCTGGGGCCAAACAGGCCTTCGGTGACATCGTCCTCGCCGTCGGCCTTCTTGAAGTCGACCCGGCCCTCAGCGCCGATCGAGAGACGTTCGTCGAAGACCGTATAGCTGAGCGCGCCACGCACCGAGTACTCCCGCTCGTGTGCGCCGCCGCTGCCGCTGCCGCCGGTCTCGGCCTCGGCGACCAGATTGATGCCCCAGTGCCAGCGCGGAGCGAGCTGGTCAGAAAACAGCAGCTTGCCCTCGATGACATCGGGCGAGCCGCTCTTGTTCGCCCACTCCGCGTACAGCGTCGGGTTGAACCACAGCTTGCCCCAGTCGGCGAGCGCCCAGCGCAGCTCGAGCTTGGTCTCGTTGTTCTCGATGGCGCCGTCCGGGCCTTCCTTGCTGAACACCTGATAGAGATCGAACTGGAAGCGGTAGGGCAGGCCGATCTCGATCTCGTAGACATGCTCGAGCTCGGTGGCGTCATCGTCGCGGCCGTCCTCGGCGATCAGCCAGTATTCGAACTGGATCTGGCCCTCGGGGATGACGTAGGTGCGCACTTCGGTGAAGCGGCGGCGTGAGGTCCAGCGCGGTTGCTGGTAGGAGCCGACAAGATCCTCCTCGCGCAGTTCGGCCGGGCGGGTGCCCTGCACGACGATGGCCGGCATCTGCCAGCTGTGGCCGCCCCCTCCGACGGTCTCGCCGGTGCCAGTGGTGCGCGGGGCGGTGCGGTGCGCCGGATTGGCGACGGCATCATCGGCGACGGCACCGGTAGCCAGTGAGGCAAGGATCAGCGAGGACAGGGGCACGGGACGCAGCATGCGAGGTTCTCCTGGGAGTCAGGGGTTATGGGGCCAGCTTGAACGGCCGTAGGCATAGTCATGCGCTTCGGCGCCGTGATTCACCGAATCTTTATGCCTAGCGCCCCGGCATGACCGCGAACGACTGCGCAGTAGATCGACAGCGGTGGGCCAGCGCGTGGACTCCGATCGACGGCCCGCACGTCGATCGGTTCCGGTCGGTGCGCGCTGCCAACCATGCTGATGGCCGACCGCCCCCAGGCTGGTCATTCCCCGCTGCCGCCTATGCTGCGCCCGCCGCTGGACGACCGCGTCCGACCGGGCAACCGGCCGACCGAGGAAAGTCCGGGCTCCATAGGGCAGGGTGACTGGCAAATCCAGCCGTCTCGTGTGGCGGGGGGATAGGGACAGTACAACAGAAAGAATACCGCCTCGCGTCGGGCAACCGGCGCGCGGTAAGGGTGAAATGGTGGGGTAAGAGCCCACCGCGGGGGCCGCGAGGCACCTGGCACTGCAAACCCCACCCGGAGCAAGCCCAGAACGTGGAGAGGTGCTGCCCGCACCGTCGGATCCACAAGTGGGCGCTGGACGGCCGTCGGCAACGCCGGCCGCGAGAGAAATGGTCGTCCATGCCGCCCTGGCAACGGGGCGGCAGGACAGAACCCGGCTTATAGGCGGCATCCGCACACACGACTGGCCCCGGCTTGCGCCGGGGCCAGTCGTTGGTGGACGCAGGAACATCGACGTCCACCTCGACGCTCCATCGAACGCGAGTTCCGCTACGGCGGCCGGACCTCGCCATGCCGCTGCAGGAAGCGATCAATCGGCCCGCGCGAATAGGGCGTCAGCCGTGGGCGCAGGGTCAGGGCGATCGGCCGCAGATCGGTCGGGCTCAGATGCATGGCGTCGAACACCGCCACCACCAGGGCGTGCTGGAGATCGGGTTCGGCCTCGATCGCCTGGGTGCCGGCGGCCTGGCGTGCCAGGCGGCGGAAGAGCAGGTTGATCAGCTGCTGCCGGTGTTCGTCATCGAGCGCGGCGAGCACCGCGCGCAGCAGCGACGGATCGCTGCCGGTGCTGACCAGCTCGACCAGTGGACCGCTGTCGAAGCGCGGATGACGGGCGGCCAGCTCGCGCAGTGCGAGATCGTGCTGCAACCACGGCGGCAGTCCGGTCCAGGCGCCGCCTTCGCCGGGAAAGCTGGCGACGATGGCGGCGCAGCGCGCGAGCAGCACCCGGGCGGTGGCGTCGCTGGCTTCGCTGGCGAGCCAGCCGGCGATCTCGGCCGCGGTCGGCGACCAGTCGGCGAGGCGCTCGCGCGCCAGCCAGGAGAGCTGCCGCCAGGCCGCGGCGCTGGCGACGCGGTCGCTGCCGCGCGCCGGTGCCAGCAGTTCTGCGGCCTCGCCGGCGCCCCAGGCGTTGGCGGTCGGCGTCGCGGCACCCTCGGCCGCGCGTGGCCAGCGCAGCGTCAACGGCGGGACGCCGTCTCGGCCGACGATGCATGCCGCCAGCACGGTGGGCTCAGCGATCACCACGACGCAGGCCGGGCCGGGGATGGTGGAGGCGATCAGCGGCGACAGTGCCGCCAGGCCTTGCGGGCCGGGGGTGGCGGCGATGACACGCGGACCGGCAGCCGCGAAGCGGACCATGCCCCGGCCATCGACGGCGAGCGGTTCGCTGATCGCTCCGCCCATGCCGCCAGTGGCGAGCACCAGCGGCAGATGCAGACGGTCGGCCAGCGTGACCGCCGCGGCCAGCGCCGCCGGCTCGCGGCGCGACCTCCCGGCGAGCACGCCCGGGTCCCAGGCCGCGCCCGGCACCACCGGCACCTGCCAGGGACTGCCATCGCGCGCCAGGGTGGTCACCGCCGAGCCGAGATCGCTGGCCACGGCCAAGCCCAAGGTGCCGCAGCGCAGACCGTCGACGATGATGGCCGGCCCAGCCAGGGCGCGCTCACCAGCGCTGGGCGCGCTGGTGATCAGGGCGATGGGCAGCGACGATTCCCAGCCGCCCGAGCCGAGCACCCGCTCGAGTCCCGGCCCGCTGGCCAGGACCAGGTCGATGGCTCCGCCGCAGGCCGCTTCCGCACGCCGGACGGTGTCCGCCTCGGGCCAGTTGCCGGCACCGGCGATGAGGACGCGCGCCGTCGCCCCCGGCGCCAGCGCCGCCGTCAGCATCCCGCTGCGCCGGACACCGGATCCGGTGATCGAGTAGGTGCCGGTGGTCCCTGACGGCACCGCGAAGGCGACCACCAGGGTCGGCATCTGTTGCGGTCGGCGCAGCGGTCGTGGCGCCGTCGGCGGCAGGGTCACCCCTCCCGGCAGGGCCAGACGCAGGTCGGCGACCCCGGACGAGTCCGCCGGCAGCTCGATGGCCACCTCGCGGCCACCGTCGGATCGTACCAGCACCCAGGGGCCGGTGAGCACCTCGATCGTCGCTGACCACGACGCTGCGGTCGCAATGCACCACAACCCTAGGGCGCAGACCAGGCGCATGCGGGGATGGGGCGTGCGGCGTGCCAATCGGAAGGTTGAGAGGTTGAGAGGTTGAGAGGCTGAGAGGCTGAGAGGCTGAGAGGCTGAGAGGCTGAGAGGCTGAGAGGCTGAGAGGCTGAGAGGCTGAGAGGCTGAGAGGT
>Ga0163144_10011013_pt1 | contig 19184 bp, 14 predicted proteins | sample OliLak19BULKMAT1_FD_123175 | JGI IMG/M metagenome (GOLD analysis project Ga0163144, IMG submission 123175) | Freshwater microbial mat bacterial communities from Lake Vanda, McMurdo Dry Valleys, Antarctica - Oligotrophic Lake LV.19.BULKMAT1 | ecosystem: Environmental > Aquatic > Freshwater >... | reverse complement strand
CACCGGCGGACTGAACATCCGCGCTCGCGACTTATGAACCACCGTAAATCAGATGCGAGGCCGCTCTAGACGATTTCTTAGATCGCCACGGCGCGTTGTGCGCTCAGCGGCGGGCCAATCGCCCCCTGAGTCCCTCGAGTCGCCCTTTATACCCTTTTGACCCTTTAGGCCCCTTGCCCTACCGCCCGAATCGTCTAGAATCGAGCGCATGACCACCCTAGCCGACCCTCTGGCCCCCCTCGCCCGCGAGCTGACGCCCGACCCGGCGCGCCGCGCCCCGTGGGACCGCTTCGGGCGGGCGGCGGTGATGACCGTGCTGCCGGTGGCGCTGGTGGTCTACCTCATCGCGCAGCCGGCGCTGGCCCTGCGCTGGCTGTGGGGCGCGCCCTTCATCGGCGGCTTCGTCGAGCAGACCATGTACTTCAACGACGTGGGCACCGACCGGCCCGACCTGTATCCGGCCTTCGCGGCCGGCGTGCAGCCGGGCGAGCAATTGGTGGCGGTGGACGGCGTGCCGGTGCGCAGCGCCGCCGACCTGGCGCGCGCCCTGGCCGGCCATGCCGTGGGTGAGAGCGTCGTGCTGGAAGTCTCCGCAGGCACTGAAGTGCGCCAGGTGAGTGTGCTGCTGACGCGCTTTCCGACCGGCGAGTTCGCCACCCTGTTTGTCGTGCCGTATCTCGTGGGGCTGGTCTATATCGGCATTGGGCTGCTGGTGTTCTGGCTGCGGCGCACCGAGGTGGCCGGGCGCGCCTTCGTGCTGTTCTGCACGGCGGCGGCCGTCGGGCTGGGCGGCATCTTCGACCTGTATACCACCCACCTATTCACCTGGGCCTGGACCCTGGCCGTGCCCGCCGCCGGCGCGAGCCTGATGACGCTGGGTATGGTCTTCCCGCAGGAAATGCGCTTCGTCCAGCGCCGGCCGGGGCTGCGGTTATTACCCTTCGTGCCGTGGGTGGCGCTGGCGGCCTTCGGTCTGCTGACGCTCTACGCGCCGGGGCAGGACGCGCGGGCCTACATCGTCGCCTGGCGCTACTGCTACTACTACCTAGGCCTGGGCATCCTGAGCTTCCTGCTGCTGCTCGGCTACCGGCGCATGACCAGCCGCTCGCCCATCGCCCGCGACCAAAGCCAGATCATCCTCATCGGCGCGGTGCTGGCCTTTGGGCTGCTGCTAGGCTGGACGCTCCAGCCGCTGTTCGTGGCCGACACCCGCCCGCTGAACGCCGCGCTCGACCTGCCGCTGCTGGTGCTCTTCCCGGCGGCCGTGGCCTACGCCCTGCTGCGCTACCGCCTGCTCGACACCGATTACGTCACCACCCAACTGCTGATCTACGCCGGCGTGGCCGTCATCACCCTGGCGGCCTACGGGCTGTTGCTGCTGGGCGTCAGCCTGCTGGTGGGCGTCATGGTGCCGGCCACCAACCCGGTGCTGGTGGCGCTGCTGGTCTTCGGGCTGGTGGTGGCCTTCAACCCGCTGCGCGAGCGGCTGCAATTGCTGGTCAACACCACCTTTTTTCGCGGGCAGCGCGCCTACCGCCGGCGGCTGGAAGCCTTCGGGCGCTCGCTCACCCGCGCCGTGGCCCTGACCGACATCGTGCAGGCGCTGGATGAGCAGGTGACCGGCGCGCTGCGGCTGACGCAGATGTACCTGTTCCTGCGCGACACCGTCAACAACGACTACGCCGCCTACCAAGAGCCGGCCAACCGCGCCGCTGCCGAGAGCGACACGCCCCGCGCCTACGCTTACACCGAGCTACGCTTCGCGGCCGACGGCGCGCTGGCGGCCAGCTTGGCCCACGAGCGCGCCGCGCTCTACCTGACGCCCGAAACGCCCCTGCCCCCGGCGCTGTACCCCGACCGGGCGCGGCTGGCGGTGCTGGGCGCGGCGGTCTACGCGCCGCTGCCGGGGCAGACCGGGCTGGCCGGCTGGCTGGCGCTGGGGCCTAAGCTCTCGGGCCAGCCGCTCACCCGCGACGACCTGCGCTTTGTCGAGGCGCTGGCCGACCAGGCCGCGCTGGCAATTGAGCGCGCCACCGTCATCAGCGACCTGGAGCGGCGCGTGCGCGACCTGAACGTGCTCAGCCAGATGTCGCAGGCGGTGAACTTCACCCTGACCTACGACGACCTGCTGGAGCTGATCTACGCCCAGGCCAGCAAGGTGGTAGACACCCGCAACTTCTACATCCTGCTGCCGGCGGCGCGCCCGGAGCACTTTAGCTACGCCTTCTTCGTCGAAGACAACGAGCGCGAGAACGCCCAGGAGCAGCAGCCCTGGCCGATGGGGCGCGGGCTGGAAAGCGCCGTGTGGCGCACCGGCCAACCGATCCGCACCGACGACTACGTGGCCGAGTGCCGCCGCCGCAACCTGACCCCGCGCGCCCGCCCCACCGAGCGCCAGGCCTGGATGGGCGTGCCGCTGAACGCCGGGGCGGCCACCATCGGCGTGCTGGCCGTCGCCAACTTCGAGGCCGACGGGGCCTTCACTGAAGACCAGCTCAAAATCTTGTGGGCCATCGCCGACCAGGCCGCCTCGGCCATGGTCAAGGCCCAAATCTTCCTGAAGGCGGAGGAGCGCGCCGGGCAACTGGCCATGCTCAACGCGGTCAGCACCACGATGGCCGAGAGCCTGACGCTCGACCCGCTGCTGGGCAGCATCGTTAACAGTTCTATGAACATCCTGGGCTGCGCGGCCGGCAGCCTGTTTCTCACCGACGACGATACCGGCGAATACGTCTTCCGCGTGGCGGCCGGGCCGGTCGGCCAAGACCTGATCGGCCTGCGCATCGCGCCCGGCAAGGGCTTTGTGGGCGAGGCGATTGAGTCGGCCTCGGTTATCATCGTCAACGATGTGCAGAGCGACCCGCGCTGGTTCCGCGGCTCAGACCAGAGCACGGGTTTTGTGACCCAGGCGCTGATGGTCGTGCCGCTGCGGCGCGGCGACCGCACCATCGGCGCGCTGGAGGTCATCAACAAGCACAACGGCCTGCCCTTCGACGACGAAGACCGCAACCTGCTGGCGGCCTTCTCCGGGCAGGCGGCGGTGGCGATTGAGAACGCCCGGCTGTTCGCCCAGACCGACCAGGCCCTGGCCGACCGCGTGGCCGAGCTATCGGTCATGCAGCGCATTGACCGCGAACTCAACGCCGCGCTCGACGTGCAGTTGGTGATGGACCTGACGCTCGATTGGGCTATGAAGAACACCAACGCCTCGGCCGGCTCGGTGGGCATGGTGACCGAGGCCGGCATCAACATCATCGCCACGCGCGTCTACGGCGAATCGGTCGAGCAGCGCCACGATCACCCGCTGCCGGTGGACCGGGGCATCATGGGGCGCGTGGTGCGCACCGGCGAGCAAAACCTGGTGCGCGATGTACGCACCGACCCGGACTATCGCGGCATCCTGCCGGCCACGCGCTCGCAGCTCACCATCCCAATTGTGCGCGAGCGCATCGTGGTCGGGCTGATCAACCTGGAAAGCCCAGACGTGGACGGCTTTAGCCAGGATCAGGTGGATTTCGTCACCCGCCTGCTCGACCACGCTTCGGTCGCCATCACCAATGCCCGGCTGTATGCCGAGGTGAACGCCGCCAACATCGCCAAGAGCGAGTTTGTGTCGGTGGCGGCGCACGAAATGAAGACGCCCATGACGGCTATCAAGATGTCGGCCGAATTGATGCTGGCCGGCGCGGTCGGGGCGATCAACGACACCCAGCGCAGCTTCCTGACGACCATCAAGAACAACCTCGACCGGATGACGACCATCGTGACCGACCTGAACGACATCACCCGCATTGAGACCGGCCGGCTGCGGCTGGATACGCGCGCCTTCGACTTCCCCGGCGTGGTGGAAGAGGTGCTGCGCGCCACCACCGGCCTGCTGGAAGCCAAGCAGCAGAGCCTCAAGCTGGAGATCGCCGCCGACCTGCCGCCGGCCTACGCCGACAGCAACCGCGCCGCGCAGGTGTTGACCAACCTGCTCTCCAACGCCAACAAGTACACGCCCGAGCTGGGCGAGATCACGCTGCGGGTCGGCCTGCTCCCGGCCGGCGCGCCCAACGCCGCCCCGCAATTGCACATCGCCGTGCAGGACACCGGCATCGGCATCTCGCCCGAGGATCAGGCGCGGTTGTTTGAAAAGTTCTTCCGCTCGGAAGACCGGGCCGCGCGCGAGATGGCCTCCGGCACCGGGCTGGGGCTGAACATCGTCAAAAACCTGGTGGAGCTGCAAGGCGGGCGCATCTGGCTCGAGAGCGAGTTCCGGCGCGGCAGCACGTTCCACTTCACCCTGCCGGTCGCGGCGGCCGGGGCGACGGCGGTGATTGCATGAGCGCCCCGGCCGCCTTCGAGGTGGATAAGGTCGCGCTGCTGGGACAGACCTTTTCCGGCCTGTCCGACGAGGAGTTGGGCGAACTGGCCGCGCTGACCCAGGTGAGCCAATACCCGCCCGACTACACCCTGTGCCGCGAGGGGGCCTACGAAGACACTTTTTACATCGTGGCCGCCGGCGAGGCGCTGACCACCAAGAAGATCAGCGACGCCGAGGGCGAGCGCGTGCTGCGGCGCGTGACGCCGGGCGACTATGTGGGCGAGATGGCGCTGATTCAAAACGCGCCGCGCGCCGCCACGGTGCGCACGCTGACGGCCTGCACCGTGCTGGAGATTGACAAGGGCGACTTCGAGGCCATCCTCAGCCGCAGCCCGCGCCTGGCGCTGAGCATCATCCGCACCACGCTCAACCGCATGCGGGCCAACGATCAGGTGGCGATCACCGACCTGCAAAAGACCAACCGCGTGCTGGCCCAGCTTGATCGCAACAAGCTGGAATTTATTCAGGTGGCGGCCCACGAACTGCGCACGCCGCTGACGATTATGAAGGGCTATCTCAACGTCATCAAGCTGGAGGACGCCTTTCAGGCCAACGAGAACCTGCGCGCCGCGCTGGACGGCCTGAGCCGCGGGACAGAGCGCCTGCACGAGGTGGTCAACGCCATGCTGGATGTGACCCGCATAGACGGGGCGCTGGTCGCGGCCGTGCCGGTGCCGCTCAAGAGCGTGGTCAACGACATCGCCCGCCGCCTGGAAAGCGACGCCGAGGGCCGCCGGCTGCGGATTGACATTGAGCACGCGCCCGACACGCCCACTATCAACGCCGACCCGACGCTGGTGCAGAAGGCGCTCTACCATGTGATCGTGAACGCCATCAAGTACACGCCCGACGGCGGGCGCATCCTGGTGCAGACCCGCCCGGTGACGCTGGAGGGCGGGGTGCCGGCGGCCCAGATCAGCGTGCAAGACAGCGGCATCGGGCTAGACCCCGAGCACCACGAGCTGATCTTTGAGAAGTTTTATCAGGTCGGCTCGGTGGACCTGCACTCGTCGCACAAAACGATGTTCAAGGGCGGCGGGCCGGGGCTGGGGCTGGCGATTGCGCGGGGGGTGGTGCGCGTCCACGGCGGGCGCATTTGGGTGGAGAGCGCCGGCCACGACGAGGCCACCAACCCCGGCAGCACGTTCTTCCTGCAATTCCCCATCCACCCGCCCAACGCGCGGTAGGGCGGGGCGGCGCAGCTACGGCGCCGGCAGCGGGCTGAGGAACGGCTTGAGCTTCGCCAGGATACGCTCTTTGGGCTGGTAGCCCATCAGGCGCTCGACCGGCTGGCCGTTCTTAAACAGGATCAGCGTCGGCAGGCCCATGACGCCGTACTGCATCGTGCTGGCGGCGTTGGCGTCGGTGTCGAGGTGGCCGACCTTGACGGCGCCGTTCCAGTCGGCGTTGAGAGCGGCCACGACCGGGGCCAGCATGTGGCAAGGCGGGCACCATTCGGCGGTGAAATCCACCAGCACCGGCGCGGCGCTGTCGAGCACTTGGGCCTGGAAGTTGTCGTCGGTAAAGTGGTGCAGCTCGGTCATGCGGTTCTCCTGAGTAGTAGCCTTATCGTAATGGGAGGCGAAGGACAAGTCAAGATGACCGCAGGCGGGAGAAAAACTTCGGCCACGAATTTCATCAATTTCACGAAGGGGGCTGGGGAGCAAAGAGGCCGCGCCAGAGTCACGGGGGGGGGAGGCGAGGGACAGGGGCAGGGCCGCAGCCGTTTTGGGCGAGCCGCCAAATTTTTCACCAGTCGGGCGGGCTTGTCCGCCCGACTGGTGAAAAATTTGGTTTCGGTCAGATAAATGCTTTCACAAGCACAACCTGCGATGAGAACCGTCGCGACGGTGTTGGTCAAGCTGCTGCCACCCGGCCCCCGCCGGCATTCTCCCAACCGCTCACACTCCCCTAACCCAATTCGCGCGAAGCGATTCGTGGCAAACGGTTTTCCTCCTGCACACCTACCCAAACTGATGCATTGACACCCCTCTATGCGGGGGGTATAATTTTTCACAGCCCATTAGCACTCTCGACGCGAGAGTGCTAATCGCGAAAATACCCTATGGAACAGCTACCTGCCCGCCAAGAAACCATTCTTGGCCTCATCATTCGCGAATACATAGACACCGCCACCCCGGTCGGCTCGAAGGCCCTGGTTGAGAAATACAACCTGGGCGTCAGCTCGGCCACCGTGCGCAACGAGCTAATGGCCCTGACCGAACAGGGCTATCTGCGCCAGCCGCACACCTCCGCCGGGCGCGAGCCGACTGAGCAGGGCTACCGCTACTTCGTCCAGCGCATCGTCGGCGAGAACGAACTGCCCCTGGCCGAGCGCCGCACCATCAGCCACCAGTTCTACCAGGCCCGGCGCGACGTGGATCAGTGGATGCGCCTGGCCGCCTCGGTGCTGGCCCAGCACTCACGCGGGGCCAGCCTGATCACCGCCCCGCGCCAACTGCAAGCCCGCTTCAAGCACCTGGAGCTGATTGCGACCCAGGGCCGGCTGGTGCTGCTGGTACTGGTGCTGCACGGCGGCGAAGTGCGCCAGCAAATGCTCACCCTGGCCGAGTCGCCGTCGCAGGAGCAGTTGAGCGACGCCGCCCGCCACATCAACGGCCTATGCCAGGGGCAAGACCACCACCAGGTGGCGGCCGGGGCGCTGCACCTGCCCACCCTGGAGCAGGAAGTGGCCCGGCTGATCGCCGAGATGATGCGCAAGGCCGAAGTGTTGTCGGCCGGCGAAATCTTCCGCGACGGCGTCACCACCGTGCTGGCCGAGCCGGAATTTGCCAGCTCTGAGTCGGCGCGCCAGGCGCTGCGCGTGCTCGACGAGCGCTCGTACCTGGAAGAGTTTTTAGCCAAGGCCATCTCGCCCAACGTGGGCGGGGTAGAGGTCGTCATCGGCGGCGAGAACTCCTGGCAAGAGCTCAAGGAGTGCTCGATGGTGCTGGCGCGCTACGGCGTGGCCGGCTACGCCACCGGGGCGATGGGCGTCATGGGGCCGCAGCGCATGGCCTACGGGCGCGCCATTTCGACCGTGCGCTTTGTGGCCGGGCTGATGAGCGACATGATGTATGAGGTCTATACCGATTAGGTTCGGCAAAGTTTAGGTTGAGAATTTTACATGGCTGACGAAAACCAAGCGCAGGACACCTCTACCCCACCACCCCCACCCGCCGAAGCCGAGCCGGCGCTCGACCCAGTCAAGGCCCAGGCGGCGGAATACTTAGAAGGCTGGCAGCGCGCCCGGGCGGAATTTACCAACTACAAGCGCCGCGTCGAAAAGGAACAGGCCGAGGCTTACCAAAACGCCACGGCCCGCGTCATCGGCCGCTTCTTAGACGTGGCCGACGACCTCGACCGCGCCATGAGCGACTATGCCGTGCTGACGGCCGACGGCGCCACGCCCGACGCCGCCGCGCTCACCAAGTGGGCCACGGGCGTGGGCCTGATCCAGCGCAAGCTGCAAAACATGCTCGACATGGAAAACGTCGAGCGCATCCAGGCGGACGGGCAGCACTTCGACCCCACCCACCACGAAGCGGTCACCCACGAAGACAGCGAGACCCACCAACCCGGTCAAGTGATCGGGGTAGTGCGGCAAGGCTATCGGATTGGGGAGCGCGTCATTCGACCGGCCCTCGTCCGAGTGGCACGGTAACCAACGGAGCAATCACATGGCTAAAATTATCGGCATTGACCTGGGCACGACCAACTCGGTGGTGGCCGTCATGGAAGGCGGCGAGCCGGTCGTCATCCCGTCGTCCGAAGGGGCGCGCCTGATCCCGTCGGTGGTGGCGGTGAACCCCAAGAACGGCGAACGCACGGTGGGCCAGGTGGCGCGGCGGCAGGCCGTGCTCAACCCCGAGAACACCGTTTTTTCGATCAAGCGCTTTATGGGCCGCAAATACAGCGACGCCGAAGTGCAAAAGGCCCTCAAGTTTGTTCCCTACAAAGTCAGCGCCGCGCCCAACGGCGATGTGCGCGTACACATGGGCGGCAAGGAATATTCCCCGCCCGAGGTCAGCGCCATGATTTTGGCGAAGATCAAGGCCGATGCCGAAGCCTATTTGGGCGAGGCCGTCACCCAGGCCGTCATCACCGTGCCGGCCTACTTTAACGACTCGCAGCGCCAGGCCACCAAAGACGCCGGCCGCATCGCCGGGCTGGAAGTGCTGCGCATCATCAACGAGCCGACCGCCTCGTCGCTGGCCTACGGGCTGGATAAGAAGAAGGATGAGACCATCGCCGTGTACGACCTGGGCGGCGGCACCTTCGACATCTCGGTGCTGGATGTGGGCGACGGCGTGTTTGAAGTCAAGTCTACCAACGGCGACACCTTCCTGGGCGGCGACGACTTCGACCAGCGCATCATTGACTGGGTGGCGGCCGAGTTCCTCAAGGACCAGGGCATTGACCTGCGGGTTGACCGCCAGGCCCTGCAGCGCCTGAAAGAAGCCGCCGAGAAGGCCAAGATCGAGCTGTCAACCGTGGCTCAGACCGAAATCAACCTGCCCTTCATCACCGCTGACGCCTCCGGCCCCAAGCACTTGAACTTCACGCTCACGCGCGCCAAGCTGGAGCAACTGACCGACGACCTGATCCAGAACTCCATCCGCCCGGTGACGCGCGCGCTGGACGATGCCAAGCTCAAGCCGGCCGACATTGACGAAGTGGTGCTGGTGGGCGGCATGACCCGCATGCCCGCCGTGCAGGAAGCCGTGCGCCGCATCTTCAACCGCGAGCCGCACAAGGGCGTCAACCCGGATGAGGTGGTGGCCGTGGGCGCCGCCACTCAGGCCGGCGTGCTGGGCGGCGAAGTCAAAGATATTCTGCTGCTCGACGTCACCCCGCTCTCGCTCTCGATCGAGACGCTGGGCGGCGTGGCGACCGCGCTGATCGAGCGCAACACCACCATCCCCACCCGCAAGAGCCAGGTGTTCTCGACCGCCTCCGACATGCAGACCTCGGTCGAAATCAAGGTCGTGCAGGGCGAGCGCCCGATGGCGGCCGACAACAAGCTGCTGGGCAACTTCATCCTCGACGGCATCCCGCCCGCGCCGCGCGGCGTGCCCCAGGTGGAAGTCACCTTCGACATTGACGCCGACGGCATCCTGAAAGTCTCGGCGGCCGATAAGGCCACCGGCCGTTCGCAGCACATCACCATCACCGCCTCGTCCGGCTTAGCCAAGGACGAGGTCGAGAAGATGGTGCGCGAGGCCGCCGCCCACGCCGCCGAAGACAAGACTCGGCGCGAAGAGGTGGAGGCCCGCAACACGGCCGATGCCGCCATCTTCACCGCCGAGAAGGCCCTGCGCGACGGCGGCGATAAGGTGCCCGCCACCGTCAAGACCAACGTGGAAGACAAGGTTAAGGCGCTGCGCAAGGCGCTGGAAGGCAGCGACCTGGCCGCCATTACCACGGCCACCAACGAGCTGTATCAGGTCGTCCAGACCATCGGCTCGGCCATGTACGCCGACCAGGGCCAGCACGAACAGCCGGGCGGGGGCGGCCCCGACATGGGCAGCGGCCCGGCCGGCCCCGGTGGACCTGGACCGCAAGGCCCGAGTGGGCCAAGCGGCGATGATGTGGTAGAAGGCGAATTCAAAGACGCTTAGCGCGCCGAGAGGTCAACGACAAAGGCCGAAAGCCGGGCTGGGGCAGCGTATGCGCCGGCGGTTTTCGTCTTTTGCCATCCGGATGTGGCTACTAAACGCGATTACTACGAAATTCTGAGCATCATCCGCACCGCCGGGACCGACGAAATCCGTTCGGCCTACCGGCGGCTGGCCAAGCAGTTTCACCCCGATGTGAACAAAGAGGCCGGCGCGGAGGATCGCTTTAAAGAAGTCAACGAGGCCTACGCCGTCCTGTCGGACGAGCAGAAGCGGGCCGCCTACGACCGCTACGGCCACGCCGGCGTCGGCGGGTCGGGCGCGCCCGATATGTCCGGCTTCGGCATGGAAGACATCTTCGAGAGCATCTTCGGCGGCTTCGGGCAGCGCACCAACACCCGCCGCAGCCCGCGCCGCGGCGCCGATGTGCGCTATGACCTGACCATCGCCTTTGAGGAGGCCATCAGCGGCGTCGAGAAGGAAGTGCAGGTTACGCGCCACGAAGTCTGCGGCACCTGCAAGGGCGCGGGGGCCGAGCCGGGCACGACGCCCGTGCGCTGCCACACCTGCAACGGGGCCGGCGAAGTGCGCCAGGTGCGCCAGACCTTCCTCGGCTCGATGGTCAACGTCTCTACCTGCCCCACCTGCCAGGGCAAGGGCGAGACCATCGCCACCCCCTGCCACACCTGCCACGGCCGCACCCAGGTGCGCCAGACGCGCCGGCTGACGGTCAACATCCCGCCGGGGGTGGATAGCGGCACGCAGATCCGGCTGTCGGGCGAGGGCGAGCCGGGGCTGAACGGCGGCCCGAACGGCAACCTGTACGTCGCCATCAGCGTGCAGGCCCACAAGTTCTTCCGGCGGCAGGGCGACGACATTGTGCTGGAAGTGTCGGTGAACCTGGCGCAGGCCGCGCTGGGCACCGACATCACCGTGCCCACGGTCAACGGCGCCGAGAAGCTCAAGGTGCCGGCCGGCATGCAGCCGGGCCACGTGGTGCATCTGCGCGGCAAGGGCGTGCCCCGCTTGCAGCGCAGCGGGCGCGGCGACATGTATGTGCTGGTGACGGTGACCACCCCCACCAACCTGTCCAGCGAGCAGAAGAAGCTCATGAAGGAACTCGCCAAGACGCTGCCGGCCGACGCCATCCCGCAAGAGAAGGGTCTGATTGACCACGTGCGCGAGGTGCTGATCAGCGGCGGGCAGTAATTCTCCGTTTCCGATTGAACATTGGAATGTTGACTTGACCATCCGTAGGTGGTCGCTGTTGGCCCAACCGCAGCCGTGTGAAAGTGCCGACGAAAATCGAGACATGGGTGGCAGGCTCGGCCTGCCACCCATGTCTCGATTTTCGCTACGGTCGGTTCGGCTCATCTCAACTGCCCTTGGTGCGATGAGGCGGCACATAGACGTTGAGTGTCTAGGTCAGCGCGACCGGTCGTGGCGTAGTGTCAAGCGAATATGTAGAGCGTCAATGGCCCAGGGGGCTTAACGCGGCAGGGCGCGCAGCGGATCAAGCGTTGATCCATTGCGCGCCCCGCTGTGAGAACAGCGACACCATGCAGTGGCTTGAAGTTTCTCTGAGCGTGAACGGCGAGACCGCCGAGGCCGTGGCCGATGTGCTGGCGCGCTTTGCGCCCGAGGGCGTGGCGCTGGAGGCCACCCGCCTGGAGACCTCGCCCGAAACGGACGAGACGCGCCCCACCGGCGATGTGCTGGTGCGCGCCTACCTGGTGGTGGATGACGGCCTGGCGGCGCGCCGCCAGCAGTTGGAGGAGGCGCTCTGGCACCTGGGACAAATTTTGCCGCTGCCGGAGCCGAGCTACCGGCCCATCGTCGAGACCAACTGGTCGGAGGCGTGGAAGGTGCACTTTCAGCCGCTGCGCCTCGGCCGCCGCCTGATGATCGTGCCGGCCTGGCTCAACCCGGCGCTGAGGCCGGACGATGTCGCCATCCGCCTCGACCCCGGCATGGCCTTCGGCACCGGCACGCACCCCACCACGCAGTTGTGCCTGCTGGCGATTGAGCGCTATCTGACGCCCGGCGCGCCCGTGCTCGACCTGGGCACCGGCTCGGGCATCCTCTCGATTGCGGCGGCCAAGCTGGGGGCCGGGCCGATTTTGGCGCTGGACGTGGACGACGAAGCCGTGCGCGTGGCCGGCGAGAACACCGCCGCCAACGGCGTGGCCGACCGGGTGCAGGTGGCGCACGGCTCGCTGGCCGAGCTGCTGGCCGGGCAGTTTGGGGCGCAGTGGCGCGGCGTGCCGCTGGTGGTGGCCAACATCCTAGCGCGGGTCATTATCCTGCTGCTGGGGCAGGGCCTGGCCGACACGGTGCAAGCCGGCGGCAGGCTGATCGTCTCGGGCATCCTCGACACGCAGGCGGCCGACGTCAACGCCGCGCTGGTGCAGGCCGGCCTGACCCTCGTGGCCCAGGAGCAGATTGACGACTGGGTGGCGATTGTGGCGAAGAAGCGGGCATAGGGGGTCTAAGGGGAATAAAGGGTAGAGCAGCGCCCTCGGCGGCCGGCGCGGCTCGCGGCAGGCTTCAACGTCGGAGGGACTGGTCAGCGCAGAGTGGGTACGTGAGATTGTGTATCTGACCCTTACGAAAAACGCGGGATGGTCGGCACGCAAGCGCGCCGACCATCCCGCGTTTTTCGCCGGCACTCGCACACGGCTGCGTGGAGGACATAGGTGAGCTACAGTGGCCTACAGTCAGCCTGTTATCCGGCCCGAAATCCTATTCCAATCGCCTGCCGACCGCGCCACAATGCCGACCAGGCATGTGCGCCAGCGACCCGCCCCGCCGGCCCCTGCCAACCCTGCCTTAACCCTTAGACCCCCTAGACGCTTTATGCGCCTTAGACCCTTCCCCGCCCCTAAACGCAAACCGCCTCGCATGAGCGAGGCGGTTTTTTGTTCGCAGCGGTCTACACCGGCGCGTCGGGCGCGGGCATCTGGCCGCCGCCGGAGTTGAAGCGGTAGACGATGCGGCCGCGCGTCAGGTCGTAGGGGGAGAGTTCCACCTTGACCCGGTCCCCTAACAGAATGCGGATGTAATACTTCCGCAGCCGGCCCGACAAATAGGCCAGCACGGTATGGTTGTTATCCAACTGCACCCGGAAAGTCGTGCTGGGCATGGCCTCGATCACCGTGCCCTCGACCACAATCTTCTCCTCGGTTTTCGTCATGCTTGTTGCTAAGCCTCACCCTCTGCCGCCGAGCCGTTGCCGGACATGTCGGCATAATCATCCTCGGCCTGATCGTCTGCCGGGGGCAGCTCAGGCGAGGCGGCTTCTTCGTCAGAAGCCGAACCGGATAAAACCCCTTGCAGCGCCAGGCCGATGCGCTGGCGATCAGGCTCAACATTTAAGACCCGCACGCGCACGGCCACGCCTTCGACCACGCCCGACTGGTTGGCGATCTGGTTGGTGGGCAGCAAGCCTTCCACGCCTTCGCCCAGGTCTACGAACGCGCCAAAGGGCGCCAGGCGGGTGAGCGTGCCTTCCACCACCTGCCCCGGCTGAAAGCGCTCGGCCACGCGCTGCCACGGGTCGGGTTGGCGGCGCTTCAGGCTCAGGCCGATGCGCTTGCTCTCGCGATCTACCTTGAGCACTTCCACTTCGACTTCTTGGCCCACGGCCAGCACTTCGCTGGGGTGCTTCACGCGCCGCCAGGACAGTTCGGAAATATGGATCAGCCCGTCGGCCCCGCCCAGGTCTACGAACGCGCCAAAGTCGCGCAGCCCGGTCACGACGCCCGTGCGCACCTGGCCCTCGGCCAGGTCTGACAGCAGGCGGGCCTTCTGCTTCTCGCGATATTCCTTTTGGGCGTTGCGCTGCGAGAGCACCAGGCGGCGGCGCTGGCGATCAACCTCGATCACCTTGAAGCCCATCTTGCGGTTCACCAACTGCGCTAGGCGGCTCTGCCGTTCGTTCTCGGGCACGCCGCGCGGCAAATCGGTGATGTGCGACACCGGCACAAAGGCCTGCACATCGCCAAACTGCACGATCAGGCCGCCGCGATTATAACCGGTGACCGCGCCTTCCCACATCTCGCCGCTCGCCATCAGGCGTTCGGCGGTCAGCCAATCTTTTTGCTGGCGGCCCTGGTTGACCGAGACGCGCAGATTGCCGTCTTTGTCTTCCGGCTCGATGATCACCACCGGCACTTCCTGGTCCACCTCGAACACCACGCCTTCTTCGCGGAGTTTGTCGAGTTCGGCGCGCGGCACGACGCCGTCGCGCTTCAGCCCCAGGTCTACGATCATGCCCTGTGTGTCCAGGGCGACTACCCGGCCGGACAGAACATCCCCTCGCTGTGGGCGCGGGGTGGCTTCGGAACTCTCAAGCAGTGCTCTAAAGTCTTCTGACTCGGCCATCGGTTAGACCATCCTGGAGCATAAAAAAAAGCTCGGCGCAGGGCCAACGTGCGTGGCGCGCCGAGTTGCAAGGGCATTGCAGGGCGAGGTGAAATCGTAAAAAGGATTATCTCATCTTCGCTGTAAGCCCCTCGACCCGGCGCGTTATGCGCGACTCATATGCAATGAGTGTCAGCATTATACATCCCGCTTATAACAATGTCAATTTTTACGGGCGAATTGCCCTATGCGGTTGACACAAACCTTCCATCACGCTAAAATTACATCATAGTTCAAAATTAAACCGCCATTCAATATTATTTGCCATGCTGTCCGACCGCCTCCCCACCCTGCGCGCACGCAAAAAGGCCGCCACCAAGGAGCGCCTGTACGCTGCGGCGCTCGACCTGTTCCGCCGACAGGGCTTTGCCGCCACCACCATCGCGGCCATTGCCGAGGCGGCCGAGGTCTCGCGCGGCACATTTTTCAACTACTTCCCCGGCAAAGCAGCGCTGCGGCACTACCTGAGCGCGCGCCTGGCCGCCGCCACCGCCGAGGCGCTGGCCGCCGCGCTGCCAGCCGAACAGCCCAGCCCCGGCCTGAGCGTGCGCGCCCGGCTCAACCGCCTCGGGCCGGCGCTGGCCGCCACGGTGGAGGCTGACCGCGAGTTGACGCGCGTGGCGGTGTTCGAACGGCTGAAAGCGCCGGCCGACGGCGGGGCCGATCCTTACCAGCACCTGCTGCGCCAGGCGGTGGCCGAGTTGCTGCGGGAGGGCCAAAGCCGGGGCGAGGTCACGCCCGGCCTGGACCTTGACCTGTGGAGCGGCGTCATTGCCGGCCTGTACTTTCAACAAATCTTGGAATGGTGCGCGGCAACCACCCCCTACCCCCTCGCCGAACGCCTGGAACGCTTGCTGGCCGGGCTGTGGCACGGCCTGAGCCTGGAGCAGCCCGCATGAACTGGTGGTGGATCGCACTCTCCACGCTCTGCCTCTTCAGCAGCCTGGCGGTCACCTGGTGGCTGCATCGCGGGCGGCAGTTTGGGCTGACGGTGACGCCGGGCCTGGCCGCGCCCGGCGGCGACCAGCCCTTCATCGCCGTGATCGTGCCGGCCCGCAACGAGGCGCGCAACATCCGCCGCTGCGTCGAGGCGCTGCTAGCGCAGGACTACGCCCACTACGCCGTCTATGTGGTGGACGACCGCTCGACCGACGCCACGCCCGCTATCCTGGCCGAACTGGCCGCGCGCGACCCGCGCCTGTCCGTGATCCACGCCCAACCGCTGCCGCCGGGCTGGGCCGGCAAGCCGCACGCGCTGGTGCAAGGCGTCCAGGCCGCCGGCGAGCGCGCCGCCTGGTATTGCTTCGTGGACGCCGACACCTTCGCCGCGCCGGAGCTACTGGCCGCCTCCTACGCCGCCGCGCAGATACACGGCGCGGCGCTGTTCAGCCTGTTCACCCGCCAGGAGCTAGGCTCGTTTTGGGAGAAGGTGGTCATGCCGCTGGTCTTTAGCGCGCTGGCGGTGGGCTTCCCGCCCGACAAGGTGAATGACCCGGCCCGGCCGGAGGCCGTCGCCAACGGGCAGTACATCCTGATCGAGCGCGGGGCCTACGAGGCGGTGGGCGGGCACGCTGCGCTGCGCAGTTCCATTACCGAAGACAAGGATTTGGCTGAGCGCATCAAGCGCAGCGGGCGGCGGCTGGTGCTGGCCGACGGCCGGGCGCTGGTACACACGCGCATGTACACCTCGCTGGCTGAGTTGTGGGAGGGCTGGACCAAGAACATCTACCTGGGCCTGCAAGGGCGGCTGGGACTGCTGCTGTTCGGCGCGCTCACGGCCCTGACCGGGGCGCTGGCGCTGCCGGCCTGGCTGCTGGCCGGGGCGCTGTGGCTGGTTTACGGCGGCGGGCTGCCGGCGGCGGTGGTGCTGGCCCAGGCGCTGCTGGCCTGGCTGGTGCTGATCCTGGTGCGCGCGCGCGTGTCACAACTCCTGGACATCTCGCCCTGGTATGCTGTCACCCTGCCGCTGGGCGCGCTGATCTTCGCGGCCATGATGGCGACCTCGGCCGTGCGGGGTGTCAGCGGGCGCGGCGTGCGCTGGAAGGGCCGGCTGTACGGCGGCCCGGCGGGGAGTGAGCACGGGGAGTGAGTCGGAGTGTTATCGCCGCAGAGCTTTAACACGAATTAGCACGAAGGGGGAGATGTCGGGAGGCGGGCGACCCTACAAAGATAGGGCAGGTCGCGAGGGCCGCGTGATAAATCGTGGCCGAGGCGCGGACAGCCAACAGGGGAGCGCTGCGTAGGAATTTTCACGAAGGTATATGGACACGGCGGCGGGTTGGTTGCCGCTGGGCGAAAAATCCCCTGTGACTTTGTCATTCCGAACCCCCGCTCGCGGCCTGGTAGCCACGTAGCGTGATTGGCGGGGTGATCGCGAAGCACCCTTTAGGGGGAATCCCACCAGCTGAACTGGCAGCATCCCCCTACCGACTGCCCTGCGAAGCGTGCCGCCTGCCGCCTGCCGCCTGCCCCCTTAGTCCGTAGTATGATTATCTCGGCATGAAATTCTACGAAATCCTGGATGTCGCCCCGGACGCCACCGAGGAGCAGATCAAGGCCGCCTATCGTATCCTGGTGCAGCTCCATCACCCCGACCGGCTGCAGCAAGTGAACCCGGCCGTGCGCGCCTACGCCGAGGAGCGCCTTAAGAAGATCAACGAGGCCTACCGCGAGCTGAGCGACCCGGAGCGCCGCACGCGCTACGACGCCACCTGGCAGGCCAGCCGCCCGCGCGCCGCCGCCTACGAGGCCGAGCCCTCCGAGGCCCAGACCGATGCAGTCTGGGAGTGGTCGAAGAAAGAGGCCCGCCGCAAGGGCCGCGCCGCCGAGGCCGAGGAAGAAGCCTACGACGCCTGGGCCCACGACGAGGCCACCCGCTACGCCGAGCAGCGCGAGGCCGAGCGCACGCGGCGCACCCAGCAGGAAGTGCGCACGGCCGAGGCCCGCGCCAAGCAGGCCGCCGAGCAGCAGTTCCCGCGCGCGCGGCTGCACGGCAACGCCCTGGTGGTGCATTTCTCCTCCGGCGTGTGGACCATGCTGGTCAACATCCCGGCCGGGCCGTTCCGCATGGGCTCCGACCCGGCCGAGGACGCGCAGGCCGGGCGCGCCGAGCAGCCGGCGCACAGCGTGCGGCTGTCGGAATATTTCATCGGCAAATACCCGGTCACCAATGCCCAGTATCTGACCTTTCTGCGCGCCACCGGCCGGGCGTTGCCGCCGCCCAGCGCTCACCCACTGGCGCAGTCGGCCATGCCGGTCGTCAACGTCACCTGGGATGACGCCGCCGGCTTCTGCCGCTGGCTCAGCGCCGCCACCAGCCGCGCCTTCCGCCTGCCGACCGAGGCCGAGTGGGAAAAGGCCGCGCGCGGCCCGAATGGACTGCGCTATCCGTGGGGCGATGGGTGGGACCCGGCCGGCCTGAACAGCGACAACATCTTGGGTGCGCTCACGCCGGTAAACCGCTACTCCCCCGACAGCGACGGCCCCTACGGCGCGGCCGACCTGCTGGGCAACGTCTGGGAGTGGTGCAGCGACTGGTTCGACCCGGCGCTGTATGCGCGGCGCGCGGCGGCGGTGGCTGCCAACCCCACCGGCCCGGCCACCGGCCAGGGCTACGTGGTGCGCGGCGGAGCGTTCGACTCGCCGCCGCGCCACACCCGCAGCGCCCACCGCAACTGGTACTACCCCGACACCGCCCGCCCCGACCTCGGCTTCCGGCTGGTGGCGGCCGGGTCAGGTTAGCGGCAGGCGGGCCGGCCTTTCCCGCTCTGCTTCAATCGGTTTGGCGGGCAGCCGTCAGGCGCGGCCCTTGCCCAAACGCGCCCATTTCGGCTAATATCAGCGCCGGATTGAGCGGTGGGCCGGTGAATTGGCAGATTACTGTGGAGGACAGTCTGGATGGATGCAGGCGAAGCGTTTCAACTGAGTGCGGCTTGGTGGAAGAAGGGCAAGCCGACCCTGCTAAAGCCGACCGGCCTGGGCGCGGCCCTGACCACTTACGAGCGCGCCAAAAGCAGCTTTATGAACGACCAGGGCAACAACGTCAAGTTCAAGGTGGCCCTAGACGCGCTGGATTCGGTCAACGACGCGCGGCTGCGGGCGGTGGCACTGTGCGGTGCGAGCTACGCCGAAACGAAGGCCGCGCTGCAAAAGGCGGCCAGCATCACCACCGAGACGCAGGCGCTGCTGACCGCCCGCTCGAACCAGTTCAAGGCCCCGCTGCGCCAGCTCAAGACCCGCGTGGACGATCTGCGCACGCACACCACCAAACTCAAGGCGCAGGTGGCGGCCTACGAAAAGGTGAAGGCGGCGCTCGACCCCCGCAAGCGGGCCGACAACGAGAAGATCATCAAGCTCAACCTGGAGTATTTGAACAACGCCATCCAGGGCGGCAGCACGGCGCTCCAGTCGCTCGACCGGCAAGACCAGGTGATGAGCGACTTCTTCCCCAAGCTGGCGGCCGAATACAACCTCAACAAGACCGCCTTCACCACGCTGCGGCAGGCCGGTATGAAGCTGCTCGACGACTACGACGAGTACGCCTAGCGCGACCACGTTAAACAGCAAGCGGGTGGAGGGTCAACCAACTTGGCCCCACCACCCGCTTTTGGTTTGTGTTGCCCGCCGCCCTACTCCGAGCGCGCCTCGCGCCAGTAGTGTAATAACGTGCCGCCGTCGGTCAGGCCGCCGCCGGGCAGCTTGATGGGCAGCAGCGCCCCCAGCCCCAGCACCAGGATATTGGTCACCGCGCTGAAGGCCGCCAGCCAGGCCACCACGCT
>Ga0163144_10011011_pt1 | contig 19185 bp, 15 predicted proteins | sample OliLak19BULKMAT1_FD_123175 | JGI IMG/M metagenome (GOLD analysis project Ga0163144, IMG submission 123175) | Freshwater microbial mat bacterial communities from Lake Vanda, McMurdo Dry Valleys, Antarctica - Oligotrophic Lake LV.19.BULKMAT1 | ecosystem: Environmental > Aquatic > Freshwater >... | reverse complement strand
TCCGCGACGACCGGACTGTCTGGTCTTCTGCGGATGATGTGCCAGCAGGGTTGACCAATGTCGTCGCCATCGCCGCAGGATACCAAAGCAGCCTGGCATTAACGGCTGACGGGACACTGATCAAATGGCCGGCAGCCGAAACGATACAGGGTGTTTCAAACATTGTCGCAATCGGCGGTGGTTACAGGACTCTCGCGGTAGCGGATGTCAGACCAATAGTTCTAACCCACCCGCTTGGGCAAACGAGGTACTCCAGCAGCACCGCTACGTTGACCGCTGGGGTCGCCGGAACCGATCCGATCAGCGTCCAATGGCAGCGGGACGGCATTCCAATGGACGGGGAGACGAACGCGTCATTGGTCCTCACCAATCTTCAAATTTCGGCAACGGCCTCGTATTCGCTGATCGCCAGCAACGCGTTTGGGGTCGCAGCAAGCAGCAACGCGCTTCTTGTGGTGATAGATGGAGCACCTGTAATCACACGTCATCCTGGATCACGCCGGGCGTTTATTGGCGAGACAGTCCGGCTTGAAGTCGGCGCAGATGGATCGACTCCAATGTCATTCACATGGCGATTCAATGGAGAAGACATGGCAAGCGCCCGCGACCCGGCCCTGCTGCTTCCCCATATTCAGCCCCAGCAGGAAGCCTCTTATTCCGTCGTGATAAGCAATGCCTTTGGAACAGTGATTAGTTCCAGTGCTGCAATCACCATAAGGCCGGTGGCGATGTGGGGAACCTTCCAAACCACGTTCACAAATGCCGTGACCTTGCCACCCCTTGACTTGACCAACGGCATTGCCCTTTCAGCGGGCAACGCACACTTCCTCGCGTTGAGCGGGGACGGCAGGGTTTTCGCGTGGGGCTTCACCAATGGCGGGGGCACCGAGGTGCCAGCAGAGGCGACCAACGTGGTTTGGATCAGTGGGTCAAGCGGGGGTGCAGGCAGTCTCATTCTCACCTCGGATGGATCCGTTCACGGCTGGGCAGGCACCACACCCCCGCCTTCTGCATTGCCTCTCGTCGCACTCACTCACGCAGGCGGGTTTAGGTATGGATTGACGTCCGAAGGCCAGGTAATTAGCTGGGGCACTTCCTCTGGCACATTGCCCTGGAGTAACATCGTCCAGATTTCAGCAGGTAGAAACCATCTGCTTGGCCTGCAAAATGGAGGCCAGGTATTCTCCAGCGGCTTCAACACCTACGGGCAAGTCGTAGTTCCATCAAACTTGAGCAACGTAACTGCGGTTGCTGCTGGAGGACTGTTCAGCATGGCTCTTAAACATGATGGAACGGTGGTCGCCTGGGGTGACAATCGCTATGGCCAATGCACTCCCCCGCCCTTGCTCAGCAATGTCGTGGCGATTGCGGGCGGGGATTACACTTCATACGCACTGAAAATGGATGGAACCGTGGCGGCGTGGGGCCGAAACAATACAGGCCAGACGGACATTCCCGAAGGATTGAGCAACGTCGTCGCCATTGCGGCAAGTGAACGCCAAGCTGCCGCACTAATCGGCCCACCTGAACTGCGTCATCGACTCGGCGTCACCATGACCAGCCCCAATCTCACCGCTTCTTCGTTCTGCATCGATGCGGCAACTGCCCGGGCACGGACGTCAGTTCTTGAAGGAAGTCAGGACGGACTCTTGTGGAACGTTAAAAAGCTGGTCGCCGGAAACAGCCTTGTTCAACAGGTTTGCGATCCGCTCCCGACAAACTCCTCCACGCTCTACCGCGTTCGTTCACAGTAAAGGTGCGTCTCTGTTCGCAGTGGACTGCAGGTCAGTGCAGGCTGCTTGGTCTTTCGCATCCTGCCACTCTCCGGATCTCGGCGAGCATGTCCACCACCTTGGTCCGGCCAAAGCCAAATCTCTGGCGCGAACACTCTTCCTGCTTGATAAAAACTCCGGGCGTCATCAGGAATGCCTGACACATGAGCACAGAACTGTTTCGACAGCCGCTTCGCGGCATCATCCCGCCCGTCATCACTCCGCTGTCAGATCGCGACACGCTCGACAGGACAGGACTTGAAGGCGTCCTGGAACACATGCTGGCCGGCGGAGTAAAGGGAGTCTTCATCCTGGGGACGACCGGTGAAGGTCCAAGTCTCGGCTATCGCCTGCGCCACGAAGTGATCGAAGCAAGCTGCAAGATCGTGCATCAACGTGTGCCCGTGCTGGTCGGGATCACGGACACGGCCTTCGTGGAATCCGTCGCCATTGCCCGCTGCGCCGCTGAGTCCGGCGCGGACGCCGTCGTGCTCGCCCCGCCCTATTACCTGCCGGAAGGCCAGCCGGAACTGCGCGAGTATCTCGACCGCCTCATCCCGCAGCTCCCCCTGCCCCTCTTCCTCTACAACATGCCTTCGCTGACCAAGGTGCCCTTCGAGCTGGACATCGTGAAGTGGGCGATGCAGCAGCCGCGCGTGGTGGGACTGAAGGACAGCTCCGGCAACATGGGTTACTTCAACCGCCTGCTGGAACTGCGCGGGCAGCGCCCGGACTGGACGATTGTCACCGGGCCGGAAGAGCTGCTCGCGGAATCCGTGCTGCTCGGCGGTCATGGAGGGGTGAACGGCGGGGCGAACATTTTCCCGCGTCTCTACGTCAGCCTCCACGCCGCTGCGGAGGCGGGCGATCTCCAGCGCACGCGGGAACTTCACTCGATGGTCATCGCGGTCGTCAGCAAGCTCTACGGGATCGGCAGACACTCGTCATCGGTGATCAAAGGCATCAAGTGCGCCGTGTCATGCCTGGGGCTGGCGGGCGATTTCATGGCGGAACCGTTTCACCGCTTCCGCGAATCCGAGCGCAAAGCCGTCGAGGCCGCCGTGGCCGAACTTCAAGCCGCGCTCGGACCGCTCGCGAAAGTTTGACGAACTGCCCGCCCCAACGTCTGGACGCCGTTAAGCCTTCCCAGCACCAGCATAGGCACCAGGAGTGAGCACGCGGACTTCCTGCTGCGGGAATGGAATCTCGATGTTGCGCGAGCGGAAGGCGTCGATGATCGCCAGCCGGATCTCCGCTGAAGCTTTTCCGAAATCATTCACGGACGTCCACGGCCTCACCTGAATCTCAACGGAGGAATCGCCGAAACGACCCACCGCAACCACTGGAGGCAAGTCTTGCAGCACGCGCGGATTCGCCGCCAGCAACTGGTTGATCACCGCGATGGCGGCGGGAAGATTGGTGCTGTAAGCCACGCCCACCGTGATGTCCTGCTGGCGGATGGTGCCGTAGTTGTGAAGGATCTCCCCGACAATCTTCCGGTTCGGAATCACCACGCGCGAACGATCCGGATGGGCCAGAACGGTGGTGAACAGATCAATGTTGCTGACCTGGCCGGAGCAGCCAGCGATCTGGATGTATTCCCCAACCCGGAACGGCTTCGTCAAAATGATGACCAGTCCCGCCACCAGATTGCTCAGCACGCCCTGCATCGCAAAACCCACGCCTACGCCGGTGACGGACATCAAAGCGATCAGCGGTGCGACGGCAATCCCCAGCGTGCCCAGGGCCACCATCGTGAACAGCGCCATGATCACCAGCCACACCAGGCGGGTGATCAACATGCGTACGGGAGGTTCGAGATGCCGCCGCTCCAACGCCGAGTTAAGCAGCCGGCACAGGATGCGGGCCAGCAAGAAGCCCGCGATCAAAATCACAATCGCGCCCAGCAGGTTGGGACCTTTATCGTAAAGGAAATCGATTCCTTTTCCCTTCAACTGATTGATCTGTTCCGACGCGCTGGCCAATTTGTTTGTTTCCATGAGAAGCTTGAACTTAAAACTGCTCGCGAAGGCTAGTCAGAGAAACCGGCGGAGCAAGACGGAAACTCGTTGTTCCAATCTCGGCACACCCTCCCCACGAAATTGCGCTGATTGACGCTTTCCGAAGCAGCCACTAACGTCACGTCACTTGAAATTATGATTGCCGCCTCCGCCCAAAAAAATCCTGCCACTCCCGGTTTCCGCGTTGGCGATGAGCGTTTGATCAAGGTCACAGCCAGCGCCGCCAAGAAAGTAAGCGGTCTCCTGACCAAGCAAGGCCGCGCGAATGGCGTGCTCCGCGTGGCCGTCGTAGGCGGTGGCTGCTCGGGGCTGCAGTACAAGATGGATTTGCAGGACAGTCCGGCCAGCCGCGACATCCTCGTCGAGACCGGCGGCATCCGGGTGGTCGTCGATCCCAAGAGCGCGCTTTACGTCACCGGCAGCGAACTGGACTTCGTGGATGCGCTGCAGGACGGCGGGTTCAAGGTGAAGAATCCCAACGCTGCCACCAGTTGTTCCTGCGGCGAGAGCTTCAGCGCATGACCGATTGCTTCGCCCTGCTGGACGAACCACGCCGTCCCGCCCTCGATCTGGAGGCATTGAAGGCGAAGTTTCTCTCGCGCTCCGCCGAACTTCACCCTGACCGGATTCACAACGCTCCCGACGCCGAGCGCCTCGCCGCCACAGACCGTTACTCCACGCTGAATTCCGCCTACAACACGCTCCGCGATCCGAAGGAGCGTCTCGGTCATCTGCTGGAGCTGGAACGCGGGCGCAAGCCTCCGGGAATCGAGTCCGTGCCCGCCGAATGGATGGATGGCTTCATGGAAGTCGGACAGCTTTGTCGCGCCGTGGATGCGTTCCTTGCCGAACAGTCGAAAGTCACCTCACCGCTGATCAAGGTGCAGCGCTTTCAGCAGGCGATGGAGTGGACGGACAAGGTGAACGCCGTGGCCAGCTCATTGACCGCGAAGCTCGACGCTGCGACGGGCGAGTTGCGGTCCTTGAACGAAGCCTGGGAATCAGCGCCCACCGTTGGGACTGGCTCAAGGGCGGAGACGCTTCCGCTCGATCAATTGGAGAACGTCTTCCGCGCGGTGAGCTTCGTCTCGCGCTGGATCGCCCAGCTCCGCGAACGCGTCGTCCATCTGGCGATTTAATCCCAACAACGGCGAAGCTGGATGAAGAAGGGAGTGTTCTCCAGCTCGCTCCTCTTGAGACAGGCGCTGAATATTGAGTCAGTTCCGTCCAGCTCAGGCACGCGCGGACGCGATCAGTTCCAGCACTTTCGTCACGGCTTCCCCGGCTTTCACCAGCACCAACTGTCCGCCGCGCCGCTTCAATTCCACTTCGCCGTTGGCCAGGGATTTCTCGCCGATGCCAACGCGGATCGGGAACCCGACCAGGTCCGCATCCTTAAATTTCACGCCAGGCCGGTCATCGCGATCATCGATGATCACATCCACGCCCTTGGCGCTCAGGTCCGCGTAAATCTGCTCTGCCAGCTTCATCACCGCCGTGTCCGCACCGACCACGAGCGGCGTGATGCAGACAGTGTAAGGCGCGACTAGCATCGGCCAGAGAATGCCGTCCTTGTCGTTGCACTGCTCGATGATGGCCTGAAGCGTGCGCGTGACGCCGATGCCGTAGCAGCCCATGAACGACGGCTTTCGCGATCCATCTTCGGCCAGGAACGTCGCGTTCAGTTTCTCGCTGTACTTCGTGCCGAGCTTGAAGACGTGGCCGACTTCAATCGCGCGCCGAATCTTCAGCGCCTTCGTGCATTTCGCGCACGGCTCGCCCGCGCTGACGGTGCGCAGGTCGCACCATTTCGTCACCTTGATGTCGCGTTCGATGGAGACGTTGCGGAAGTGAAAGCCGTCTTCGTTCGCACCCGTGGTCATGTCATTCGCGCCCTGCAAACGGTCGTCCGCGAGCACCTGGATCTCGCCCGAAGCCGCCATCGCAGTCACCGCAGCAACCGCGCCCAGTGAACCGGGCTTCGCGCCCAGTACAGGAAGAATCTCCTCCGGCGTGGCCGGGCGCACCTGCACCGCGCCGGTCCGGGCCACCAGCTTCGTTTCGTTCAACTGATCATCGCCGCGAATCAGAACCAGCAGCGGCTTGCTGTCCGCGATGAAGACGAGCGTCTTGATCTGGCGGTTGGCAGGGACGCTGTAGGGCGCCTTGCTCAAGGCTTCGATGGTGACCACTCCGGGGGTGGCAAACTTTTCGATGGCCGCGCCAGCTTCGCGAGGAGCGGTCCTGGGAATGCCGCTCGTCGCCTTTTCCACGTTCGCCGCGTAACCGCAGGCTTCGCAGTAAACGACTTCGTTCTCGCCGGTGTCCGCCGGGACCATGAACTCGTGCGAATAGTTTCCGCCGATGACGCCGGTGTCCGCCTCGACCGGGAAATTCTGCAGGCTGCAGCGGTCGAAGATGCGCTTGTACGCGTCGTACATCTTGTGATAACTCACCATCGCCGCCTCGTCGCTCACGTCGAAGCTGTAGGCGTCCTTCATGATGAATTCCTTGGCGCGCATCAGGCCGAAGCGCGGACGAATCTCATCCCGGAACTTCACGCTCACCTGATAGAAGTTCACCGGCATCTGGCGGTAGGAATTAATTTCCGCCGCCGCCACGGTCGTGATGACCTCTTCGGCGGTCGGGCTCATCACCCATTCCTTCTTGGCGCGGTCACGCACCTTGAAGAGCACTTCCGCCGCAGTCTCGTAGCGGCCGGACTGACGCCAAATCTCCGGCGGCTGGAGCGTGGGCATCAGCACTTCGAGCGCGCCGGTGCGGTCCATCTCCTCGCGCACGATCTGCTCGACCTTGCGGAGAACGCGCAGGCCCAGCGGCAGGAAAGTGTAGAGTCCGCCCGCGAGCTTGCGGATCAGCCCGGCGCGCAGCAGCAGCTTGTGCGAGGTGATCTCCGCGTCAGCGGGAGTTTCTTTGAGGGTGGGAATGAAAGCTTTGGACCAGCGCATAGAATTAATTTAGATGAGGCGGAAACTGAAAAGCGCGGAAGAAGCCATCAAGGTTCTCCGCGCTCCGGTTTACCACCGTGATAAAGGCAGGAGTTACTTCACCGTATTGACCAGCGGCGCGAGGCCTTGGATGCGGACTTCCAGGCGGTCGCCGCTTTCAATCGCGCCGATGCCGCTGGGCGTGCCGGTGAGAATCACGTCTCCGGGCAGCAGCGTCATGTTTGTCGAGATGAAGCTGACGAGGTGAAAGCAGTTAAAGATCAACTGGCTCGTGTTCGAGTTTTGGCGCAACTGCCCGTTCTGGAACAGTTGAATGGTCAGATCATGCGGGTCGATCTTCGTCTCCACGTAAGGCCCGAGCGGTGTGAACGTGTCGAAAGACTTTGCGCGCGCCCACTGGCTTTCGGCGTTCTGAATGGTCCGGTCGCTGATGTCCTGCGCCGAGGTGTAGCCAAAGATGTAACGCGCCGCCGCCGCTGGAGTGACGTTGCGGACGCGGCGTCCGATGACCACCGCCAGTTCCGCCTCGAAATCGGTGCGGTGCGTGGCGAACGGGACTTCCACCTTCGCGCCGTCCGGGATCAAGGACGTGGGAGCCTTCAGCCAGAAAAGCGGTTCCTTCGGCAGCGGCTTGCCCGTCTCGCGCGCATGGTCCGCGTAGTTCAAGCCCACCGCGATGACCTTGGAGGGACTGACCGGGGTCAACGTGCGCAGGCCTTTGAAGGGAGTCGGTTTCTTGTCAAAGGAAGGAGAGCCGAAAACGTCGCCGTGCAGCCGGAACAGCTCGCCGTCCACGACTTTGGCGTAAAAGATTTCGTCACCCTTCTGGAATCGTCCAATTGCTGCCATAAATGCGGGGTGAGTAGTAACACCTCGTCAAACCGTGTCGCAAGCGCAAAGTCGGAAACAGCTCCAGTTTCGGGCATTTCAGGGCCGGCTGAGGAGTGAACAGCTTCCCCGACAGGCCGAAGAATAACGGGAGGAAAGCCTTTCGGCGCGACCATGCAGCGTCCCGGTGCGGCGAAGGGCACGATTGAAACGAGAGGATCGTTTAACGGTCAAACCTGAATATGCCGGCGTCGGTATTGTTGCGGCCTAGAAAACTGTCCCGGATGATCTCGGCGGCGATAAGGCTGAAGGTGATTCCGTTTCCGCCGTAACCGAGCGCAAAATAGGCGTGCGGATGCCGGGGATGCACTCCGATGTAGGCGAGGCCGTCCTTGGTTTCGCCGAACGTCCCGGCCCACGCGTAGGCGACTTCCAGCTTCACGTCGGGAAACAGCCGCGCGAACTTCTTCAGGAGCGTCCGGGTCTTTTGCGAGATCAACGCGTCCCTGCGTTTGGCGTTCACGAAGTCTTCGTCTTCACCGCCGACGATGACGCGTCCTTCGGCGGTGGTGCGCAGGTACAGGTAGGGCGAGCCGCTTTCCCAAATGAGACATTGCCGGTGCCATTCTGAAATCTTCGGGAGCGGTTCACTGATGAGCGCATAGGTGCTCTTCAAAGTTCCAGCCTCAGCCTTCAAGAGAGTTTTGGATTCAAAGCCGGCGGCGATGACCGCGCGGCGCGCCGTGATCACACAGCCATTCTTCGTCGTGAGACGAACGCCACGCCGCGTCTGCACCAGGCTCTTCATTTCCGTGCGGTCACAGACTTCCAGGCCCGCCCGCTTCCCTGCGACGAGCAGGCCGTGCGTCAGACGATGCGGATCGGCCTGGCCGCCATCTTGTGAAAAGAGCGCGGCGGGACGCGTGAACGGAAACCGCTTCCGAATCGCCGCCGCATCGTGGAACTCCAGCTTGATGCCCATCTTCCGGCGAAGCTGGAATTCTTCGCGAAGCTCAGGGATCTCCTGCTGATGGCGGGCCACAAACAAACTGGGCCTTCTCTCGAATCCGCAGTCGATCTTCAAGCGGGACGCCAGTCTTTCCAACTTCCCAATCGACTGGCGGCACAGTTCATAGCTCCGGGTGGCCGCAGCCGGACCCACCTTTTTGATCAGCTCCCGCAACGGAACGTCGATCTCGTATTGCAGCAAGGCCGTGCTGCCGCTGGTGCTGCCGGTTGCGATGTCCCGCTTGTCAATGAGCACGGTCTTCACTCCGGCTTCCACCAGATGAATGGCCACGAGCGCGCCGGTGATGCCGCCGCCGATGACGACGACGTCGCAGGAGACATCGCGCTGCAGCGAAGGGTAATTCGCCGGAAGCCCGTTGTTCACCGACCAGAAGGGATGACTCGAAGTGAGATTCATGGGGAATGAGGTGCGAGCGGATATGCCGGCTCACTTGTCTTCGGACGCTGTTTCGTGCAGCGCCTGACGGGCGAGACGATTTAACTCGGCGTCGGTCACCGTGGGAAGGAAGCGCTTTCGATACAGCTCGTCGTGCAGGATGTCCACGATGGCGACCATCGGCGCCGCAATCAAAACTCCCAGCACACCAAAGGCGGCCACGCAGAACAGCATGGAAAAAATGACGGCCACCGGATGCAGCTTCATCCCCCGGGCCATGATGACGGGCATGATCAAATTGTTCTCCAACATCTGAATCGCGGCATACGCGGCCAGCACCCACAGCGGCGTCATGCCGCCCTGGCCCAAGGCGAGCAGCAGTCCCGGCAGCGCGCTGAGCACCGGCCCCAGATAAGGAACCGCCTCCATCACGCCCGCGATCAGGCCCAGCACCAGCGCGTCCATGAACCCGAAGATCGGCCACATGAGCAGGAAGACGAGCACGCCAATGGTCACCATGCCCAGCAGCGTCGCACCCGCCCAGGCGGGCAGGAACTTCCCGGTGCGCTGCACGATGCTCAAAGCCTGATCGTGATGCCGCTCAGGTGTGAGGGAAAACATCGCGCGAAAGATCGGACGGGGATTCATCAAGGTGAACGTCACGCCAAAGAACACCGTCACCAGCACGAGGAGGATCTGGGTCGCATCCAGCGCGACCGACGTGAAACTCCCCACGACACCTTGCAGCATCTGGACCAGGCTGGACCGGAGCGGCACGGGCTCCTTTGCGACTTTGGGCGGAGCCGGTTCCGGAGCCCGCTTCACGGCCACCGGTTTATTGGTCGCGGTCTCGGTGCTGGCAATTTCCGTGGAGACCTCCTTCTGAAGCTTCTCCTCCGAACGCACGGCCTGCTGCTCTATTTTGATCAGCGGCTTTTGCAGACGTTCCCAATAGGTGGGCAACTGTTCCACCAGCTTGGTGACGGACGTCTTCATCGGCCCGGAGAAGGCCCAGCCCGTTAGGGCAAGGATCGTCACCAAGGCCGCCGCGATCAGCGCCGCCGCCACTTTTCGTCCTCCCGTCCAGATCCGCAGACGGGAGATGAGCGGATTAACGGCCAGCGAAATAAACAGCGTGAGCAGCAGCGACAGCAGAATGGGAGACAGCAGCGGAAACGATTGGATAAACACGAACAACACCGCCGCGAGGACCACGTAAAGATAAAGCGGAGATGGCCTGGTCTTCGCTGGTGGGGTGTTCGGCATGGTGACTTTGGTGGGGCTCAAATGGCTGCGAGCCGCTTACTGGCGTTGACTCCGGTTTCGTTTCGTGCGCTGGCGTGGTTCCGTGACCACCTCCTTCCACGTTATGGCTTCCGCGCCAGAAACCGGCTCCAGATGCGAACCATACTTGTTCGAGTAAACCTGGGTGAACTTCGCGCCAAAGAACAAAATCTGCGCGGAGTAGTAAACCCACATCAGCACGACGACGAGCGAACCGGCCGCGCCATACACTGATGCGATGCTGCTTCGCCCCAGGTAAAGGCCGAACAGAAACTTGCCCAAATTGAACAGAAGCGCGGTGATGACCGCGCCGGTCCAGACATCGCGCCAGGCGATCTTCACGTCGGGCAGCACTTTGAAAATCATGGCGAAGAGCAACGTGATGACGACGAAGGAGACCGCGAAGTTCAGCCCTTGCCAGATGGTTTCCTGCGCGGGCAGCAGTCCCACCATGTAGCTCCCCAGTGCGGAAAGTCCCGCGCTCACCACAAGCGACACCAGCAGGAGAAACCCGATGCCGACAATCATTGCGAAGGAGAGGATCCGGTCCTTGATAAAATAGCGCAGTCCCCTGCCAGGCTTTCGGCGCACGCCCCAGACTGAATTGAGCGCGTCTTGAAGCTCAACAAAGACTCCCGTCGCGCCGACGAAGAGCGTCACCACCGCAATCACCGTCGCGACCACGCCGGCCTTGGGCCGGTCTGCGGCACTGACGAGTGCCTGCACGGCTTCGCCCCCCTCGCTGCCGACCAGCCCGGACACCTGGCCGAAGAGTTCGCGGCGGGCCGCGTCTTCACCGAACCAGAGACCGGCTATCGCCAGCACGATCACGAACAGCGGGGCGATGGCGAACAACGTGTAAAAGGCCAGCGCGGCTCCCAGTCTTGATACATCCTCATCGAGCCATTCAGAGACCGCCTGCTTCACCAGCGCGAAGATTGATTTCAGGGATCTCATGAGTGCGTGGTGAAGCTCACCAACATCGTCCCATCCCTAATCACCGCCCATGCGCGCGCTTTTGATTGCTACGTTCCATCGGCCGGGCGGACTGGCGGGGAGCAGAAACTACCGCGGTCTTCGCGCGAATCTCATCGCGTCCGGCGGAACCTCGTGAGTCGCGCGCCAAAGGATATTCGCGCGGATCGAGAGGCTTCTTGTTGCCAGGCGTCAGTTTTACCGACGCACTTTGTGTTGGTTTTTTCATAAATGGTGTTTCGTGAATCAGGTGCAGCCGCGCATGAGGAAGAAGATGAGAAGAATCGGGATGGGAACACCCAAGGCCCACATCAGGATCCATCCGATTTTGCCTTCTTCCGTCTTCCGATTAAACAGAACTTTCATAGTGCCGGCAGTTGAGGCGACGGGATTGGCTATGCTTTGCGCAAGGTGGTCACGGCGCCAACGGTCGTGGCCGCGATGCCGCCGATGAGCAGCCACATGGACTTGTCCGTGGGCGTGCCGGTGAAGAAGTTCTTGGCTTCCGATCCGAATGATTCCGCAGAGCTGATGCCGAAGACGATCAGCGCTATCCCGACGGCCAGGAGGGCCACTCCAATGCTTTTGTTCATGACGTTACTTTCATTTTGATGCCGTGACGCACTGCGCCGCCGGCGTGTTGTGGTTGTTGATGGAAGGAAAAAACAGGCTCATGACATGTGGCTCGCTCATTTGGCGGTGACGAGGTGGGCACGCATCAGTGAGAACACCTGGCCGTGCAGACCCTTGAGCTCGCTGCTCAGCTCATTCAGGAATCGCGCGCGTCCGGCGTTGGGTTCATTCAGCGCTGCGACCTTCCCGAGATGCCAGGCATACGAAAGCGCTTCCGATTGGGTGAGCAGCATGTCGAGTTCAAAGTTGGGGTTGAACGGCGTCAGCAGCTCCTTCTTCTTGGTGCTGGCGATGGCGTCACGCGTGGCAGTTTCGCCCGGCGGCAGAGAAATTTGATCGAGCCTGATCGACCTGTCCTGACGGGCGAATTCCTCCAGCCGATCCGCGCCAAACCCCGAGGTGGCGGCGATGGATTTGAGCAGACGCTTCAACTCCGCACTTTCCAGTTTGATGAGGAGCAGCTTGTCCACGTTGCGCTGCTGGGCGAGGAGCTGATGCAGCAGGCTGTAACTGTTCACCCGCGTCTGCTGCTGAAGTGAGGCGGCGGCGGCAGGTGCTTGCTGGGGCGTGCGGCAGCCACCGCCGATCATGGACAGGATGCCGAGCGCGAGAATCAAATGTCGTCCAGGCATGGCGTCCATGAAAGTCATCAGAAAACCTCGACCAAGGCGTTGTGAGTGCCAAAGGGATTGACCTCACATTCCTGACAGTCCGGGTCATCGCACCATTCGCCGTCCACGACGAAACGATAGGCGTAACGGCCCGGCGGCAAGGTCACGGTGAGCTGCCAGGTGCCGCTTTCGTCAGGTTGCAGTTCAAGAGGACGTTTGTCCCAGCCGGTAAAATCTGCGACGAGCTCCACCGTGCCGGCCTTGGGCGCTTCATACCGAAACCGCGCCGACTCCTGCTGTCGTGATGGGCTCGAGTCGATTGCGCCGGAAGCAAACAAAGCGGTCTGTGACATGGCTTCACGCGAAACAGGCGTGGCTGAGTTGTAGGAGTTTCGCAGGGAGGTCACAGGGGTCCGCTGCGAATAATAAAAGCGCGTGCGGTCAGCGAGAATGGAGGGATACATAAACAATTATTCTTGGGTGATGGGTGAAAGTGTCGGACCGTGCCTGCGATTCGTATTTGATAGGGCGGGCAGGATCTGCGGCTCGCGCGGAATCAAGTTCCGCAGCAGTTGCAATCATTGAGCGCTTCTTCGACCTGTTCTTTGGTCTTGCCAGTGCGCGTCTGAATGCGGCCAATCAATTCGTCCTCTTTGCCTTCGATGTATTGGAGGTCGTCTTCAGTAAGGTCGGCATACTTCTGCTTAAGTTTGCCCTTCACGATGTTCCAGTTGCCTTTGAGTTGGAGCGTATTCATATCAATCTTTTATTGTTGATGGTTGGTTCTTCACCACGCCAACCAGCGCAGCATCGACTCTTTCCTTTGCAGGGAACGTGCCGATGGCGGGCAGCATCAGGCTTGGTTGAGAATCAACAGGTTCAAGGGCGAAGTAAGCGAAAGCGACGCGATGCAAGATGCAGGATGCACTCGGGAAACAATTCCCTCGTTGCAACCTGCAAGGATCGAGGTGGAGGTCGTTGCCGACAAACTGATTGAGCCTCACGGAACTGGGTGAGCGCCGGGCATTGTTTGGCCTGAAGAAGCCGGCCATTTTCAAAACCTTACGAGGGAGAACCGAAGCGAACCTTCTTACACCAAACGCCGAGCCTATCGCAGGCTTTGAAATCGTTTCCTTCCCCTCTTTGCGGCCTTCGCGCCCTTTGCGTGAGGCTTTCACCACAGACCGGCTGATATCGCAGCGCACGAACCAGCCCCGGCAATCACGCGGGCGGACGTTGGACCGGCAGCATGAGGCGCAGCGGGAAACCGGGTGGACTGAGCTGTTCCGGTTCCATCGTTCCCTGGTTGCGCTCCGCCAGCCGGCGCAGTGCCGTCCAATACGACTGCTGAGCGTGGATCATTCCGGCTATACCAGTTCCCACACCCAAACCAATATCGAACACGACGCGTTCAGCTTCGCCGCTACAAGTGATGTGAAGCATTTTCCGTCCGCCCATGCTCACCGCCGTTTGCAGCATGTCGGCCAAGAGCGACCGGATCAGCCCTGGCTCCACGCAAACGGATTCCGTGGTCAACCGGATGTTCCATTCCAACGGCGCGTCCGGCACGACGTTACGCGCGTCCATGCGCCACTGCTCGGCGATCTGGAGCGCAGGAACGGGAGACGTGGCCTGCGTCGCATATCTCGACGCCATCCTCTGCATCAACCGTCCCGTTTCCGAAACGGCGTTACGCAGCCGGCTGACCGCTTCACACGAGTCGGCGTCTTTAGCCGTGCCTTCGAGCAACGTCAGCTCCAGCTCGATTCCGTTGAGGGCATTCCGGACATCGTGGACGTGTCGCTTGGTGATCACCGCCACATCGCACAACGGATAAAGATGCGCAGGCAGCTCGTTCATAATCCAAGGAACAGAGAATAGACTCCGCTGTTATCTGGAACGATCCCGCAGGACAGGCTTCCAGACTGGCCCGAAGGCCGGCGGGGTGGAAAATTCTCTGCGTGGCTCCACCGGTAAAATCGGGAGGTGGAAGGTTGAGAATATCGTGCGCATTGGGAGACAGGCTGGAAGCCTGTCCTGTTTTGGACAACACCTCCCAAGCTCATGCTTCTGCTGTTTGCTTCCAGCTTCAGACTCCGCGACGGGCGGCAATTCCGAAGTCAGGACGGTCTGTTGATGCTTCTCGCGATGTGATTCCTTTCACGGTTTTGAAGCTGAATTTGGCTGGATTCATTGTCGAGTGGAAAGTCAGGTGAGCCTCAGAGGAAGCGGATTTCGGCGTGATGCTCCTGGCCATCTCCATGCAGCGGGAGATGCGCGCCGGACTGTTCCACGCCGTCGAGGATGACGACCTGTGGTCCATCCCATCGGCCGGCAGTGTTGTGCAGCGTGATGTGATGCTGCGTGTCGCGGTAACGGTAATGGAGCTTGAAAGACTTCCAGCCCATCGGGAGACAGGGAGTGAACCGGAGCTTGTCCACGTCGAGCTTCAGTCCCAGCAACGTTTCCGTGGTCAGGCGGTAGAGCCAGCCGGCGGAACCGGTGTACCAAGTCCAGCCGCCGCGCCCGGTGTGGGGCGCGACGCTATAGACATCTGCGGCGATCACATACGGCTCGACCTTGTAGCGCGCGACGCCTTCCGGAGTGTCCGCGTGGCGGACGGGATTGATGAGATCAAACAGTTCCCACGCCCGCCGCACATCGCCCATCGTGGCAAAGGCCATCACCGTCCAAATCGCGGCGTGCGTGTATTGGCCGCCGTTCTCGCGCACGCCCGGCAGGTAGCCCTTGATGTAGCCGGGTTCGAGCGCGGATTTGTCGAACGGCGGATCAAACAACTGGATCAGCCGGGCTTCGTGCCGGACGAGCCGATGGGCCACGGCGTCCATGGCGGTGCGGGAACGTTTCGGATCGCTCACGCCAGCGAGGATGGCCCAGCTTTGCGGAAGCGAATCGATCTGACACTCGACGTTGCTGGCGGAACCGAGCGGCTCGCCGTTGTCGAAGTAAGCGCGGCGGTACCATTGGCCGTCCCACGCGTTGTTTTCCAGGTTCTCGCGCAGACGCCGCGCCTGTTGCACACACTCTTCAGCGAAGGCGATGTCGCCGCGCTGCAGCGCCAGCGGTGAGAAATGCGTCAGCACGTCGTAAAGGAAGAAGCCGAGCCAGACGCTTTCGCCCTTGCCATGTTCGCCGACCAAGTTCATGCCGTCGTTCCAGTCCCCGCAGCCCATCAACGGCAAACCGTGTTCGCCAAACCGGAGTCCGTTCCGAATGGCGCGCACGCAATGTTCGTAGAACGAAGCCGGTTCGCCGGAGGGACGATGCGTGTCGTAGTAACCCTCCTCTTCCGGGCGCACGGCGCGGCCTTCGAGGAAGGCAATCTTCTCGTCCAGCAAACCGGTGTCGCCTATCGACTCGACGTAACGGCACGCCGCGTAAGGCAGCCACAGGTAATCATCCGAGAAATGCGTGCGTACTCCGCGATTGAGCGGCGGATGCCACCAATGCTGCACGTCGCCTTCATGGAACTGATGCGCGGCGGCGAGCAGCAGTTGCTTGCGGAGCAAATCGGGCCGCGCATGAACAAGCGCCATCGTGTCCTGAAGCTGATCGCGAAAACCAAACGCGCCGCCGGACTGGTAGAAACCCGTCCGCGCCCACAGCCGGCAGGACATCGTCTGGTAAAGCAGCCAGCCATTGGCGAGGACGTTGAGCGCGGCATCCGGCGTCTCGACATGGACCGCACCGAGCGCGTTGTTCCAGTGGGCGTGGACCCGGCCCAGTTCATCAAGGCACGATTCCTTGCTGCGGAACATCTGCAGAAGCTGCTGGACGTGGTCGCGGCTGTTTCCGGCCCCGACTTTGAAAATAATCTCCCGCTCTTCGCCGGGCGCGAGCGTCAGCGCGACCTGCAACGCGGCGCAGGGATCGAAGCCCGCGCCGGTCTTGTTGGACAGCCGCACGCGGCCCAACGCAGCGGGACGTTCGAGCGAGCCATTGCGCCCGATGAACTCCACGCGATCCCCAGTGTGCGAACGCGCCTGCTCGCTCACCGTCGCAAACACCATGCGCCCCTCGAAGTCTGTGTTGTAGGCGTTGCGCGCGAGCAGCGCGCCGGTGCGCGGGTCCAGCTCCGTGATGACGTGCATGAGGTTCTTCTGGCGCAGTTCGCCCAGGACCCATTCCCAATAGCCAGTCACAGACAGGAACCGTTCGCGGCCGGATTGATTGCGCAGGATGAGGCGCGCGAACTTCACCGGCGCATCCACGGCCACGTATATCCACAGCTCGGAGGAGATGCCTTCATTGCTTTGCTCAAAGACGGAATAGCCAAAGCCGTGACGAACGACGCACGGGACAGGGCCGCGCGCAGGCAGCGGCGTGGGCGACCAATACTTCGTGCTTTGCTCATCGCGGATGTAGAACGCCTCGCCGCTCACGTCGCTGACGGGATCGTTGTTCCACGGCGTGAGGCGAAACTCGTGACAGTTCTCGCTCCACGTATAGGCGCTGCCGCTCTCCGAGATCAGCGTGCCGAAGCCGGGATTGGCGATGACGTTCACCCAGGGCGCGGGCGTCGTCTGGCCGGCCTTGAGCGTGACGATGTATTCGCGTCCGTCCGGGGTGAAGCCGCCCAGGCCGTTGAAGAAGATCACTTCGCGCTTCGGAAGCGGAACCGGCGTGAACGGACCCGGGCGGATTCGCGCCGGGGCGAGGGTCGGTGGCATCGGGTCAGGCCGGCTGCGGCGCTGGAGCTGTTCGACCAATGTCCCGTGTTCATCCGAGAGAACGATGCGGGCGGCCGCTTGCAGCAGCACCAGGTCTTCGTGCGACAAGTGGTCGGCGCGGCGCACGAAGATGCCACCGGGCTTGTCGAGCATGTGCGCCTCAATGCCCGAGGCGATGAGGGACATGATTTGATCGTGAACCGACTGGCGATAGACGGAGTCGTCCTCGTTCAGAATGACCAGGTCCACGGCGAGACCTTTCATCCTCCAGTAGGCATGCGCCTGGAGAATCTCGCGCACCAGCTCGATGCGTTCCGCGTCCGTGGACCGCAGCAGGACGATGGGCAGGTCGCCGGAGATGCCGAAGCTCCAGAGGTTGCGCTGGCCGCGCCGGTTCTGCGCCAGCGTCGTGGCATTGGCGCGGCGCACGGAATGACTGTAGAGCAGCGAGCCGGCGAGCCGTCCAAAGAGCTGGGCCTGCTGCTCGGTGGCATTGAGATGGCGGAGCGTGACCAGGCCGTGCGTCCACGCGAGCTCGAAGACGCGGTTCGCGATGGACTGGTCCTGATATTTTTCGATCAAGGACATCAACGCCTCACGCGTCGGCGCTGCGCCGGTGACCACCGTGATGGACGCGTTTCCTTTCGCGGCGAGCCGGACCGTTCTGCGAATGGAAACGGCTGGGTCAAGGACGGGGCCGTCGCTGTTCGAGAGCCGGGCTGGACCTTCCATTGCCGCCGGTGATGCAGCGGAACGTCCGCGTCCAAGGAACTGCGAGCGATCCGTTTCAAACGAGGCTGCGCCCATCTCTTCTCCTTGGACGAGGACGAGATGAAACATCCAAGGCGGCTGTTCGCCGCGCGAACGCGGACGGCGCGAGCAGCAGATGGCGTTGCATTCGCGGATGATTTGGGTCTGGATGAACAGCTTGCTGAACGCCGGGTGAGACTGATCCGCGCCCACCGTGTTCAACGCCACTTCGGCAAAGCTGGTCACTTCGATGGAACGGGAATCGCCCGAGTGATTGGTGAGCGTCATGCGGCGGACTTCCACGTCGTCCTCGGGCGAGACGCTGATCTCCAGATGCGAATCGATGCCAGTGAAACGCGTGCGGAATTCCGCGCGGCCCTGGCTGAAGATGGCTTCGTAGCTGGTCACCGGACGCAGGACTGGCTGATGGGCAGCCGACCAGAACTGGCCGTCATCCAGATCGCGCAGGTAAAGGAACGCGCCCCAGGAATCGCAAGCGGGGTCTTCGCGCCAGCGGGTCAGCGCGATGTCATTCCACAGGCTGTAGCCGCCGCCCGCGCTGGTGATCATGACGTGATAGCGGCCATTCGAGAGCAGGTTTACTTCGGGCGCGCCGGCGCTCGGGTTCGTGAAGACTCGGAACGGCGCCTCGGTCTCGGTGCTGACCTCGCGCGTGCGGCCGGCTTCGAGTTCGTGCGGATAGAAGACCGTCGTCTCCCTCGGCACGCGTTCTTGCAGCAGCAGCTCGGCGGCGCGGAAGAACGGGTTCGCCTGGAACCGCCGCTGCATCGGACGGTCGAGAAGCTGGTACGCCAGAGCGAGCAGCGACATGCCTTGATGATGCGCCATGAAGGAGCGCAGGACGGCGTGAGTTTGGTCGCGCTGCAAACGCGACTGCGTGTAGTCCAGCGCTTCGTAGAAACCGTAACGACCTTCGGCTCCTTCCGCGCGCAGGCGGTCCAGGTTCGCGCACACTTCCGTGGGCGTGACGAGCAGCGACATCACCGTGGCGTACGGCGCGATGACGAGATCCTCGGCCAGCCCGCGCTTGAAGCCGAGGCCCGGCACACCAAAAGCGCGATACTGATAATTGGACTGAGCGTCGGTGAGAAAGTAACCAGACTCGGAAATGCCCCACGGCACGCCGCGTTGTTTGCCATAATCAATCTGGCGCTCCACGGCGGACCGGCACGAAACGTCGAGCAAGGTTTGCTCGTACGACGGCATGACGAGGGGCGGCATCAGG
>Ga0163144_10011010_pt1 | contig 19186 bp, 16 predicted proteins | sample OliLak19BULKMAT1_FD_123175 | JGI IMG/M metagenome (GOLD analysis project Ga0163144, IMG submission 123175) | Freshwater microbial mat bacterial communities from Lake Vanda, McMurdo Dry Valleys, Antarctica - Oligotrophic Lake LV.19.BULKMAT1 | ecosystem: Environmental > Aquatic > Freshwater >... | reverse complement strand
TCCGCGACAGCGCGACCTTCGGGCGGATCGTCGACCTCGCCAAGGGCGCCTGAAATCCTCGGACCGATGGCTCGCGGAGCGTCGCATCGGTCCTCGGAGGGTTGATCGCAGACCCTCGACCTCGATGATGGTCGGGGGTTCGTGATTCACCGGCCGGGCAGCGTTCGCCCAGGCCAAGGAGGACCGTGGATCTCGCCGACCTGACCCGCGATCTGGAGGCCCTGCAGGCCGAGGCGCTCGCGGCCGCCGCCGAGGCGGCGGACGTCGCGACGCTGGACGCGCTGGAACTCGACATCCTGGGCAGGAAGGGTCGCCTCACCGGCGTTCTGCGCGGCATCGGGGCACTCCCGGGGGAGGATCGGCCGCGCGTGGGCGCCGTCGCCAACGCCGTGCGCACGGCCATCGAGACGTCGCTCGCGGAGCGAGGAACCCATCTTCGCGGGTCGGAACTGGCCGCGCGACTGGACGCCGAGGCCATGGACGTGACCACCCCCGGCCGGCCGATCCGCCGTGGCACCCTGCATCCCATCAACGAGACGATCGCGGAGATCGCGCACATCTTCGGCCAGTTCGGGTTCGTGGTCTACGAGGGTCCGGAAGTCGAGGACGATGTCCGCAACTTCCAGATGCTCAACATCCCGCCGGACCACCCGGCGCGCGACCTTTGGGACACGCTCTATTTGGACGTGGAGGGGCACCTCCTGCGAACCCATACCTCGCCCGGCCAGATCCGGGTCATGCACCAGGAACAGCCGCCGATCCGGGCGTTGCTACCGGGCCGCTGTTTCCGCTACGAGGCCATCGACGCGAGTCACGCCAGCGAGTTCTTCCAGGTTGAAGGGTTGATGGTCGACGAGGGCACCACGATGGGCGACCTCAAGGGGCTCCTGGACCAGTTCGCCAAGGCGATGTACGGCGCGGACAAGCGGACCCGCTTCCGCCCGGGCTACTACCCCTTTACGGAGCCATCGGTCGCCTTCGACGTGGAGTGCGTGGTGTGCGGCGGTTCCGGGTGTCCTGCCTGCTCGCGGAGCGGCTGGATGACCATCCTGGGTGCCGGCATGGTCCATCCGGTCGTCCTCCGGAATGGGGGTCTGGACCCCGAGCGGTACCAGGGTTTTGCCTTCGGCATGGGGGTGGAGCGCATCGCCAACCTTCGCCACAGCGTCGGCGACTTGCGCCTGTACATGGATAACGACCTCCGTTTTCTGGAGCAGTTCCGATGAGGGTGCCGCTGTCCTGGCTGCGCGACTACGTTGACATCGACCTGACCCCGGAGCAGCTCGCGGAGCGGCTGACCCTGCTGGGTATGGAGGTCAAGGGCCTGGAGCGCTGGGGTGCCGATTGGCAGAACGTCGTGGTCGGCGAATTGCTCACCGTCCAGAAGCACCCGCGCGCCGACCGACTCTCGTTGACGACCGTGACCCTTGGTTCCGGCGAGCCCCTGGAGATCGTCTGTGGTGCGACCAACATCGCTCCCGGACAGCGCGTCCCGGTGGCCCTGCCCGGCGCGATCCTGCCCGGCGACCGACGCATCGAGCGCACGGAGAAGATGGGCGTCGTGAGCAATGGCATGCTCTGCTCCGGCGACGAACTTCGCCTGACCGCCGACGAGGACGGCATCCTCATCCTGCCGGCCGATACGCCCCTCGGCATCCCCCTGGCCGACGTCTTCGGCGATGTCGTCCTCGATGTCGACGTCAAGCCCAACCGCGGCGACGCCTTGAGCATGGTCGGCCTGGCCCGGGAGGTGGCGGCGGCTACCGGGGCGATGATCCGCTTCCCCGAGACGGACGTCGTCGAGGGTGGTCCTGCCCTGAGCGAACGGCTGAGCGTGGAGGTCCAGGTTCCGGACCTGTGCCCCCGCTTCGTGGGCCGCTGGGTCGGCGGCGTGACCGTCCGGCCGTCTCCGCAGCGCATCCAGATCCGGCTGATCGCGGCTGGCCAACGGCCGATCAACAACGTCGTGGACGCCAGCAATTACGTGATGCTGGAACTCGGCAAGCCGATCCACACCTTCGATGCCGCGGCGGTCCAGGAGGGTCGACTCACCGTCCGACTGGCTCGGGAAGGCGAACGCCTGGAGACGCTGGACCATGTCGAGCGCGAGCTGGCGTCGGACACGCTGTTGATCGCCGATCCGGCAGGACCCCTGGCCATCGCCGGAGTCATGGGCGGCGCAACCTCGGAGATCTCCGACGCCACCACGAACGTCGTCATCGAATCGGCCATCTTCGACCCCGTGAGCATCCGTCGAACGGCCTTTCACTACGCCCTTCGGTCGGAGGCGAGTCTCCGCTTCGAGAAAGGCCAGGAGCATCGACTGGCCCGGATCGGGGCCGATCGCACGGCACGGCTCATCGCCGAGTGGGCCGGTGGCGAAGTGGCGGCCGGCATCGTGGACACCGACCCGACCGAGCCCGCGCCGGTCGACGTCGCGTTCCGTCCGAGCCGGGTGGATCGACTGCTCGGGACCTCCTTGACCCCGGGTGAGCAGCAGGGATTCCTGGCCAGGGTCGGGATCGCCACCCGTGCAGCGACCGCGGAACCAGGGGCGGCGGAGGTGCTGCTCGCGACCGTCCCGTCGTGGCGACGCGACCTGCTCATCGAGGCGGACGTCGTGGAGGAGGTCGCCCGGGTCCGCGGCTATGAGCTGGTCCCGGCGATCCTGCCGCATACGCCGATGCCCGCCCACCGACCCGACCCGCTCCGGCTGCGCGATGCCGTGCGGCATGCGCTCGTGGGCGCCGGTCTCACGGAGGCCGTCACCTTCGCCCTGGTGTCGCCGGCCATGGTCGACCGCTTCCCGCCGCTCTCCGACGTCACGGTCCCAGGCGAGGGCACGCCCGGTGGCCGGCCGGTCGTCGTGACCAATCCACTCTCAAGTCAGCACTCGGTCATGCGCCAGAGCCTGATCGGCAGCCTGTTCGAGGTGTTGGCCACGAACACGCGCCAGGGTCGTGATGACGTGGCCATCTTCGAGATCGGCAAGGGCTATGGGCGGGCGGCGGACCGTGAGGCCACGCACGAGTGGTGGCGCCTCGGGTTCGCGCTCACCGGGGCAGCGCGGATCCCCGCCTGGGATCGGCCATCCCGTGCCTACGACCTGGATGACGCCAAGGGCATCCTGGAGCTGCTCGCGCACCGACTGGGACTGCCGCCGGTCGTCTACGAGGCGACCCATGACGACCCGAACCTGCATCCCGGTCGATCGGCGCGGGCGACCGCCGGCGACCGGCTCGTGGCTCGGGTCGGGGAGCTCCACCCGGCGATCCTGGCTGCCTTGGAGTCGCGCGCGGAGCGGGTCATCGTGGCGGAGGTGGCGATCGCCGGACTGTCCACTGGCCAGCCGTCCGTCCCGCGCGGGACGGCGCCATGGCGCCATCCCGCCGTGGAACGGGATATCGCGATCGTCATTCGCGCCGAGCGGGTGGCCGCGGAGGTCGCCGCCAGCATCGCGCGACACGCCGGGCCCCTGCTCCAGTCGGTCGCCCTGTTCGATCTCTACCGGGGCCGGCCACTGGCGGACGATGAGCGCAGCCTGGCCTACCGACTGGTCTTCCAGGCCGCCGACCGAACCCTCGAGGAAGCAGAGGTCGATGCCGCGATGAAGGCCGTGATCGCCGGTCTGACCACGGACGTCGAGGGCCGTATCCGCACCTGATCGGACCGGACCGGACCGGACCCGACTGACGGCAGCAGCCGGTCTTGCGACTCGCACTGGCGCGCTGCTACCCTTGCGCCGCCTCTGGCCGGCCGGCCAGAGCGTCACCGTCAGGCAAGAGGGAGGCTCGGTGGACTTCGGGGAGTTCCTGGGCGGGATCAGAGCGATCGATCTCGTGCTCTTCATCTATTTCGCTGGTTTCTTCGTGCTGGGCTTCGCGCAGGGCACGCTCCGGCGCCTCATCGGGATCGGATCGATCCTGTTCTCGTTCTTCTTCGCGGCCAACCTCGCCGAGCCGCTGGGCGTCTTCCTGGGTAACAACTGGACGCAGTTCGATCGGCAGTATTCCTACATGGTCGGCTTCGGGACGATCTTCGTGGCCGCGGCCCTGGCGTTCGCCCTGGTCGCCCAGGGGTTCTACAAGCCGCAACCGCTGTTCGAGAAGGCGCGCTTCGTGGACGAAGCGCTCGGCGGTGTCCTGGGACTGTTCCAGGCGGCGATCATCCTGGTTGCCGTCCTGGTGATCCTGGGGACGTTCTTCCTGGTCCCTGGCCTGCCCGTGGATGGCGACGAACTGCCGTTCCTGCGCGATCTGTGGATCACGTTGGATGGTTCGCTCATCGCCGACGCGTTCAAGGCCACCCTGATCCCCGTGTTCTTCGCCGTGACCGGGTTCCTGATGCCCGACAGCATCGAGGTCTTCTACCCGGGGTCGTCCGTCTGACCGTCCTCGCTCGGCACGTCCTGAGCGCCCCGGTCGAGGGCGCGGCGCGAGCGCTCCTTGGCGTGCGCCTCGTCCGCGACGATGGGACCGGCACGCGGGTAGGCCAGATCGTGGAGGTGGAGGCGTACGGCGGACCGGATGACCTCGCGTCGCACGCTCGTTTTGGGGTGACCCCACGCAACAAGGTGATGTTCGGGCCCGCCGGGATCGCCTACGTGTACCTTGTCTACGGGATGTACGACTGTCTGAACGTGGTGACCGGGATGGATGGCGTGGCCTCGGCCGTGCTTGTCCGGGCGGTGTATCCGCTCTCCGGCCAGGGCTTGATGCGGGGCGACCGGTGGGCGCACCGGAGTCGTCGCCGCAAGGCCGGTCAGGCGACGGCTACGGCAACGACGGTCGCCGCCACCAAGGCTCGGTTCAACGCGATCCCGGACGAGCGCCTTGCCAGCGGCCCGGGACTCGTCGCTGCGGCATTCGGCGTGGATACCACCTGGACCGGGCTGGACCTGTGCGCGTCGGACAGCCCGCTTCGCCTTGAGCCGCCGGCGGCCGACGATCCATCGGTCGGGGACGTCGTGACGACGAGGCGCATCGGCGTGGACTATGCGGGGGCCACCTGGTCTGCCTGGCCGTGGCGCTTCGCCGTCGCGGGTCATCCGTCCGTTTCGCACAAGTCCCGCTGAGGGCCACTCGACGATGGACGCCCGCTCGCAGGTCCTGCTCGAGTTCCCCCTCGTTCGCGAACGGCTTGCGGCGGGCACCGCCTTTCCACCCTCGCGCCGGCTTGTCGACGCGCTGGAGCCGTCCGCCGACCCGGTCGTGGTCGGTCGCCGCCTGGACGAGACGGACCAGATGCGCTCGCTCCTTGAAGAGCGGCCGGGCCTCGGCATCGGGGCCGCCCATGACATCGAGCCGTGGGTCGGTCGGGCGAGTCGCGGCGGTCGACTGGAGCCGGCCCAATTCCTGGAGATCGCCGACACGCTGGACGCGACGGCCCGGCTGGCCACCTCGCTGGCGGACGAGCGCCGCCCGCTGCTGCGAGACCTGGGTCGGGACCTGCACCCGCTGCCGGCGCTGCGAAGCACGCTCGCCCGCAGCTTCGACCCGGTCGGCGAGCTCCTGGACACGGCCTCACCCCGATTGGGCGGGTTCCGGGCGGCCGTCCGGGTCACCTACGATCGATTGCGCCGACGCCTCGATGCCCTGGTCGGCACAGAGCTCGGCTCCGCTCTGCAGGAACCCATCGTCACCCTGCGCAACGGGCGCTATGTCGTGCCGGTCAAGTCCGAGGCACGGGCGAGAGTCAAGGGCATCGTCCACGACGCGTCGGGGAGCGGCCAGACCCTGTTCGTGGAGCCGCTGGTCGCGGTGGAACTCGGCAATGCCTGGCGGGAAGCCCAGGCGGCCGAGCGCGAGGAGATCGCTCGTATCCTGGACGAGCTGTCGGCCCTGGTAGCGGTCAACGCCGCTGCCCTGGGCGAGACGCTGGATGCCCTGGCCCGCTTCGACCTGTGGGCCGCCAAGGCCTCGCTGGCCGCGGATATGGATGGTACCCGCGCGGAGACCGCAGATCGGCCGGAGGTCATCCTGCTGTCCGCCCGCCATCCGGGGTTGAGTGGTCGCGTGATCCCGACCGACATCCGGATCGGTGACGGGTTCACCGCTTTGGTCGTGACCGGTCCGAATACCGGCGGCAAGACGGTCACGCTGCGGACCCTTGGATTGCTCAGCCTGATGCACCAGTCCGGCCTCCACGTGCCGGCGGCGACCGGCAGTCGGCTGCCGATCTGGCGGGACGTCTTCGCCGATATCGGCGATGAGCAATCGGTGGCCCAGTCGCTGTCCACGTTCTCCGGCCACCTGCGCCGGATCACCACGATCGTGGAGGAGGCCGGGCAGGGGACGCTGGTGCTGCTTGACGAGTTGGGGGCCGGCACGGACCCGACGGAGGGATCTGCGCTCGCCCAGGCGCTCCTGGACCACTTCATCCATGCGGGCGCCGTCGTCGCCGCCACGACCCACTACGCAGAACTCAAGGCGTACGCCCACACGACCCCCGCGGCCCGCAACGCCGCCGTGGAGTTTGACCTGGAGACCCTCTCACCGACCTACCGCCTGACCATCGGGCTGCCGGGCGGTAGCCAGGCCTTCGCCATCGCGGAGCGGCTGGGTCTGCCGGCAGGGATCGTGGAGGATGCTCGGTCGCGCCTGACCGAGGCGCAGCGCTCGTTCGAGGCCACCCTCGCGTCGATCAAGGCGACAGAGGGTGAGACCAGCGATGCACTGGACCGGGCGCGGGCCGCGGAGTTGCGCGCCACGGACGCCCTGCGGACGGCCCAGGAGGAACGGCGCCGCGCTCGACGGGAACGCGACGAGGCGATCCAGGGCGCCCGCGCAGAGGCGGATCGCGTCGTGGAGGATCTGCGGGCAGAGCTTGCCCAGACGCGCCGGGCGCTGGAACGCGAGACGATCACCACCGTCAGCCTGGACGCCGCCATGGGTCGGGCGGAGGCCATCGCCAAACGCCTCCCGGCACTGGAGCCGGCAGCGCCGGAGCCACCCGGCGACACGTACGAATGGCACGTCGGCGACCGGGCCCGCAGTCGGACCGGTGGCTGGGAGGGTCGCATCGCGGCGCTGGAACGCGGTGGGCAGCGGGCCACACTGGAAGCCGGCGGGATGCGCGTCGCCCTCGACGTGGACGACCTGGTCCCGGCGCTCGGACAGCCTGCTGCAGATCCACCGCCCTGGTCATCGTCGGCCGGCGATCGTACCGGGGGTGCCGATGGTGCCCCGCCAGCCCCAGGGACGAACGCGTCCGCGCTGCGGTTGTCGCGCGCTCGGACCGTGGCCTCGTCCCTTGATCTCCGGGGAGCCCGCGTCGAGGAGGCGCTGGATGCGCTCGGCCGCTATCTCGACGACGCCTCGCTGGCGGGCCTGGGGTCCGTCCTGATCATCCACGGCCTGGGCACGGGGGCGTTGCGAGATGCCGTGCGCAGCGAGGCAGGGAGCCATCCGCTGGTGAAGTCCGTGCGCGCCGGCGAGCGCGGTGAGGGTGGGGACGGCGCGACCATCGTCAGCCTCTGAACGAGGGGCAGGGGTCGTTCCTGGCCACCGATCCTCAGGGTTCTTTGGGCGGCTTGCCGGGGTTCGGGTTCGGGTCGGGGGCTGGTGCATCGCCGCCGGCGGCGCCACCGTCGGGCGGGACGGGCACGGGCACAGGCACGGGTTCCGGGCAGGGGATGGGCGCCGGCGCCGGAATGAGATCGTTGGGGTCTGGATCGGGCAGCTGGACGCCGCACGGAGGCGGGCACGGGATGGGCGTCGGTGCCGGGACGAGGTCGTTTGGATCCAGGTCCGGCAGCTGGATCCCGCACGGAGGCGGCGCGAGCGGGCAGGTTGCCTGGGGCGCGAACGGTGCGCCCCACGATCGACCATACGGCGCGAACTTGTTGTTGTAGAAGTACGAGGTGCGGGTGGCCTCGGGTCCGCCGCGGACGCCGGGCCCCTTCGCCGCCCTGGCGGCCCAGTTGCGGTTCGCCTTCTGCCAGGCCGGCCAGTTGCTCTCCACCTCCGACAGGTCGAAGAAGCCCTTGGTGACCTTGGGACCAACGCAGCCTTCCTGCCAGCGCAGGCCGGAGGCCTCGTCGATCTCCAGGCCGACCCGGATGGTCTCACGCTCCGTGGGTACGGTACCCGGCAGGTACAGCTCGTCCACCGTCTTCCTGGTGTACGGCCCGGGCTTCAGCCCGGTGAAGGCGTCGACGGTCGCCGTCTCCAGCCCCTCGGGAGCGGTGAACGAGGCGATCGGGCTGTCCTTGCTGACGGCGGTCATGATCGCCGACCAGAGCGGCGCGGAGGAGTCGAGTGACAGGCTGCCCTTGTTCGGCTCGTTGTTGCTGTTGCCCATCCAGACCCCGACTGCGAGCGCGGGCTGGGCTGGGTCGTCCGGCGGTGCCAGGTAGCCGTACGCGTGGACATCGCGGTTGTCGCTGGTCGTGCCCGTCTTGTAGGCGGCCGGACGGCGGCTGTCTCCGTCGTAGATGGCCCACTTGCCCCAATAGGGGTTGACCTTGGGATCCGTGTTGCCGGCCAGGATGTCCGTGACGATGTACGCCGCCTGCGCGCTCGCCACCTGCTCGCCCTTGGGCGCTCCGTCGCCGACCGGCCATACCGAATTGCCACCCTCTTCCGCAACGGACAGGATCATCTGGTTGGCGATGTGCAGGCCGCCGTTGGCGATCGTCCCATAGGCGTTGAGCATGTCGATCGGATGCGTCTCCAGCGTCCCGATGCCCATGGAGGTGACGGGGATCGCCGTGCTCGGGTAGATCAGGCCGAAGTCCTGGGTCCGTCGATAGACGTGATCGAGGCCGCTGATGAGGGTCGCCTTGATGGCCGGCACGTTCAGCGAGAACTGGAGCGCACTGCGCATGCGCACGGGACCGCGTTCAAGCTTGTCCGCCTGGGTCGGGGTGAATTCGCCGCCGAAGTCGGTGACCACGTCCATGAACATGGTGCTCGCCGTATAGGCCTTGTCGTCGATGCCCACGAGGTAGTCGACGGGCTTGATGGCCGACCCGGGCTGGCGCCAGCCATCAGCCAGGACGTCGAACTGCGGCTGGAACTTCTCTGTGCCCTTGGACGTGTAGCTGGCTGAACCGACATATGCGCGGAGCTCACCGGTCCGGTAGTCGAGCACGGCCGCCGCGGCATTGTGGATGTTCCGGTCGCGCAGGTTGAGGATCCAGCCCCATTGCGATTCCGGGATCTTCCGGGACCCCAGGACGGATTTCGGATCCTTGGCCTGCGGCGCGCGTGCCGCGGCGTAGACGTAGCGCTCCGTGACCTTCTGCATCTCCCAGTCCAGGGTCGTCGTCACCCGGTAGCCACCGGTGTCCACCCTGGGACAGTCGTCTGGCTTGTCAGGGCACAGGATCCGGGCAAGCGCCTCGCGGACCTGCCATACGAATTGGGGTGCCCGCCAGGACGCTGAGACCGGTTCGGTGATGACGACGGCCTCGCGCTTGGCCACCTCGTAGTCGCTCTGCGTGTGCCGGTCGGCAGTCATGAAGCTGCGCGTCTTCATGAGGTCCAGCACGTAGTTGCGTCGCTGGACCACCTCGTTCCCTGCGGGGACCTCCAGCTGGATCCTGGCGCACTCCACGCCCTCCTGGACATCCGCGTCGAGGCAGATCTGCTCGGCGTTCTGGAGCAGATCGAACTTGGTGGGCGACTGGGGGATGGCCGCCAGGATGGCGTACTGGGCAAGGGTCAGGTCCGCAAGATCCTTCCCGAAATATCCCTTGGCCGCGGCCTTCACTCCATAGGAGTTGTTGCCGTAAAAGTTGTTGTTCAGGTAGGCGGTGATGATCTCCTGCTTGCCCAGATCACCCGGATATGCCTGGGTCAGCCGGATCGACTGGATGATCTCGCGGGCCTTTCGGTCGTAGGTCGTGCCCTCGAAGGCCGCCGCCGGGAGCAGTCGGTTGCGAACCAGCTGCTGGGTGATCGTCGAGGCGCCGCGAGGTCTCCCCGACAGCGTGTCCAGGCCGGCACTGATGATGCCGATCGGATCGAACCCGGCGTTGATCCAGAAGTCCTTGTCCTCGATCGCGGTGGTCGCATCGAGCATCTCACCGGGAATCTGGTCGAACGGCACGATCTCGCGCCGGAGCGAGCCGAGTCGAGCGAGCTCGATCGTGCCGGTGCGGTCGTAGACGATCGTCTGCTGGTCGAAGTCGAGGTCGCTGAGGGCCGCCTTCGGATCCGGGAGGCCCTGCGAATAGTAGTTGTAGGCGCCAACCGTGACGAGAGCGCCGAGGCCCACCGTGAGCACCGTGAACACGGCGATGACGAGAGGGATGGCGACGAGGACCCGGCGAAGGAGCGCTCCGCCTTGACCCTTGGGTCGACGCTGCAGGGAGCGCCGATGGCGCTGTCGCCGCGCGAGAGTCGTTTGCATCTGTCCCGCACGATAGCATAGGGACCGTGAACGAACGTTCTTTGGCGGCCTCCCGATGCGTGACGTCCTGCATGGTCCGGCTGTGACGGACGTGGTCCGGCAGGGGTCCGTGACGGAGCTGCTGGCCGAGTTGGAGTGGCGTGGGATCCTGCACGCGACGACACCCGGTCTGCCCGGCCGATTGGCCACCGGGCGGTCCATCGCCGGGTACACCGGTTTTGATCCGTCCGCCGATTCGCTGCATGTGGGGCACCTGACCCCGATCTTCGGGCTGCTCCGCCTGCAGCGCCATGGTGGCACGCCCGTAGCCCTGGTCGGCGGGGGTACGGGGATGATCGGGGACCCATCGGGTCGGTCTGCGGAACGGAACCTGCTGGACCGCGAGACGCTGGAGCGCAACGTTGCGGGACTGCGCGGCCAACTCGAGCGATTCCTCGAGTTCTCGCCGGGTGCCGGCGGTGCGGTGCTGGTCAACAACCTGGACTGGCTGGGCGAGCTGTCCCTGATCGACTTCCTGCGCGACACCGGCAAGCACTTCACCGTGCCCTATATGCTGGCCAAGGAGTCCGTCCAGACGCGCCTGGAGCGCGGCCTGTCGTTCACCGAGTTCTCGTACATGCTCCTGCAGTCGTACGACTTCTGGCACCTCCACCGGACGATGGGCGTGGAGCTGCAGATGGGTGGCGCGGATCAGTGGGGCAACATCACGGCTGGCCTGGAGTTGATCCGACGGACCACAGGGTTGGGCGAGGATGCCGCGGATCAGCCGGCCCACGGGCTCGCCTACAAGCTGCTCCTGTCGCCGTCGGGCAGCAAGTTCGGCAAGTCGGAGGGCGGCGACTCCGTCTGGCTGGACGCTGCTCGGACGACCCCGTACGCGTTCTACCAGTATTGGCTCAACACGGACGACCGCGATGTCGGGACGTACCTGCGCTGGTTCACGGAACTCGGGCGGGACGAGATCGAAGGGCTGGAGGCCGAATCGGTTGCGCATCCCGAGGCGCGCGCGGCGCAACGGACGCTGGCCCGGGACATCACGGCACGGACACATGGCGAGGCGGCGGCCGCGGCGACCATCCGCGACGCCGAGGCGATGTTCGCCACGGCGCCGATCACGGATCCGAGTGTCCTCGCGTCGCTCTACGGAGCCACCGGGGGGTTCCACTTCGAGGCGGCGGCGTGCGCGGCCGGTGCGGCGGCACTGCTTGCCGAGGCCGGCATCTTCACCTCTCGGGGCGAGGCGCGACGGATGATCGCCGCGGGTGGGGTGACCATCAACGGCCAGCGCGTCACGGACCCGAACGCCGTGCCGGAACTCATCGCCGGGGAGTGGCTGGAGGTGCGCATCGGCAAGCGCCGCCGCGAGATCGGCCGGCTCCGTGGGTGACGGGTGACGGGGGTCGGGCGCGGGCGCGGGCGCGGGCGCGGGCGCGGGCGCGGGCGCGACGAGGGTCAGGCCGAGGGTCAGCCCGAGTGTCGTCCCCGGAGCTCGGCGATGACATCCGATGGGGGCAGGCCACGCTCCGCCAGCAGGACCAGCACGTGGTACAGCAGGTCCGCCGCCTCGCCGGCTAGAGCGGCGCGGGTCGCCGACGTCGACGCCACCGTGTCGTCCTTGGCTGCCATCAGGACTTCTGTGGCTTCCTCCGTCACCTTTCGACCAACGGCATCGACCCCACCATCGAGCAACGAAGAGGTGTAGGAGCCGGCTGGCCGCTCGATGGCCCGCGCCTCGATGGTCGACCACAGAGTCTCCAGCCAGGCGAACCCCTGGGCCGAACGCGGGGGGGCCGCGCGCTCAGCCGGAGCCCGTTCGGGATCGAAGCACGACCGGGTCTCGCGATGGCAGGTCGGACCGACCGGCTCCACGGTCAGGAGCACGGCGTCGGCATCGCAGTCGATGGCCAACGAGACCAGCCGGAGGACGTTTCCGGACGTCTCACCCTTGCGCCAGATGCGGCCGCGCGAGCGCGAATGGAAGTGGACCTCGCCAGTCGACAGCGTGGCCGCGAGCGCCTCCGCATCCATGTACGCCAACATCAGGACTCGACCGTCGGCGACGTCCTGGACGACGGCCGGCACCAGCCCGTCAGCCCCGAAGCGGACCGCTGTGGCGTCGGAGGGTGTCATGCCGCCACCTCCGGCGTGAGGCGCACCGGGATCCCGGCTTCCGCCATGGCCGCCTTGATCTCGGTGATCGAGTGGATCCGGCGGTGGAAGATGGAGGCCGCCAGCACCGCGTCTGCGCCGCCATCCCGGACCGCGGCGATGAAATCGGCCGGGCCGGCGGCGCCACCGGACGCGATGACCGGCACCCCGACGCGTTCCGTGATCGCGCGCAGGAGGTCCGTGTCAAAGCCCGTGCCCGTGCCGTCCCGATCGATGGAGGTCACCAGCAGCTCCCCGGCACCAAGGTCCACGGCCCGCTCCGCCCAGGCCACCGCATCGAGATCGGTCGACTCCCGACCGCCCTTGACGACCACGTCCCAGGTCGGCGGGCTGCCGTCGGGCCCGACGTTCCGTCGGCTGTCGATGGCGACGACCACGGCCTGGCGACCAAAGCGGCTCGCGCAACGGCTGATCAGGTTCGGATCCGCGACCGCCGCGGTGTTCAGGGAGACCTTGTCCGCACCGGCCCGCAGCACGTCGCGCATCTCCGACACGCTCCGAACGCCGCCGCCCACGGTCAGCGGGATGAAGGCGCGGCGGGCGGTCCGCTCGACGATATCCAGAAGGGTGCCGCGGCGCTCGGGGGCGGCGGTGATGTCCAGGAAGACCAGTTCATCGGCACCTTCCCGGGCGTAGCGCTCGGCAAGTTCGGGCGGATCGCCCTCGTCGACGAGGTCAACGAAGCGAGTGCCCTTGACGACCCGCCCGTCGGCCACGTCCAGGCACGGGATGACCCGCCGCCGAAGCATCAGGCGAGCGCCCCGGAGCGGGGTGAGGCTCGCACGAACGCGAGGAAATTGGCGAGCAGTTTCAGGCCGTCATCGCCGCTCCGCTCGGGGTGGAACTGGACACCCAGGAGCGGACCCCGCGCCACGGCGGAGACGAACCTCCGCCCGTGCTCGGTCGTGGCCAGGACCGTGGCTGCCGCGGACGGTTCCGGCTGGCCGGCAAACGAGTGGACGAAGTAGAAGTCGGACTGGTCCGCGATCCCATCGAAGAGCGGATGTGCCCGCTCTAGTCCCACCTGGTTCCAGCCGATGTGCGGCAGGGTCGGTGCATCGACCAGTTCCACCGTTCGCCCAGGCAGGACGCCGAGGGTCGTGGCGCCGTCCTCGTCACTCCCCTCGAACAGGAGCTGCAGGCCCAGGCAGATGCCCAGGAACGGTCGCTCAGCGGCGATCCAGGCGCGGATCGGTTGCACGAGATCGTGCCGTTCCAGGCGGGCCATGGCCGGCCCCGCCGCCCCGACACCCGGGACCACGAGCGCGTCCACGTCGCGCAGCGCCTCGCCGTCCCGGGCGATCGTGACCTGTCCGCCCACCCGGGTGAGTGCCTGCTCGATGCTCACGAGGTTGCCCGCGCCGTAGTCGACGACCGCGATCCGTGTCGGGCGCTCCGCCGCCTCGATCACCCCAGCGATCCCTTGGTGGACGCCACGCCCTCGCGCCGCGGATCTGCCTCACAAGCCATGCGCAGGGCCCGCGCCAGTGCCTTGAAGGCCGCCTCGGCCAGGTGATGGTCGTTACGGCCCGTGCCCCGCAGGTGGAGCGTGGTACCGGACGCCCTGGCGAAGGACTCCAGGGCATGCTCGATGAGCTGCAGCGGCAACGCCCCGACGCGCTCGCCGCGAAACGGCAGGTCGATGACGGCGTACGGCCGGCCGCCGACGTCGACGACGGCGGTCGCGATCGACTCGTCCATGGGCGCCGCGGCATCGCCGAAGCGCCTGATCCCGGATCGATCGCCGAGCGCCTCGCCGAATGCAGCGCCCAGGACGAGCGCCACGTCCTCGACCGTGTGATGTTCGTCGACGTGCAGGTCGCCGTCGGCGTGGATGGCGAGGTCGAACAGGCCATGGTGGGCGAACGACGTCAGCAGGTGGTCGTAGAACCCGAGGCCCGTCGCGATGGAGGCGTGGCCGGCCCCGTCCAGGCCCATTGTGACGGTGATCTCGGTCTCGTGAGTGGAACGGGCGACCGTGACCCGGCGTCCCTCACGGGGACCGATCTCGATGGAACCCAAAGGCGTGGTCATGGCTTCTCCTTCGACATCTCGCGCGCCGCCGAGATGAGCTGCTGATTCCCCTCGGCGTCGCGGACGGTCAGGCGCAGGTGGTCGGCGAGTGGATGGCCGGCGGGGAAGGTCCGCGGCACGAGGCCCCGCGACAACAGGCCTTCGGCGACGACGGCGGCTCCTTCCGGTGACCCAAGATCGACCAGCAGGAAGTTCGTCGCAGACCGTCCCACCCGCCAGCCCAGACCGATGAGGGCGCCGCGCAGTCGATCCCGCTCCCGGCGCACGCGCGCGACGTTGTTCGCCGCGAGCGTCGGGTCAAGGAGCGCCTCCGTCGCGATGGTGACGGACACCGTGCTGACGGATCCCGGTGGTCGAACCGGGTTGAGCCGGGCGATCGTCTCCGGCCGTGCCAGCGCGAAACCCACGCGCATGCCGGCCAGGGCGTACGCCTTGCTTATCGTGCGGACGACGATGAGGTTCGAGTATCGGTGGCGGAGTTCCACCAGCGAACGCCCGGTGAATTCCGCGTAGGCCTCGTCGAGAACGACCACCGGCGGCTCGCGTCCGGCCGCCGCAGCGTCGCCGGCCAGCGCGGTGAGCAGGGCTTCCACGGCACCGTCCGGTTCGGGCAGGGCGGTCGGATTGTTGGGGCTGCACAGCCAGACGACCTGCGCCGGGCCGGCGCCCGCGGATGCCGCGGCTCGGATCGCCGGCACGTCCATGGCGTAGCCGTCGGTAGCTTCCAGCCTCGGGACGGCGATGGCGCGAGCCGCTCGTTGCTCCGTGATGACCCGGTACATCGAGTAGCTTGGCGTCGGGATGATCGCGGTGCCGCCGGCCGGCAGGAAGACCTTGCCGATGATGTCCAGGATCTCGTCCGCGCCGGCGCCCACGAGGACCTCGTCCGTGCCGACGCCATACCGGCCAGCCGCGGCAGCCACGAGCCGCCGGTAGTCGGATGGTGGGTACTCGGACAGGGGCGTCTCGAACCGACCGGCCGCCAGCAGGCGCGAGACCAGGACCGGCGGTGTGGGCGATGTGTTCAGGTCGAACCGCACGATGTCGGCGAGCGGGATCCCATAGCGCGCGGCGACCTCCTCGTTGGTGGCCTCCCAGGTGTACGAGGCGGGTTCGGTCGGCGAGGCATAGGTGACGGGGGTCGGGCTCATCGGTCGGCGTCCTCGATGTCGAACCGGCGGGTGACGGCGTCGCGGTGAGCGAGAAGTCCCTCCACCTCGGCCAGGGTGGTGACCGTCCGGGCAAGGCCCAGGAGCCCCTCACGGCTGATCCGCTGCACCTGAACGAACTTGCCGTACGCCTCGACGGCCAGACCGCCAGACGAGCGAGCGAGCCCGCCCGTTGGAAGGACGTGGTTGGCGCCCGTCGCGTAGTCTCCGGCCGACTCGGGTGCCCACGGACCCGCGAACAACGATCCGGCGTTGCGGATCCGCTCGACGGTCGGCTCCAGTGGATCGACGTCCACGGAGCAGTGTTCGGGGCCGTAGTCGTTGGTGAAGTCGATGGCTGCGGCCAGATCCGGCGCCAGGACGATCCGTCCATGCACGCCCAGGGAACGGCGCAGGATGTCACCACGAAGGGCGGAGCTGAGCAGCTCGTTGACCGCGCCCTCCACGGCGTCGGCGAACGCCTCGTCCGTCGTCACCAGGATCGCGGGTGAGTCCGGCCCGTGTTCCGCCTGGGTGATCAGGTCCAGGGCGACGCGTCGCGGATCGGCGGGCGGCGCCGCCAGGACCAGACCCTCCGACGGTCCCGCCGGAAGGTCGATGCCGACCTCGCCGCAGACTTCGATCTTGGCGGCGGTCACCCAGGCGTTGCCGGGCCCAACGATGCGGTCCACGGGCGCGATGCCCGCATCCGGCAGGCCGTACGCGAGCGCTCCGATGGCCTGGGCGCCGCCCGCGACCACCAGCGCATCCACCTCCAGCAGGCCGGCGACGCCCAGCAGGACCGGATGGACATCGCCGCCGCGGTCCGCCGGAGTCGCGACGACGACCCGCTCGACGCCGGCGACCCGGGCCGGGGCGACCGTCATCACGAGGGAACTCGGGTACGGCGCGGAACCGCCGGGAACGTAGGCACCCACACTGACCAGCGGTGACCAGCGGCGCTCGATCTCGACACCTGGGGCGATGGTCGTCCGGGTCGATGCCGGACGCTGCGTCTCGGCGAAGCGAGTCACGTTCGCGATCGCGTGATCAAGGGCACGCCTGACCGCTGGATCGAGCGCGTCACGCGCCTCTGTCAGCTCCGCTCGACCGATCACCAGGCGCCCGTCCAGGCGTCCACCACCGACGCGCGCGTTCGCCGCTCGGACGGCGTCGTCACCACGATCGCGGACGTCGGCGAGGGTTGCCCGCACCGCGTCCCGGACCGAAAGATCGGGCACGGCGCCGCGTCGAACCAGGGAGCGGCGATGCGCGACTGCGTCTGGGTCGCCCGCCGCGACGTCGGCGAGGTCCAGGCGTCGCAGCCGCACGACGGTGGGGGCGCGTGCGGGGATCGGTGTGGGGATCGGCGGATGGGCCGTCACGGGACGATCTTCTCGATGGGCAGGACGAGGATCCCGGACGCTCCCGCCGCCTTGAGCCGCGGCAACAGGCCCCACACGTCGTCCGAGGCGACGACCGTGTGCACCGCCACCATCCCGTCGTGGGCGAGCGGGATGATCGTCGGCGACTCGAGGGCCGGAAGGAGCGCCTCCAGTTCCGGCAGGTGGATCGCCGGCGCGTTCATCATCAGGTACTTGCGGCCGCGCGCGGCGATGACCGCACTGAGCATCGTGTCGATGGCGGCGAGATCGTCGGCCCGCTGGATCTGCGACGTCGGGTTGGCCACGAGGATCGCCTCGCTGGCCAGCACGTCGCCGATCTGGCGCAGCCCGTTCATGACCAGCGTGGAGCCGGTCGAGACGAGGTCCACGATCCCTTCGGACAGCCCCAGCCGGGGCGCGACCTCCACCGCACCCGAGATCGGGACGATGTCGACCGGGATGCCCTGGGCCGCGAAGAAGCGGCGCGTGGTGTTGGGATGCGCCGTCGCGACCCGCAGGCCGGCAAGGTCCGCCACGGCACGGTGCGGGCTGTCATTGGGGACGGCGGCTGCCAGCCGGCAGCGCCCGTAGCCGAGGTCCCGGACCCGGGGCAGGGCCGCACCGGTCTCCGAGAGCAGGTCGATCCCGGTGATGCCCAGGTCGGCGACCCCATCGCTCACGAATTCGATGATGTCGTTCGTGCGCACGAAGAGGATGTCAAGGTCGAAGTTCTGGACGCGCGAGACGAGGCTCCGGTCGTGTTCCTCGAACACGAGGCCGGCATCGTGGAGCAGGCGCAACGTCGGCTCCACCATCCGGCCTTTGTTCGGGACGGCCAGGCGGAGGCGGCCCGTCAGGGGGTCGGTCATGAGCTGCGTTCCTGGGCGGTGCGTTCCGCGGCGGTGCGTTCCAGGATCTCCCGGTAGCCGCCCTCGCCATGATTGAGCCACGAGGCGATCCGGGTGATGGTCGCGGTGCTGGCACCGGTCTCCCGGGAGATCTCGGCGTAATGCTTGCCCGCCGCCAGCAGGCGCACGACCGCCCAGCGCTGGGCCATATCGTGGAGTTCATTGAGCGTGCACAGGTCGCGCAAGAACCGCTCGGCCTCGTCACGCGTCGAGAGGGCGAGGATCGCGTCGAAAAGCGCCTCCGCGTCGGGGGTTCGCCAGTCCTGGGCCATGGCCCGTGTCACCTCTGCATGCCATGCTATCGTAGTAACGTGCTAACACGCTACCACGGTGAGGCGACGGTGACAAGCGGCTTCGACATCCTCGCGGCGATCGATCTGCGCGGTGGTCGCGTCGTCCGCCTGGAGCAGGGGGATTTCGCGCGCGAGACGACGTTCTCGGTCGACCCGGCCGCCGTGGCTGTGGCCTTCGCCGAGGCGGGTGCACGCTGGCTCCACGTCGTGGATCTGGACGGGGCGCGGGACGGCAAGTCCGGGCACGCCACGGTGATCGCGGCCATCGTCGGTGCCGTGGGGGAGCGGGTGTCGGTCGAGGTCGCCGGCGGCCTGCGCACGGCCGATGCGGTGGCGACCGTCCTGGACCAGGGAGCCGCCCGGGCCGTGGTCGGCACGGCCGCCTTGCGTGATCCGGCCTTCGTCGACGAGCTCATCGCCACGCACGGTGCCGCGCGGATCGCCGTGGCCCTCGACGTCCGCGACGGCCTCGCCGTCGGGCACGGCTGGGCGCCCGGGACGCTCGGCACCAAGGTGGACTCGGCGTTGGCGGCACTTGCCGATGTCGGCGTGACCACGTTCGAAGTGACGGCCATCGACCGCGACGGGCTGCTGGGCGGCCCGGATCTCGCGCTCTACGAGCGGCTCATCGCGCTCGACCGGGGCCGGATCGTCGCGTCGGCGGGCGTCGCGTCGCTCGACGACATCCGCGCGGTCCGGGCGCTGGGCTGTGCCGGCGCGATCGTCGGTCGGGCCCTGTACGACGGGCGGCTGTCCCTGGCCGACGCCCTTATGGCCTGACTCCCACGCACGGTTCGGCCCGCGAGGGCGAAGCTCGGCCGCGGAACCTGACTCCCACGCACGGTTCGGCCCGCGAGGGCGAAGCTCGGCCGCGGAGCCTGACTCCCACGCAC
>Ga0163144_10011009_pt1 | contig 19186 bp, 31 predicted proteins | sample OliLak19BULKMAT1_FD_123175 | JGI IMG/M metagenome (GOLD analysis project Ga0163144, IMG submission 123175) | Freshwater microbial mat bacterial communities from Lake Vanda, McMurdo Dry Valleys, Antarctica - Oligotrophic Lake LV.19.BULKMAT1 | ecosystem: Environmental > Aquatic > Freshwater >... | reverse complement strand
TACTGGATTTCTGGTTTTATATAGTTTTGTTATTTTTTGTATTGCTCTTTCGTCCCACAAAAGTCTGCCCCCTGCTGTTTGTGCAATAGCGGCGGGCATTTTTTCTTTCTTGATCCAGAAAAGCAAAGTCGGAACCGAAATATTGGTAACCTTTTTTAGATCGGCAATTGTGTAATAAGTTTTGATGTTTTTCATTTTGTGTCCTTGGTTTGGTTTGGTGACATAATTATATAGTGTGTTCGTTTTGTTTTTTTTATGAAATTCAAAAACATTTTATTTTTTTCAAAATAATAACAATAACTATTACATAAGTTTTTAAAAACCAACCAAGCAACCAAGGAGTAAAATGAATGAGACAGAATGTGAAGCAATTAGAATTGAGAAATTAAAAGAAACGACTGAAAAAGAAAACAACAAAGATGCAAGGCTGCTCAGCGACCTTTATTTTCACAGCCACAAATGCAACGATTGTGGTGGCGTCGGAATTTTCCCTCAGCGGTATTGTGATTGGAATAAAATTGATTTTTACTTATGTAAAACATGCCTGCACAAAAAACATTAATGACTTGCTATATGGAGCGAAAAAATGAATAACCAAGAATACAATGAGTATTTAAAAACCAAACACTGGAAAGACACCAGAGCAAAAGCAAAAAAAAGAGCTAACAACATGTGTTGTAAGTGCCTTACCAAAGACAACTTAGAGGTTCATCATACAAACTACACTAGACTTTACGACGAAGCTGATGACGACCTGATGGTTTTGTGTCGAGCTTGTCATCAGGCAGAGCATGACGAGATAGAGACAATTAACGCAAAGCGTTTGCTAAAAACATATGGATACGCAAACTATAAAAGTTTGAGAGGTTCAAATAAAAAATAGTTATTTTTTTAGAATCCACAACATTTCCTCAACCTTTGTCGATCTACATTTGCCGTTTAGCAATTTTTGGCCACCTTTATATGTATTGTATTCCTGTTTTTTCAAGCTAACCCTTCCATGTTTTGATAGCATTTCATTAAACTCATCGACAGGAATGAGGCCCTCATTGTTATATGAAACTAAAATATATTTTGCTATAGTCTTTTGAATAAGATCGCTCATTGCTAATTTCGCTTGGTTCTTCTTGTTGAACATAGATTTGTTCCAATCTTTGGCAATGCCAGAAACTCCATTTTGGATTACAGGCGAGCCATAGTTGTTGATAACGTTCAGCATAAAATAGTTTGAGCCATATGGGTGTTGATTGTACGGCGGGTCATAATATGCGATATCTACATCAGGTATTAAATCAACGACCTTATTTGTGTCATCTCGAAATATAAAAAATGGGGCTTCATTTTCACAAAAAATAGGGCAATCTAAAACTATTTCTTTTTTAATACGCTTCAAAGCGTTTTCCCCAGCCCCGCCGAAGTGTCCGATGCCATTTTTTTTATGGAATCCTTTGAAAATTCCAGAAGTGTTGGTGTGAATAGATGATTTAATCAATAGCGGTGCTAAAGCAAAAGGAACTAAAGACGGATTTTCCTTCTGAATAACACTCTCTATGAACCATCTTGCATTATCGATAAACTGTGCATTACGAGTGGTGTAAAATACTCGCTCGCCGTTCTGTATAGACTCATCATTTTTTGGAGCATAGTTTTTTCTGATGAACCCAATTTCCAGATCAGGATTTGGCAAATTTAAATCATCAATATAATCTTTAACTGCCTTTATGTCTACTTTTGATTTATTCTCAAGGTAGCAGCGATTTACAGTTTCAGAATATGCCTCCAAATCATTTACATAAAGCTCTCCTGCGTAATGTTTGAAAAGTCTTGCCACACAACCACTTCCAGAAAATCCATCAAACATTATTGGATGCTCGTTTCCGAGTTCTTTTTTTATATCATCAATAGCCCCGTTTATAAAAGGCAATAAACTACGCTTATTTCCCAGATAAGTGATTAAATGTTTTGTTAAATAATCACCATTAAACGATATCATTGTCTCTCCTTGATGAGATCAGCAATTCCATTTTGTTTATACCTTTTTTTTCGCCTGTTTCTTTGTCTTTAGCAGCGGTAATGCTATATTTTACTTCGATTGATTCGATGCTTGCCCAATCGTAATATTTGCGAATTTCTGGACAATCATCATACGATAACACCCATTGATGATTTGTATTTTTTAAACAATCTGCCAGTCGCTCATGGTCCTCAACTTTGAAGCCATGCTGATATAAATCATTCCCTTTATCGTAATAGGGTGGGTCTAAATAAATCAAAGCATCCTTCTCAGTGTCCTTAATTATTTCTGAAAAATCTAAATTCGTGCAACAATTTTCTCTCACCATAGTCTTTGAAAATCGTTGATTAAGAATGTCAATTTTATTACAAATATAATCTGTGGCCCAGCGAGAATCAATCTTATGATTTGATTTTTGGTCTTTGCCGCCAAGTGGACCACCAGATTTTGTGCCCAAACCAGAATAAGATATTTGATGAATCGCTAATTTTTTAAACCCCCAATCGGCAATCTCATCGTCTGACTCTAATTTCGGTGGCGTAGACGTTAATTCTTTTTTAAAGCGATGAAACGCTTCAATAGACGGTACGAATTTCACTACTCGACTTTTCAATAATTCGGGGCGTCGAATTACTGTCGTCCACAGGCAAGAGATACCAAGATCAAAATCATTTATCCAAACATCTTTTTCTGGGGCGTTCTGCAAAATTGTTAAACCAATGCTGCCGCCGCCAAAAAATGGTTCTCGATATTCAAGATTGCAATTATTTGAAATCGCATTAAGTTTGAAAGCGATCTGGTTTTTAAGTTTAGATTTGCCCCCCGGATACCGGAAAAACGACATCATTTTCCGCCAATCGGTTTCGAATTTGTTCTACTTTTACCTTTACCGTTTTGGTAAGGGACACGAGAAGCCTTAGTTTTTTTGTAGAACGCCAATATTTCTTTCATCTGTTTTTTTGTGAAATATTTGCACCCAAATTCAGCAGACACGGCAGGCTCAGGAAAAAACCCTGTTTTGATGTGGTGGTCCAAACTAACACGAACCACATCAGCCGCTTTTGCTATATCTGAAAGTGTGAAAATACCAGCCTCTCTGCGGCGAATGGCACGACTTCGTGAACCGCTGACTAGTAAACCGTCAGCCCCGACACGAGACGCTTTTATTTCTTCACGCATTTGGGGAATTCGATCTTGATGATAGTAATATTTTTTCTCCATGATTAAATCGGGTACAAATTTTGCTCTCATTCGAGATAAATTAACGCCTAATATTGCGGCAATATTACCCGAAACATGATATTGATCGAATAACTTCTTTTCCTCTATACATTTTGCGAGGTCCTCATCGCTCCAGACCATTCGATTATTTAGTTTTGAACCGCCTTCTGAAATAATTTTTAGACTAATATACTTTAGGAGAGTGACGTGAGTCAGCCCAATGGCGGCGGCGACGTGCGATACGCTATGAAGATTTTTCATTTTTCCTTTAAATGGTGTACGGTATATAGCGTGTCTGCTGTAATTTAAATAAAAAACCCCTCCCCGTAGGGGAGGGGTGATGTGTCTAGCGTTTAATCCGAGTGTCATCGATCCGTTTTGCGGACCCACACTGATAAACTGTTAAAACATCATCTAAGGCATTCCATAGCGAACTCACGAATTTTCATTCGAGCAGAGTGTGCGTGTCTGTCCACCCTCAGAATGCAAGCGATTGCCAGCACTTTTGTATTTTGGGAGCTAGACAATTTTCGCAAAATTTCCTTTTTAGAGGATTTCATTACGTCGAATTCCTCCTGCGAGAATTCACCCTGTTCATCGAGCGTCATGTATTCGTTAAGCAGTTGCAGTTCTAGCATTTTGTCCATTTTCAAAGCCTTTCGAGAGAAGAGAAAACAATTGATTTTATTTCGTTATTTTGATTGCGATGAGGACCTGTTCTTTTGTTACGTCCTCGACTTTTATTTTGTTTTTCTGTGCCCACTCTATTATTTTCAGAATTTCGGTTTGACTACCTTTTTCCGACCAAAAACAATCATTTGTTTGCATATTTGAGTCCCTTCATTTTCTCATCGATGATCTGCCCTAATTTTTTTATCAGAGCATTTTTCCACTCGTTTTTTTGTTGTTCGGTCATTTCTGAACCAAAAATGCCCGAACCAGAAATGACAGAAATGACCGAACCAGGCATTTTGCATCCTTATTATGCGGACTTTGTTCGATTAAAATCCCATCTGTATTCGTTCTCTTCGTCATCGTCATCGTCATGGAGGTCGTTAGGGATCGGTCCTGTCATATCTTCAATAGATTCTATGCAGTATTTTAGGTCTTCCTCCAGTGCCTCTCTGATGTCGCCAGTCCAGCCCCTCTCAAAAGAGGCAATGCAGACAGACCCATCTCTGATTTTCGTGGAGGGTAAATCGTTGTCGAAGTCGTCAGCCGCAGCATTGAAATAAATTTCGAGACGCTTCTCAAACGTTCCATGCCGCCCCACTATTTTTGCTGCCCTATCTAAAATGCTTTCTTTTTTTTCCATGAGTATGCCCATGTCACTTCTGATTTCGAGCATCATTTCGAGAATACGACACTTTTTTTGAATTTCAGCGACGAAGTATTCTACAGAGCTTTTCGAGTACCACTTTGCGATTTCCTTTTCGGTCATGTCGGTCATGTCTTTCATGTCGTAGCCTTTCGTGGAGGGGGGTGGTGGAGGGGAATATAACTTTTATTTATTTATTTATTTTTGTTTGCGAGGCTTTTCGCCAGTCTTTCGGGGAGGGTGGGGGAGAACATTTGATTTAGACACCCCCATCATACCTAGACTTTTTCCGATTGTCAAGCGGTTCAAAAGAAAATCTCACTTTTTTCTTTTGGAAGCATAAAAGGCTGTTCTTTCCAGAAGAAAAGAACGTTTGAGAGTTTTGAGATGTGCCCGCAAATTTCGAACTTTTTGCGTGGAGGTGGTTTTTTCCACCCGAATTTGCTCTTCAATTTCAGCGATTTCGGTTTTTTTGGGTGAGGAGGTTTTAGTCATTTTTGTTTTCTCTATAATAGATGGCTTAAAAAAAACCCCATGCCAACATAGGCAGGGGGAATCGAGAGGCGATTTTCTTGATGGTACCAAAAATTTTTTATTGAGTCAAGTTTTTTTGTGCAATTTCAAAATACTTTTTTTGTATTTCGCTGCCACAGAAATGATTTCCGTTTTTAATCGCAGCAACCCCCGTCGCTCCAGACCCCAAAAATGGGTCACAAACGCATCCACCCGGTGGACACAAAAGTCTAATGATCCATGATGCCAATTCGACCGGATATTGAGCGGGGTGTTGATTGTTTTTTTGGTTTTTTGAAGTACCAATCTCAACATAATCTTTGCATCTAGCTGTCCCCTTTTTCGCCGGGGCAATACCTTTTATGTAGTCCCCTACTCCTTTTTTGCTTTCAAAACCAATTCTGTCAGAGGGGGTTCCATTAGCTTTTGGGTCGCAAAATGGTGTGCTATTTTTACTAAACCACAAAACGCTTTCCCATGCTCGACGAGGGCGATAAATGCTACCAAGAGGTGGTGAGTCTGGTTTGATCCAGATTAATTCTTCGCATTCGACCCAGCCAGCAGCACGCACAGCCAGTCGTGTACGCAAAATATAATCAGGTATCTGTCCATTTTTTATATGCGGTCGGATCACAATGGCTACCGAACTTCTCTCAGCTAACGCATGTCGAAAAGCCTCAAGCCAACATACTGTCCATTGGGGGTAATCAATTTCTGAAACTCCGCCATATTGATTTTTTCGTTGCTCTGCATAGGGAGGCGACGTACAAATTAAATCAATAGAATTAGGTGGCAATTTAGCAGCAAGCGAAAGGCAATTTACATTATAAATTTCATTCATTCGGTTTCATTTGGTGTCATTTTACAGCCCGCCGAACCCTTTAATTTCATGATGCCGAGATTTTTTGTGGCGGTCATATTGTGTATAGAATTGCAGATGATTACCGTTGCGTCATCTTTGTTTTGAGCATAGTTTTTAACAAAACTTTTGCTCATTCCGAGGCGATATAAAGCTCTTCGCTGGGCAGCGGTGGAGTGCGTTTCCGTCTCCATCCAGCTTTCACATTCAGAAATTATGAACTCGTTGTTTTCCATTATTCAAAACTTCTCGCAATTCGACGTGCTTCGTCTTTATTTCCCGAAAAAACAAATGCCAATGCTCCAGCAGCCCTTGCGTCACCATCTGCTAAAAGTTTTGCTTGTGCGATTGGACCAGTTGCTTTTTTGAAATAGGCAATTTTGCTTTGCTTGAAAATCATCCAAGCTGCCAAGGAAACTACACCCAAAATTATGAAATAAATAGCATACTTATCTAAAAATATAGGTATGAAAATTATACCGACGCCTACGCAAGCGATCCAAATCCCGTCAACGGCACTTAGAAATGGTATGTATCCAGCGAAAATTGCGATGAGGGTTCCTATAGCGATAAAAGCGATGCCAGCCCATGTGGTTATATTCGTCATATTTTCTCCAGCGAAGTCACGCACATGCGAACCACCTATAGAACTTTTAGTTTGCGGCGTCTGAACTGTAGCCCCATCTCTGGGGTTTTCTGGTTGTTGAACAGCTATAGTTTTTATTTCTTTTTTAACCACGACGGAACCTTTTTCATCTGTGGTAGTCGTTGTGATTTCGTCAACCTGCTGTATGGTTCCACCCTTGTGCTGCATGTCAGCCGCACACCCAGACAAAGATAGACACAATAGTAGTAGTATATGTTTCATACAGTTATATAGAGCAAAACATCCTTTAACTTTCTTAAACAAAAAACCCCCATTGCTGGGGGAATTTTGCGAACGTGCTTGTTTTTTCTCTATTATCAAAGAAAATGAAACGCTGTACAACGACAGCATAGTATAATAGTTACTCAACAATGAATTTTAAATGGACCTCTTAGGCTTCCCTTGCCAGTGCGTCTGTACCAGCGAAGATACCCCATATTACTTAGATCGCATCCAATCGCACGTCTTATTTCTGCTGTTGGGGCGATAAAAGCAAGTCTAATCTCAATGTCTTTTCTTGGTTCTGGAAGGAACCCCAGAATAGGTTCGACTTCTTTTGGGTCGAGTTCCTTCACTATACCACACCATGCGTAATCTTCCGTATGATTTTTACCTTCGGCGAAGACTCGCAATTCAAAATTAATACCTTCAATCGGAGTTATGGTCAGACTATGCATTTTTCAAAACCAATCTTCAGAAATTGTTGTTCTTTTAGTTCGATTTCTCGACGTAAAAAATATTTTTGCCCATCAAAAAAAACATTCGGTTCCCAGAATTTACCCTGAGTTTGCCAAGCGATTATCTCTGATTTACTGACGTGCCAGCGTTCGCAAAGTTCTTCAATTGTGAGTAGGTTTTTATCTTTCATTATATTAGTTATAACTATGACATGGCGTTTTTCAAGAATCTCGACCTCCAGAAGTCAATCTTGGGATTGATTTTTACGATTCTTGGGGGATTAATTTTTTGGATGGCGACGACTGTAGCATCAGTTAGTATCGCCGTAGATAGGCTCACCATTTCCTCTGCACACGAAATAACACTCAGAGAAAAATACGTTATAGAAATGGAATCGCTGAAAGTGATCGTCACCGCCGTGAGAGAGCAGCAGCTACTGAGAGAGTCAACTTTCATCGAGGTTGACCGTCTCAGAAATAACGTTGACTTACTGAAACAAAATATTGATATGCTGACTCGGCAACTGGCCGACCTCACCGTGCAGGTTCGTCTTTTGCAACAGGCAGTTCAAAAAACAAAAGATGATATGTACTAAAAAACCCCGCTTTGCGGGGTTTTTCTCATTTAACTTATATTGATATTTTTACCCATCTGTAGTGTCACATCCTCTATACCGCAACTTTTTAAGTCGATGCCATTCGTGAAAGTGGTGCTTTCATCACTCATCAAATTTGCCCCAGCAAATAGATTGCAATTTGTAATTGTTCTTGCCGTACCAGAAGAAAGTACACATTTCCCTCTGACGTTCAAGTTTGTAATTGTGCCTGAGCCATTATAATTTATTTCTCCACCGTTGCAATTGATTGTGGTAATTCCCCCTGAACCATTTACAGTTATTTTGCCCCCATCTTGATTAATTGTTGTGACTGCACTGGCGATTTGCACATCGCCGCCCTCGACATTAAGGGTGGTTAGAGTGGCTCCTACTCCAAGATTTAAAATGCCATCTGAGACGTTCACTTCTGTCCAAGTGGAGAGTTCACCAGCTACTAAACAGCTACCGACGACACCATCAGTCATGGTTAATTTATTTGCGGCATGAGTGCCGAGCAGACGTACTGGTGGCAGTTGATCGTCTGCCGAAGACTGTGAGGTGCCGTTAATTAATACTGTGGTTTGCACAGTTCCAAAATTTACATTGACCCGACTGCTGGAGCTTGGCGAGCCTGCACCTACATGCAGAGGCATAGAAAAATTCGTCACACCTATTTTCAGATACTCATCTCGATACTCTGATTTCGTCGCTGAATGCGTCGTTGCTGTCGTAGCAAATTTATTTTTATATAGCCCAATTCGCCCTGTATAGGTTGGTTTAATGGTTAGTGAAGCTAGAGTAACTGCACTCTGATCGAGGGTGTGTAAAATGTGCGAAGCACTGTTTTCCAGCACCACAACATCAGAGGTGGTTAATACAACCCCATCGGACCAATTATTTAAATTTCCCGCATCATTTGCACTTACATTTGCGATACTTGTGGTTGGCACTAGAGTCTGCGTGTCGTTGCCACCGCCGTCAACAGTTGAGCAAGTAATAACGAATGGCATACCCAGAGTATCAGCCGTGAGAACCACTGTACTACTGACAACGGTAGCAGTACAGGTAGCCGCCCTAACATCCGACGAAGCGTTCCATGCGGCCGCTAGACCTGTTGCAACAGACGCCACAGTAGCTGCCAACGCAGTGAATGTTGCGACCACTTCGCCGTCTATGAGGATAGAAAACACGTCCCCAATTTCCACTACTGCCGGAGTGACGATCATCACTTTTGCTACTGGTGTAGATTGACCCTTATAAAATTTTGTGCTCATTTAATTCCTTTGTTGTTGATGATGTATTTAGTGTAGGTTTCGTTTTTTACTGCACTTCCCACACTTTGGGGCTAGTGTAGGGTATTCAATTGCTGGGTCATTTTTCAGTTCAATATCAATATATTTGTCGAAGCATAATGCACCGACAACATTACCTTCTTCGTCAATTACTTGATTATTTTTGAATTTTTTGAGGTTATTTTGAACCCGTTAGGGGATGTTTTTCCTATATGTATCATTTGTTTTTTCTACAATTGCAGGGTTTGCGTGGTTCAATTTTTCTGAGGGTGTGCGGTTGTGGTGGTGGTGGTGCAGTTAAAAAAACGTCCCCTAACCTGTCCCCATTTTCGTCAACTATATAAAGTTTTCTTCCAATTCCAGCAGAGGCGAAAGATATTTTCCCGTCACCTAAAAAACTTTTTATTTCTAATACAATTTGATCGTCTTGTTTTTTTATAATTATCATTAAGTTCCCACTGCTGGAAATACAATTGTTGCCGTGCCACCACGAACAAAATAATCTACGCCAACAGATTCAGGCTCGTTTATACAAACAATTGTGCTATCCACATCAACGGATTCGCCCTCACATCGTGGTTTTAATTCTGCTAATAGTCCTGAACCACTAAAAATATCATCACCCGTGATATCATTAACATCTGAAGAATACACTACGATACTGACCTGCACAGCTTCGCCATTACCGGTAAGATATGCGCTCCAAATTAAATCAAAAGTTGCTTCAAAAAGTAGTCCGTCTTGATTTAGTATTTCGTCGGTTGGATCGGGGTCCCACGGACAGCCGGGGGGAATGCCATAGACATAAAATGTAGCACTACCGCTGATACCCTGATACAAGCAGTCGCTCGCAAGCCAAGGGGAATTGGTTGGTGCGTAATTTCTGGTCAGCGTAACAGGACCAGCCACGGTTAGAGATTTCATTTGACAGGCTCTCTCCACACCATCGATGGTGATGTTTCTGCACGGGATTTGACGAAATGGATCACCTTCATTTTTACAAATAGTAACGCCAGTCACCGATGCCTCTACCGTATCTGCGTGCCAATCGTCCATGGCCCACATTTTATAATGAAGCACAGTAGCTATTTCTATTTCACCAAAGCCGGTCCCGTGATCTGGAAAAAAATGAAAAGCAATACTCGCTGGGTACATGGAACCAGTTTCACCATCCTTTGAACTTCGTTTTTGTACCCAAGCGGCGGGTGAACCTTCCCACTGAAAAACACGTAAAATACGGGTGAAAAAACCATCCGCATTGTCAGCGGAATTCCTGAATCTAAGTTCGTATTTCCTTACACCTACTTCTTCATATTTATAAAAATATTCAGTTTGGCGAGTGAGAATTATAGGATTTATTCCAGTATCTAAGGCTGAAATGCCGAACTCTAATTCGGTTGCACATAAAGCAAACCTTGCAGAACAAAGCATGTTATCATCTCCACAACCTATGTGCAGCCCGGTGGTTCTACATGCTGGTTCACAACAGCTACAATCAACAGCACTCCCCCGCACAACCGTGCCGGTTTTGCGGAGGAGAGCACCATCTTTTCTCATCAAAAAACCATCAGCCATTAGCAGGCTCCTGAGGTTATATTTTCATCGAACACTTGCATAAGCTTGAATTCGGGAATGGCACCAACGGCATCACTTAACGTGTATACCGCCAAACCAAATGTTCCCTCTGTGTAGGTGATTCTTGCCAGTCTGGTTGGCAAAGGAACGACCAGAGTTGCTATAGGTTCAGCCTCGTCGGTGTCGTCATTTATGTAGAAGCATTTGTATGTAATACTACAGTCCACAGCGTCTGACCCGTTATTGCCCCCGTCTTTAACTAAAGCCACAACAAAAGGAATTCCAGTGGTTGGAAACTTATAAAACCACAACTCAAATTCTGTGCCCGCCGAAGTCTCTGGGTCATCCCCAGATTGACCCTCTGCTGGTGGTGCTGGATCAATACTCACTTCTACAGCAATACAAGTAACGATAGTGCCGTTTTCAATGGCTGTTGAACTTTCATTTTCCTCGTAAAAATTGAATCCTTTTACGCTTTCTTCGTTCAATAATTCTGTCCAGCCTTTGTAGTCTAAACTATATCCAGCCTTGGTTTTATCAACCAGTTTCATTTTATAAACATAGTGTTTTTCTACGTCGCCATCTGTACTTGTTTTTTCTACAGACTCGCTTGACAAAATCTTGGCGACAACGACCCGCTGACCGACGTTTGATTTTTTCTTAACACCACCTCCACGAGATGCCAAGCGAACCAACTCATTGAGTCGTGCCGCTGATAAAATTTCTTTTCGTTTGAATGGGGTCATTATGTAATTTCCGGTAGATTTAGTTTGTGAAAGTCTTGCTCGCCTTGAACTCTCACAGCAGTCATGCCGTTTAGTTGTCGCTGTAGCCCATCCACCTGAATGTAAGGTGGATTTTCTCCCCAGAATTTAGGCTTATTTTTGAGCGAGGGTCTGATGCCATCTGGCTTTACCCATGCTGCGATTTTATTCCAAGAGTCTCTGATAAATGAAAATTCATAAGCTGTTTTATATGTTTTACCGCCGTCTTCTGAGCTACCGTCAATTCCAGTGCATAGCCAGCCATGCTTTTGAACACGGCTCCAAGTGTTCATATTTACTGTGCCTACGTAATATACGCTTTTCTGGAGAGGCGATTCTAATTCAGTTCGTTCAATTCTGAGAGTCGTCACCGGTATTTGCTTTTCTACTTCACCACCTTGCTCGCCCTTGGCATTCCCACCGAATAAAGCTCCGGCTAGCTTGCGATCCGCCGCCGCAGGCGGCGTGTTAACGTCGTCCGATTGGGTGTTGAAGTACACAACAATCGGGTTACCGTCTGCATCGAGTTCAGTCAACACTGAACTTGTTCTTGTCGAAATAGAAATACTTGGTTTACCACTGTCTGAACTTCCATTTACGTTTTGCGGGCTGTAAGTAACTGTTGCATAAGCGCCGAATTGGCCGGCCATTTCATCCACCGTGAGCGATACGGCAAAAAGCCCCTCAACAAACGGATGCTTGTCTCCGGTGGGTCCTGCCCCGTTTCCCACCAAAGGAACGTATGGCAAACCCGAAGCAAAATAAGCTTCTTTCAGAGCGCTGTGGTCGTTCTTCGTTAATCCCGAAATGAAAAATCTAAGCACGGCCCCGTCGGAGCTAATCGTGCTGCCTTGCAATATAACTTTCGCTGATGCCATTTTTTTCCTTTTTTATGCGAGTCCGGCTTCCGCCCGTTTTCTGCTTATGGTTTGCAAATACAAAAGCATCCCTTTTCTTTGTTCTTTAGCGTCCTCGTCAACTACCTTTTGTTTTGTCATGGCTGGCTGATCGAAGCTCATGGCCTGTAGTGAGAGCGTAATATCTTTGAATAAATTAACTTTATCGTCTTTTCGTTCGCCGTCCATTCCATCGAAAAACGCATCCAAAAATTTGTCAGTTTTTGTTAATCGTTCTGCGTAATCAGCGGCGTCCTCTGCTTCCATGCGAGCGAACTCTGCGTTTTGCTTTATAGTTCTGCCGACTTGATCCATCGCTTCTTTTGCAGCCTCAGCCGCTGCGTCGGCTTCGTCTTTGACTTCGTTATTTATAGTGGTAAAAAATTCACTTAACTCTTTATCCACGATTGAAGTAAAAAAATCATTCAAGGACGAATCGATATTTTTGGTTTGCTCGTCGTCCTTTTTCTTTTGCTCTGAAATCCTATTTTGTTCGTCTTTCTGTAACAAATTTATTTTGTTACCTTGCATGGTGTTGTTTAAGACTTTAGCAGTAGCCAAGATATTGTGTTTTTCTATTTCTTTGTTTATTCCTTTTGTTAATTCTTCTTTCTTTAAGTCAAACGCTAGTTGCTTGGGACTAGGAAAAATTGCACGTGGACTCTTGTCTTCATCCTTAAGAAAATCTTGCTTTTCTCGCCTTAGCTTGCTAATCAAAGCCAATTGGTTTGCCATTTCTTTGTTTATTGTATCTTTTCCAAATTTGCTCGCCTCTATTGCGTTTAATTCTTTGTCTTTTGAAAATGAAAACTTTCCTCTGTCAATTGCATGGAGTTGGGTCTGTGCCCCTCGAATAACTTTATTTTCATTGCTGTCCATGTTCGGAAACTGTTTTGCCAAATCCTCAAGTCCAAATATACCAGCATGTTTGGAAAGTTTGTTTTTTGTTTCTAGTGTCTTAATTAATTGCTGTGCATTTAAAACCTGACCACCAAAATTTCCCAAGAGATCAGGATCGGCGGGCTGTATTTCTGTTCCGAAGTCTCTATCGATTAGAGCATTTGATGCATTTCTTTGGAACCTTGCAGCAGCCTTTTCTAGGTGTGTTTTCCCCACCATTTCAGCTTCAAAAGATATTTCTTCTAATTGTTTTAAAAACGATTTTTCAGTGCCAATACCAGCCAAAGCAGCCTTCAATTTTTCAGCAGCCTCTGCGGACATTTTGAGCGCTTCTGCCGAACCATTGAGTACAGTAACAAGTCCTCTAATAGAACCGATTACAGGTCCAATACCCAACGGCAGACTTTGCAAAGAATCAAGTGCGCCTTCCATGTCACCCTTCATAAATTTTGCGGCTGCTGTCAAGCCCTTAAACGCCCCCTCTATAGCACCTAGAGCGGCGAAACCTTTTGCAAATTTGGTAATAAAACCACTACCTGCTGCTTCGCCGTCGTTGGCGACTTTAGCAGCCGTGGTTTTTACCTTCTGTTCAAAAGATTTTAAACCAGCGTCAGCCTTCGAAGATTCGACTTCCAAATCTAAAGTTGCTTTTCCTAATTCTCCAGACATTTATCCCTCGCTTCGATATAATTTTGAATCTTCCGCTGCCTCGCCCCTTCATTTTCTGCCCATGACCGGTCGTCCGTCACACCTTCGCACGCATTTATTTCTCTTAAGTTTTCTAAAATTTTAAAAAACTGGTGAGGGGTGAGGCTGTACGGGTCTACATGTAAGTTTTTTCTAATGTAAGTCGCCAGAAACCCTATTTCGTCTGGCTCTCCACAAAAGGGGGTTCAGCAGGTTTCTCACTTTTTTCACCTGCCGTTCCCATAGTCATTTCTATAATCTTGTCTATTAAAACCCAGCGAGAAATACCGCTGGGTATGGCTGTCACAAGAGCTTGGTAATCGACTTTCGCACTGCGACAAAGAGCAATATCAATCCCCTGAGCTGAATAACACCATCTAATTAAATCTTGCAATTTTATAAATGGCTTAAGATGATCGCTGATTTTGACTTGGTTTTGCAACCACCCAAAATCAGCCATAGTTAGGGGTCGAAAAGTCAAGCCGTTTTCCACGTGTTCAATTTGGGCAGAATCTAGGTTTAGTGTCATTTGTTTTTTCTCCTATGTTATATAGTTTTTTCATCGATATTGTCGATTGTTATTTGTTTTTGAAATATTTTAACCCCGACAAAAATGGCCTTAAATGTTGGGGCAGGTCCGGTATTGCCTGTCAATTTATTGAAAAATCTCATTCTTTTATCGGGAATTAAAAATTGTATTGTGTCTGACATGCTTTTGTCGATCACCGAATCAGAAATTATATTGGCGGGTAGTAGCAGGGCAAATGGTTTTTGAAAACTCATAGCTCTTTCAAAATATTTTCTTTTGTGTTTATACGGTGGGTTGCTGATTATTGCGTCCCAAAAATCTGGTTGATACGTAAAGAAATCTTGCCCATAGTCCAAATGAGAATTAACTACTATAAAGCCGTTCTCTCTTAGAACCGTGACAAACTGAGAATCATCTCTATCGAAGGGACACCAAATCGTTTTTTTTCTTAGATGCTGAATGTGAGGAACCAAAAACTGTACGCCATACCTAGGTGTGTATTGCTCGTCCCCTCCTCCGGCATTTAAATAAATATTTTTTTTCATTGCATTATTTAGTATAATGTTCGAATGCTTGTAAAAAAACGAAATACAAATTATACTTGGCTCAATAAATTAGTCTCAAAGCTTGACTACGGACTAAAATACGGCGGTCATCCCATCCACGCCAACAAAAAAACTGAGGTGCTTTCATTTCTACAACGCAAAAGAAGCTGGATTGGGGGTCTAACAGCCAAACATCTCGACATGCATACCGCTGGATCACAAACATTTTACTATACGTGCTCGGCTGCTGAGGGCATGACCATCCCGATGATTGATATAGATTGTCATCGCAGTGGTTCTTTAGACGGTGCTAAAAAATTTGCCGAGTATTTAAGGGGCGTTTTTCCGAACCTGTACTATGAAGTCTCCACGAACGGGAATGGCATACATGCATATCCTCTTTTGTTGACACATAACCACACCCCCTCTGAAATCAATTCGTTTCTTAAACAATTCGAAAGCTGGCTGCTGCGGCAGCAGGACCAGCAAAAATTTGATGTTGAGACGATTGAGGTCAAGGGGACTTGTCTCGTCTATGAAAAAAACATTTTAACTATGGGTCAATTAGCAAAAGTTCCACGTGGACTAAATGATCGTTTTGAGGAGTTAAAAAACACATCAGTTATTGATATGGACGAATTAACTTTCGATTTAATCCCCTCTATAAAAATCCCATCTATAAGAAATACAGGTAAAACTAAAGAAACTGCTTTACCCAAAAAATCATGTTCGGGGAAGTTGATTTCCACCGAGACAATTAAAAAATATCTAAAAATATCTGACAGCATTTTGGGTGGGGAAGAACTAAAAATAAATGAAAATGTTCGAATCAAAAAAATAGACATGGCGATACTGATAGCGATCATTGAACATTGCACAGCCAACAAAAATGCTGACGGCAGTATGCCAACGAAAAGAATAAAAAACCTATGGGATGCCCTGTACCATGCCGGTGATATTGACCGCCAATTCAATTCTCAGCGATATCGGTTTCTTCGTTTGATAATGAAAGCGAAAAATCTGCTGGAGTATCAGGATGAAAGATATTTCTATGTGCCAGACCAGAAAGGCAAAGCCGCTAAGTGGGGCTTTACTGCTTCATTCATGAAGACATTAATTGAGATAAAAAGAAGAGAAGAGACATCCTTTATACTAGGTAATTTTGTAACTGTATCTCAAAAAGGTCTGATGAAAGCCTTGAAAGACGATTTTACAAGAGTTTTGAAATTGTTTGAGCGGCAATCGAATGATTACGTGTTGAAACTGATGTATGCATAAGAAAAAATTTGCTATCGAGGACTTGACATACCCAGAAAAAAGGGGTATCATGCTGTCAGTGTGGGTCCGCAAAACGGATCAAGTACACCCCTTGACCTCTATCGTCATGGCACGAAAAACCCCCGCATTGCGGGGGTTTTTTTTACATATCTTTTTTTTAATTAAGCTCCAAGACCCCAAGCTTGCGTGATTGGCCCCGTGAAAACAAAGTCTAAATTTACTTCGCCCTTGCCATCGACCGCACGATTCAGCGAAACGCCACTTACCACTACAGTGCCAGAATAAGTACATCCAGTTTTGGCCGTCAGCACCACGGCGACTTTGGCTAAGTCCAAATCATCACCGGTCATTACTGCCCCGTCTAGGAGTCCTGCTGGGATCAGATTCGTAGAGGCTGCGTCAAAAACAGCGGTGCCGCTCAAGCTCCCCGTCATCGTTGAAATTGTCGGTTCGAAAGTTCGGTAGCCCCCGTCCTCAAACCCGGTCGTGTCTACGTTTTCCATCACGTAATTTGCAGACCAAGCTGAAACTTTCAGATTAAAGCCCGCCGCACTACCTGAACCCGAAAGACCTTGAATAGTTTTTTTTGCCATTTTAATTCCCTGTTAATTGCCGATTGCTCTTCGCACTATCTGTATATACTCGTTCCGTAAAGTATTTTTCAATTTCGATATTGTTGGACGCCAATGGGGTCTTGCCCGCATTTTATGAGTGCCGTATTCCAAACTAATTGCTTGGATTCTATTGCTGCTCCCCACCGAAGTGACTATTTTTCCCGAAGATAAAGTTGTGCGAAAAACCTGAATGGAAAATTTGTAGGAGCCAGAATCTGATCGAGGGGCTTCACCGCCTGATGAAGTACCGCTCTTAGCCACGAGGTTTTTTACTTCTCTCACCACAGTTGCGGCGTTTTGCCTGTTTGCTTTCATACTGGCATCAGCTAACTTCTTTGAAAACGATTTAATTTTCAATTCAATTCGTACTGGCATATACATTCCATGTCATGATTACCTGAGGGTATCCATCCATTGTGAACGGCAAACCACGCTCTTGACAAACCATTTCGGCGTCGAAGTGGTTTGCCATTTCGAATTCACTCCCGTCTAAATCTGCAAGCAAATCTTCAGCGATTGCGAGAAGAGCGGCTTCGCCGCTCCCTTTCGCACCATACAAACTTATTTGAATAGAAGCACTAATATCTGATACGCCAAAGTATCTATCAGGCGGGTCTGAAACGATTATAAATACGCAAAAAGGAAACGCTGGCTCTTGCGGAGGATCACGAAAAATTCGACCACCCACAGACGTAGAAAAGCTAGCGTTTGTTTCGAGTTTGTCATATATGGCATTTAACATTTCTACGGCGCTCATGGTTTTTTCTCGATTCCGTGAATAACTTTTATCACTGCTTCGTTACTGGAGTCATGCTCTGACTCGATGTCAATTGTGTGAGATTTTAAATTATTATCAATATAAAAAACTCTATCAGTTTCTACAATATCGTTTGTCGGATCACAGCTAAGTCTCCACATTTTTACACCACGCTCAGCACCCATTTCGTTAGATTCCCTCTGAGATAGTTGGTGTATGCGACACCTCACGTCAGTGAGGTGTGGCAAAAATGAAACCACGGTGTTACCCTTGGTCACCGTGCTCGTCGCACGTTGAATATTTACACTCGAATTAAACATATGCAGCGGTGTTCTCACAGTATGTTCACCCTTTTATATTTTGTTAGCGTGAACAATACATCATTTGGTATGCCAAAAGCTTGTCCGTTATAGCTGCCAAATCCATCATTTAAAGTGTATGAATAATCAGGTATTGATTCAGATTTAAAAACGCCACTTACCTGATTTGACTCTGATGCCGATTTTACCAGCCGAAACATTGCCATTTTAATATCGGCAGGAATTGTAAGATAACCCGCCACATATATAACTTTTATATTTTGAAAGCCATATGAAAATGATCTACTTTCCTCAGCAAGCGGAGAAAATTTTACTGTACCCATATCTTGACTAATTACAAAATCTGTTCCAAGAAATATTTCAGGGGTGTCGCCCTGTGCATCAAAAGTAATGCTCGTTATACTGGTGATTGGGTAATGATTTAGATTTATATAATTTGTGCCATTGCCATTATAAAATTCGGTTCTTGTTCTTGAAGCAATGCCAATGTCAAGATAATTTTCAACAGACAAAGACCACCCAGAAATCAAAGACGACAATAAATTGTCTCGATTGAGATCGGCGGTGTTTAAACCGTTGAAAACTTTGTATTCATTTAGAGTAATTAGATCAACCATTTAAACTCGCTTTAAGATTTATATGTCCGGTGGCAACGATTGCTTTTTCACCATCTGCGTTCGTCATTTGGACCTCGAAATAGTAGGCTCGGCTACCGAATTCAGCGGTCTGTGCGTCGTCGATGTCAACGGTAAAATTTGTTGCGGACACTGCTGTAACATCATCTGCTAGAGATTTTGTTAGCAAAACTGTAGCCCCTGAGTGTGTTGCCATTTTGAAATTGATGGCGGTGGCTGTCATGGCACTAGAACCCGAATGCGTAAATGACAACGACAGGTCCTCCCCTTCAAAAGCATCGAAAATTGTGTTGTTATAAGCCACATGTCTCCATTTCGCTTGTTAATATATATATGTTTTTCCACTCGCTATTCAAAATAGTTGCCGATGAATAGACTGAAATCAAACTAAAAGTATCGTCAAATTGCGAGGTCAAACATATAACTCTGGGTGAAAATAATCCAGACACTTCGAAAGTGTCTGTAGCAGTGCCATTTATTTCGGCTCCGCCATCTGATCCAATCGTGAATCGCACCGAGGCAATAGATATTCCGCCTGCGATCATGCCAG